>OFGE01000077.1_pt1 | contig 105464 bp, 99 predicted proteins | sample 1521681 | NCBI WGS metagenome assembly OFGE01 (sample SAMEA3504093, study PRJEB24116) | mouse gut metagenome | biome: mouse gut; feature: mouse-associated habitat; material: faeces | place: Denmark | collected 2011 | reverse complement strand
TGCAGAAGAAAGTAAAAGAATTGATTGGAGTGTGGTTGTAGTGGCTGATATTGCGGTATCCGTTTTGGCAAGGCTAAGGAATAAGGCAAAGGCGGTGGGCATTAGTTATCAGCAATGCTTACAGCTTTTTATGCAGGAGGAATTTTTGCGGAAGCTTTCAAAATCTGGTCATGAGGATACTCTTATTCTTAAGGGTGGTTTGTTTATTTATATGCTCACAAATTTTGAAAGCCGGGCGACTGTTGATGTGGATTTTCTATTGCGCAGTGTTTCTAACTCGTTAGAAGAGGTACAGGCTCTTATTTTAAAAATTCTTGCCGTGCCTACGGGCAATGATTATATTGAGATGACAGCCAAAGGCTTTGAGAAAATTTCTCCACAAAGGAAATATCATGGCATTAGCACGCAGATTGTCGGAAGAATAAAAAATGTTCGAGTGCCGTTCAATGTGGATATAGGAGTAGGGGATGTGATTGTGCCATGTGCCGAGGAACGGACGATTCGTACGCAGCTTCCTGATTTTGAATCTCCCGTTATTTTGACGTATTCTCTTGAAAGTACGATTGCCGAAAAGTTTGACGCTATTTTACAGCGGTTTGAGCTGACAGGCAGAATGAAGGACTTTTACGATCTTTACTATATGTCAAGGACTTTTGATTTTGACGGAGTAAAATTGCAGACAGCAATATCCAGAACATTGGAATGGCGAGGGACACCCTACGAAAAGGACAGTTTCAAGCGTATTCTCACACTTGCCGAGGATGTGGATATGCAGAAGCGTTGGAAATTCTTTTTGAAGACCATAAAAAATGATACGCTTGAGTTTTCGGCAGTCATTGAGGAAATACAGACTTTTCTTGAGCCTGTATTTGATGCGATTGTGAATGAGGATGAGTGGGAAAAGACGTGGGGAATCAAAAGATTGGTTTGGGTATAAAACAATTTTATTATACGAGGAGGATATGTTATGTTAGTAATTGAAATACCAAGAACGAATTCTGAACTTATTAATCAAGTAAAAAACACTTTCAATAATTGTGAAATATTAGAAGTTAATTCTCTTGGAACAGATACTGTAATTCAGATATTTGTTCCGCTTATTACAGTTGGTATTCCTGCCGCTTCTGCTATTATAGTTCAAATTCTTAAAACTGCTAAGACAAGTGTAAAATATAATAATATAGAAGTAAATGGAACTCCAAAGAATGTGGCAAAAATACTCGATGCAGTAAAGAAGGCAGAAGAAAGCGATAGGATTACATCTTCGGATGGTGATATAAATGAATCTTGAAGAATATTTAAAGTATACATGTACGCAAATAAGAAAACCAATGCAAATTCAAGATGATAGTCTTAATAGATTATCGTTTTATATACTAGGCTCAAATTATATTAAGCAACTTAATACATACGTGGTATATTCTTCAGAAGTTTATCCGCGCTATATTAGATTAGATGAAAATGATTATATAATTTGGGACAACCATTTTTGGTATTTATACAAATATTTTTTGTGGATATATTCTTCTTATATTGACTTGCAATTGTCCAAAGAGAAATGTATATTTTATTGTAAGTCATTGCTATTTTTATTTTTATCAAGTAGATTTGAAAGAATTCCTTCTCTATCAAGATATATTGCAGAAGAATATAAAAAACTCAAAATAAAAGTACCACAATATGACAGACATGAAGATTCTACCAATATATTAACTAACAAGGGTTATTTAAATGTAAAGGAATTAGGATATATGTTTGGGTATTGTCATGAAGTAGCGCATATCGCTTTTAAAGAGAAGAATCAGTTGTCAAATACTGTTAAAAGTAAAGTAATGAATTATTGTGAAGAGTGCATTCGTCTATATAATATATCCAAGTCATTAGGGGATGGAAATCCAAATTTAGAAAATATTTATAGTATTTCTAAATTGCTTGTTGAAAATAATGACAGGAAAATTTTAGAGGAAATTTGCTGTGATATTATTGCTATGTATACAATAACAACACATCTTGAAATTCAAGGAGCAGACAAGAAAGAGATTGCAGATAAGATAGCATGTATTGATTATTTTCTCTTTTTTATATGGTGGATTTCTTCAGCTGAACAGTATTGGGCTGCAATGCGGATGGTATATCTTAATCCATCTGCAAATGATTGTGCATTTGTAGATGAAAAGAGTCCCTTTTACAATTTTGGCGACAGAGTAAATAAAGAGTTAGCTGTAAGATCTAACTTTACATACAATTTTTTTGCAAAGTTTTCAAAAATTTCTATTCAAGAAAGGCGTGTAATAGGCAAATTATTATATGGGGGATTTTATGATATATTGAAAGAATCTCAAGGATTTGATGTTATAGAAAAGGTTTTAACAAAATACAGTAGATCACGTAAAGATTTTAATAGTGGATTAAATCATATTTGTAAAAAGAATAGATTAGTGGGATGGCTTGGAATAGATTGATATGAAAGGTGCAATGTGTAAGATATGTTAATCTTAGCGAAGGGTGTTAAAATTGAACAATTTGCAGGGGCACAAATGGGAATTATGTTTGATATTGACAAGACAATAGGAGGAATTCTATTCTTTGTTGTTGATGAGGCTTATCTTGGACAATATAAACTAGGAGGTCATTATGACTTTTGGTGTACTAATATTGAAGATACGTTATTTTTTGCAGTAAAGCTTGGTGCTAATCCATGGGCATCTGCACCATATTCCCCATTTATGTCAAAAGAATATAATCCAGAATATTACTCTAAAGGGACAGGCATGAGTTTAACTGTAGCGCTGGTTAATAACACAAATGGAATTGTAGTAGATGTAGACTTTATGGTTTTAGGAAATTTGTTTTCTAATACTTTAACGTCTTTAAATAAAGGAATTCTAAAAAAAGGGTTTAATCCAGTACGGCATCAAATGATTATAAATGCGGTATATCAAAAATATATGACAGATGAGGAATTGGTTTGTCAACATGGAGCAAGATATTCTATTGATTAATGTAAACAGATCAGGGATGCTTTAATGTAGGTTGTACCATCTTAGAAACATCAACCCAGAGAAGCAACGGCAATGTTTCGCTTATTATATTTGGGGATGAGCATGATACAGTGGGATTTCAGATACAGAGCTTTTTAACGTTTGAGAGGATAAAGAAGCATGATGAAAATGAGAATGCGGGGAATGGCGGGAAGCCTTATTCTTTTGAGGCTAAGGGTACAGAAAGGACGATAACTATATATGGCATTGCTTCAACGAGATTTGATATAGAAGGTTAAATTCTGTCAGACCTATTTGTTTTACTTTGGACAAGTAGGTCTGATTTTATGTAGCAAAGTACACATGTATAAAGTTTGAAATTGTTCGATTTGATTCGCTTAATTTTTTTGCGTTGAATTAATATAATGTAGTAAACCACACGAGTGGTGTAAAATTTATGCGCATTTTAGTGCAGGGGTGAATGTTTGCAAGTAAACTTCAAATCTACCTGAATGACGCAGTAAATGCGTCAGGAGGAGGGAATAATGCTAACACAAAATGATATAAGAATCCTGAGTAAAATATTTTCAGATTATGGCTATATAATGACAACAGCTCAGCTTACATCGGAAAAGTTGTTTTATAGAGATATTCAACGTATGTTGCAACAGAGACTAATTGAAAGAATAAAAAGGGGCTGTTATCACTGGATAGAGGATTGTGGAACAAGTGAAGTGATCATTATCAATCGTCTGTTTCCAGATGCTGTTCTTTGTGTGGAAACAGCTCTTTTCTATTATAGATATAGTGACAGGAATCTGCTGAGATGGATAAAGAGATTTTTAATAAGGCAATACAAGGCTATGTAAAAGACCAGAAAAAATATTCTGAACCTTATACAGTATGCAAAGACTTTGCGGGTGCAAAAGCGCGTAAAGGATTTGATTGGAGTGTGGTTGTAATGATAGATAAGGCGGCATCCGTTCGTGCGAAATTGAAAAACAAAGCTAAGATTTCTGGAATGCTATCAACAGTGTTTGCAGTTGTTTATGCAGGAGGAATTTATACGGAAACTTTCAAAATCTGGTTACGAAGACAAAAAATATGATTGGCAAGATTATTGAGACACAAACAGGAAATGATTTTGTTTCCATGACAGCAAAGGGGTTTGAAGAAATTTCCACACAGAGGAAATACTGTGGCATTAGCACTCAAATTATTGGTCAGATGAAAAATGTTCGTGTGCATTTTAATGTGGATATTGGTGTGGGAGATATCATTGCGCCCAAAGCGGAGGAAAGGAGAATTGGACTTTCAAACAGAAATGGAACGGATGAGCAAAGGGCGATGCAGAATGGGTAAAGTTTTTGAATTGGTACACAGGGAACAGGCGGGTTCTGGGACATATAATCGTTTTGAGTATCAAGTTCATTGAAGAGTTAGTGCAAAGTGCATGGAAAATATGCAATGATCAGAATCAAAATTAAGAAGTAAACGCAATGCTTATCAACTTAGAGATTGATTTTTCAAAATAGGATTTTTGAACGGTTACTACTTGAAAATGGTATTGAAATAAGCGGTGGGCCGGGACGAATTTTATTTATTTTATGGAAAACAGATAATCTTACGATTAGCGAAATAAGTGAAAAAACCTCTCTTGCAAAGAACACTGTATTTGTTGTAATAAATGGAATGGAAGATAAGGGAATTGTAGAGAGAAATATTAACCCGCACAATCGCCGTCAAATGATTGTTTCACTCACTGAGTATGCAAAATCTTTACAGGAAAAATATGAAATGGTATCTGGGCAGATGAATATATTACTTTATCAAGGTTTTTCAATGGAAATTGTTTTTATTTTACAACGAATACATCCGCTATGCGCTCGCAACAGTTTATAAAAAATCCAAAGGCAAGTATTTATTTTTTCAGCAAGGGACGCTTCAAATATGAGGGCATTATGCTAACTGGTACAATGGAAGTCTTGCAGGACGATAAAACAAAGCAAGAAAATTGGCGTACTGGAGATACCATGTATTATAAGCAGGGCGTAACTGACCCAGATTGCTGTGTATTAAAATTTACTGCAATAAAGGGCAGACATTATAGTGATTTGAAAACACAAAGTTTTGATATGAAGGACTTAAAATGATAGCAATAAAGAGGATACGATGCTTTATTTGAGATAAATTTTGGGGCTTCTTCCCCAAAGATTCCGCCTTTTATCTCATACCTTATGGGGCATCCGGTTATGGACATGCGACCGTATTATAACGTATAGAAATCAAGATTCGGAAACGGAAATGTAGGTTTGAGTCTTTTTTTATTCCGTAAATTGGAGAATATTATTCCTATATGATTAATATTATTCCAAAGATGGAGTATAATGTTTGGGAAAGCGAGGTGTACTCTTTATGTATATGACAGTAAAACAAGCCGCAGAAAAATGGGGAATTTCAGATAGACGTGTGCGCATATCGTGCGCAGAAAGGAAAGTTTCAGGTGTTATTCGAGAGAGGCGCCGTTGGATGATTCCGGTAGATACAAGAAAACCGTCAATTATTGATACCTTTATGGAAGCCTATGATTTTGGAAAAAAGATGGTGATCCCTTTTGCCACGTCAGGAGAAAGCCCGATTGATGATATTGGAAAAAATATCCAGCTCCTGGAGCCTAGAAACAGTAGCGGCTGGAAAAAGGCTTGAGGCAGATATCTCTGGCAAAGTGCTTAGAAGCTGGGCGTCAGAGTAGATGTAAGAGAAATTAGTTTGCGTCTCTTCGGCGGTTATACAAAAACATCATCAAAGAAGCCGCAATCACCAGTGCATATCCGATGAAGCTGAATTTGTCTGGTATTTCATGAAATAATGCGAATCCCAGAGCAGCCGCAAAGATAATCTGAGAATAATCAAAGATAGATATCTTTTTAGCAGGGGCATAGGTGTAAGCGGCAGTAATGGAAAATTGACCGCCAGCTGCAAATAAGCCTGTCATCAACAAAGTTATGATTTGATGCAGCGTCATGGGCGCAAAGTTTATCACAATCCAAGGTGCAAGAAACAAGCAGGAAAACAGTGAAAAGTAAAAAACAATTACGGGTCCTTTGATCTTCATCATTCCCAGCTTACGTACCATGGTATAGGCAATGCCTGCTCCAAGCCCTCCGCATATGCCGATTAACGCAGGAAGCAGGGCGGCGTTGTGAAACCCAGGCTTGACGATCAACAGGCAGCCACAGAAAGCAGAAAAAATACAGCCAGCCTGAAAGGGCAGTATTTTTTCTTGCAACAGGAAATAAGAAAATATAACGGCAAAAAAAGGCGATAGCTTGTTTAAAATCGAGGCATCGGCTACAAGCAAATGATCCACGGCGTAGAAATTACAGAGAATTCCTACGGTTCCAAAGACGCAACGCCAAATTAGGGCGGACCGGGCTTGCCTTGGAATGCGAAGAGAAAGCGGATGTGTCTGAGGATTATCTTTGATGATGATGATTCCTGCAAAACAAGCGGCTACCAGATTACGGAAAAAGCTTTTTTGTATTGATGGGAGACTCCCAGACAAGCGGATGCAGATGTTCATACATGCAAAACAAAAAGCGGATATGATGATCATCAAAACGCCGCGAATATAGTTGCCCTGTGGTTCGTTTTGCATTTTTATTGATCTCCTTATTTTAAATTTTCAGATTCTAGCTCCATGCCATCACGCTTGCCACAATCTTCATATGGCAAGCGTGATGGCGGGAGAGTCATCATGTTCTTCTCTTACTGGACACGGAAGCGGTTAAGCAGACTATTTAAAGAATTGGCCTGTTCCGATAATTCTTTGGATACTTTGGCGCTTTCTTTTGCAGAAACCGTGTTTGTCTGAACAACCTGTGAAATCTCTTTGATTCCATTTTCAGCTTGAAGAATCATTTGAGATTCGTGGATGCTGGCAGTTGAAATTTGATCCATCAGAGTCTTAATCGATTGAATGCAGTCGTTAATGATTTTCATGGCAGAAACGACAAGGTCTGTGGATTCTGTCCCGGTTTTTACGTCCTTGATGGAGTTATTAATAAGATCCGTAGTATTTTGGGCAGCTTCTGCGGATCTGGCAGCAAGGCTTCTGACTTCTTCTGCCACAATGGAAAAGCCTGCGCCTGCCGTACCAGCCCGGGAAGCTTCCACGGAGGCATTTAATGCCAAAATGTTTGTTTGGAATGCAATATCCTCAATCGTTTTAATAACCGTGACAATTTGCGTAGACGATTGGTCGATATTTCTTGTAGCAGAAATGAGCTGTTCCATCTTTATATCGGCTTCTTCTGCATAACCAGTCGCCTTATCTACCAATTCACTGGCATTTGTGCAGTGTATGGCGCTGCTTTGAATCTGTGATGTAATCGATGACACATTTGAAACAAGTCCTTCCACGGAATCCGCCTGTTCCATGGTTCCTTGGGATAATTCCTGGGCGACTGTGGCTACCTGTTCAGCGCTAGAATTCACCTGTTTTGCGACATTGGAAATGTCGCGGATTACATGCACCAGGTTGGCGTGGATTGATTTGAGGCTTTCCAATAAAATTTTAAAATCGCCGATGTAATAAGCTTCATTATATGTTACATCCACCGTGAGATTACCGTTTGCCATCTCGCCCAAAATCCGTCCAACGTCATCAATTGTTTTACGCAGACAGCCGCAAACCCGATGGGTTGTTTGCGCAATCATTCCAATCTCATCAGACCTTCCATAAAATGATTCTAATTCATGGTCTGCAGAAAGATTCAAATCACCAAGACAGCTTATGGCGCGTTCTACAGTCATCAGTTCTTTTCCCTCCCGGTATAGAATGAAAAGGGTGATAATGGTAACGGTAGACGCCATAGCAGCACATAGCGCGCCAACTAAGAAGCGTACATGGCTCACAGAACCATAAACTTTTGCAGTGCTGTTTCGGACCATAAAGACCCATCCGCGATTTTGCAAGTATTTGTAAACCACCAATTGGTCAATGTTGTTTTCATCATGATAGGAGTATGTATTTACCTGATCATCGTTGCTTTTTTTTATGCGCTCAATAATCTCCTGATAACCAGCGTCTGCTGTTTCTGTGTTGAGCAGCTCGTCATTTTCGTGATAGAGATATACGCCGTTTTCTACGTTTAAGAAGACATATTCACTGTCAGGAAGCCCTTCGATGTCCAAATTAAGCAAAGCGTCTGTCAACCGGCTGGCATATACGCCGGCGCCTACATAGCCGATACATGTTTGATTTTCGAAAATCGGATAATACATGGAAAGAATCATGCTTCCGGTTCCAGGTGATTTCATAATTCCCAAATTCGTAAGTTCCTGGCTTGCTAAAATGGTATCTTGGAATGCTTCTAGAGAATCTCCTGTCCTTGTGGTTATGCCAACGGCTTCCGGTGAGGTATGGGTTAAGACAAAAGTTTCTGGCGTGGCAATGTATAAGCCTTCAAACACGCCCTTGAAAGCGGCAAAATCTTCAGTATATTGTTGCGCGCGCTGTAATAGCTTTGGATCGTCTGGATCAAGCAAAAGGTCGCGAACCTGGCTGCCTAAAGCGAAAGCTTTCATATATTCTTCTGCAGAAGCTACATAATCGTTGATAATAGCAGCTCTGGATTCTACGGCGTCGGTCATCTGATTGGTAATGTCGTTTTTTACGATCGAAGTTGCGTTTGAAGATACAATTAGCCAGAGCAGAAGCATTCCGACTAAGTTTACGGCTGTGGTAATGATGCCAATGCGCGTTGCAAGTTTTTTGTTTACAAGAAGTTTCATAGGTTATCCTCCCACATAAAATAGTTTTTTTGAAATCAATTGCTTTTACCTAGTGAATATTTTATGTGCCGGAGCATGGCTGTATATTTGTTTGAAATGGGTATCAGAATACCTTTTGTGCTTGGTGCGCTGTATTCGCATCAGATAAATGCAATACGATTTCTTTTTGATGTTAAATTTATGAAGATAAAAAGTCAGAAAGCGTTTCCTGTCTATCACAGGCAGCTTGCCTCTGACCAATTGTTTTTTGAAAAAATACCTATTCTAATATACTACTTTTTTTATTTTCTGTCTAGATCATAGCTCTTTTGAGTTTCCGCATTTTGCAATTCATAGCGCCAAAAGGTTTCCATCACAAAGTGATGAAAACACTTTGCACATAAAAGCGCTCTGAAAAGCTAGCTTTTCAAGCACTTTTTGTGCAAGATGTCTATGCTGCCAAAAGGCAGCAAGACCTTTGGCGCTATGAATTGCAAAATGCGGAAACTCAAATATCTCGGTTAGGTATGGTATTATTGCCATGCCAACAAAACGCCTCGTAAAGCCTTTGAAAACTATACGCTTCACAATCCTATGTCTCCACTGCTGCTCGGTAATCTGAAGCCGGGTGACACCGTGACACAGTGTGCGCAAAAAAGTTTTTTGACAAAGAAATAACCATTATTTGCGTTTGTTAGAAGGAATTTTAGAAAACATTTTGGCAGATAAGGGATATTTTTTAGTAGATAGGTTGTTTTTTTTGCGGTTTCATTTATAATGTTAGATAATTAATATTAAAATATAAAAAGCCGGAGGTTGACATGAAGTATGATGGAAAACAAATTTTTCGTAAATCAAGTATTGCCCGTGTTTCTTCTCCCGAGCAGCTAAACGATTATATCCGCGTATCCAATCCGAGCGTATGGATGATACTGGCGGCGGTGATTGTTTTGTTGGCGGGGGTATGTGTCTGGGGGATTTTTGGGCGTCTTGAAAGCAAGATCCTTTCTGCGGGGACGAGCGAAAACGGCATTTTTATCTGTTATGTTACAGAGGAAGACGCCGCTAAGATTAAAACGGGAATGCTGGTAAAGGTAAATGGGAAGGATTTTGCTGTTTCTGAAATTGCCGAAAGTCCGATCGCCGTAAATGCGGATATGGATCCCTATTTGATGCATCTCGGAGGCTTTTCCAAGGGTGAGTGGGTGTATGAGATAATTGCAGATGTGGATATTCCAGACGGTACATACAAGACTGAAATCGTGACAGAGAGCGTATCGCCGATGTCGTTTATATTGAATTGAGAGGAGAGTCTGAAGATGGGTACGAAAAAGATAAAGCAGCCTGTCAGAAACGGCAAGGTGAAAGTTCCTGTGGTAATGCAGATGGAAGCACTGGAGTGCGGCGCGGCTTCTCTCACGATGATCCTTGCATATTACGGGAAATGGATACCGCTTGAGCAGATACGCGCTGATTGCGGCGTATCGCGAGATGGTTCCAATGCGAAAAACATCCTAAAAGCAGCACGCAGCTATGGGTTGGCAGCAAAGGGCTATCGCTACGAACCAGAGGGTTTAAAAGAGAATGGAAAATTTCCCTGTATCATTCATTGGAATTTCAATCATTTTGTAGTGTTGGACGGCTTCAAGGGCAGCAAGGCGTACCTGAACGACCCTGCAAAAGGGAGTTATTCCGTGCCGATGGAAGTATTTGACAAGTCCTTTACGGGGATTTGCCTGATGTTCGAGCCTGCGGAGAGCTTCGAGCCAGGCGGAGCCCCCAAGAGCATACTGACATTCGTGAAAAAACGGCTGAAAGAGGCGGAAACAGCAATGGTGTTTGTGGCGCTGACAACGCTGATTACTGCTCTGTTGGGGATTATCACCCCAGCATTCTCGCGGATTTTCATGGATAGGCTGCTTACCGGTGAAAACCCAGAATGGTTTTTGCCGTTTATTTTCGCGCTTGGAGGAATAAGCGTGATACAGCTCATTGTGGAATGGATGAAAGCTGTTTATTCGCTGAAAATAAACGGTCAGCTTTCGGCAGTCGGAAGTACCACTTATATGTGGAAGGTTCTTCGTATGCCGATGGAATTTTTCTCCCAGCGCATGGCGGGGGATATTCAGCAGAGGCAGAGGATGAATGCTTCGGTTGCACAGTCATTGGCAGAGACTTTCGCGCCGTTGGCGTTAAACACGGTCATGCTGGTGTTTTATTTTGTTGTGATGCTTCGCTACAGCCTGATTCTCACGCTGGTGGGGGTGGCTTCCATCGTAATCAATCTTGTAGTCTCAAGGATTATATCCAATAAGCGCATGAACATTACCCGGGTACAGCTGCGCGATGCGGGAAAACTCGCTGGAGCTACTGTGACGGGGATTGAAATGGTCGAAACAATCAAGGCCAGCGGCGCAGAGAATGGATTTTTCGAGAAATGGGCGGGCTATCAGGCGAGCGTAAATACCCAGCAGGTGCGTTTTGAACGCCTAAATCAGTATCTTGGCATGATTCCTGAACTTGTGTCGTCACTGGCAAATATCGCCGTGCTGATACTGGGAGTTTATTTTACAATAAATGGAAAGTTTACAGTGGGTATGATCATGGCGTTTCAGGGCTTTTTAGGTTCTTTTACCGCACCTGCGCAGACGTTGATTTCGGCGGGACAGACGCTCCAGGAAATGCGCACGCAGATGGAGCGCGTTGAAGATGTGATGGAATACCCAACGGATGTGAATTGCAGCAGAGATGGGATTTTAGAGGATGCGGAGTACAGCAAATTATCGGGCAACGTGGAACTTAAAAATGTCACGTTCGGCTATTCGCGCCTTGCAGAACCTCTGATCAGGGATTTTAATTTAACGCTCAAAACCGGCAGCCGCGTGGCGTTTGTCGGCACATCAGGCTGCGGAAAATCCACGCTGTCAAAGCTGATTTCGGGACTTTACCAGCCCTGGGAAGGCGAAATCTTATTTGATGGAAAGCCTATAGAAAAAATTGACAGAAGTGTTTTTACCGGATCGTTGGCGGTAGTGGATCAGGATATTATTTTGTTTGAGGATACAATTGCAAACAATATCAAAATGTGGGATGGTTCGATAGAGGATTTTGAGGTAATCATGGCTGCGCGGGATGCGCAGCTCCATGAGGATATTATGCAGCGTGACGGGGGTTACAGTTACAAAATCACCGAGGGTGGCAAGGACTTTTCGGGCGGCCAGCGGCAGCGAATGGAGATTGCCCGTGTTTTGGCCCAAGATCCGACCATCATCATTCTTGACGAGGCCACTTCTGCGCTGGATGCAAAAACGGAATTTGAGGTTGTAAGATCCATAAAAGACCGTGGAATTACTTGTATCGTTGTGGCGCATAGGTTATCGACCATACGCGACTGCGATGAAATCATCGTGCTTGATAACGGGGAAGTTGTAGAGCGCGGAACACATGATGAGCTGTACGCCAGAGGCGGCGTCTACACACAGCTTGTAACAAACGAATAAAGGTGGTGAAAATAGGATAATGGGATGGTTTGACGAACAAATAAAACAGCGTAAACAAAACGATCAGGATGTTTTTACAGATGCCTTTATCAACATTGCCGGCGCCGTGATGGGCAGCCGTCTTTCAACCGCACTCAATGACGAGCGGCAGCAGATGAAAAACGCCTTTGACGAGATATTAAGATTTTATCATATAAATACAAAAGAAATTCCTGACAATATCACGGACAGAAATGAACAGCTTGAATATTTGCTTCGCCCGCATGGAATCATGCGCCGCACGGTAACGCTCTCGAAAGGCTGGTACAAAGATGCAATCGGAGCAATGCTGGGAATCCGTAAAAGCGATGGGATGGTTGTTGCGCTTATCCCCGCGGGATTTTCAGGTTATCATTATAGGGATATGGAAACAGGAAAACATGTGAAAATAAACGGCAAAAACCAGGAGCTTTTCGAGGAAGAAGCAATAGCTTTTTACAAGCCGCTGCCGCTGAAAGCACTTGGAATTTCGGATTTGATGCGGTATATTCTTGGAACGCTTTCCCCCGTTGATTTTGTGATGACAGGCGCGTCAGCGCTGGCGGTGACGTTGATCGGAATGTTATCGCCGAAGCTTAATAACCTGCTGTTTTCACGTGTTATCGAGGACGGCAGCACACAGATTTTGCTTGCGATTACGGTGTTTATGATTTGCGTGACGCTCAGTTCCCTGCTGATAAACGGCGTAAAGTCGCTGATTATAGCGCAGATAAACACCAAAATGAGTATTTCGGTTCAGGCTGCAATCATGTCTCGCTTAATGTCGCTGCCCGCAGGGTTTTTCAAGAATTACAGTTCAGGAGAATTATCTGCGCGGGCGCAGTGCAGCAATTCGCTGTGCGAGATGCTGGTGTCTGTAGTGCTGACGACAGGGCTTACGTCTGTATTTTCACTTGTATACATATCGCAGATCTTTGTGTACGCGCCCGCGCTGGTGGTACCATCGCTTATCATTATGCTTGCTACAGTGGCGTTTACAGTGGTATCGGCATTTGTGCAGATGAAAGTCAGCAAAAAAAAGATGGAGCTGTCCTCAAAAGAGAGTGGAATGTCCTATGCACTGATATCGGGTGTGCAGAAGATTAAGCTTTCGGGAGCAGAAATGCGTGCGTTCGCACGGTGGGGAAATCTTTATGCCGAAGAAGCGCGGCTTGCCTACAACCCTCCAATGTTCCTGAAAATAAACGGTGTTATTTCAAGCGCCATCTCGCTTGCAGGAACGCTTATGATGTATTGGATTGCAGTATCGTCAGGAGTGTCCGTAGCGGACTACTATGCATTCAATACCGCTTACGGAATGGTTTCTGGGGCATTTATCTCGCTTGCGGGAATCGCATTGACTGTGGCGCAGATTAAGCCGATTATGGATATGGTAGAGCCTATTTTGAAAGCAGTTCCCGAAATTTCCGAGGGAAAGCAGATGATTACGCGGCTTTCGGGTAGCATCGAACTGGATAACGTTTCTTTCCGTTACAACGATAATATGCCGCTTGTGATTGACGATCTGTCTCTGAAAATCCGTCCGGGTCAGTATGTGGCAATCGTGGGCGCAACAGGGTGCGGGAAGTCCACGCTTTTGCGGCTTATGCTGGGCTTTGAGTCGCCGCAGAAGGGCGCCGTTTACGTTGATGGCAAGGATATTGCGGCGGTGGACTTAAAGTCTTTAAGGCGAAATATCGGCGTGGTAATGCAAAATGGCAAGCTGTTTACGGGAGATATTTTCTCCAATATTATCATATCTGCACCGTGGCTTACTATGGATGAGGCCTGGCATGCTGCCGAATTGTCAGGCATTGCAGAAGATATTCGCCGTATGCCGATGGGGATGCACACAATGATTTCCGAGGGCAGCGGCGGAATTTCGGGCGGGCAGCGGCAGCGGCTGATGATTGCCCGTGCCATTGCACCAAAACCAAGCGTGCTGATGTTTGACGAGGCGACTTCAGCCCTTGATAATCTCACGCAGAAAACTGTTTCGGAATCGCTGGACAGTCTGAAATGCACGAGGATTGTTATCGCGCACAGGCTCTCTACCATCAAACAGTGCGACAGGATCCTGGTGCTTGATAAGGGAAAGATTATCGAAGACGGGACATATGAAAAGTTGATACAAAGGGGAGGTTTTTTCGCAGAACTAGTGGCCAGACAAAGGGTTGACGATACCGCAGAATTGAGGGCATGAAAATTTTTTGGAAATTTATTGGCTCTCGGCGGTTTTGATTCGTATAAAAGAACAAAGGCGCATATCACGTCTATGATTATCAGTTTTTATACTGTAATCTGTAACAAAATGTAAAGGTAACTTAATATTAGGAGGAAAGCGCTATGGAAAAAAAAGACCTTATTGCAAAGGCAACACAGAAAAAATTTGACGAAGACCTTATTGCAAAGGCAAAACAGGCAAACTCTGTCGAAGAGCTTATGGCTCTCGCAAAGGAAAATGGTTATCCGGTGGACGAGAAGGAGGCAGAGTTTTATTTTGGAAAGATTCACAAGACGGGCGAGTTATCGGATGATGAGCTTGGCAATGTAGCAGGAGGCGGATGCGGTCCCAATCGTTGTAAATTCTGCGGAGGTGACCTTAACGCCGTCGAAAACCACACGTATCCTCCAAATTTGATTTGCCCATACTGCGGTCAGTGGGGGGATCTCTAGGTAATATCCGTATTTTGCGGCAGTTTCCGCAAATAATGATAAGGAGTGAATTGAGATGAGCCGGTACATATTAAATCCAGACATCGCCCTGCGCTCATGGCGGCTGGTGCCGTACGCGTATTACAGAAAGGGCGTCCGTTACGCGAAAGGATTGCCGTTTGAAAGCCGGGAGGATAATTCCGATGACTGAACTGTACAAAAACACCGAATTTGAGCAGATTTATGCTGAGTTTAAGGATAAGGTGACGCGATATATATGGGAAAATACCGAACGAACAGGATGCGGAGGATTTGACTTCGGACGTGTTCGTCAAGATTTTTAAAGGGCTTTCAGGATTTAATGAGACAAAGGCTTCCCTGTCAACATGGATCTATAGGATAACACAGAATGCCGTTATTGACTATTATCGGACGGCGAAATCTGTTTACGGGCTTCCGGAGGAACTTTGCTTTGAGGGAAACATTGATGAGGAAATGCTTAACGAGGAAATGCTCAAAAGCCTTGCAGACGCTCTCGGGCAACTCCCCCAGCGGGAACGCGATATCATTATCCTCCACTATTATAGCGGGAAAACATTAAAAAGTATCGCAGAAATAATGGATATTTCATACAGCTATGTAAAGCTGCTTCACACAAGGGCTTTGAAAGTTCTGCGTGAAATAATATAGGCTCAAACATCCTGACAGACATACTTCTAGTATGATAAAGGCACTTGGCGGTATTGAATACCATCAGATGCCTTTTTCTTTTTGCGTATTGTCTGGTATAGCGCCCTCGCGGCTTTTGCTATCAGGCGGACAGCGTCCGTTTCGCACAAAACAGTCTCATGAACGCTATGAGATTTTAATGGGGCTTTTGGATGAGTTTGCGGGTTTTGTCTGTCCAAAGATAAGAGAGAAAAAATTTGGAAGGCAATAGATTGTTAACCAAAAAAATTTGCGGAAACCTTGTATCAAATTTATGCAGGTTTTCTTTTTTGCATCAAATAATTGAAGATAGGATGAGAATAGATTATAATATATGAATAATTAAATGAGTGAAAGCAGGAAAGAATAAAAATTAAGAGGGTGATGAATTGGTTTTGCTAATAACTGAATATGATGAGAAAAGCGGCCTGCCTATTGATCATGGATATTTAGAGTGTGGATTACCATGTTTTTTACAGGAATCTATAGAACAGATGAAAAAGGCATGGAAGAAACTAGATGCAGGTGAAGAGTATCTGCAATGGGACTGTGATTTCTGTAATCTACAAAGCGATATCAACACAACCGAAGTAAATGGAGTAATAAACAGTGAACAGGCATGGTATTTACGGAAAAAATATCTGCGCATGGAAAAACCAGAATTTATTGAATGATAAAAAGAAAGGAATATGATGTTTGGATATGATAGATTTTACAGAATTACCCAAAAGGAATAAATCATACGCAGGGGCAAATGGAAGCAAAATATCGGTTGTATATCATGGGGAACAGTATATGCTTAAATTTCCACCACATGCAGTGAAAAATCAGGATATGAGTTATAGCAACAGCTGCATTTCGGAGTATTTAGGATGTAAAATATTTGAAAAAGCAGGAGTCCCTGTGCAGGAAACGATTCTTGGAACATATAAGACGAAAAAGGGTGTGAAGAAAATTGTTGTCGCATGTAAAGATTTTACTTCTGTTGGAATTGAACTACAGGATTTCGCGTCTTTAAAAAATCAGATTATTGATTCAGAGCGAAATGGATATGGCACAGAACTTGCAGATATCCTTTCTGTATTTGATGAACAGACAGCAATGGATCCAGAGAAAATAAGAGAACGATTTTGGGATATGTTTATTGTAGATGCTTTTATTGGCAATTGGGACAGGCATAATGGTAATTGGGGTTTTTTGTATCATGTACAATCGGATGAATTAACACTGGCGCCGGTTTTTGATTGTGGGAGTTGCTTGTATCCACAAGCAGATGAAAGAATGATTATGAAGATTCTTGCAGATAAACAGGAAATTAATCATCGCATTTTTAATATCCCGTTATCGGCTATTCAGAACAATGGAAAGAAAATTAATTACTACGAATTTATTTCTGCGTTGGACAATGAGGAGTGTAATAGAGCATTGTTACGAATTTTATCACGGATAGATATGAAGGAGATTTTTAATATAATTGAAAAAACGCCATTTATCAGTGATTTGCAGAAAGAGTTTTATAGAACAATGTTGATGGCAAGGAAGGAACGTATCTTGGATTACTCTATAAAACGAATGTCTAAGCAAGTAAGCAAATGTGAAATGGAACGATAGCATCAGTTTAATTTTTCGGTGTGCGACCGTGTCAATGGCAGAGCACGCGGCTGTTAACCGTGGGGTTGTTGGTTCGAGCCCAACTCGGGGAGTTTGAGAAAACCTGTAAATATTAATATTTACAGTTTTTTTCATTGTGTCACAGTAAAATGGAGAAAATTAGATTGAGAGAATACAGGAGACATGGTAATATATTTATAAAGAAAATAGCATCCATAAAGAATTATTTTAATTGAGTTTATTTCTCATTATAAAAAGTGAGAAATAAAGTATACCCAAGGGCACACCGTAATACATGCCCCTTACGGGGCGGGTGGACTTCGTCCATTAAGGTATGAATACGGAGACGGCACTTTACGGAGGAAAAATGGAGAAGGAAACTGAATTAACAAGAGAATTAAAAGAATTGCTCCGGGCAGAAGGCGCAGATTTAGCTGGCGTTGGTGATTTAACGGAAGTGCCGGCCAACGGCAAGATTACGTTCGGAGAAAGGGTTTGGAAAATGTGAAGAGCTTTGTGGGAGGTGTATAGAGATCTGTCCTTATACAAAAAAATATCTGAATGAAAAATAGAAGCACGTTTACAAAGCGTTTGGAGGTACATAAGATGATTTTTGACATAAAGAATTTGACAAAATCATTTGGCGCGCATACTGCGCTTTCCAATCTAAGTTTAGAGATACGAGAACCAGGGATATACGGGATTTTGGGACCGAACGGCGCTGGAAAAAGTACATTTTTAAAACTGATGCTGAAAATTTTGAATCCCACCTCCGGAGAAATCTATTACAATGGGACGAATATTAAAAATATAGGAAATAGTTACTTCAATGAGATTGGGGCAGTTTTGGAAGGCAACCGCAATTTGTACTGGTTTATGTCGGCACGAGAGAATTTACTCTATTATGGACGTTTGATGGGAATGGCTGACAGGGCGATTCGGGCAAGGACGGAAGAACTGTTAACAGTTATGGAACTGAAAGGACACGAGGATAAAAAAGTAGGGTATTGTTCCAGAGGAATGCAGCAAAAAGTCGCTATTATGGCGGCGCTGATACATTCGCCCAAGATACTTTTTCTGGATGAACCCACCCTGGGGCTGGATGTAACGATAAAAGCCAGCCTTGTCTCTGAAATCCGCCAAATGGCTGATTCCGGCACCACAGTTTTTCTTACAACCCACCAGATTGACGTGCTGGAACGGCTTACGGACAAGCTGTTTATTCTGGAAAACGGAAAATCCACCTATCAGGGAAGTGTTGATTCCTTGATCAATTCACAAAAGAGCCAGCAGAGGACAGAGTATCTCTTAGCCGCTTCTGACGGGAGCATGGACGTCCTTGCTTCTGTTGTTTCTGCGGAAAATGTGGAGATAGAGGAGAAGAAAGGACAGCTCCATATCAGAATCCCCAATTTGGATGAGGCCGCTCAAGCCCGGCTGATGCAGGTATGTGTGGAGAACCACCTGAGGATTATATCCATTGTCCCGGAAACTCCAACGTTGGAAGAAGTACTGATTCATTTTTGGAGGAGCCATCATGCGTAATATCAGACGGCAGTTTGCTGCTGAATTGAGAAAATATTATTTAGAAGTAAAATGCTATTATCCGGACCATATTGTGAACCTTGTGGTCTTATTTATCATGTTCTCCGGGTTTTTCAAGCTTTTTACCAATTCCGATGTGATACCGGATTCTGCTTATTACATTGGATTTGTGTATTGGTTTTATGCCAATGGAATCATTGGAGAGTCTTCTGTTTCGATTTCTACGGAGAAACAGAGCGGAACCTTTGAACAACTGTTAATAAAGCCGTCGAGCCTTTCGAGTATTTTGTTTTACAGGTCTGCTTGCTGGCTTTTGTTTCAATCCGCAGAAATCGCAGTGGTGATGCTGGCGCTGCATATGATTCTTTCTGTTCCGATGTCTTTTTCCTTATTGATTATTCCAGTGTTTATCATCACGATGCTGGGGCTTATCGGAATCTCGTATCTTCTTTCGGCGCTGACATTGGTTTTCACAAAAACTGCATCCTTCACCACTATATTCAGCTATTTGCTTCTCTTCTTTTCTGGTGTTGCGGAAGGAGTGGGGGAACGGGGCGCGGCATATTATCTGCTTCCTTTGTCCCAGGGAATCGATATTTCACGCCGGATTATTTTAAAATTAGACGTTACAGTTTTGGATATCGGATTATTGGTGTTCAACACCATTGTCTATCTGCTTCTGGGCATTGTAGTATTCCATAGCATTATGAAGAGTGGGCGTAAAAAAGGAATCAGTATGGAATATTAGGCAATTACATAAAAAGATAAAATATGGAGGATAAGGAGGATAAGAAAGATGGAAATGAAAGGATTAAACACAACAGACTGCCTGGCAAAAGGATTTGGTACAAAGAAGGCAGAAAGAAACGTTTCATCCAATGCTATAGGATTCATGGAAACTGTAGCGGAGAAAGCGGCACAAGATAAAATTGATTATGATGAGAAAGCCTTTGTGTCAATTGGCGCTAAGGCGCCGGCGGAAGTGAAGCAGGCATGGATGGAGGCTGCAAAAGAAACGGGGGCGAACGGGCTTGGAATGTCCGGGAGCGGGAAGCTGACCCATCTCTCGGCGATGATGGTGAAACAGATGGTAAACAGGATAAGCGGCGCCAGCAAAACTAATGACTTGCTTGGAAGTACAGTGCAGTCGGCAATCAGGGCGACGGAGCAGGCGCTGTTTGACATAGACAATCCTAGCCCCTTAGAGAGCCCTAAAAGCATGGAAGTGCTGAGGCAGTATGAGAAAGAGCGGGCATTCTACCAGTCATTTTTAAAGAAGCTTAACGCCCTGACGTAACGGTTGAAATTAAAGTATATGCACAAAAAATGTAAAACTATAACTTTTGGTTTTGGACATAATGCACAAATATTGCGACGTTAATTTTGGTGTTCTGCGAATTGAATAAGTAGGTAAATAATTATAAAATAAGTTTATCTCTTAAAAAATGAAAGGAAAAGTTCAAAAATGAATACCAGAATGGAAACTATGGACAATGTGGATACGGGGAAGGAAAGCTACCGGACAGAAGAGGATTCGATAGGGACAAAGGCAGTCCCGGAAGGCGTCTATTATGGAGTCCAATCCCTGCGTGCTGCTGAGAATTTTCGTATTACAGGGCTGAATATGCATCCTGAGATTATCAACAGTCTGGCATATATCAAAAAAGCCGCCGCAATCACAAACTGCGAAGTGGGAATCCTGGACAGGAAGATTGCCGACGCTATTGCCAAAGCGTGTGATGAGATCCTGGAAGGCAGAATGCACAAGGACTTTATCGTAGACCCTATACAGGGAGGCGCAGGAACATCCATTAATATGAACGCGAACGAGGTCATTGCGAACCGCGCTATTGAGATTTTGGGCGGGCAGAAGGGGGACTATTCTATTGTAAATCCCAACGACCATGTAAACTGCGGGCAGTCTACCAATGATGTTATACCGACCGCAGGAAAGATGACGTCGCTGCGTTTGCTGAAGAACCTCAAAGAAGAACTGCTGCGCCTGCACAAAGCCCTGGTGGCAAAGGCAGAAGAATTCGACCATGTCATTAAGATGGGGCGTACCCAGATGCAGGATGCCGTTCCGATTCGTCTGGGACAGGAATTCCGTGCATATTCCGTAGCAATCATGCGCGACATCCGCCGCATGGACAAGGCTATGGAGGAAATGTGTACGCTTAACATGGGCGGTACGGCTGTCGGGACAGGCATTAACGCCGACGCATCCTATTTGAGGCGGATTGTGCCGAACTTGGCAGAATTATCCGGCATGGAACTGGTACAGGCTTTCGACTTAATTGACGCTACGCAGAACCTGGACTCTTTTGTCGCGGTATCCGGTGCGATTAAGGCTTGTGCGGTTACGTTGTCCAAGATTGCCAATGACCTCCGGCTGATGTCGTCAGGGCCAAGGGCTGGATTTGGGGAAATCAACCTGCCTGCGCGCCAGAATGGCTCTTCTATCATGCCTGGAAAAGTGAATCCGGTAATCCCGGAAGTAGTCAATCAGGTTGCTTTCAATATCATCGGCAACGATGTGACCATCACCATGGCGGCAGAAGCGGGGCAGCTCGAATTGAACGCATTTGAACCGATTATTTTCTATTGCATGTTCCAGTCGATTGACACCCTTGCCTATGCGGTGCAGACTTTTGTGGATAATTGTGTGACCGGCATTACTGCAAATGAGGGCCGCTGCCGCTATCTGGTGGAAAACAGCGTAGGTATCATCACGGCAATCTGTCCGCATGTCGGATACCAGAAAGCGGCGGAGATTGCAAAGACGGCTATGAAGACGGGTGAATCTGTGCGGGCGCTGATTCTGAAAGAAGGTCTGTTAAATGAAAAAGAGCTGGATGAGATTCTGGAGCCGCTGCATATGACTGAGCCGGGGATTTCCGCCAAGGAGCTTCTAAAAAAAAGAAATGAAGGGATATAAAGTCAAGATGAATTTATTAACCGACAGAGATTATGAACTGATCGAAAAAGCCCAGAAAGCAATCCGTTCAAATTACGATGCAGTAGATTTCAACCATACGGTAGGAGCTGCAATCCGATGTAAAAACGGGAAAATATATGTGGGCGTAAACGTCTATTCCCTGCATGGGGCATGTGCAGAACAGGTCGCAATCGGAACAGCAATTACGCAGGGAGAAAGGGAATTCGACACGATTGTCGCCGTCGGTGGCATCGTTGACCGACGACAACGTGGCAGATGGAAATTCAGACAAGTCATTTGACGAAATGTAAATGTGTCAGCACACTAGGGATAAGAGGGCATGAAATCATGCCCTCCCTTGTAATGTATTCCGGTATTTGGTCGGCGCCATATGATAATTTTTCTGGAAATATCTGCTGAAATATAATGGATTCTCGAACCCGCATACCGTCGAAATCTTGCTTATATTATAGTTGGTAGAGCTGAGCAGTTCTTTCGCATGGTTCAGCCGGACTTCATTGATGTACTTTTTGGGCGTGTTGCCCGTGTATCTGGAAAATTCTTTGATGAACCAGCCTGTGCTTGTTCCATACGCTCTTGCCAGTTGTTCGATTGTCAAATCCTGATTATATTTTAGATGAATCGTTTCGAGGATTTCCTCCATTTCCATATTATAGCCATTCCTGTTCCTGTGTTCCTGTTTTTGTGCTTCCCGTGCGAGCAGCCAGACAAGCTCCTGTCCTTTTAGGCTGGTAATCTGGAGATAACCTTGCTGCTTCATAATAAGCTCGCGGATAATCCCTTCAAACAAGGCAGGTATGTAAGAAGCCATCCCAGTATCTATGATTTGTCGGTCTAACCCTGCCTCACGCAGCAGTCCGGGAATATCGTTTCCGGAGAAATGCAGCCAGTAAAACTGTGCATTTTCAGAGTGGTGAAAAGAATACTGCTGTATTTCATAGGGATGATAAAGGACGGTACATCCCTCGTCCAGTATGGATTCTCTGTTGTCCAGTATGAAATGCCCTTTTCCCTGATGGATATAAATGAGCTGGAAGTCCCTTCTGCCGTACAGACGGTTAATATGCAGGTCCTTATTGCCGTTAAATGAAACCCTGCCGCAGCTATGCACCAGAAAGGGAAGGTTTACGTTATAATTATCAAGATCTTCATCAAAGAGATATGCTGAAAATTGTAGCATACAATAAGCTCCTTTCAATCTGCGGGGATGGATAACCCGATACCGTCTTGCGGGTTCAATTTTGTCTATATATCAGATTATAAATGATATTCCCATTACGTCAATGATTTTCTATAATTTGGTTAATAATTGGTGTTAGAATGTGAGGGGAAAATTATGAAGGCTATGAAGAAATCATACTGGGTGGGATTTTCTGTGCTTGAGGTTTCGTATTGGAGTTTCCATGCTTCATTTATCGGGTTTTTAATGTCATATCTGTTGTCAAAGGGAATTACCAATACGGCTGTAAGTATCTTTTTGGCATCCTACCTGTTTGCGGCATTTCTGGGATCGTTTGTGTGGGGGATGGTGTGCGACCGTTTCCACACCAACCGGAAGGTTTCGATGGTGTGTTTTTTAGCGGCGGGGATGTTGATGTACTTAATTTATTTTTCTTACGGAAATATTCCTGTGCTTGCCGTTTTATATCCATTGCTGGGGTTCGTGTCATTGCCCCATGCGACGAATATAGATTCCTGGCTTTTGCTTACCTGCGGAAATAATCTGTCGGTCTATGGGAAAATCCGCTGTCTGCCGTCTTTGATGTATGCAGTCACATCTGTTGTGCTGGGGTGGATAATTGCTGACTTTGGTTATCATTTTATGCTGGTTTTTGGGACCATTTTCTTAATCACGGGTATTGCTGCCGCATTCATGCTCCCAGATGGTAAGGACGCGGTATCGGAGAATCGGGAATCCGGTTTTTCTATCCGTTCTCTAAAACAGGTATTTGTAACGTGTGAGGATGATTTGGCGGGTGAGAAAGCCATGTCGTCTAAAAGAATGTGTGCCGGACTCAATCCCAGGGGGTATGGTTATCTGATTCTGATACTGATGTTAATCGGGCTGGCGGTCGCGCCAATGAATAATCTAAAGACGGCGGTTCTCCAAAGCGTTGGAGGGAATGTCTCGGATATCGGAGTCGATGCATTTATCTGTGCGATTACCCAAGTGCCGTTCATTGCATTGGCGGATAAGATGGAAAAATATTCTCTTCGCGTGCGGTATGTCTTGATAACGCTGCTGCCGTTTATGACGATGGTATTGGCGTTTGGCGCCGTATCGCCGGTTATGGTTTTTGGGGGTTCATTTCTCTGTAATATGGGAGTGGGAATTTTATTGCCTACGATGCGGAGTGTTACGGAGAGAAGTGTTGCGCCTTCTTTCCGTAATCTCGGGCATAATATTGCAGACGCGGTATATAACAGCGTGGCTGGGATTATCAGCCTGCTGTATTCAGGTATTGTGATAGATAAGTTCGGGGTGAAGAGTATGCTGCTGATTTGTATCCTGATTGTTTCTGTTCCGGTCATAATAACTTGTAAGGATGCAGTATGGCATTGGTGTACAGCGGCAAGAATACATGGGAAGATGATGCATAAAGTGAATATGTTTCATAAGGGATGATAAAAGAAAATCTGTGAAGGGAGTAATAGAATGAGGAAGCAGATGGTTTATGGCGTGGACTTAGGATGGGCGACTCAGTTGGAGACAATGGGATACCGCTGGCTGAATGAAGCGGGTGAGGAGACGGATTTGTTAAAGGCATTAAAGGAGTTTGGAGTGAATGCGGTGCGGTTCCGTGTTTTTGTGAATCCGCCGGAGGGCGCTTTCTGGCAGAAGAAAGAAGATGAAATCTGCATGCTTGGCTTCTGTGACGCCCTCAACGTGCTTAAAATGGCAAAGCGTGTGAAGGAACAGGGGATGAAGCTGATGGTCGGTTTTCATTACAGTAATCATTTTGCAGACCCGGAACATCAGGATATTCCCAGAGAGTGGAGGAATGATACGGATATCCAGCTTGAGAGGCGGGTCGCCGACCATACGCGGGAGGTTTTGAAATTGTTTGCAGAAAATGGGGCGTGCCCGGACTGGGTGCAGGTGGGCAACGAGGTCAATAACGGACTGATGTGGCCCCGGGGGAGTCTTAATGAGGCGCCTAAGCAGTTGGTACGTTTCCTGAATGCAGGGTATGATGCAGTCAAGGAGGCCTGTCCGGACTGTAAGGTGATTACCCATTTGGCGGAGGTGTGTAACCGGGAGTTCTGCGGAGCTTTTCTGGATAATTTTTTTGCAGAGAAGGGAAGGACGGACATCTTGGGCTTCTCGTATTACCCATACTGGCAGCAGTTTAAGAGCAATAAGGATATGCTGTCTGAGAAATTGAAGGTGTATTCCCAAGTTTATCAAAAGCCTGTGATGATTGCGGAAGTAGGCGGGCTTGAATATGATGACGAGGGCAGCTATAAGATTGTGAGCGACTGTGTGGGCGCAATGGCGGAACAGGACGGGCAGGAGGAATGCGGAGTTTTCTATTGGGAGCCGGAGGCGGCCTCGGAGATACTGCCGGATAAGTATCCCCTTGGCGCGGCGAAGCTGGTAGGGGAGAAAACGTTAAAGTTCAATCAGGCGCTTAGGGCATACCGGGATTTTTAAGCAGGCGGTATCTTATGCCCATATAAAATAGAAAAATATGAGAAAAATAAATCATATTAAGGAGGAGAAAGAAATGAATTATGCAGAAGAATCACTGAAAATGCATTATGACCTAAAGGGAAAGATTGAAATCGCATCAAGGGCAGCCGTGGATTCCAAAGAAGCGTTAAGCCTTGCCTACACCCCGGGAGTCGCAAAGCCTTGCCTGGAGATTCAGAAAGATCCGGAAAAGAGTTTTGAACTCACCCGCCGTTGGAACACGGTCGCCGTTGTGACGGACGGAACGGCGGTTCTTGGGCTGGGTGATATCGGGCCGGAAGCGGGCATGCCGGTAATGGAGGGAAAATGTGTCCTTTTCAAAGCCTTTGGAGATGTGGATGCGTTCCCGTTGTGTATCCGCAGCAAGGATGTAGATGAGATTGTAAGAACCATAAGCCTTCTTTCCGGAAGTTTTGGCGGCGTTAATCTGGAAGATATCTCTGCCCCGCGCTGCTTTGAGATTGAAGACAAATTGAAGAAATGCTGTGATATCCCAATCTTCCACGACGACCAGCACGGAACGGCGGTGATTACCTTAGCCGGGCTCCTCAATGCATTAAAAGTAGTCGGTAAGGAATTAAGCGAAGTCAAGATTGTGACGTCCGGAGCCGGAGCCGCCGGAATTGCTATTATTAGGCTGCTCATGTCCATGGGGCTTAAAAATGTAATCATGACTGACCGGAAAGGCGCCATTTACGAAGGCCGTGAGGACATGAATGATATTAAAAAGGAGATGGCTAAGATTACCAACCTCAACCATGAAACGGGAGAGCTGTCAAAGGTGATACAAGGCGCAGACGTTTTCATCGGCGTATCGGCGCCAAAGACTCTGACGGCAGATATGGTCAGAACGATGGCAAAAGATCCGATTATTTTTGCCTGTGCTAACCCGACCCCTGAGATTTTCCCGGAAGAAGCCAAGGCTGCCGGCGCGGCGGTAGTTTCTACCGGACGCTCCGATTACCCGAATCAGGTAAATAACGTACTCTGTTTTCCGGCGTTGTTCAGGGGAGCTTTAGATGTGCGGGCAACAGAGATTAACGATGAGATGAAGGTAGCGGCGGCGTATGCGATTGCCGGCCTTGTGTCAAAGGAAGAGCTGAACGCGGAATATATCCTGCCTCAGCCTTTCGACCCCCGTATTAAGGATGCTGTCGCGGAGGCGGTTGCAGAAGCGGCAAGAAAAACGGGCGTGGCCAGGATAGGCTAAATGCTGTGGTTGATTGAGAAAAAATTTTATCTTGAAAATGTTTATCTGTCAAAATTTATTGTAAATGCTCTTTTTTTGTGATATACTTTAGAATAATCAAAAAAAGATATGCAGAATTTGTAAAAGTACACTTTTTTTGCAAATGATGAGGATGCTATGGTTGCGTATATGAGGTCGAAAACAGAGTTGTGTGAGAGGTTCGTAATGAGTCTGGTATTTCTGATAAGAGAAAGGATTTTGACGGAATTGAATATGGACGATGGGCAGAAGTGAGATTTTGTGCTCACTTTTACCGAGCGACTGTAAAATAGTGTGGTGTTTGCCATGCTATTTTGTTTTAAGGCAGTAGCTTTAAAAGCATTTCAGATGTCATCATGCAAAGCGGGGGGAAAACAAATGAAACAGAGAGTGCGGGCTGTCTGTGCATAGTGAAGGAGGAGAATGTATGTTTAAAAAAATGAAGCTGACGCAAAAGCTGGCTGTTATAATCGGCGTAATTCTGGCAGTCAGCCTAACTGTTCTTGTAGGCATCACAGTCAAAATGTCTGAGAATGCCATTACAGAGGCTACTTATGGGGAACTAGAAGCGATCTGTAGTTCTAACGCCACGGATATCCAGATGGTATTTAATGAGGCGGAGACGGCTGCCAATGACATAAAGGCGTTTCTGGAGAAGTCTTATCTGCAGGCAGAAGCAAACCCGGCACAGAACGTGGTGCCTACGGATCCGACTGTCGTTGCGCTCTGCCAGAGCAGTATCTATGGAAGGGTATTGACTATTCTGAATTATGACGTCGAGGTGTACCTGCGGGAGACGGCGCGGAATGCGGCGGTGAATAATGAGGATCTCGAGGGCGTTGGCGTACTGTTTGAGGCGTATAAATTTCAGGAAGACATGAAAGATTATGGTTTCTACATAAGCGAGCAGAATGCTTCTGAAAAGGTGGAGCCGTTTGGCGCATATGAGGTGTATTCTCAGGAGGATTATTATAAGCTGGCGGCTGAGAAGAAGGACAGCGTGGTTACAGACCCCTATGATTATAACGGCATTTCCATGGTTTCCTATGCAAGCCCGATTATCCATAACAATGATATGAAGGGCGTCGTGATGGCGGACATCAATGTAAGCAATTTCGATAAGGTGGAGACGACCAATGAAGACTACCCGAGTATGTACTGCACGATTTACAACGCCAATGAGAAGATTATCTATGACAGTGAGTCGAAGGACGATATCGGTAAGTCTCTTTCCGACTTTACCCCGAATGCCAAAGAACTGAAAGCAATTCAGGATAAGATGGATGGGGATACGGAATTCCAGATTGAGACGACGAGGGAGGACGGAAGCAAAGTTACTCGTTTCTTTACGCCGATTAATGCGGCTGGCGAGACTTGGTGGGCGTTGACAGCCGTTCGGACGAGAGACATTGACGCGTTGATAATGACGACGATCTATTTGATGATCGGTCTTTCCGTGGTGGTTCTGCTTGTGATTATCTTTACAGTCATCATGGTATTGAGAAGAGTATTAAAACCGGTCAAGGATATCGTTGAGGCGGCGAACAGCATTGCGGAAGGGAATCTGGACGTAGAGCTTGAGGCTGCAAATGAGGACGAGATTGGTATATTGTCGAATACGTTTTCACAGATGGTTGGTACGCTGAACCGAATCGTTACGGATTTGAAGTATGTCTTAGAGGAGATGGCGGAAGGCAATTTCACGGTGAGGACGAAGGCGGAGGACAGTTATGTCGGGGCTTTTGAAGGGGTTCTGCTTTCTGTGCGTAAGATGAACCGCAGGCTTAGCAACGCGCTCAGCCAGATTGATAATTCAGCGGATCAGGTGTCTATGGGAAGCGACCAGATGGCGTCAGGCGCCCAGGCTCTCTCCCAAGGTTCCGTGGAGCAGGCGGCTTCGGTGGAGGAGCTTACGGCAACGATTGCGGGGATATCCGAGCATGTGCAGGGGACTGCCAAAAATGCGGCGGACGCCAGGGATATTTCGGCGCAGTCCGGCGAGGAAACGGCGGTCTGCAACCAGCATATGAATGATATGGTCGCGGCCATGGACGAGATTGGCAAGCGGTCGGCGGAGATTGGTAAGATTATCAAGACGATTGAGGATATTGCGTTCCAGACGAATATCCTGGCGCTGAACGCCGCAGTAGAAGCTGCAAGGGCCGGAGAGGCAGGCAAGGGCTTTGCTGTCGTGGCTGACGAGGTGCGTAATCTTGCCGGGAAGTCGGCAAGCGCTTCTAAGAGTACGTCTGAGCTGATTCAGGGAGCAGTCAGCGCCGTGGATACAGGTATGGGGATTGCCAATGAGACGGCTCAGTCGTTAGAGAAGGTGGTAGAGAGCAGCCGGGCGATTTCCGAATTGGTTGATAAGATTGCCGTGGCGGCAGTAGAACAGTCTTCATCGCTGGAGCAGGCTACGAATGGTATGAACCAGATTTCCAACGTTGTACAGACGAATTCGGCTACGGCGCAGGAAAGCGCGGCGACCAGTGAAGAGCTGTCCAGCCAGTCCCAGATGCTTCGGAATCTGGTGAGACAGTTTAGGCTTAGGAAAGAGTAAGAATTTGAAGGGGCTGCTGCAAAATGGAAGAAATTAATCTTTCCGTTTTGCGGCAGCCTCTTTCTTCTGCATAATTGTTTCCGGATTTCCGTTTTCGGATTATTATTTCCACAGATGACTATTCTATATATGTGAGCTATGTGTAATCTGCCGGATATCCGGCACTGCCAGCAGGAGCGGATACAGGACGAATGCGATGATAAGCCCGCCAAGCCCTTGAATTAAATTAGCGGGAACGCTTGCTAAGGCGGCGGATGCCCCATAGAGAGGTATCTCGCAGAGGAAATATCCTCCGGCTACGAGGAGGATATCTGCAATTCCTCCGAGTATGACTGCCATGCACTGGCTCTTAGGCGTCTTGCCCAGCTTATGGTAGAGGATACCGGCGATCCATGCGATGATTCCTTTGACTGCGAAGGTAATCGGCACATAGATGAAATAGCCTCCCAGCAGGTCTGCCATGGCGGAGCCGATTCCTGCCGCCAGCAGCCCCCAGATGGGGCCAAGGATGACGCCGGAGAGAATGACGATGGCGTCTCCGGGGTGTATATATCCGCTGGTTCCCGGCGTTGGGATGCGGATGGACATAGTGGCAACGCACGCCAACGCGGCGAATAAAGCTGTCATGACAATTTTCTTCAGATTCGTATTTGTGTTCATTTGAAAGCCCTCTTTTCTTGTTCATATTAGGTAAAACATAATGGTTTTACCAATGTAGATACTTTATATCATATCTGGATTGAAAAAAAGAGCCAATAATTATAAATATAACCATGCCAGTTTGAAAATAAGCAGTTGTTCTGATTAACCTTGAGAGAGAGGGTGAGATTTTGTATAATGGGAGTAACCAAACGGAAAAATGTGTTGCTGACGGCGGAGGACGCAGGGGGAGGCAAAGATTTGGGGAAGTAAGAAGGAGGTCTGTGTGTTGAGAAAAATGTTTAATATCAATGGCGATTGTAAACCGTTGCTGCATTATATGGTGAATATAGAAGACAGGCTGAACGAGGTAAAAAAGATGGTGGAGCAAGGGAGTTATTTCACTATTAACCGGGCAAGGCAGTTTGGGAAGACTACGATGCTGAGAGGGCTGGCGGAGTTTCTTGAGAATGATTATATGGTGATAAGCCTGGATTTTCAGATGTTGGGTGCAGCTAAGTTCAGGAATGAGAATATATTTTCAATTGCATTTGCAAACATTTTTATTGAAGCAGCGGAGGGAATAGATGACACAGGGGTGTTGGGGTGTGCGTTAAGTTCCTTTCGGGAGGCTGTAGAAGAGCATAAAAGTGAGATAGAATTATTTGAATTGTTCGGATATCTCAGCGAAGTATGCAGATGTTCTGAAAAACCGGTCGTATTGTTGGTTGACGAGGTTGACAGTGCGAGTAATAATCAAGTTTTTCTTGATTTTCTTGCACAGCTTAGGGGGTATTATATTAATCGGGACGTGAAAGCAACGTTTCATTCAGTAATCCTCGCAGGTGTTTATGACATTAAGAATATCAAACATAAGATTCGGGCAGACGAGGAACGTAAATGGAATAGTCCCTGGAACATAGCGGTAGATTTTCAGGTTGATATGAGCTTTTCGACGGCTGATATTGCAGGGATGTTGGGACAGTATGAGGCGGAACGAAGGACAGGAATGGATGTGGCAGGGATTGCAGGGATTATCTATGACTATACTTCTGGGTATCCGTTCCTTGTTTCTTACATTTGCAAATTAATTGATGAGCGAGTGGATACTGGAGAGATTGATATAGGGAATAATGCTGGAAGAAATGAGAGGTGGACAAAAGAGGGTGTGTTGGCGGCGGTGCGTTTTTTGCTGTCAGAACAGAATACTTTGTTTGAATCATTATTCAACAAGCTTGAGGACTATCCGGAGCTTGAGATAATGCTCCGTGACCTTTTGCTTTGCGGGAAGGACATTCCTTATGTTGTGGGGGTACGTTCTGTGGAAACTGCACTGATGTTCGGTTTTGTCAAAAAAGTGGGACATAACGTGGTCATAGCGAATAGGATTTTCGAGACTCTGCTATATAACTTTTTTTTGGCTGCTCCCGCTATGCAAAAAGAACGAATCTATGATGAGGCTTTGCGGGATAAGAACCAGTTTGTCCAGAATGGGCGGTTGGACATGAAGCGGTTGCTGGAGAAGTTCGTAATTCATTTTAATGATATATATGGGAATTGGCAGCAGACTTTTTTGGAGGAGGATGGACGCAGGTATTTCTTGCTATATCTAAGACCTATTATTAATGGAGTGGGAAATTATTATGTGGAATCTTGGACACGTAATATGGAACGTACGGATGTAGTCGTAGATTATCGGGGAGAGCAATTCGTGATAGAGCTTAAAGTGTGGAGAGGCAGTGCATATCATGAGCGCGGGGAAGGGCAGTTGATTGAGTATCTCGATTATTATCATTTGAATCAGGGATATATGATTAGCTTTAATTTTAATAAGAAAAAGGAGATTGGAGTGAAGGAGCTGGAAATCGGAGAAAAAGTGTTGATTGAGGCGGTTGTTTGAATTGGATAGAATTATAATCAGCCAAACGCACCCGGTTTATGCGGGTGCGTTATTATCCCCAAGGGCACATCTTAATGGACGAAGTCCACCCGCCATCAGGGGCATGTATTACGGTGTGCCCTTTGGGTATAAATCAGCATACGTTGTTTCTCAAGCCGGGATTGCAGGCTTTTCAGGAATTTTTCATTGCCGATTACTTTCAGCATAGGCCCAAAGGACATGACTTCAATCAACAGCTCTGTTTCCATGTTCTGATTATAATAGATGAGGCATTCATATGTGTTTTCGCCGATTTTTGCGGTGTTCTTCTCATAATTGGCGAAATGCAGCATGGCGCGCTCAAGGGCGTTGCGTTTGTTGACAATATGCAGTGTCAGCGGCTCTTTGTAGTAAGAATTCCGAATCAGAGAATTCAGGTCAATGTCGGAAGTTAGAGTCTTGTCTGTAAGCCGGACCCTTTGGATGCGGGCGACATTCAGGATGTCAAGCCGCATTCTTCTATGGTTGGAAGTTTTCAGGGCAAGGAGACGGAACTTGTCATTTTTTACAGAATACTCAAGTCTGGCGGGAACGTAGTAGTGATGGACGCGCGTCCCGGCGGGGGAGGTATAATCAAGCTCCACATAGGCCTTCCGTTTCTGCGCTTTTAGGAGCGTACGGAAATTCTGCCGGTATCTTTCTTGGATGGTATCGGATTCGTCCGTATTGGCTCTGGTAAGGTCTGTGTTGTGTGTAGATGCTTGGCTTTCGTTAGCGGCGGTATGGAGTAATTTGGACGTAACAGGATAGGGATCACCGTCGGCAAAACGGTCGTAGCAGCAGAATTGTTCCTGCCGCCAGAGAGGTTCTACGGATACTAGCATTTCGTTCAGGGCGTCGGTTTGTTCACGGTCAAGAAAGAGCCCGATGCGCGGGTCGGACAGCAATGCCTTGAGGTAAGATTTTTCGAGGGCGGAAAGCGGGACGGTAAAGGAGGGTGATAGTTTGGAAAGGTAGAGTTCACCATCCCGGTCAAATAGATTCCATGCGCCGCTTTCCAGCTTAGGGATGATGGAAATCATACTTTCCCCGAAGCCTTCGCTGTTTATCTGGTTGTAGATATCCTGTATGGACAAGGCGTTCTGACGGCATAAAATATGCCGCATTACCTGATAATAGCAACTGTAGATTTCTGAAAATAGTTCCATATGTTGATTCCTTCTATTTATTGTATAATGTGCAGAAATTAATTCGCTCTGGGATGCCCTTAGGGGCCCTTCTATCATATCTCATACATTTCATACATTTCCTGCAAGTCCCGGTAAAACCTCTGTTCTACGGATTTTGCCGTACACCTAAGTTCCAGTATCCTTCCGATAAAGGTACGGATCCAGGGCAGCATTTCGTTGCAGTCAAAGGCTTCTGTCTCGTACTGATAGACGTTCCGGGCAATCCTTGTGACCCTTCCGCCTCTGCCCTCCCGTTTCAACCGGTCTACAATATAATTTTCCGTCGGCTCTAAAGCCTGTATGGTCATGGTCAGTTTATCCAGATGATGTCCTTCTTCCCCTTGAAAAGAAACGCCCCACAGATACTTCCGGTTATGGTCAAGTTTCTCCGTTAGTTCGTCATAGTCTGGGGAGGAATCCAGAGGGGTCACGCATTTAATAGAATCCAGACGGAAACAGGAGAAGCGGTTTCTTTTGTGTACATATCCGCACAGGTAACGGCGCCCGGTTCTTGCGCTGATAAATATCTGCAAAGGGACGCAGGCAGATGTGGTCTTCGTCTCTGTCCGGGAACTTTTTAACTCGAGTCTTACCTGCGCTTTTTTGTTCATGGCGTCCAGTAGGGAAAGAAGTATCTCGTCCTCCAAAGTATGTACGCAGAAACTATGTTTTACCCGGAAGGTCTGATTCTGGCAGTCTGTCTGTTCCGTTAATTCATTCCCGACCACTCCGAAGACTTCTGCCATCTGGTAAAATGACAGGGCATCTTGTATATTTTCATTGGAACGAAGCCAACAAGGGAGTGTAAGGCTTAGGGAGAACACCACTGTTTTCCCGAGCTTTTGTTTCTCCAGTAAGCCTTCTTTCGCGTAGGCATTACATTTCCGGCGGACGGTCTGGATGTCGAACAGGGCGTCGTATTCTGAAAGCAGGAGGTCGGTGATTGCTTCCGCTGTCAGGGGACGTCCGTCTTGAAGGATATCAAGAATTAGAAAATGCAGTACAATATCATTGTCCGTGAAGCTCTTGGTCTTCCATACCCGGAACAGGGGATTGGTGTCCAGCAGATTGCTGTCAATGGCAAGGGAAATGTTGGAGCCGCCGGATACATGGTCTTTGCGGACATAGGAACCAAGCCAGCTCTCAAGCCTTCGGCGTTCATTGTCATAGGTGCGGGGGCTTTTGCCTTTGAATTCGTTCCGGGTCTTGAAGCCGTAGACAAAAAAATCACGGACATATTCTCTGGTCTTTGGAAAACTTTTTACCAATTCCTGAAATTCTGACATTGCTTCCTTCCTCCTTTTGTTTTGCACGATTGCGTTTTTGTAGCTTTTGAATTTAGTATATCATATGGGAGTGGGATTGTGTTCGCAACTTTTTTAAAATGATAATCTGGAAAATGTCGGATATAATACATTTAAGAAAGGACGGGGATGATATGTTTGTGATAAGCAATGAAAATACGAGATTTCCAATAAAAATATGGTTGGAAAATGATAGTCAGTTGGAAGGAACTTGCCTGGAACAGGCGTATCATCTAGCGCAGCTTCCGTTCCTACATAAATGGGTATGCCTGATGCCAGATACCCACACAGGAAAAGGGATGCCAATCGGCGGGGTAATCGCGGCGAAGGATGTGGTGATTCCTAATGCGGTAGGCGTTGACATCGGCTGCGGCATGGACTACATTTCCACAAATATCCGTGTGGAGGATATCAGGGAGATTCAGACCGGGAACGGCACAATCATCCAGTCGGTCATTGGAAATATCATGCGGTCGATTCCGCTGAACACTGAGCGTTACAGAGAACCTCAGGCGTCGGCTGTGCTGGACCTGGCAAAACAGGAGATAGAGAAGTATGAGAAGAACGAGGAACTCCTGCCGCTTATCGAGGACGGGTATTATCAGGTGGGAAGCCTTGGAGGAGGAAATCATTTTATAGAATTGCAGGAAGACCAGGAGGGGTATCTGTGCCTGATGATACATTCCGGCAGCCGCCATCTGGGGAAGGAAATATGTGATTATTTTCACAAGAAAGCAGCAGAGCTAAACCGGAGATGGTACAGTGAAGTAAAAGAGGAGTATCATCTGTCGTTCCTTCCGGTTGGGACAAAAGAGGGGCAGCAGTATATTCATTGGATGAATCTGGCGATGGATTACGCTTTTGAGAACCGGGAGCGTATGCTTGAGAAGACCTGTGCAATCGTGAAAGAAACGATTGAGAAGCATACAGGGCTGACCGTGGAATTCGGGGAAGAGATTAACTGTCACCATAACTATGCCGCATTAGAGAACCACTATGGAGAAAATGTCTGGGTACACAGGAAAGGCGCTACCAGAGTAAGGGAGGGAGAGCTTGCCGTAATCCCTGGCGCCATGGGCTCCTACAGCTATGTGGTGGAAGGGAAAGGCAATCCCTTATCCTTCTGCACCTCTTCCCATGGGGCGGGCAGAAGTTACTCAAGGTCAGGGGCCATGAAAGCATTCAGTACAGAGAAGGTTATGGTGGATTTGAAGGAGAAGGGCGTTGTGCTCGGGAAACGCAAGAAAAACGACGTGGCAGAAGAGTGCAGGTTTGCTTATAAAGATATCGATCAGGTCATGGAGCAGCAAATGGATCTGGTCACGCCAGTCAGAAAATTGAAGACGGTAGGCGTCGTGAAGGGATAGGGGAATTATTTATTGCGCGCGGGTATCGGGAGTTACTCCCTGCCCGGCGGTGCCTGCAGCGTGCTGTCAGGTATACCATAAATATTTCATGTCTTAACTTACTGTTAAGGAGGATGTGCTGTCGAGGGTTCAAACCCCTCCCATGTAAATGGTAGCTCAGAGGTAGAGCACACATGAAAATGGCAAAGACTTTCAATAGTCTGCGGTTCGATTCCGCTCTCAAGAATACTTTTATCCCGAGTTCGCGCACAGGATGCGGATTGGCCTGCAGCCTGTAAGTCTGCCTCCTGTCTGGAATGTATGGCGGTTATTTCCGCAGATAACGAGGTAAGTGTGCTGCTTATGTGCATTTGCCTCGTGAAGCAGAGGGACAGGGGGATTTTCGGTTCTGCCGGGATTGATGTATGAGGTGGGGACACAGCATATGTCAATGGCTGACGGTTGTCAACGGCAGGATGGAGTAAAGGGAAATGCAGCCAGAATGGAAGAACAGCAGATGCCCTTCTTTCGGACTAACTGCAGCCCCGGGCTTCCGCAGCAGGTCAATGAACGAGGGATAAAAGTATACCCAATGGCACACAATAGTTAGGAGGAATGTGATATGAAGTATATGATTAAGGATAATCAGGCAGGATTTGTGTTAAAGGACGGCGTATTTCAGAAAATGATTACATCCGGTACATATCATTTTTCTAAAATGCTGGGCTACAGTGTTGAAATCGAGGAAATGTCCGGCGAGGTCGATTACATGGAAGTACCGTATCAGGTATTGGCAGGGGATTCTGCATTCCTTGGGGCAACCTTGCACGTGGAGATCCCAGACGGCTCGGTGGGGTTCATTTACATAAACGGAAAATTAACGTCATTTGCCAATCGGAAGGAATATACATTCTGGAATGTATTTGACAAGTATGAGATAAAGATTGTCTCTATGGCGGAGACGGAGATTGGAGAGGATGTTTCAAAGCAGATGCTGTCATTGGTTCCTATGAATCTTTATACGGAGATGTCCGTAGGAGAGGGGGAGACGGGGCTTGTGTATTATGACAATGTACTCCAGAAATCAGCTTCAAAGGGGGTGTACCGTTTCTGGAACTATGCCCGCAGCGTGACATATCGCGTATTCGATCTGCGGCAGCAGGAGCTTGATATCGTGGGGCAGGAGATTCTTACCAGAGACAAGATTGGTATCCGTATGAACGTGTCCTGTATGTATAAGATTCGCGATGCCGTAGAATTTGCGGCAACAGTCTCGGAGCTGAAAAGACCGCTCTACTCGGCGGTGCAGTTAGTTATCCGGGAGATTGTGGGGAATTATAAGCTGGATGAGCTTCTGGAGTCGAAAGAACAGATTTCTAAGGAAATCTATAAGGCTTTAAAGGCGCGGGAGACGATGTTCTGTGTGAATTTCCTGACGACCGGGATTAAGGATATCATACTGCCAGGGGAGATTCGGCAGATTATGAACTCCGTCCTTGTGGCGGAGAAGACGGCGCAGGCAAATGTGATTTCACGGAGAGAAGAGGTTGCTTCTACCCGGTCGCTGCTCAATACGGCGAAGCTGATGGATGAGAATAAGACGCTTTATAAGCTGAAGGAGCTGGAGTATCTGGAGCGGATCTGCGAGAAGGTCGGGGAGATATCGGTGAATGGGAATATGGGGATTGTGGAACAGTTAGGGAAGATGATTGGGGCAGGGGCTTGATTGTTTATAACGGTTCTTTGGGGGTGGCGCATATCTTGCGGTGTAAAGCAAGGTTATGCGCCAATAAAGATATATGCGGAAAATATAAATTGTGACGGCAGTCAATGAGTGATATAATAATGGCAGAGAAAATCTTGAATTAGGGAGGAACTGTAGACATGGATGTTGGGACAATAGATATATTATCGGTATTATATGACAATGTTATAAATTACGATAAAATGGCATCCGAATTAAATAGAACGGATAATAGTTTTAATGATTTACTAAAAGGAGCCGCGATTGAGGATGTCAAAAAAGATATATATAATAAATTTAATATCAAAGTAAATGTACCGGATAGTAAAGACGAATGTACCATTCCTTGTGAAGTATTATATAGAATGAATAGCGATACTGTATTGAGAGAAAAGGTATATACGGTATTGGCTGATTATAAAAATACGAAGAGTACACTAGCCGGTTTTTATCCACCGGTAAAAAAGTATACGCTTGCATTTGACGGACAGGGAAATGTGATTTCTTACATTCTGGAACCAGATATGGAGAGATTAGAAGAGGATTATGGTAAATCAAGTAAGAAAAATTATAGATTTGACAGAGTCTCTTTAGAAACTTGTAATTATAATGAGATCATCAATAATCTACTTTTCGGTTTGTATCAGGGGTGCGAGACACAGTGTTCCATGATGGCGGCAGATTTTCTGAAAAAGTTACGGCTGACAGATGTAAATTAAAAATGTATGTAGAGATGACTATGGAAAGGGGGATATCCTGTGGGAAACTACGTGAACACTGGTAATGCAGGCTTTGCCGCCGCTGTCCGTGACACTTATGTAGATAAAACGGAATTGATTTCATTTATCAACAGTACGTTGGGAACGAAACGAAAACTTACCTGTGTCAGCAGACCGCGCCGTTTTGGTAAATCCTATGCCGCTCAAATGTTGTGTGCTTATTATGATAAAAGCTGTGATTCTGGAAGTTTGTTTGCAGGTTATAAGATTGCAAAGGACTGTTCCTATAAAGAACATTTGAACCGGCATGATGTGATTTACCTTGATATTACATGGTTTATTTCTATAACAGAGAATATCAGGGATACAGTGTCAAATCTACAGGCGAAAGTAGTGGAAGAGCTTCGGGAACTCTGCACTGATGTAAAACAGGAACAGACATTGCCGGAAACCATTGCCAGGATTCATGAAGCGACCGGAAAACGATTTATTATCATCATTGATGAATGGGATGCGTTATTCCGTGAGGCGAGGGATGACCATAGGTTACACGAACAGTATATCCAGCTTTTGCGAGGTCTGTTCAAAAGCAGCGGCCATACAGACAAGATGATAGAAGCAGCCTATATGACGGGAATCCTGCCGATTAAAAAATACGGTACGCAGTCGGCAATGACCGATTTTAGGGAATATACCATGATCCAGCCGGAACCATTGGAGGAATATATGGGATTTACGGAGGATGAAGTCCATAGATTATGCCAGAAATCAGACTTGGGATTTTCTGCAATATGTGAGTGGTATGATGGGTATGTACTGGGAGATAATACGCACGTTTACAGTCCAAAATCGGTCATGGATGCATTGGCAAGAAACAGGATAGGGAACTATTGGACGCAGTCCGAAACGTATGAATCATTGAAGATTTATATTGACTTGGATGAAGATGGTCTGAAAGAGGCGATTGTTCAGATGCTTGGAGGAGCGCACCTGAAGATAGATACGGGAACATTCCAGAATGATATGACTTCGATAAAAAGGAAGGATGATGTCCTTACGCTGTTGGTGCATTTGGGTTATCTTGCGTATGATGCCAATGAAAAGCGTGTTTTTATTCCAAATGAAGAAGTCAGACAGGAGTTTGTACGTGCCGTATCGACTGGCAGGCATCAGGAAATTGGGAAGTTGATAAGGAATTCCGATTTCCTTCTGGAACAGACGTTAAGTATGGATGAAGAAGCAGTTGCGGCAGCGATTGAGGAGGCACACAGTGCGGGGACAGCGCCTGTTTTCTACAATAATGAACAGGCTTTGAGGAGTACAATACGATTTGCGTATATCAGTTGTATGGATGAATATATGAAAGTGGAAGAACTGGCGTCAGGGATTGGTTATGCGGATGTAGTCTATATTCCGAAAAAGGGATCTTCTTTGCCTGTACTTTTGATTGAATTAAAATGGAATAAGACGAAGGATGGTGCGATTCAACAGATTAAAAAGAATAATTATCCGCAAGTTTTTCGAGACTATGGAGGGAATGTGCTTTTGGTTGGAATTTCTTATGATACTAAGAATAAAAAGCATACTTGCAGGATAGAAAAGTGGACGGAAGAGATTTAGTATTTCAGAGATATCACCAGTCAGTCTGAGAGAAGGCAAGAGAATTTTTTGAGTTGCCCGGTATTGGCTTTTACAATACCGGGTAATCCGACGTTCTTATCTTTATACCGTACATGCAAATAATTATCTGTTTTCACGGATAACCTCCTCAATATTCTTATAAGGCACTTGCCGGAACATATTCTTGATTTCGTCCGTACATTCAAGTGCAATCGCAATCTTTGTCAGAGACAATAATGAGATTTTCCCGGTAGCTTCAAATCGTTTCACAGAGCCAAAACTGACGCCGCTCATCTCGCTCAATCTCTCCTGTGATGATTGTCCAGACTATTTTGCTTTCAACGATGAATACATGGCAACGCTCAGGATAATAGCTCCGCCCACCAGTTCCCGTATACTGGGAATTTCTCCAAGGAACAACAGCGCATAGACAATTCCATAAACGGTCTCCATTCCGGATACAATCCCGGCGGTCTGAGCTTTCACACTTTTCTGGGCGGTTACATACAGAGAATGTGCGAAAGCCGTACAGACAAATCCCACGAAGGCGACTCCCGCGAAATCCTGCGCCCTCCATGTTGTGTCTACAAGAAACAGCGCCGGAAGCAGCACGATGGCGGCAGACCCCTGTTCGTAGAGACAGATGGTGCGGGCGGCATACCGGGCTGAAAAATATCGGTTTGCCAGCGTCAGGACCGCATAGGTAAGGCTGCATATCATCCCCCAGATAATACCGATGGTGGTATGGTTCGCCATAGAAAATTCTGGTATGGTAATGAGTACGCCGATGAACAGAATCACCGCACTGATAATGCTCTGCCTTCGTATCTTTTCATGGAATACGACTGGTTCTAGGAATGTCAGGAACAGTGGGAATGTGGAGAATGTGATTGTCCCGATTGCCACTGTTGACACTTGGATGGACTGGAAGAAGGTCGTCCAATGGGCAGCCATGACTGCGCCTGTGAGAATAATCAGAAAGACGTCTTTTTTGGAATCAAGCCGCAATCTATCCTTTTTTACAAGTGCGATTACCAGCAGTAATGCAGAAGAGCATACGACTCTTCCAAGGGCTACCATGACTGCGGATACTTCTACGAACTGTGCGACAACGCCTGCAAGCCCGAAGAGCATTACGGCGATATGCAGGTATAGGATATTTTTGTTAAAATGTGTTTGTGTGTCCATTGCCTGGGTTCTCTCCTTTGTCTGCTAAACAAATGCTTCTATCAGCAGTTTGTCTTTGTATGGAGTTTCTGTAACTCCAATCTCTTTCTCTTTATTAAAATTGAAGGTAAGCATATACCCTGTCTTTAAATGATGATGCTCCAGATAACGAGCCAACTGCGCTTCCCCTTCCTGATGCCTTGAAGCGCCGCGCCAGAGCTTGGTTTTTACAATAAATTGTTCCCCGCCGTAATCAATAATCAAGTCGGTACGCTCCCGGTTTCTGGTTTCTGCTTCTATATAACAATTCCCGGTTCCGTTGATAATTGGTTTCAAGAACAGCATGAAATAACGCCGCCCGTCATCTTCATAGAACTTCTGTCCACGGTCGCCGTAAAGGGAATCAAAATGCTCTACAAATCGTTCTAACACGAATCGCATATTTAAACGCCCATTCTCAATAAATCTTGCCTTATCTTTTAATGCGGCATCATAGATTTCCTCCTGTTGCATAGAGGGGACTGCAAGGAAGAAATTATACAGTAAGGTCTCGAAGATTCTGTTGGCGATCAGAACCTGGCTCTTTGAAACCTTTACAAAACCGAACATAAGCGCGGCTTCAATCGGACGAACACCGATTACATACGCAATTTCTTTTCCTGTAAACAACAGGTCGCGGAGCATGTGTTCCAGATCAGGGTAATCCTCCAGTTTATTAATGAGGGAATCAAATAACGTGTTTGATTCCGTAAGCAATATGCGGACTGCATCTAAGAAGCCTGTCTTTGTCCATGTAGATTTTGAGGAGTCTCCTTTTACAGTAATCCTCTCGTCCATAAGTTTACAGAGGCGGGAAACCAGGAATGGATAGCCGGAAGTATAATCATAGAGAAGCCCGGATATCTCCGGAATATTCATGCCTGTATGGTGGTCGCATTCGTAATCTTCAAGCATTCCCGCAATCTCTCCGGCAGAAAAGCTCATATCGATGAGAAAATCCGCAGCAATGTTCCAGGGACTGTTATTCTTGTGTGCCTCGTCCGGACGGAGCTTATGACGGATGTTTCTGATATCGTAAACACCGGCAAGAATCACAGACTGGAAGGTAGGTTTTATATCTCTGTTCATGTAATAGCCCCGAAGCTGTGCAAGGAAATCCATAAATACCGTGTTATTTGTAGCACTGTCAACTTCGTCAATCATCAGGACAACTGGTCTGTCAGATGTGCCGCACCATTGGCTTAAAATCTTGAATAGCGCCGAGAGGGTGGTATTGTTCAAAGATTTCCCGGCAGACATGGACAGCTTCTCTTCAATATCCTTGGGGATATCCGGCACGCAGTCCAGTAGTTCATTAGAAAAAGCGGATGTAAAAGCCATTTCATTTTCAAAATCCCCATGGCTCATCATCTGGAAATCCAGGCTGATTACCAGATATTCGTCTGCCAGGAAGCGTGCAAGCGCCCTAAGGGTTGTGGTCTTACCGTACTGGCGGGCGCGGTTTATTGTAAAATATTCTCCCTGGTCAATCATCTTTTTGATTGCATTCAGCTTTGGCTGAATATTGACCATATAGTGATAATTTGGTTTGCAGTCGCCATTGATATTGAAGAATCTGCTCATTTTTTGCACCATACCTCTCTGAACAGTTATGAAATACGGTTTAATACTATCATGTGATGGTGGAAATAGCAAGTGGATAGGAAGCAGATTTAGCAGCGCATTATATGATCCGCAGGATAAGATTTATGCAGTTTAACTAAAAAGTCGGTATAGAAATGTTAAGAAAACGTGCAGAACTGCAAGATAAAAGCGGTGGTATTTTCTGTCTTCCCGCCGTATACTTGTTTTACAACAAAACAAGAGAGGAGAACCATATGAACTTAGGTAACAGTTTATTCCATGCACGGAAAAAATGCGGGCTTTCACAGGAAGAGGTAGCACAGCGGTTAGGAGTGAGCAGACAGACCGTTTCCAAATGGGAGACAGATGAGACGCTTCCGGATATCCGCCAGTCCAAGAAGATGGCGTTACTTTACAACCTGTCACTGGACGAATTGATTGATTTTGATATTGACATCAGGGAAATTCAGGAGGCAATCCAGCGGACGAGCCAGGAAACCGAGGAGAAAATCGACTGGACAAGCGCATGGGGAAAGAAGTACCCCATCTTGCTTAGCTATCAGAAGGAAGTCAATACGCCTAATTACGAGGTGCGCCTTGGTGTGATGATAGACGAACTAAAAGCGGAGTATGGATATTCAGAAATGGATGCATTTCTGGTGTTGAAAGATATTCTGGCGAAGGTATGGAAGGAGCGGAAAGCCGGAGGAAAATGATGGAATGCCCATGTTATTACCTCTTGCTTTATAAAAATACATTATATTAAGTTATCGTTCCGCAGATACCCGTCGATATATTATATATGTATCATATGGATTATGTTCTGGCAGAGACAGATTTTGATAGAAGGAGGTCGTAACTATGAGCCAATGTACCTGTTTTCATGGCATCGGATATCAGCCGCTCACGCCGTGGATGGATAAGATTTCTTCCGCACAGATGGAACAGATTCGGAAGAATTTCCCATCTGTGAAACCGATGAATGATACGCCGCTTGCGCTCCCCAAAGACACGTCTGTTGCTGCGCCGTCCAAGCCGTCTCCGGTAGTGATTGAGTATGGACCGGTGAGACCGGTTCATACAGGGTATGCAAGGATTGACAATGCGATTACAGATGCTTTGAGAGGCAAGAGCCAGGAGTTGAAAGACAGCGTCTATGATATTATACGGAGTGATTTCCTCCCCAACAATGTACATGGGGTGGAGGAGACGGACCGGCTGGCGCGGATTAGTTTGGGCGTCGAGAAGGCGGAGTATCTTGCGAATCAGTTCATGGATGAGCGCTCAAGAGGTTCTTTTATGGATGCCATGCGTTCCATTGCCAGAATCGGCATGGAAGGCAAGCGGGTTGGCTCCTGTAAGATGGAGTATCAGGTAAAGCATGCAATCGGTCTGGATGGAAATGGTTATGTACATGAGGACAGCAGGGGAGAGGTCAGATATGCAATGGAAATGTACGATACTGAGTCGTATGCAGAGTATCAGAAGATGCTGAACGCTTCCGGAGAGGATACGGGGGAATCGGCGATGTTTTTGATGCGTTGGATGCTTAAAAATATTGACCTTGTTGTTGCGGGCAGGCCGGGATACCAAAAGTATCAGGATGAGCAGTATGAAAAATTATATCAGGTAAAGCTGGACCGTACATTTTCCGGGACGGATAAAAGCAGTAAGGATAGTTTCCTTTCCTCCATCAAGGAAAAGTTAAATGCAAACCGGAATTTGCAGATTGATATGTTCATGGAGCAGATTTCGCAGATGGCGAAGGCGCCGGGCGGATATCTGCTTGGCAGGAGAATGGTTCTGACGGGACGGGCATAGATTAGGAAATAAAAGGTATTGCTGACAATCCCCCTCTTTCTTGACAAGAAGGAGGGGGATTGTTAGACTTATATTATAAAGTGCGGCGTCTGTTTTTGCAGATATATGGTGAAGAAGATGAACGATAGCAGGATTTCTAAAAAAGATAATATAAAGCTGGCGGTCAGTATCGTGTTATGGATATCTGCGCTGGTTTTAAGTGCGGCGGCAAGGCTTTTGAGCAGTTTTGCCCAGTGGTACAGTACACATATCTACCCGCTGTGGGTAGGGAGCATTGGCAGGCTGATGGGATATTTCCCATTTTCCGTGTCGGAAATGTTGTTGTACCTCTTGCTGATAGGGGCAGTCATATGGATAGCCGGGAGAATTGTAAGAAAGACAGGCAGGAGAAGCCTGTACAGTGGGTTTCTGGATTTGTTCCTGCTGGCGGCAGTCCTGTGTTTCCTCTACGTGGTAAATTGTGGAATCAATTATCAGCGCGAATCATTTTCAAGCAGTTCAGGGATTCGGACAGAGGAATATTCTTCTGAAGAATTAGAGGAGGCGTGCATTTGGCTTACCGGTGAAATCGCCGGTTTAAGCGGCAAAGTAGAGCGGGGCGAGGATGGCGGTATGGAGCTTAACATCCCGGCAGAAGAAAATGCAGTGAAGGCGATGAAGGGACTTTCCCAAGAGTATCCGGAGCTTACCGGATATTTCCCAAAGCCTAAGGAGCTGGTAAATTCATGTATTCTTTCAATCCAGAATCTAACAGGAGTCTATTCACCCTTTACAATTGAGGCAAATTATAACGGGGATGTGCAGGACTATGTGATTCCGTTTACTGCATGCCACGAGTTGTCCCATCTGCGGGGATTTATGCAGGAGCAGGAGGCGAATTTTATCGCTTTTCTGGCTTGCAGTAAATCGGGGGAAGATGCATTTGCATACAGCGGGTATCTGTCGGGTTGGATACAGTGCATGAATGTGTTGTATAAGACGGATTACGATGCATGGAAGGAGGTGCGGGGGACTCTGCCGCCGGAGGCGGAGGCTGACCTTAGGCTGAACCGGGAATTTTGGGCAAAATATGACGGCGCTATAGCGGAAGTCTCGAATAAGGTCAATGATACATATTTGAAAGCAAATGGACAGAAAGATGGCGTGAAGAGCTATAACCGTATGGTGGATTTGATTGTGGCTTATTACCATAGTGAAGTTAGATAATGTGGTCAATCAGGTTTGAATTGTGAGAAGGAGGAAGAAGATGAGTAACGAAAATTTAGTAAAAGAAAGGTCATGTATTGACTGTGCCGTAAAGAACTGTGATAAGATGGATAAATCTTATCCCGAATTCTGTCTGACTACGAACATGAATCCAGAGGTGTATCAGGAGGCAATGGCGTGTTATGAAGAGGAAGAGAACCATAAGACGATGGTTGCCGCGGCAGAAGTGGAGTATGAGCATTACTGCCAATACACGAGAGTTGAGGAAATCATGGAATTTGCCCGGAAGATTGGGGCGAAGAAGATTGGAATCGCGACCTGCGTGGGGCTTCTGAAGGAGAGCCGTACATTGGCGTCTATTATGAGAAACCACGGGTTTGAGGTCTTTGGAATTGCGTGTAAGGCGGGGGCGACGCCGAAATCTTCTGTCGGGATTCCAAAAGAATGCAATGGAATCGGGCTTAATATGTGCAATCCTATTTTGCAGGCAAAGATGCTGAACCATGCGAAGACAGACCTCAACGTAGTTGTGGGACTGTGCGTGGGCCATGACAGCCTGTTCTACAAGTATTCGGAGGCGCTGACTACGACGGCTGTGACCAAGGACCGTGTGCTGGGGCATAATCCGGCGGCGGCGCTTTATATGGCGGATACCTATTATAAGAAGTTGAAGGAGTAAATAAAATATTTTAAAGGCGGGTGGTAGGAATGGGAGGGGCTTTGTATTCTGCAAAAGCATACCTATTCGGGCATCCCGTAATTCATGCCCTTGGGTATCCCTCGTCGGACGGATAATGGATACGTCCGGCGAGGGAGCCTGCTATTACAATTTTATTCCCGACAATGCATCTGCAAATGCAGTATTAATGGGTTCTTCTTTCTGCTTTTTCAGATATTTCTGAACATCTTTCTTGGTGACTCCCGCGCCTTCCTTTTCCCTCCGCGCCTTAAAGGCAGAGAGCTTCTCCTTGTATCCGCAGGCACAGACAAATGTCTCGTCGTCCCCTTTCTTGATTAGTTCCATTTTCTTATGGCAATTCGGGCATCGTGCATTGCTTAGCCGCGCCACCGTCTCCCGGTAGCCGCATTCCCGGTCCTGACATACCAGTAGCCGTGCATTCTTTCCATTCACGGACAGCATCCGTTTCCCGCAGCGTGGGCATTTGGTATTGGTCAGATTGTCATGCCGGAATGAGCCGTCTGCAGAGCGGATTTCTTCAATCAATGCGTCGGTGTACCCTTGAATTTCTTTCAGAAATGCTCCTTCCTTGCGGCGGCCTTTGGCGATATCGGCAAGCTGCATCTCCCATTGTGCCGTAAGCTCAGGCTTTTTCAAATCCTCGGGAACCAGCGTAAGGAGCTGTTTCCCCTTAGAGGTGATGAGAATCTCATTTCCTTTTTTCTCAATCAGGAAGGAATGGAATAGCTTTTCGATAATATCGGCCCGTGTGGCGACCGTTCCTAATCCTCCTGTTTCGTCGAGAGTCTTCCTTGCCTTGGCGTCTTCGGATTCCATATACCGGACAGGGTTCTCCATGGCAGTCAGCAGAGTCGCCTCGGTAAATCTTGCCGGGGGCTTCGTCTTTCCAGTCTGGACGGAAATATTGGAAATCGGCAGCAGCTCTCCCTTTTTCAGGGGCGGCAAAGACTGGCCGGATGTCTGGAATCCAGAATCTTCTTCTTCGTCATCAAAATCATCTGTTTCATAAACAGCCTTCCAACCCGGTGCGAGAATCCGTTTCCCTTTTGCGATAAAACTTTGTCCGCAGGCTGCTGCGTTCAGCGTGGTCTGCTCGTACTCAAATGCAGGATAGAGGACGCTGATGAAACGCCGCACCACCAAATCGTAAATCTTGCGCTCCTCATTGCTCAGATGCTCAAGTAATGCCGGTTCTTCAGTAGGAATGATGGCGTGATGGTCGCTGACCTTCTTGCCGTCCACAAATGATTTGCTGGTCTTGACGGGCGTTTTTAAAAGCGGTGGTATGAGTTTTTTATACGGTCCGACATTGCAGGCTTTCAGCCGTTCCTTTATGGTAGGGACGATGTCTTCTCCAATATAGCGGGAATCTGTGCGGGGGTAGGTGAGTACCTTGTGGTTTTCGTATAAACGCTGCATAATATTCAGGGTTTCCTTGGCAGAGAATCCAAAGCGGCGGTTCGCATCACGCTGGAGTTCCGTCAGGTCATACAGGCCGGGTGCAAACGTCTTTTTCGCAGACTTTTGTACGTCTGTGACGGTAAGGGACTGCCCTTTGAGGTTCGTGTGTAAATCCGTAATAAAGGATTTATGGAAGGAACGTGTGCTTTTGTTTTTCTGATGCTGCCATGCCCACTTGACCGTTCCGGCAGTGCAGGTAAGCCCATAATATTCCTCCGGGCGGAACGTGCGGATCTCTTCCTCACGCCTTGCGATGATGGCAAGGGTCGGGGTCTGGACACGTCCGCAGGAGAGCTGGGCGTTGTATTTGCATGTCAGCGCGCGGGTGGCATTGATTCCCACCAGCCAATCCGCCTCGGCGCGGCTTCTTGCCGCGTGATATAAGTCTAAGTACTCCCGTCCGTCCTTTAAGTGTGAAAAGCCTTCCCGGATTGCCTTGTCCGTGACAGACGAAATCCAGAGCCTTCGCACTGGTTTCTGGCAGTTGGACTTTTCCAGAATCCAGCGGGCCACCAGTTCCCCTTCCCGCCCGGCGTCTGTGGCAATGATGATGTCACCGATATCCTTGCGGAACAGTTGGGATTTCACGTTGTGGTATTGCTTTGCCGTCTGTTTGATTACGATAAGTTCCCATTTCCTGGGAATCATGGGCAGGTAGGATAGATTCCATTCTTTGAATTTCTTATCGTACTCTTCGGGAGCTGCCAGAGTGACGAGATGCCCTAACGCCCATGTGACGACGTACTGGCTCCCTTCGATGGCCCCGGATAGATTCTTGCGGCAGTTCAGCACACGGGCAATGTCACGGGCGACGGAAGGTTTTTCTGCTAAAATTAGTGATTTCATTTACTGTACTCCTTATTATATACTTTAACGGACGGAGTCCGCCCGCCCCATAGGGGCATGAATTACGGTGTGCCCTTGGGTATGCTTTATCAAACATAGCGGATTTATAGAGATTTGTCAACCTGAAAACGATGGTTTATTCTATTATGAAAGCAAGGTTTTCAGCCGATATTACAAGTATAGCATGAGGTTATTCGGAAAAAGAAAAGAGGGATATCTATGAAAGTAACGAACAGCAAAGCGTACTCAGATCCCAAGGTTGCACTCTACCAGATGGATTCCCGGAAAAGTGTTGAAAATAATACGGCGGCTGCCCAGACGGATGCGGCATCTATGATAAAGTATCTGAAGCAGACCTATAAGAATATTAATTTTAGCGTGATTTCATTTGAGAACCATCAGCAGATTTCACAGTATGGGGCAGGACAGACAGGAACGAATAATGTGGCGATTTCCGAAGAGCTGTTAGAGAAGATGAGTACAGATGAGAATCTGCGCCAGCATGTGGAGAATATTCTGAACCATATGGATCAATATCAGAAGTCGGCGAATGTAGAAGCCTTGCTGAAAAATAAGGAACTGGTAGGCATGGGGCTGGTAATTGGCGAAGACGGCCAGGTATCCAAGTGGACGGCAATGCAGAAGAAAGACGAAAGCACCCAGCCGACTTGGTGGCGGGATAAGAAGTCTACCTCCTTCTATGCGAAGAAGAAGAGCCCTAAGGTCAACTCTTACAGCTATTCCCATACGTCGAGCATGATGCGGCTGGCAAGCGCAAGGAATGTGACCTCGGTAAAGGGGTTGATTTCTGCGAAGTATGGGGAGATACAGAGGGTGAAGTCTCAAGTGTCTGACCCGGCGGAGGCGGCAAGGATAGTCCGGAAGATTAAGTCCGTAATCCAGAGCGGCAATATTAAGATTGCAAGGCTTCACAAGGAAGAGAATTTAAGGCTTCGGGAGAAGGCGGCAGAGCGGAAGATGAAGGATAAGCTTGCGCTTCAGTTAGCGCAGGAATTGAAGCGCAAGCAGAAGGCGAGGATGGGGCAGGAACACTGCCAGACAGCGACGGCACATATGGATGATGTGACGCCCAATTCTTCCATGAACGACGAGCAGTTTAAGCAGATGGCAGAGCAATATGTGGATTCGCTGTCGCCTACGGCGTTATCTGCAGAGATTGCGTCTGTGTTGGGAGGTACGGCGTCCGCAGGGGTGAGCGTAGAAGTGATGTCGGCGCCTGTCACGTCGGTGGAATTTATTGATTGTTCGGCGTAGCCGAGAATAAGATAGGTCTGGTGGGAAATATCGTATTTCCCGCCAGACCCGTTTTAATATATATATAATTAAAGGAGGAACCATAATTTACCTATCGCTTTTTAAGAATAGCCTCAAGGACTTGACGTGAGGCTGTTTCCGAAGCTTTCTGGTTCTCTGCCGCAGCTTCCTTTAACTCTGCCCGGAGAATCGGAATCTCCTTAGGAGCGTCGATCGCAAGCTTCACCCAGTCAGTTCCGGCATCCACGACAGTCAATGTGATATTGTGGTTAATGGAGAGGGATTGTCCTTTCCGGCGTTGCAGTATAAGCATAACATTAATCCTCCTTATGGGCAATATCACCAAGCGCATGGCGGAAGGTGTATTCAGGCTGATCCAGAATGACCTGTTTTGCCTTGCGGTTCAATGCGTTAACGGCAAGCGGGGCTTTTAAGTTCACTGTGGATTCCGCAACGGAATCGCGGATCACGCTGATTACATAATATGAGATATCTTCGGGAGAGTCCGCGTCTAGTTCCCGGAGATCCTGTTTGGAAAGAGCGGGAGCATAGTCGGGAAACAACCCGAATGGATTCATCAGTATAAACGAAAGCGTCTCGTCATCCAGACATTGCAGAGAAATCATGGAATCATCTTCCTCCTGGAACGGGATGGGGAGATACTGCGTGTGGGCTTCAAAGCCAATCAGTCCATTGATGATGTGAATAGAATCTGCTTCTTCATAAGAAACAGATCCGAAATATTTAGCATTTATATTCAACGTATTATACCTCCTAAGGATTACGAATACCCAAAAGACATCCCGAAATAAATGCCCTGAGGGCGGACTATCGTCCGATAAGGTATACCCAAGGGCACACCGTAATCATGCTCTGCGGGCGGGTGGACTACGTCCAACAAAGTAACTCAGTAAGAGTGTACCAAGCAATAGGGGGCTGTCCTACAGTGTATGCTCCAAAAATAATATGTGAAAAAGTAAGGGCTTTGTTAAGCCCTTACGTCTATTGGTTCATAGTTCGGATCAGCGCTCGGCGGTACGTAGAGCGGTCCGCCAATATATTCGATGACAACATCGGGATGCTGAGTGATGGACATCTCAATATTGCCCGGGATAAATTCAAAATTGCCGTTTGCTACCTTCAGGTCAAAATTCAACTTATCCATCTCATAATTGATCGTCAAATCAGCAGCTTCATAGTTGATATCTACAGGGGCAGAAGGGGTGAATCCAAGCTGGAATTCTCCGGTAGCAGGAGCTGTTCTCTGCTGCATGATCTGTCCGATTACATCTTGACCGATATCTGCCTTTAACAGAAGCTTGCCTTCCTGTACGAGCTGTGCCGTTGCGCTGTAAGCGGCTTCTTTTCCTGCCTGTGCTGTCTGGGCAACGCTTCTGGCCGTGGTAGGCACAACCGAATTCCTTGCCTCAGAAGAATCCAGGTGCAGTTTTACAGGACGACTCTTGATCGATAGCCCGCCGTCGTTACGGCTGATCTCCAACTCTGCCTTCGCTCTGGAATATTCCAGCCGGGCATTGTTGACTTTCAGCTCATATTGAATGGGGACTGTTGTAATTCTGATGAGTTGATTCATAAAAGACTTCCTCCTTTCTCATTCCTATGCTTTTTATTATTTCATGAAATCAATAAATGATGGTGTCAATATATTGTTGCCAACCTTGAGCGATGCATTGTAAGCATATTGCGCCCAAGAAAAATTCATGATAGCTTCTGCCATGTCAACATTCACAACGTTGTCAATCTGCGTAGCAAGGCTGATCTCGTTTGTCTCTAACCTGTCTTTGGTAGTGGTCAGGAATTCTGTCTGCGTACCAAGGGTCGTTACGGCTTCCAGTACGTCGTTGCGTCCATCGTCAAATTTTTCCAGGAGATCCTTGTACTTGTCATAATCAAAATCAGGTTTATCTAATTCGTCCGCGATCTTTCCCATCAACAGAATCATATTCTTCGGATCGCCGTCGTCATACTTGCCGAAACCTACCAGATTAATGCCGGGAAGGCTGGTATTGAATGCGCTGGATGAATCAATGGTAAAATCATCGTTGATATTCAATCCGAATCCCAAGTCAACATAAACAGAATCTTCCGACAGTTTTTTCAGCCGATCCGCAGCATTCGCTGGATCACCGTCGCCATTGACAAGGTTTCCATCGTCATCATAGAGAAGACCGGTTGTGACGTCTACGTTCCGGTAGAACAAAGCCTGATTACCGGCATTATCTTTGCCAAGCTTAAAGGGCGGTTTCTGACCGTCGCTGCCGGCGAATACATATTTCCCCTCATAGCTTGCGTTCAGGCTCAGGAGGAAACTCTCCTGAGAGCCGCGCCATGCGTCGGCGTAGGTCTGTCTGGTTTCAAGAGAACCGTTGGTTCCGTTTAATGCTTCCAGACCGTACTGCTTGCTCAGCTGTTTTCCAATCGTGTTAAGCTGCATCGCCGCATCTTCCTGGGCATCCTGAAAAGACTGTACGTCTTTTACCAGCTCCAGATAATCGTTATTTCTGACATATTTACGCTCCAGAACAGAAGCACGCAGCGCGCTGGCAGGATCTTCTGCCGTTGCGTTAAATTTCCGTCCGGTCATTACCTTGACTCTTGCGCTGTCCAGATTCGTAAGAGAAGTCGCAAGATTCGATTTGTAATTCCTTAATATCTGATTCGTAGTAATTCTCATGTTATACCTCCTGTTACCTTCCGACTACGCCTGTGCCGTTAATCAATTTGTCAAGAGCTTCGTCCAATGTTGTCAAAAATCTTGCCGCCGCACTGTATGACTGATTATAGTGCAGCAAATCCATGCCTTCCTCATCCAACTGCACGCCGGATACAGCGTCCCTTGAATTGGATGTCTGGTTCAGAACCGAAATCTGATTCGCCAGCATGGTTTGGGCTGATTTATAGTCAATACCAAGTGTTGCCTCAATGTTGGCAAAACAATCATGAAAACTTCCTTTGTAGAAAGTAATGTTATTGCCGGCAGAATTCGGGGCGGAGAATGAGATATTCTTTTCCAGCAGCTTTACCATATTCAGGACATTCTCGTTGGCGGTAGAACCCGTTTCCTTGTCTACCGTCACATAATTGTTGGAAGGACGGATACCGTAGCTTCCGTTCGCCCATCCGCTTGCAATCTTAATGTTGGAAGCGGTAAACTCCGCAGAGCCGTCGCTGGTTTCAAATAGGGGATACTGATATACCTTCTGCGTTCCGTTAGAGCCGTCAAGAAGCGTTCCGTTCTTATCCCTTGCATAAAGGGGATTCCCGTCTTTATCAAAGGTCTCAACGACATTGCCGTCTGCATCTAACATATTCGTTGGATCGCCGTTGGCATCCAATACCGTGTTCGCCTTGTTAAATTCCGTAGCAAAGGTATTCACCAGAGAATCCAGTACCTTCTCATAATAACCAAGCCCTTTGAAGTCCGTTCCGTCGAAATCTCCGGATTTATTCAGGAAATCCAGAGTCCCTTTTAAAGTACCGGAGCCCAAAATATCGGTAACGTCTGTAGTTGCGCCTTTTGCCTCAAAAAGGGTCAGGGATACCGGCTCGTGATCGACATCCACATCGAACTGGGCATATAAACTGTCTGAAATCAGGGAGTGCTTTTTACCCTCGATATCTGTGAAGTCTACATTCAAGATTTCTACGTACTGTCCCGGTCCGACTTCCTGGTTCTTATATTTTACAGAGATTGGAAGATAACTTCCAAGTTCGTCTAACAGCGTGTTCCGCTGATCCTGTAACTCAAGAGCCGGATTGCCAAGAACATGGCTGCTCTTGATACTTTTATTCAGCTCGGAAATATTCTTGAGCATATGGTTTAAGTCTTCGATATCGGTAGTCTTAAAGCCCATCTGCATATCTTCCCTGACATCCTGAAGCTTGACGGAGTTCTCACGGAACAGATTCAGAAGAATCTGCATATTGGAGCGCACCATCGTATCATGCTCCTGATTGCCAACCTGAGTAGAAAGTGTACTCAATGAACTGGTAAGGGAGATGAAAGCGGCGCGCACACCTTCCATCGTAGCCTCGTCAAAAATGGGAGTCAACTGTTCAAAACCGGCCGCATGTGCGTCCGTCGTTCCCAGCTTGCTGATCTGGGAGCGGTACTGGGCATCCAGAAACGGGTCGCGTAACTGGGAAACCGCTGTCATCTCAACACCGAAACCAACCTTGATGTTGGACTTGGCGCTGTAAAAGTCACCCTTCTGGGTATTCAGGCTGGCAAGGTCAAGACGCTGCCTGGTGTATCCAGGGGTATTAATATTCGTAATATTCTGACCGACAACATCCAGAGCACGCTGGCTGGCAGCCATACCAAGCTGTGCGGTGGTGAAACCGGCAAACGTAGAGCGTATCATAGCAATTCCTCCTTCTGAGCTATCCGCAAGCCATATCCGCCATATCTAAGCCGGATATTCGTGTATATCCGCTCATCTGGGGCAAAGGCTTCGCACAGGTATTAAATGGAACGACTGGTAAAGTTGTTCCGTTTGTTGTCATTTTTCTTTTGTCCTGCAGCAGAATATGTGGCTTTTCCGGGGCCTTCTGCAACTAACGCACGCTGTATCACATGAAGATTCACTTCAATGATATCCCTTGCGCTTGCGCTGACTGACTGGAAAGTGCGGACCCGTTCTGCTAACTGGTCAAACAAAGGATTCAGGATAGCAGCCGCGTCTTCCGGAACACATTCCAAAATCTGCCGGAACGTATATCCTTCCATACCGAGACGCTTCTGTTCTGATTCCCGCTTCTGCTCCAATCCGCGTAATTGAAGAACAGCAGCCTGCTCCTTATGCATGCAGTCTTCCACAAATGAAACACGGTTTTTCACTGCCGCATCAAGCTTCTCCTGTTCTATCGGAATTAAATGATCAAAAAGAGTAATCAACTCTTCTATAATCTTAGTAAAAGCTGTAAAATCATTCATCCCTTGTCTATCCTCCTACAGCAGCAGCATCCGGGCTGCTATGGCATGGGTGTCCACATGATACGTGTTCGCTGTAACCTGATTCTGCAAATTGTGAATCTTATCTGCAGACGCCATATTCTTAATCTCAGAAGACAACTGCCGGGCAAGTGACTTGGCAAACGTATGCTCTTCAATCTGTCTGGGGTCAGACTTTATAATAATAGCATCGAAGTTGTGTTCGTCATTAGAAACTACAGAAGGAGTAGAACTTTCCTTGGTATGAATACGCAGGTCTGTGAAGTTGTTCATCACATTATTATTAGTTGAGATTTTCATACTGGACTCCTTTTTTCATAAATTTTTGTAACGTGATTATCTTGTTATATTATGAATATCGGCACAACTTCGGGATTCATAACACTAAAAACGAAGTTACTTAACGCCCTTGAGATGATTCATCAGGACGTTAGAAATATTTTCGCAGGAAGCCTGTGTGCAGACTGCCCCGATGTTGTAGGCGACCATAGGCATACCGTAAACGACGCAGGACTCTTTATCTTGTCCGATGGTAAACGCGCCGCTCTGCCGCATCTTGAGAAGGCCGTCCGCCCCGTCGCGTCCCATACCGGTCATGATGATACCGACCTTATTGATGGAGACGTTTGCCGCGATTGAGTTAAACAGGACGTCTACAGACGGGCAGTGGCCGCTCACCTTGGCGCCGGGACGGCACTGGACGATGTAGTTGCGCCCGGAGCGGACAACTTCCATCTGTTTAGCGCCGGGCGCAATCAAGGCCAGGCCAGGATGGATCACGTCGCCGTTCTTTGCCTCGCGCACTTCCATGTTACAGATACGGTTCAAGCGCTGGGCGTACATTTCCGTAAACCCTTCCGGCATGTGCTGGGTAATGACCATACCGGGGATATTGCCGGGAAGCCGTTTCAATACCTCAAGGGTTGCCTCAGTTCCTCCTGTAGATGCGCCCAGCCCGATAATCGTGGAATCAAGGACATTGCGTGACAGCGCTGCAAATGGCATCGGTCTTGCCGTACCCTGTGCTGAGCGCGGACGGGCCGTTCCCGGAGCGCCTGCAGGGGCGGGAGCCGGCGCCGGCGCCGTTGAGTTTGGCGCGGGCGTATTTGGCTGGCTGATGCGGACTTTTGCCTTTGCGGCCGTCATAACTTTTACGGTGAGGGATTCAAAGAATGTATCTTTTGAATTTCTCACCGTCATATCTGGTTTGCGTACAAAATCAACCGCACCGGCTGAAAGTGCATCGAATACGCTCAAGTTCAGGGAGGATACCAGAACGACCGGAAGCGGATTGGTAGGAAGTAACTGCTTCAAAAATTCGATTCCATTTAGGCCGGGCATCTCCACATCCAGAGTGAGTACATCCGGATGCAGCTGAGGAATCTTCTGTTTGGCATCATAGGCATTGATAGCATAGCCGATTACTTCTATGCCGGGTTGGGATGACAGATGTTGAATGAGCGCCTGCCGAAATAGAGAAGAATCGTCAACGACTAATACTTTAATTTTGTTATTCATAAAAAGGTTCCTTTCTTACGCCGATACTGCGTATCCATTATAGTTGTAGGGATAACCATGGAAAAGCCGCTTCTGAAACATCAAAAGCAGCCCATTCCTTCTGTTTTTATAATTATCAAATTTTACGATAGGTAGCAGGTTTCAGATATTTGTAGGGCGTTGTTGTCTTGTTCAGGCTCTCTGAATGACCGATCAAAAGGTATCCGCCGGGGTTAGTCGCATTAAAAAAACGCTGCACTAACGCATCCTTGGTTGGCTGATCGAAATAAATCATCACGTTCCTGCAAAAAATCACATCGAACTTCAATTTAAATCGAATCGGGTCCATCAGGTTGAATGTCCGGAAGATTACATTGGACTGAATCTCCGGGGCAACGGTAAATGTACCAGGCTCGCCCGCAGGACGGAAATACTTTGACTTCCATCCGGGATCAAGTTCCTTTAACGCCTCTTCGTCATAGACCGCGCTCTTTGCCGCCTTCAGGGCGTTCTGGGAAATGTCGGTTGCGAGAACCCGTGTATCCCATGCGGCTGCCTTGGAACCGAAGAATTCCTTCAGAATCATGGAAATCGTGTAAGGTTCTTCCCCGGAAGAGCATGCCGCACTCCATATACTGAGGACTTTATCCTTCTTTGTCTCTACAAGATAGGGAAGGATAGTGTCCTTGAACAGATCAAAATGCGCCCTTTCCCGCATAAAAAACGTGTAGTTTGTTGTAAGCTTATTCAGCATTAATTCGATATCTTCCGGTTTCTTATTCGTAACCAGATTATCGATATACTCTCCAAAGGAGGAAAATCCCAAGGAGACAATCGTGTTAGAAAGACGGCCGACAATCAACTGGCGTTTCTTTGACAAGTCTATTCCGTAGTTCTGATGAATGAACGTTATCAATGTCTGAAAATCACGGTCATTTAGAGTTAACATAGTTCTGGCTCCTTTGTATAATTAGTATGACTGAACAAGCTGCTCACAATCCAGGAACAGAATAACGGAACGCTCAGATGAAGAAATCATCCCGCTGATCAGTTCTTGCTGGTTCTCTACCGGAACCGGTGAGATTCTCTCCTGGTCAATATCCATTACCTGCTGAACTGCGTCTACGATAATGCCGATGTAGACGGAATTGATATTCAACACGATAATGCAGGTTGAAGAGGTATATTCGATTGCAGGTTTCCCCATACGCAGACGGATATCAATGATTGGGATAATCTGCCCACGTAAGTTGATGATACCCTTGACATAATCTGGAACAAGGGGAACCATGGTAATCGCATGGTTCGTAATAATCTCAATAACGTAGTTGGTGCTGACGCCGATGTTAAGCCCGTCGGAACTGAATGTTAAGAAACGTTCCGTTGAGATTGGCGTCCCATCCTCCATAACTTCGTTCGCTGCTGTATTTACTGCTGTATCTGCTGACATAATTATTCCTCCAGTTTTCTGTACACTTTAATATTGCCGAGTCGCCGCGTATAAGTTGCTGATATCCAGGATTAGGCTGATATTGCCGTCGCCTAAGATGGTGCAGCCGCCGATTCCGGAACTCTTGATGTTGAAGTTGCCAAGGAACGGTGAGAGAGGCTTTACCACTACCTGCTGTTCTCCAAGCAGCTCATCCACGAACAGACAGTAGGATATGTCGGCAGTTTCAACCCAAATCAGGATACCGTCTTCAATATTGGTAACTTCTGTCTCAATATTGTATAACTCATGTATTCTTATAATAGGATAGAACGCATCCAGGCACTTAATAATCTCGTTGCCGTTAGCATCCAGGATGACTTCTTCCTTCTGCGGCTTAAATGACTGGCGGATATTGGCAATCGGTATTGTAAACAAGGACTTGCCTACGGAAACCTCCATACCGTCCGTAATCGCCATGGTAAGCGGGATTTTGAGGGTCGTACAGCTTCCCTTGCCCGTCTCGCTTGTGATGGAAATCGTTCCGCCGACTGCCTCTACATTCTTCTTCACTACGTCCATACCTACGCCGCGGCCGGAGAATTCGGTGACTTCTTCGTTGGTAGAGAAGCCGGGCAACAGGAGAAGAGAGAGGATTTCTTTCTTGGAATAATCGCTTGCCGGTTTGGTCAGGATTCCGTTCCGTTCTGCCTTGGCAAGAATCTTTTCCGGATTCATTCCCTGTCCGTCATCGGAAATGGAAATGATAACTTCGCTTCCTGTATGGGCGGCGGAAAGGATAATCTCTGCCTGAGGGTTCTTGCCTGCGGCAATACGCTCTTCTGCCGTCGCTTCTACGCCGTGATCCATGGAGTTACGGACAATATGCATGATCGGGTCGCCGATGCTGTCCACAACTGTCTTATCTACTTCCGTATTCTCGCCTACCAGAGTGAGGCGTACGTCCTTATTAAGCTTCTTCTTCATATCACGGACAATACGGTTCATCTTCTGGAATGTTCCTGACAGAGGAACCATCCTAAGGGACATTGCAATATCCTGAAGGTCGTCTGTTAATTTGCGCAGCTGGCGCGCTGACTTCGTGAAGTTGTCGAGTTTTAAATTCTGTAAATCCGGCGAAGATGTTACCATAGATTCGGTAATAACGATCTCGCCGACGATTGCTACCAGACTGTCCAGTTTGGACAGGTTTACACTGATTAAGCTCTGCTTTACCGGAGCGCCGTTGTGGGCGGAAGCGGCCGGAGCGTTGCTTGCGGCCGGGGCATTATTGGATGCTGGGGCGCTGCTTGCTGCCGGGGCGTTATTGGATGCCGGGGCGCTGTTTGCCGGCTCTGCCGTTGCCGGGTGTGACTGTGAAGCCTGAGCCTTCTCGACAGGCTTCGCCGATGCATTTTCAATTACTTCATAGGAATGGATGCTGTTCTGCAGTTTAATCGCCTGGAGCGCCCGCTCTAAGTCTTCCTCGTTCGCAACTGCGATAAAGAAGCCTTTCTCCACAATCGTCTCGCTGGTGTCAGAATTCGTCTCCACATCATTCGGATAGTGTTCAAAGTGCAGGTCAATCTCTCTCAGTGACGTAATTACCATAAACGCACGAAGATTCTCCATACCGGACCCTTCTTCAAAATGAATCCGTATGAAGTAACGTAAATTACTTTCCGGGCAGCCGGCAAGTTCCTGGTTGATACGTGCGATTGCTTCCCCATCGGCAACCGGCATCTCGGATTCGGCCTTCTCATCCTTGGAAGAATCAGCAGCCGGCTTGCTTCCGGAAGAACTGATTTTTTCCAAAAAACTATTAATATTTGCGATGATGTGGTCGATATTAGTGCTAAGGGGCTCATCGTTTTCGATTTTTTCAACCTCTATACGAAGAGCATCCGTTGATTGGAACATCAGATTGAACAAATCATTTTTGTGTGATTCGTCAAGAGCATCCATCCCGTTTTCACGGATATAGAAGAACAAGTCCTCTATATGATGTGCAATCTCCATCAACGTAGAGAATTCCATCATTGCAGATGATCCTTTGATCGTATGCATGATACGGAAAATCTCATTAACATCATTCGTTGTGAACGTTGCATTCTTTTCCGCTTCTATTAAGAGTTCATCCAGCTGTTCCATAAGAGTGTTTGTCTCATAAAGATACATTTCAAGCATGTTATCCATAATCTTAGTACCGCCTTATCTAATAATGTTAATTATAATATGTTAAAAAGTATTATTTTTATGTATATCGTCATAATGGCGGAAAAGGATAAGAGTAAATTATAGAGTAGGTGAAAAAATGTCAAATATTTTAAAAGTAACGAACCCAACCGTGGCGTATGAGAATAATAATACCATAAATAAACAGACTCCTTCCCAGCAGGCGGAGGATCTAAGCATTAAGAACCCTGTCGAGGCAAACCGGGTAGGAAGGGCGGACGGCCGTACCGAGTCGGGCGGAGACGACGGAGGGCAGAAGGGTATTTCTTATGAATCGAACTTCGGAAGTTTTGTTGCGTCCCTGCGGGATGTGCCGAGACTCGGAGAGATTATGACCAAGATGATCTTCGGCGGGATGGCGAACCTTGTGGAGTCAGGAATCGGCAAGGGGACGGCGGAAGAGATCCAGGCGTTTTTCCAGATGCTTGAGATGTCCCCGGAGAAGCTGAACGAGTTCATGAAGAGCCAGATGGCGGGGGCGAACCGGCTGCAAGGACCGCTGTTTGACGTGATGCGCCAGATTATGGGCGAGGCTACGACGGTGGAACTCAAGGCGGGCGTGCTGGATTTCCTGAAAAAATATAATGACATGTCTTCGGGCAAGCATATCCTTGAGAATATCAAGGGGACCCTTGAGGATATTGAGGCGCGTATGTTCCGGAATGACCGGGAGGGCCTTCAAAGGCTCGCTATGCGGCTAAAGCCCCATTCTACGGACAGCAACGCGGCGAACGTGCGGATGCTCAAAGAGCAGATTATCCCATACATGGGCAAATATGTGGCGGAGAACCGGGAGATGGGGAAGCTGCGGGATCTGGTTACATTGGTTGCGTTCAATACGGCGCGGTATGAGAGCGGCAGCCTTGACAAGGTGGTGGAGGCGTTCCAGCGGCTGATGGATTTCCCGACATTCCATAAGCATTTCCAGGGAATGACGGGGAAGGATTTTCGTAATATGCTGCTGAATGTGGATTACGACCGGGCGGCAGGTAAGAACGAGGTAACGGATAAGCTGCTGAATATTATGGAGGCTGGCGTGAAGGGTGAAGCCGGTGTCGAGAATAAGGAGCAGTTTGTCAATATTATGCGGAGTGTGCTGGTGAATGAGAGCGTCTATATGCCGGTGATGCATGTGATGCTGCCTGTGATATTGGACGGCGTTCCGATGTTTTCGGAGATGTGGGTTGACCCGGATGAGGAGTCGGGGAATCCCGGCTCTAAGGAGCGGGGCGTGAAGCTGCTGATTAAGTTTGACATGAAAGATGTTGGCTTTTTTGATATGATGTTGTATTATGAGAAGGGGAAGATTGATATGCTGCTCCATTATCCGGAGGAACTGTCCGGGCATGAGGGCGATATCCGCGAGGGTATCCGCAATATTATGCGCAAGAATAATCTGGAGTTGGAGTATCTCGGCGTTGAGAAGGGCAAGGCGCCGATCCCGGTGCATACCGCATTCCCGAAGATATTTGAAAGGAGAAATTCTATCAATGTCACAATATGAGGACGTGATGAACAAGAAAGCAGTCGCACTGCGGTATGATGAGAATAAAGACGTGGCTCCCGTGATCGTTGCTTCGGGACTGGGGTATATGGCGGAGCGCATCGTGGAGATGGCGAACGAGAACGGCGTGCCTGTGTATGAGGATAATTCCCTGGCAACGGTGCTGACGCAGCTGGATCTTGGCACGGCGATCCCGGAGGAGCTGTATCAGGCGATTGTGGATATTTATGCTTATTTTCTGAAATATAATCCAGAGAAGAAGCGGGAGGCTGAGGAGGCTAAGGCTCGGGCGGCTGCCGCGGATGAAGAGGATGAAGAGAGCGAAGAGGGGGAGGAAGAGGAAGGTTAGAAGTAGAAGCGTATTAAGAAGCGAAGTTGATAGGATGCAGAAGGTCTGTGCCCGGCTTCGCTTTTTTTATTTATTAAAGAAATAATAGAATTGGCCGATATATATAAGGTATACCTTAATGGACGAAGTCCACCTGCCCGCAGGGCATGTATTACGGTGTGCCCTTGGGTATGAATTAATAGATGGGAAGAGGAAGATGCGATATGACGAAAGCGCAGAAAAAGCAGGCAGAAGATTTCCTTAAACTGCTGGGGCGGGCGCATGATGGGATTCGGAAGACTATAGAGACGCATAATCACGCTGCGGCGCTGGACTTGCTGTCGCAGTGTCAGGAGTGCGCCATTCAGTTGGGCGGGATTATTGAGGCGGTAGAAGGCGAGGATTTTGTTACGATTCCTTTGATTGAAGATTATTGTGAACTGGCGTATCAGATTTATGATAAGATTTCCAAGAATTCCCCTGTGCATGTGAATCAGATGTGTAAGGCATTGCGTAAGTTGTTGATTAAGATGGAGAACAGTGTGAAGCATGATATCCCAGAACGCATGGAGGTTGTGTTCTTGCCATATAAAGCCTCTATGTGGGATTCGCTGGAAAGTGTGTGGAAGGCTGCGGACGAGGATCCGGACTGTGATGCGTATGTCGTTCCGATTCCGTACTATGACAAGAATGGCGACGGTAGTTTCCGAGAGATGCATTATGAAGGGAACGAGTATCCGGATTATGTTTGTGTTACGGATTTCCGAGAGTATGATTTTGAAAAACGCAGACCAGATATGATTTTTATTCACAATCCTTATGATGAATACAATTATGTCACGAGTGTTTCGCCGGAGTTTTATTCTAAGAATTTGAAGCGGTATACGGACAAACTGGTCTATATCCCCTACTTTGTGTTGGGGGAGGTTGATCCGGAGAATGAAGAAGCTGTGGAAGGAATGGCACATTTCTGTACTGTGCCGGGAGTGTTTCATGCAGATGTTGTGATCGTGCAGTCGGAGAACATGCGGAAGGCTTATATAGAGGCGCTGACAGCGGCGGCGGGGGAGAAGACGAGAGCCTATTGGGAGAAGAAGATTCTGGGACTTGGTTCGCCGAAAATGGATAAGGTCCTGGAAACCTCGGAGGAAGAGTATGAGATACCGGGGGAGTGGCTTAGGGTTCTTGAAAAACCGGACGGGAGCAGAAAAAAAGTGATTCTGTACAATACGAGTGTGACGGCGCTGCTTGAGCAAGGGGATAAGATGCTGCAAAAGATGAAGTCTGTATTCCACACTTTTAAGGAGAATGTCCAAGATGTGGCGTTACTGTGGCGGCCTCATCCGTTGATTAAAGCGACCATTGAATCGATGCGCCCTCAGTTGTGGCTGGACTATAAGCAGATAGAAGAACAGTACCGGGCGGAAGGATGGGGGATCTATGATGATTCTGTTGAGCTGAACCGAGCGATTGCCCTTTGCGACGCTTATTATGGGGATGGAAGCAGCCTTGTTCAGCTTTGCCAGAAGGCAGGAAAGCCAGTAATGATACAGAATGTGGAGATAGTATGAGATATTTGGATTTGACGGCGGGATACCGCACTGCGCTTGCGGACGGGACTTTGGTTCCGGATTCCCCAAAACATATGGCGACGGAAGAATTATACAGGGCATATCCAGGGGATAAGATTCATCTGTGTGATGATAGATATGTATTTGCTCCGGCTGTGTTTTCGATGGAGAGAGAGCAGGAATATATCTATAGTTATGCATATCAGGCGGAGGAGAACTGGGCGCATTATACCAGGAATCTTACCCCAGACAGTTACAGGCAGGAGGACTATATATTTGAACAGGACTGCTGGTTCCGTGTCTGTGTCAGGAGGAAGGACGGGGAATATATTGGAACAGAAGACATGGGACGTGCAGGGAATCTGGTAAGGATGAATGACAGCCAGGACAGCGGCCGAACAGAGGAAAGGCCGAAGCCCTGGTTTCGGCAAGAAATAGCGGACACCGTACATGCTATCAACCATATTGTGAAAGATATGGGGACTTCTGTGGAGGACAATGAGGAAAAGGCTAAAGCGGCGGAAGGCGGCAAAGAACCTGGGAATCGTATTATGAAGCTGTGTCTGCTTACGGATACACACTATACCGTGAATGGGACATGGGAAGATACTGCCTGTAACATTAGAAGCGTGGCGCGGCAGGCAGGATACGATGCGATTATCCATATGGGGGATTTTACAGACGGCATGCTTTCTAAAAGGCTGACGGAAAAGTATGTGACCCGGATTCTGGATGATTTGGAGTCATGTCAGGTCCCGGTCTATGTGACGGTGGGAAACCATGACAGCAATTACTTCCGGAACAGGAAGAATACCTATACGGTTGAAGAGATGCGCCGCATCTATCGGCTGGACGTTCCGGAAGACAACAGGCTTGACTATTTTGTGGATATGTCAGAGTATTCGGTGCGGATGGTATTCTTGTCCTCTTTTGACGACGGGGAGCGTATCCGGTATGGATATTCGGAAGAACAGCTTGGTTGGCTGAAAGAAACTCTGTACTCTTCTGAGGCAGGGACAAGATTTTTGATTTTTTCTCATGATGCGCCCCTTGCAAGACTGGATTACTGGAGTTTTCATGTGAGGAATGGAGAAGAGCTGCTGGATATTCTGGAGGAATGTAATGCAATGCCCCAGTATCAGGTTGCAGGATTTTTCTATGGGCATACCCATGCGGATTATGTTTTCGGAGAATGTAGTTTCCCTGTAATATCGGTAGGATGTGCGAAACTTGAATATTTTACCGATAAGAAGCCTAAGGGAGCAGTGGCATGGCGGCGGGAAGCGGATACTGTGACGCAGGAACTATGGGACAGTGTTCTCATTGATTTTGATGCGCAGAGATTGAGAATGGTACGTTTTGGAGCCGGGGAAGACAGGGAGGTATCCTTTGCAAAGGAGGAGAGCGTCTATAAGAATGTGGAAGTCTTACGGCGTACGAACCGGACGATGAAGATCTGGGCTCACAGAGGGGCAAGCGGGCATGCGCCGGAGAATACGCTTCCGGCGTTTGAGATGGCGCATTTAGCAGGTGCAGATGGTATTGAATTGGATGTACAGTTATCGAAGGACGGCGTGCCGGTGGTGATTCATGATGAACAAATCGACCGGGTGAGCGATGGAGTAGGGAATGTACGGGATTATACGTTTGAGGAATTGAGGTCATTCAATATGAATCGGCAGTTCCCGGCGTATGGGCGGGCAGCAATCCCTACGCTTTCGGAAGTCTACGATCTGGTCAAGGGAACCGAGATGGTCGTGAATCTGGAATTGAAGAACAGCGTCGTGTTTTACGAAGGGCTGGAAGAACAGGTGTTAGAGCTTGCCAGGAGGAAGGGGCTGGAAGACAGGATTATCTATTCTTCCTTCAACCATTATTCTATGCGGAAGATAAAGCGTCTTCTGCCGACTGCGCGAGTGGCGTTTCTCTATTCGGACGGGATTCTTGACGCGGCGGAGTACGCCAGACAAAACGGTGCATATGCAATTCATCCATCCCTGGGGAATATGATGTATCCTGATTTAGATATAGTGCGGGAATGCCATGATAGAGGAGTCAGGGTTCATGTGTGGACGGTGAATGAAGAGGCGGATATTGAGAGGATGAGAGCTTTGGGCGTGGATGCGGTAATTACAAATTATGTGGAGAGAGGGTGAGGTGTAGGTATTTTATAAAGTTTATATATTATATTATATAAGTTGATTGGTTGTATTTGAAACAGAACGAGACTTTAACGGTTTGTGACAATATTGAGTTAAAGAGGAAAATAAGTTTCTTAGAAAAATGTGGTATGGAGGTAAATGACTATGAGACAGAGATACTTCAAGAAATGTACGGCGTTTATGTTGGTTGTAACGATGATTATGGGGTGTTCTATGTCTGCATCTGCCGAAAGCCTGGGGCAAGGAAGCGGGACGGGAGTCGGTGAAGTGGAAGGCAGTGTGAAAACGGACATATATCAGGTTATCTTGCCTGCCAACACAGACGGCGTATTTGATTTTATCTTAGATCCCCAAGGGCTTATCAATAAAACGGATGCGGCCGCATATGACGGAAAGAAGTTTGAGGCGGGCTCAACCGTGTTTTTTGAACGTAAAGACGGCGAGTCAGAGGAGGATTATTGTAATACCAGTGATTTTGTTACGATTACAAATAAAAGTTCCATAGCGGTAAATGTATCCCTTCATGTGAGTATTGATTTGTCTTCTGTTGAAGGAATTACGATGACGGATGATAAGGAATTCACGGAGGATACCGGAACAAGCCTTTATCTGGGGATTCTGGATGGAGAGGATGAAATTCCCATCAGCGAGGATGGACTGAAGATGGATATAACGATAGACGCCGCGCCTGAAGGGGCGTATGAGTATGTCTATGATGAAAGCAGGGATGAGTATAACTTTAGGTTAAGTGATGATCTTGGAGGCGTAGAGTTTCCTAAGTATTCTTTCCAACTTACGGGAGCGGCAAATGGGAAAGGCGACTGGTCAGAATTGACAGGGGCAAAACCGGAGGTGACGGTTGCCTGGGAGATTACGCCCAGTGAGGGATAGGCGGGATGGAAGATGATGGAAAGTTGAAAGCGGGTGTAAATACGGATATGAGTAATGAAAAAATTCTTGTGACAAGAGCTTCGATGCCGCCTTATGAGGAGTATATTGAAGCAATACGCCCATTATGGGAGAGTCATTGGATTACCAATATGGGGCAATATCATCGAGAATTGGAGAAAAAGTTGAAGGAGTATCTGGATGTGCCGGAGCTGTCGCTTATGGTCAATGGACACATGGCGCTTGAAATGGCGATACAGGCATTCGATTTTCCGGAGGGGGCGGAGGTGATTACAACACCGTTTACCTTTATCTCTACTACCCATGCGATTGTCCGCAATCACCTTCAGCCGGTTTTTTGTGATGTTAAGGCAAGCGATGGAACGATTGACGAGTCTAAGATTGAGGAACTGATTACGGAAAAAACCGTGGCAATTCTTCCAGTTCATGTCTATGGGAATATATGTAATGTGGAAGAGATACAGCGGATAGCGGATAAATATAGTTTGAAGGTGATTTATGACGCGGCGCATGCCTTTGGCGTGAAGTACAGAGGGCGGGGAATTGGGAATTATGGGGACGCCTCGGTGTTTAGCTTCCATGCTACGAAGGTGTTTAATACGATTGAGGGCGGTGCGGTGACATTTTCGGAACATAGGTTATATGAAAGACTGTATAATCTTAAAAACTTTGGGATTCGGGGGGAGGAGCTGGTGGTATCCATAGGCGCAAATGCGAAGATGAATGAGTTTGCGGCGATTATGGGGTTGTGCAATTTGAAACATATTGATTCAGTAATCGGGCAGAGAGAAAAGATTTGGAATCTATACCGAGAAAAAATAAGTAGTAATCAGGATATCTATTTGTTTGAGGATAATGTGGATATAGTACGAAATTATTCTTATTTTCCTATTATAGTCAAAAAAACTGGGCAGAGAGAAAGAGATGAATTATATGATTATTTCAGAAGAGAAAATATTTATTGCCGTAAATATTTTTATCCGTTAACGTCGGATCAGGCATGCTTTAAAAATAAGTATAAAAACGTTAATCTTAGCATTGCAAGATATCTGGCAGAACATATATTGGTTTTGCCATTATATTCTGAGATGAAGGAAGAAGATTTAGACAAGATAATGAAAGTAATAAAGGAGTTAAAAAAATGAAGGTTGGTATCATGCAACCGTATTTTTTCCCATATATCGGATATTTTGCTTTGGTTAATTATGTAGATGAATTTATATTTTTTGATACTCCCCAATATATAAATCATGGATGGGTCAATCGTAATAGAATATTGAGACAGAATGGAGTTCCTGGGTATGTAACGGTTCCAATTCAAAAAGCTTCACAAAACACATCTATAAAAGATATAAAAATATCTAATAGCAGCGATTGGAAGAATAAAATATTTGGTCAGATAACAGTTTACAAAAAGAAAGCACCTTACTATAAAGAGATACTTTCGGTTTTACACTCTATACTAGATAAAGAATATGAATATTTGGCTGATTTAAATATTGAATCTATAAAGACAGTGTGTACATATATTGGGATAGAAAAAAATCTTAAAGTTTTTTCCCAGATGGGAATAGGGATTACTTCGGTAAATCATCCGGATGAATGGGCATTAAAGATAACGAAAGCAATAGATGGAAAAATATATGTAAATCCGCCGGGAGGACAGTCCTTTTTTGATAAAGAAAAATATAATAGAAATAATATTGAATTGGAATTTTTGCAATCTAACTTACCTGCTTATATACAAAAAATAGGCCATTTTGAAGCGGGTTTATCAATTATTGATGTAATGATGTTCTGTTCGCCAAAAGAGGTGCGGGATATGTTAGATAATTTTCAAGTCATTCGTTGAGTTATTTTAAAATTTATTTAAAGTTGCTTATAAATTATAGTCAAGTAGGAGGTCAAAGAAATGAAGCTAAGAACAATAAGAGAAAGATTTCATAATTGTAATGGTGATGAGGAAGTATTTAAGATATTAACCCAAGGGGCGGGGGTAAAACCAGTATTGGTTTATGGCTGTTCCGATTATTCTAAAGCTGTATTTGACTATTTGACAAAACAGGGTATTAAGGTGGAGGCGTTTGTTGTTGATAGACGGTATTGGAAGAAGGATATGTACATTGAAAATGTACAAGTTCAGTGTATCGAGGAGATAAATATCGAGAGTTATAATATTGTTATAGGATTTGGGGATGCGTCTAAAAGTAGGTTTCTGATGGAAAATCGCTGTATACTCAGGGGTGAATTTTATTTTTTATGGGAGCCGAGAAAGTATTATGAGTGGGATTTAAAATGGGTGAGCAGCAATTGGGATAATCTAATGACAGTGTACAATGGATTAGCAGATAAAAAGTCTCAAAAGGTATTGGAAGAATTGATTATTTCCAAATTGAATGTTTGCTGCAGCAGCGGGCTATTAGAAGAAGCAACAAGCGGGCATTACTTTAATGAATTAACCTTTGCCGTGCAGCCAGAGAAAGAAGTGTTTTTAGACTGTGGAGCATATAATGGGGATACAATTTTCCAATATTTATCTTTTGCAGATATGAAATATAAGAAAATATTTGCTTTTGAACCAAATAAAGAGAATTTTATAAAATTAAGACAAAATATAAAGGGATTGTCTGATATTGAGGTGATTAATAAAGGAGTATGGAACGAGGAAACAACTTTAGTATTTCATGATGATGGTCAGGCATCCGCTGTGGTTGCAGAAGGCAATGAAGGCAGTGTGCAGGTTACAACCATTGATAGTGTTGTTGGTAATGAAGAAGTTACATTCATAAAAATGGATATTGAAGGCAGTGAATTAGAGGCATTACAGGGAGCAGCGAAGACTATTAAGAAAAATATGCCTAAGTTGGCAATATGTTGTTATCACAAGAAGAATGACATTGTAGATTTGTATCATTGTGTGGAGCAATTCGGGAATTCACAAGAAAGATATCAGATTTACTTACGTCATCATTCTAATGGAGCGTGCGAAACTGTGTTGTATGCCATTCCGTGTCTGAGAAGTTAACGAAGGAGACTGGAAGGATTAGATTGTGGAGGGTAATATGCAAAAGAGGGAGATAGGGGGATATATTGAGTTAGATAAATATAGTTTACCTATGCTGCACGAAGGAGCGATTGCATTAAATTGCGGAAGAAATTGTTTGGCATATTTAATAAGAGTCCATAAAATACAGAAGATTTTATTACCTCGATTTTTGTGTGATTCTATAAGTAAGTTGTGTAAAAGAGAAAATGTTATCATTAAATATTATTCCATAGGATTAGACTTTTTGCCAGTAAATATTAATATGGAACCGGATGAATGGATATATATAGTCAATTATTATGGCCAATTGGAAGAAGATAATTTACAACAGCTAATAAAATTATATAAGCGTGTGATTGTCGATCAAGCACACGCTTATTTTCAAAAACCAATAGTTGGTGTAGATACAATATATACATGTAGAAAGTTTTTTGGAGTATCTGATGGCGCATTTTTGTATACAGAGGCAACTGTAAACGAGACATTTCAGAGGGATGAATCATACAATCGTATGCGATTTTTATTTGGAAGATTTGAAAGAACTGCCTCAGAATTTTATCAGGATTATGTCTGCAACAACGAATTATTTGAAGAAGAACCTATAAAGTTAATGTCAAAGGTGACTGATAATATGCTTCATGGAATAGATTATGAGAAGGTTAAAGAAAAACGAACGAAAAATTATATATATCTCCATGAGCATTTACAAGGAATTAATAATTTGCATTTAAAAGTTTCAATGGGAGCATTTATGTATCCATTATTTGTGCCAGGCGGAAGAGAAATCAGAAAGATGTTAAAAGAGGAAAAAATATATGTTCCAATCTTGTGGCCGAATGTTTTAAGTGAGTGTTCGGAAAGTGAGATAGAGTTTAATTTGGCAAATGATATCTTGCCGTTACCTGTTGATCAGAGATATGGATTTCCTGAAATGAATATCGTGGTCGCCTGTATTAAACAATGTTTACAAAAATATGGAGGAATCAAATGAAAGAATCAGAGTTTGAAGAATTGCTTGAACATGAAAAGGCAGCGGATGTTATCCAAGAATTACGCAATGAAAAAGATATTCCGCTTATTTTGTGGGGAGCAGGAGAAGTAGCAGTTGCAGTGAAAAAGTATTTAAAACAAAATAATATTTTCCCAGTTGCGGTGTGGATAGATGGGAAAAAAGAGAAAGCTGTTTTTGAAGAATTACCGGTAATGTCTTTGGATGAAATAAAGGAAAAATATAAAATATTTAATGTTTTTTTAGGACATTCAAAGTATGATTTAGGTGAAATAATATTAGAAAGAGAAAGTCAAGTTAATAGAGTGTTTTATTTGGTAAGTGTTTTGTATGAACAATATAGAACAATAGAGTATAATTCTATAAAAAAATATTTACATAAATACTTTGCTATATACCAGTTATTGCAAGATAGCAAATCGAAGAAATCATTAATAGCATATTTGAACAGTAGAATGACCAATAATATAGCTTACATAAGGGAATGTGTGGAAAAGGAACAAAATTATTTTGTAAATGATATTTTTCAAATAGGATGTGACGAGGACTATGTGGATGTGGGGGCATTTAATGGAGACTCAATAAAGCTTTTTTTGGATAAGAGTCAAGGGAAGTACAATTCTATTTCTGCTATTGAGCCAGATAAAGAGAACTATAGAGTATTAAAACAATATGTAAACCAAGCGAAGGTAGAAGGAATTAATTTATATAATATCGGAACATGGAATGAGTGTAAATGCTTATCATTTCAGGAAGAGGGTGAACAGAAATCCTCCATTCAATTAGCGGAAGGAAATTCTAAGGTTCAAGTAGATACATTAGATAACATATTAGAAGGGAAAAAAGTTTCAATTATTAAAATAAATTTTTTTATAGGAGTTTTAGAGACTTTAGAAGGAGCGTTAAATACTCTTATATTATATAAGCCTAAATTAGCAATAACTGTCGGGTTTGATGAATGGGCAATGATTGAAATATTAGGATTTCTCAATAGAAATATTCCAGAATATAAATTATATCTGAGATATAATCGTTGTATGCCGGCGTGTTTAATGCTATATGCAATGTGTTGAAATGGAGGGAAATGATAATGTATGAAAAAGTAGTTGCTGTATATGGTGTCCCACGTTCGGGAACATCTTGGTTGGGGCAGATTATAGATAGCTGTCCGGACGTTTTGTTTCGATTTCAACCATTATTTTCTTATCGTTTTAAAAATAGAGTTACGACTGAAAGCACATATGAAGAAATAAAAAATTATTTTTGCGAATTATATAATGAAAATAATGATGAATTTTTGAATCAGACTGATAAAAAAGAGAACGGAAGTTATCCAATATTTAAACATAAAGTTACGGAACCGTCAATATTAGCGATGAAAGAAGGGAATTATTTATATACAGTACCGATATTGCTGCAAAAATGTAAACAGATAAAAATTGTGTGTATAGTGAGAAATCCGTTTGATGTAATGGAATCATGGATAAACGCACCGGCAGAATTTAAACCAGAATGGGATATCTTGGAGGAATGGGGATTTGCAGCAAGTAAGAATCAGTATAGACCAGAGAATTATTTTGGGTACTATAAATGGAAAGAGTGTATTAAGTTAAATGTGGATATGCAAAAAAGATATCCCAATAATTTCATTACTCTTCGTTATGAAGATTTAAAAAACGATGCATTAAATGAGAGTAGAAGTTTATTCACATTCTTAGATATGCCATTTACAAAACAAACAGAAGATTTTATTGAATCTTCTCAAAGTAAAACCGTTGATGGTGTGTATAGTGTGTATCTTAAAAAGAATGAAGTCAGAAAACGACAGTTTTATTTACCGAACGAGGTGAAAGAAAAAATAAGTCATGACCTAAGAAATTTTAAAGAGGCTAAAATACTGGGGTATTGATTTGCAAAGAAGCTCCTGACATTTATCAGGAGCTTCTTAATAGTCTTAAACTATGCGCTTACATTTACAGAAAATACTGCAGTGCTGTCGTCTGCGAAAGTTACAATAAAGTAACGAACTTGACCAACGCCGCCTTGACCAATTCCTGCCTTAGAACCATCAATAGTTAAAGTAGTCTTTCCAGAGTCTACGGAATAAGCGCCAGCCGGAACAGAAAGGGCAGGTGTTTTCCCGTCTGTTGATATCGAGATAGACTTGATCTCTTCAGTAACATTTTTCATGGTATATGTATTAGCATTATTTTGAATACTATATGCTTTGCCGGTGATACTCGGTACTCCAGCCTTTGTGATAGTCCAAGCAACCTTTGCAGTAACTGCCTTGTCAATCTTAGACCAATCTGCTGCTGAATCACAAGCGCCTTCTAATTTATAAGAGATTTTCTGAGCATCGGTATCGGCAAATCCTGGTGTTAACTCGTAAGTATACCAATATCCATTAGGGGATTCTTCAACACCTTCAACTGCAGACGTGTTAGCTTTTATCTGATACCCCTTTGTTACCGTGGTTCCATCAGCTTCCGGAACTTTCGTTACGGTTGCAGCAGCGCTCTCATAAGAAGCAGACGTGATAGCTGCGGCGGCATCTGTACCCTTAATAAGTCCAAGATAGAGAGACGGTGTTTTTGCACTGGCTAAAGCATCCTTAGCAGCTAACGTAACGTCTCCTGTATCCAGAGTAACAGATAAACCAACCTCTACGTCATAAGAGCTTTTGTTATAGATGGTAATTTCATCACTTGTGTCTGAATAGGTAGGATCTGTTGCACTTCCGGTCGGTGCATTCTCAAAGTATACGGCGCCTGATGCGGTTGGATACTTAGCGCTGTCAGCCTTATTCAATAATCCCTGCGGATCAAGAGTAAAATTGACATTCTGAATTGTAGGAAGCACAACGCGGAATACGTCTTTGTTGACATATCCTTCCAGCGATCCGTCGCCGTTGATTTCGGATGATGCTGAGCCTGGATCTGTTACGTCCTCAGCAAATACTGTTGCCGGTGCCAGTAACAGGGTTGCAGCCGTTGAAGCTGCGATGATTTTTGCAATCTTTGTTTTTCTCATAGTTCGTTCCTCCATTTTAATTAATTTTCGATGGTAATCGTCATATACATAGATAGAGAGCTAGTTTCGTTAAATTCATCATCTACCAAATGATATGTAATGATAGCGTCGTGAACGCCTTGCACCGGAGCGGAATCCAGCTTAATGTCGTTCAAATGGCTGCCGATTTCCAGATATGGAGACTTATAGATATCTTCTTCTTCGTTATCCGCCAGTGCGATTGTGAAGTATACGGTGTTCCGGTTGCTTACAGAGTTCTCCACATAAGCATTCGTAGAAGCTGAATTACCGTCAGGAAATACCCAGTTTGTATTCATTGATACTTCATAAGAACCGACAGGCGTCTTCGCATCTTCCTCCATCTGGCTGATGACCTCGTCAACATTATCTGGAGTCACGACATTGTTGTAAGCCTTTCCTTCCCCTTTCGGAAGAAGCTTCACAATAATGCCGATCAGAACGCCTATAATAATTATAGCGATAATGATTACTATAATCAGAGGTTTCTTACTCTTGCCCGCTTTTTCTTGGGTGTTGACGTTCTCATTAGCTGTATCTTTGGACATGATAATGTACCACCTTTCTGAGATTTACATTAGTGATATCGACAAGCCAATATGAAAACATAATACTTCAAGGGTAAAAAAGTTTATATATTATATTTTATATTTGTGAAGACAAAAAAACTGTGATATAATTCAGTCCATACAGAAAACAAGAGATGGTGTTAAGGAGGAAGGAAACCTTGTCAAATCGCGTACACTTAGACACATTGGAAGCTGAGGCAATCTATATCATGCGGGAGGTGGCGGCAGAATGTGAGAAGCCGGTGATGCTGTATTCCATCGGAAAAGACAGTTCGGTGATGCTTCATCTGGCGCTGAAAGCGTTCTATCCGGAGAAGCCGCCGTTTCCCTTTTTACATATAGATACGACCTGGAAATTCCACGAAATGATAGAATTCCGCGACCGCATCGCAAGGGAAAAAGGAATTGAGATGTTGGTATATACGAATGAAGAAGGCGTGAAACAGGGAATCAATCCTTTTGACCATGGCTCTGCTTACACAGATATTATGAAGACACAGGCGTTGAAGCAGGCGCTTTCAAAATATGGGTTCACGGCTGCATTCGGGGGCGGAAGGCGTGACGAAGAGAAGTCCCGTGCAAAGGAACGGATATTCTCTTTCCGCAACGAAGCCCAGGCGTGGGAGCCTAAGAATCAAAGGCCGGAGATGTGGAATCAATACAACACCCAGATTCATAAAGGGGAAAGCATGAGGGTATTTCCTTTATCGAACTGGACGGAAAAGGATATCTGGCAGTACATTGCGAGAGAAAATATTGAGATTGTACCGCTTTATTTTGCGAAGACAAGACCGGTCGTCTATCGGGACGGCAATATCATTATGGCAGATGATGACAGGATGCGTCTGCTGCCGGGAGAGAAGATAGAAAACAAGTGCGTAAGGTTCCGAACCCTGGGGTGCTATCCGCTAACCGGGGGCGTAGAGTCCGCGGCGGATACGTTAGAGGCGATTGTAGAAGAAACCCTGGGAGCGGTTACGTCGGAGCGGACAAGCCGCGTAATTGACCATGAAGCGGCAGGAAGTATGGAGAGACGCAAGAGGGAGGGATATTTCTAAATTATGAATGGATTATTGAAATTTATCACTTGCGGAAGCGTGGACGATGGTAAGTCTACCCTCATAGGACATATGCTGTATGACGCAAAGTTGATTTTTGCGGATCAGGAGCGCGCGCTTGAGTTAGACAGCCGGGTCGGGAGCAGAGAGGGGAAGATTGATTATTCCCTGCTGCTGGATGGGCTGATGGCGGAACGTGAGCAGGGAATTACAATAGATGTGGCGTATCGATACTTTACAACCGATAGACGCAGTTTCATTGTGGCAGATACGCCGGGGCATGAGGAATATACAAGGAATATGGCGGTAGGGGCGTCGTTTGCAGAACTGGCAGTAATTCTGGTGGATGCGTCCCAGGGAATCCTGGTGCAGACGAGACGGCATGCAAGGATTTGCAGCCTCATGGGAATTCGATATTTCTGTTTTGCGGTAAATAAGATGGATCTGGTTCATTATCGTGAAAGTGAGTATAAGAAGATTGAGAAGGAAATTAAAAAACTGGCTATTGATTTGGATTTAGCCGATGTTACCGTGATTCCGGTATCGGCGACGGAGGGAGATAATGTTACAAGGCGGTCGGAACCGATGAAATGGTATCAGGGGCCGACGCTGCTTGGCTATTTAGAGGAGGTCAATACGGGCGCAGGGACAGAGGAAGGTTTCGTGATGCCGGTTCAGCGGGTATGCAGACCGAACCACACTTTCAGAGGATTCCAGGGGCAGGTTTTAGCGGGACAGATATCGGAAGGGGATATGGTAACAGTTTTGCCAAGCAGGGAAAACGCAAAGGTGCAATCCCTCCTGCTGGCAGACAGGAAAGCGGAAACCGTAGAGAAAGGGAATCCCGTGACGATTCAGCTTAATAAGGAGATAGACGTATCCAGAGGGTGTGTGTTCGTCAGCGGAACGAAGCTGAAAGTCAGCAATATGTTTTCAGCGTCTATATTATGGATGGATGACACGGAGCTGGTGCAGGGAAAGAATTTCCTGATTAAGATTGGCACGAAGACCCTTCCGGCAACGGTAATGAAGATAAAGTATAAGGTGGATATTCATTCGGGCGAACACCTGAACGCTTCCCGGCTATATAAGAATGAGATTGCGGTATGTGATATTGTGACGGCAGAAGAAGTTGTATATGATACATTTCGCAGACACAAAGAGATGGGATGCTTTGTACTGATTGACCGGGTGACAAATATGACGTCTGCTTGCGGTGTGATTGAGCATTCACTTCGCAGGTCTGAGAATATCGTGTGGCAGAAGCTTGACATTACCAGAGAGATTCGGGCGGCGAAGATGAACCAGAAACCAGTTACGCTTTGGTTTACCGGACTGTCTGGCGCAGGAAAGTCTGCGCTTTCCAATGAGATTGAGAAAGCGTTAAGTGTGTCCGGACACTATACGATGCTGCTGGATGGGGACAATGTAAGGATGGGGCTGAATAGTAATCTGGGCTTTACGGAAGAGGACCGCATTGAGAATATCAGGAGGATTGCGGAAGTAGCAAAGCTTATGAACGATGCGGGGTTGATTGTACTGACTTCGTTTATATCACCGTTCAGAAGCGACAGGGAACGGGCGCGGATGATAATAGGGGAGGAGAATTTCGTTGAAATCTATGTGAGCACCCCGTTGGAAGAATGTGAAAAAAGAGACGTGAAAGGGCTTTACAGGAAAGCAAGAAGCGGTGAACTCCCGAATTTCACAGGTATATCAAGTCCCTACGAGGCGCCGGAGCATGCGGACATTACCATAGATACCACAGGTATGTCATTAGAGGACGCTGCAAAATATGTGCTTGAGGAGATAGAAAAATATGTTGACCATGAGATTGGACAAAGAGTTTAAGAAGAGACGGAAAAAATATTATGCCGGAATGATTCTTGCCGGCGTTGTCGGTTGTTTTTTATGCGCGGGATGCGGGAAGGAGCCGGAGAAAGACAAGACGGTAAATGTGGCGTATTTCCCGAACATAACCCATAGCCAGGCGCTTTTGATGAAAAACGAGGGAGCATTAGAAGAAGAGCTGGGCGACAACGTTAATGTGAAGTGGACGTCGTTTAATGCGGGACCGGACGAGGTGACGGCGCTCTTTTCCGGTGATATTGATATCGGGTATATCGGACCGATCCCGGCAATCAGTGCAAATGTAAAGTCGAAAGGGGATGTTGTCGTCATATCCGGATGCTCGGACGGTGGAATGATGCTCCTTGCCGCTCCCGAAAGCGGGATAGAGACGGTTTCAGACCTGGCGGGAAAGAATGTGGCAGTGCCCCAGATTGGCAATACCCAGCATTTGGTATTCTTGGATCTTCTGGCGGAGAATAACCTTGCGTCTGCGGATGCAGGCGGAGACGTGACGATTACCGCAACAGCAAACGCATATATTCTCCAACTGATGCAGAATGGGGAAATTGATGCGGCTTGTGTCCCGGAACCCTGGGCGGAGACGCTGATGAAGGAGTGCGGCGCCAGGGTAATATGCGATGAGAACGAGGTTTGGAGTAAAGGTTCTTATCCGGTTGCCGTGGTTGTGGCAAGGAAGGAGTTTATGGAGGAAAATCCTGACATCGTAGAAAAATTTCTTAAGATTCATGGAGAAATGACCGATTATCTTAATAGAAATGCCAAAGAAACCATGAATGCAATCAATGAAGAGATTGAAGCTGCCACGGATAAGTCGATTGATACGGATATTTTAGAGGCATCTCTTCAGCATATTACATTTAATCGTGATGTAAATGCCGATACGGTGGACGCTTTCGCGGATATATGTGTGCGGGAGGGATTTACGGCAGAGGGTCCATATGAAGGGTTTTTGCAGACAGAATGAGTTCGTGTTTGGGAAAGGTGGTTTAGGCATTGCTTGAATTGAAAGACGTATCAAAGCAGTATCCGCAGCAGGGGGAAGATGTATTGTCCAGCGTATCACTCAAGATAGAAGACGGAGAGTTCTTCGGGATTGTGGGACCGTCAGGCTGCGGGAAGACGACGCTTCTTAATCTGATTGCGGGGCTTGAGCTTCCAACGCAGGGGACGATATTAATGGACGGCAGGCCGATAACTGGGCCGGGAAATGACAGAATTATGATGTTTCAGGATGCCGCATTGTTCCCCTGGCTGAATGTAATCGAGAATGTGAAGTTTGGATTGGATGTGGCGGGGTATTCCAGGGAAGAGCAGGAAGAGAGGGCGCATCGGTATCTTAAACTTGTTAAGCTGGATCGGTTCTGTAATTACCGTGTCCATGAAATCTCAGGCGGGATGAAGCAGAGGACGGCTCTGGCGAGGGCGCTGGCGATGGAGTGCAGGATTTTGCTCATGGACGAGCCTTTTTCGGCGCTGGATAAGCAGACGACGAACGTGTTGAGAGAAGAGCTTGCACAGATTTGTGCTGTGGCAAAGAGGACGATGATCCTTGTAACCCACAGTGTGGAGGAGGCGGTATTCCTGTCTGACCATGTGGCTGTCATCGGCGCGGGAAAGACTGGATTGAAGAATGTTTATTCCATTGACCTTCCAAGGCCAAGGCGCATAGAATCAGAGGAGTTCCTGAGATATAGGCGGGCGATACTTGATGAAGTACGGATCGAGGTAGAACAAAGTGAACAAGAAGAATTTGACTAGAGAGACGTTCTGGAAGGAGAAGCTGCCGGTAGTTCTGTTTTATATTTCGCTTCTATGTGTGTGGCAGCTTTTGTATTGGGTTGGAACGGAGCAGATGAGATGGTGGAAGAGTTATTCCTTCCCAAGTCCGTTGGGAGTGATGGAGACTCTCAAAAGCTTGATCGATAAGGGGACTTTGTTCCAGGCATTCTTATATAGCCTTTTTCGGGGAGTGGTTGGATTTGGAATATCAATTGCAATAGGCGGTGTGGTTGGAGTGATACTGTCGTTGAATGACGGGATTCACCGATGCCTGCATCCCTTGCTGATGGGGCTTCAGACGCTCCCAAGTATTTGTTGGGTTCCATTTGCCATATTATGGTTTGGGCTGGATGAAAGCGCTATTTTGTTTGTGGTGGTTATGGGGTCTGCATTCAGTATTGCACTGTCTGTGAGGAACGGCATCCGGAATGTGAATCCATTATGGATGAAGGTTGCCAGGACCATGGGAGCAGATAAGAAAAAGTTGTATATAAAAGTAATCATTCCGGCGGCTATGCCGGATTTTATTGAAGGATTGCGGCAAGGGTGGTCATTTGCATGGAGGGCGTTGATGTCAGGAGAAGTGATGAGTGCGACGGTAGGATTGGGACATACCCTGATGATGGGAAGGGATCTTGCAGATATCAACCAGGTCATGCTTGTCATGATTGTGATAGTGGCAATCGGGATTGTGATTGACCGGTTTGTGTTTGGAAAGGTTGAGGAGCGTATGCTTAGGAAAAGGGGACTATGAGAGACGGCTTTGTCCTAAGAGATGTTTAAAAATATGAAGTATATATATTATATTATATATCGGGAAGGAGAATAATGGTAAGAGTAATTACATATGGGACATTTGATCTCTTTCATGAAGGACATTACCGTTTGCTGCAGAGAGCAAAAGCTTTAGGAGATTATCTGATTGTGGGTGTGACGACAGAGAGCTATGACAAGGCAAGGGGGAAGCTTGGAGTTGTGGACTCTGTGATTACTCGTATTGAGAATGTGAAAAAGACCGGGTTTGCCGATGAGGTTATCATCGAGGAGTCGGCGGGACAGAAATTTAATGATATAAAGAAGTATCGTATCGATATTTTTACGGTGGGGTCTGATTGGACGGGCTACTTTGATTATCTGAAAGATTGCTGCAAAGTGGTGTATCTGGAACGTACCAGGAATATTTCCAGTACGATGCTGCGGGAGCAGAGACAGCATATTATGAGGATTGGAATTATTGGGAATGGAAGGATTGCCAATCGTTTTGTGCCGGAGGCAAGGTTAGTAAGCGGTATTACGGTACAGGGAGTCTATAATCCGCATCCCCACAGTGCAAAGAGGTTTGCAGAAAAGTGGGAGATTGATGGGTATGAGGATGTGGAACTGTTTTATGACGCCGTTGACGCGGTATATATAGCATCACCCCACAAGACGCATTATGAGTATATTAACGGGGCGTTGGAGCATGGGAAGCATGTGCTGTGCGAGAAACCTATGGTTTTACAGAGGCGGCAGGCAAAGGAAGTGTTTGCGCTGGCGAAGAAACGGGAATTGGTCCTTTTTGAAGGAATCAAGACGGCCTATTGTCCTGGGTTTCAGAAGTTGTTAGGAATTGCCTATAGCGGGGTGATTGGGAGTATCCGGAATGTGGAAGCTTGTTTCACAAAGCTGGAGCAGGAGAATAGCAGGGAATTGACTGATCCGGTTTATGGCGGCAGTTTTATTGAGCTTGGGAGTTATGTCATGCTTCCGATATTGAAGCTGATGGGCGCTGATTATGAGAAAGTTTCTTTTGACACGATTAACGGGGAAAAAGGGGTAGACCTTTTTACCAGGGTGACATTGAAATATCGAAATGGACTTGCAACGGCAACCTGTGGTTTGGGAGTGAAGTCGGAAGGCAGGCTCTTAATTGCAGGCACGAAGGGGTATATCCTGGCGGAGGCGCCCTGGTGGAAGACTTCGTATTTCGAGGTGCATTATGAGGATACAAGCAGGGTAGACAAGTTCTCAGAGGTATTTCTGGGAGAAGGGCTGCGGTACGAGATTAGTGATTTTCTGACCAGGCTCAACCATGGAGAGAAGGATGACTTTAAGCTGACCAGAGGGGAGACTGTGGCGTTGGCGGGGATTATGGAAGAGTTTATGAAAGCGAGCAGGGAGTAAAGGGACGATATGGCATGAGAAAAGCAGAAAAAAAAGAAGTATTGGAATTTGTCAATAGTTTTTATCAAGCCCATGAAGAAATCAAGAAAGCGTTGGAGCAAGGAAGGACGGCAGTCGCCTGGAATATGCTCTGCGAGTGCCAGGAATTTGCGATTCAATTAGGAGAAACCATTGAAAAGAGGGAAGGAGAAGGACATTCTGCCGTTTCTTGTGTGGAAGAATATTGTGAAGAGCTGTTCTGTGTATCGGAGAGAATCAAGGACGTGGGATACAATGTAAATAAAATATGCAGGCGGCTTACGAAGTTGTTGGTGAAGATTGAGAACTGTGTGAAAAATGAGATAGCAGTCAGAAAAGAAATAGCATTTTTCCCTTACAAAGCGTCTATGTGGGACAGCCTTGAGAGTGTGTATCTTGCGGCGAGGGAAGACCCGGATTGTGACGCATATTGTGTGCCGATTCCTTATTTTGACATGAATCCTGACCACTCGTTTGGGCAGATGCACTATGAAGGACTTGAATATCCGGAAGGGATAGAAGTGATTGACTGGCAGACGTATCAGTTTGAAGAGCGCAGGCCGGATGTGATCTATATACATAATCCCTATGATGATTGGAATTATGTTACCAGTGTGCATCCAAGGTTTTACTCAGAAAATTTGAGAAAATATACGGATACCCTCGTGTATATTCCCTACTACAGCACGACGGGAGGAATGGCGGAAGCACAGAAATTATGCCCGGCATATGTCTATGCTGACTATATTATCACGCAGGCGCCGGGATTCCGGGAGTATTTTGACGAGAGGATTCCGGATGAAAAGTTTCTGCCTTTTGGCTCGCCCAAGTTTGACAGCATTATAAGAAAATGCAAGAACCCACCGGAGCCTCCGGATGATTGGAAAGAGAAGATGGAAGGGCGGAAGGTGTATTTTTATAATACAAGTATCAATGGGATGCTTGCTGATACAGAATGTTTTTTGAAGAAGATGCGGTATGTATTTTCCTGTTTTGAGGGGAGGAAAGACGCATGTCTTTTGTGGCGTCCTCATCCGTTGCTGGAATCTACGTTTGAAACGATGCGGGTGGGATACAGGCAGGAGTATTTGGAGTTAAGGCGGGAGTTTCTGGACAAGGGGTTGGGGATTTATGATGATACCCCGGATATGGAGGATACGATTGCTTTATGCGACGCGTATATTGGAGACGCCGCAAGTTCGGTGCTTTCGTTGTTTGGGATTGTGGGGAAACCCATATTTGTATTGAATAACAGGCTGCATAGTGAACCGGATGAGGATAGTTGGCGGGGGGAGACAAATGTAGGACTTGTCCATCTTGCCAAGGATAGGTTTTCTATAACGCAAGGGAATAAATTGTATATATCAGAGCCGTTTAAGCATGACTATAAATATTTATGTGATTTATCGGATTATACATATGGCGGACATTATAACGTGGTTTATGAAATGAATCAGAAAATGTATGTATGTCCTCAGAATGCACAAGATATTTTGGTGATTGATGATACGGGGAATCAAAAGAAGATAGAGTTAGAGCGGGCTGGGATCAGGGAAGATGCTTTTGTATGGTCAATAATGATGGGGAACTATATTATTTTATTGCCGCATAGATATCCAGCTATTGTGGGTTATGATACTACGTCGGGTAAGATTAAGTATTTAAAAGAAGAGATAGAGGTATTTTCCAAGGAAGTAGATGGATGTGTAAAGAGTGGGGGATGTGCAGAGAAAAATGGAAAAATTTATTTGTCATCTCCGACAGATAATAAAATTTATATATTTGACATTGAAACGGAGGAGCATACGGTTGTTGCCATGCCAATTCAATCGGATTGTGGATACAGGACGATTATAAAATATAAAGATGTTTTCTGGCTAATACCTTGTGGAGGGAAACGGATAAATATTGTCCGATGGAATCCGGATACAAATGAAGCCAGAGAGTATGACACGTTTCCGCAAAATTTTAGATGTGTAGACCCGCTTACTGGAAATGAGTGGACAGAGCGTCCATTTATGGGCGGTACATTTTATCGAGATTATCTATATTTGGCTCCGGAGTGTGCCAATATGTATATTAAATTTGATACATCTACGGGAGAAATGGAAGAGTGGAAACCGCCTTTTGAGGATGGGGCGGGAACGGAATATTTTTATACACATTTAAAGAGCAATTTCCTTTGGCACGAGTGTGATAAAGACGGTAAAGTAAAAGTTTTTTCATATCCAACGAGGAAGTTATATGAGGTTGATCTCCAGAACAATACATATTCTGAATTGGAAGTGAATTTTGATGTAAATGAACTGAAAGAGCATGAACCGGGATTTTGCTATTTTTCGCAATGGCTTAGATACTGTTGTCATGAGAATGCTTTTAATTCTATTCGTGATTTTTTGGAGGGCAATATTTCTGGCAATCAATTTGAGAAGGATTTACAGATAGAAGCATATAAAGCGGTTGCATCGAACAGTAATGGAGATTGTGGAGTGAAGATCCATGAGTTTATGAGCAGATTATGAAGTTGAGGAATATGTATGATGCAAATTGATCAGGGGACCCTAAGGCAGATCCAGATGATTCAAGTGGAAATGTTGGTGGAAGTGGATAGAATATGTAAAAAATGTGGGATCAAATATAATATCATAGCGGGAACACTGTTAGGCGCAGTTAGACATGGGGGATATATTCCTTGGGACGATGATGCAGACGTGGCGTTTCTAAGACCAGAATATGAAAAATTCAGACAGGCTGTGAAAATAGAACTGGATACTTCGCGTTTTTATTTTCAGGATGACCGAAGGACGAAAGGTTATCGCTGGGGTTATGGGAAACTTAGGAGAAAGAATACGTTATTCTTGCGGGAATATCAGGAACATATGCCTTATAAACAGGGGGTTTTTATTGATATTTTCCCTCTTGATGGAGTACCGGATAACTACATGCTAAGAAGTATAAAAAATTTTGAATGTTTTTGTATCAGAAAGATTCTTTGGTCAAAGGTAGGGCAGGTGAAAGAGAAAAATTTGTTAAAAAGGCAATGGTATAAAATACTTGTAAAGATTCCGGAGAATAAGATTTGGAGACATTATTATAAGATGGTTATTCATGCGAGTAAAAAGAAAACAAGAATGGTCAGGATATTTATGTTCCCGACACCGAATAGAGAGTATGGATATTATAGAGATTGGTATGAGAATAGCAAAGAATTTATGTTCGAGGGGAAAGTGTTTCAGGGAATAAAAGATTACGACAGTTATTTGAATTTTAAATTTGGTGAATACAGAAAATTGCCTCCGGTCGAAAATAGAAAAATACATCCTGTTACTGCAATAAAGTTATTAGCGGGGGAAGAATAATGGATATTTCAATTCTTTGTCTTGTATATAATCATGAAAAATACATAAGAAAAGCATTAGAAGGTTTTCTTATGCAGCAAGGAAATTTTGATTATGAAATTTTGATTTATGATGATGCATCTTCAGATGGAACGGTAGAGATTTTAAAAGAGTATAAGAGAAAATATCCGAATAGGATAACGTTAGTTCTGCAGAAAGAAAATCAATATTCAAAAGGAATAAAAGGATTAAAACTTTTTCAAAAATATCTTTATCCTTTAGCGAAAGGAAAGTACATGGCTTTTTGCGAAGGGGATGATTTTTGGATTTACGACAAAAAATTGCAAAAACAGTATGTTTTTATGGAAGAGAATCCTAATATTTCCTTATGCTGTCACAACGCATTAATCTATCAAAAGGAAAGTGATACACTGAAACTTAATGTACAGGCACATCCGTCTGGATATATAGAGGACAGAGATGTCATCAATGCCACAAAGGGATGGTATCCAACGGCGTCTATCTTATTTAGGGCAGATTATATAAGGGAGCAGCCGGATTTCTGTATTCCAACGGGGGACGAGGTTTTGCGGTCATATATGGCGTGCAGAGGGGATTTATATTATATGAATCGAGCCTGGTGTGTATATAGAGAATTTTCAGACGGGGGATGGAATACAAGATATTTCCAGAATAAAGAACTGGCAAAAAGGCACTTTAGGGATATTGTTGAGTATTTAAAAGCCTTTAATGTATATTCCAAGGGACGGTTTGAAAAATATTATAAACAAAGATTATTTTTAGGGATTGATAAGTATAAGGATGCTCATTATGGAAGAGAATGCTCAGTAGAGGCATTAAGAAGTTGTTTAAATGATCTTAAAAATCCATCAGAACCTAAGGTAAATGCTGTATTAGAGGAGTATTACTTGTTAAACGCCATAAAATGCAAAGATTATTATAAGGTAACGATTGAAGAACAGTTCAGTGGGGAAGATGAAATATATATTTACGGAGCAGGAATAGAGGCGATAAAAGCGTTAATAGAATTAGATAAATACGGTTTAGCTCCAAGAGGATTTATCATATCCGATGAACGGAATTCTCCCACAGAATTGTTGGGAAATCCGGTAATTGGATTAGAGAAATTTAAATTTGATAAGAGTAAGCGCATATGGCTGTGTTTAATCAATGGAAGGCAGGATGTTATTGTAACTTTGCGAAACAAAGAGCGCTGCCAGATTGTAGTATAAGTTTCTTTAATTTAAAAGAAGGGATATTTGTGTGATGAAAATTTGTAAAAATGCGAGAAATTGGATTCAAATATATAATGGAGACGGAGATGTCAGAGAATGTGGATGGGCGAAAGACGGAAGTTTCATAGGAAATGTTAAGAACAATTCTCTGGCAGAAATATACCATAGTGAAGCAGCAAAGAAAATGAGGGATCGTCTGGCAAGACAAGATTATTCTCAATGTGCAGTGGATGGATGTCCGTACTTAATGATGGGTTCTATACAAGATTTTCAGATAGAGTTAGGAGAGGTTCCAGAATATCCGGAAGAACTGCATCTTGCTTTTGAAAATAAGTGTAATTATCGGTGTAGGAGCTGTACAATACATAATTTTATGAAGGGAAAAACGAAAGAAGAGTTAGAACATAATTACGATATCATAGAAGCAAGGGTACGCCAGGCTATGCCATATGCAAAAAAAGTAGGTGCGAATGGACATGGAGAAGTATTTGTAAGTAAGCGGACTTTGGGATTATTGCATGACTGGAAACCATTAGCGCCGGTAGAAGAATGTTCGGCTGTTTTGGAGACGAATGGTTCATTGTTTGATGAGGAACATTGGAAATTGATTGAAAATTTAGGTCAGTATCATCTTGGAGTAACAATTACGGTTATGAGTTTCGATGAACCTACATATCAGTATCTTTCCGGGGTTGATTATCCAATTGAGAAGATTGAGGATAACCTTAGATTTGTAAAAGGTTTGCGTGAAAAGGGAATCATCAACGAACTAAAAATAGGAACGGTTGTGATGTCGGATAATTTTAGGACACTTCCTGAGTTTACGCGCAGATGTATCGAGGAATTTGGGGCGGATTATGTAAGGCTTAGACCATATGATAATTGGGGCGGTCAAAATGATATGGAAGATTTTTTTATGAACATCAGAAACCCAAAGCATCCATACTATTCCGAATATAAAGAAGTTATGAGACATCCCATATTTGCGAATCCGAAGGTTCTTGAACAAAGCGGGGGGAATGACGCATATATAAGAAAAGCTGTACCTTTTGAGTTGTCTGATTTAAAGTGGCGGATTTTGACAAAGATATTAGATTGTCCAGACCAGGTAATGAAAGTAGTTTCTGAGATAAATAATCCTGTAATATACGGGATGGGAAATTTGACTTCCGCGCTTGTCAAGGAAATGAAATCTCGAAACAAGAAGCCTTTATGTATTGTAGACGGATATAAAGAAAGCGGAAGTTTTGAAGGAATTCCCGTATTTAATATAGAAGAAGTAATGGACTTTGCGGATAAAGAAGTTTCTATTATAGTAACGCCTATCAGCGGTTTAACAGAGATATATAGAATGTTAAATAAACACGGTATACGCGGTAAGGTTGTACCAATATGGGAAATTATAGGAGATAATGAAATAACGGATAGGCTGAAATATTTGAATAAGTTGTAGAAATGCAATGCCATAAGTAAGATGCCGGAGGAGAAAATGGAAAGGCTGGGAATTGTATCATTTTATGACGGCGAGGGCGTGGTAGACGGCAGTGTAGAATATTATATAAAGTCATTGTGCGATGTAGTATCAGAGATAATCGTCGTGGTAAATGGCAAAATTTCTAATATTGGACAAATACAGTTAAATCACATAGCAGATGAATGTATCATTCGGCAAAATACAGGTTTTGATGCGGGTGCATACAAGGAGGTACTTTGCAGGCAAAATTTTGTCCAGAAAATGAAAGAATATGATGAAATAGTTTTATGTAATGATACATGTTTCGGACCTTTCAAATCTTTTTCTGGGATTTTTGCTGAAATGGAACATAAAAAGGTTGATTTTTGGGGATTAGATTTTGTCGAAAATAAAGTGGCGGATTATCTGCAATCATATTTTCTTGTTTTTAGACCGAAAACTTATTTCAGCCTGATAGAATACTTCCATGGATATATTAATGAGTATGAACTGGAGATTAATAACATATATGCCCAATTTGAAGTGGGTTTATACTACTATTTGAAACGCCATGGATATAAGCCAGGCTATTATCGAAAAAGTAATTTGGAAGTATATCAGTCTCCTAATTTTGGACTGGCAGACAGTGGGTTGCCCATAATGAAGAAAAAATGTTTTGATGAAAGAAAATATAACCATGATAATTGTATTGGGGCGTTGAAATATATATGCCAAAATTATGATTATGACATGAACTTAATTATGGAAACGATCCAAAGAAAATATAAAATCGTATATAATTTGGAAAAAGAATTTTCACTTGATTTAGTAGAAAAAAAATATCCGTTATGGATAGCGGATATAGATTACGAAACAATAAAAAATTTCTGCTTAGAACATAAAGATATATATATTTATGGATGCGGAATTATTGCCAGAAAATTATTCTGGATATATCGGCTGTATATAGAACAGTTTCGTGGCTTTATTGTGTCTGATGGAGAGCGGAAGGGAGAGAGCTTATATCATTATCCTGTTTTTAACCTATCAGAAGTGGATAACCAGGAAATTTATATTCTAGTTGCTCTCAATAAAGAGAATACGTATGCAGTGAAAGCATATTTAAGTGCGTACACGAATTGCCTTTTTCTGTTTAAATCTATTTAAAAGAAGAGAAGGTGGAATGAAGTGAAGAAAATTATACATTTTTCCCTGGCAGATACCAAAAGTGGTATAACGCAATATGTCTTGAATAATTGGGAATATATTGATAAATCAAGATACCAATTTGATGTCGTGACATTTGGAGGGAAACTAGAATTTCAGGAGTTGTTGGAGGCGGAGGGGTGCAGAGTCTTTTATGTGAGATATCGTGCAGAAGAGCAGCCAGATGAATTTCGTAAAGAAATATTACAGATATTAAAAAACAGATATGATGCGGTTCATCTGCATACCAGTTATTGGAAAAGTTTTGAATTAGAAAAACTAGCCAGGCAGGCAGGGGTTCCTAAGATTATTGTTCATTCGCATAACACTGGAGTGTTCGACGATATTGGAAGGAACGCAAAAGAAGAACAGCATTACAAATTAAGGAGTGAACTGACGCCTGATATTGCAACAGACTATTGGGCATGTTCTGAGCTGGCTGCAAGGTGGCTGTATGCGGATAAAATAATCCCGGAGAAGATACAAATATTGAAGAATGCAGTCAATATAGACCGTTTTATATATAATAGGGCAGTTAGAACGGCGTATCGGACGCGGCTTAGATGGGATGATAGCTTTATTATTGGACATGTAGGACGTTTTTCATATCAGAAGAATCATGAATTTTTAATTAAGGTTTTTTGTAAGTTGACGCAAATTCATGAAGAAGTGCGGTTATTGCTCATAGGGAAAGGCGTGCTTGAAAAACAGATTAGGACTATGGCAGAAGAATATGGCCTATCTGATAAGGTGTATTTTACAGGCGCATGTGATGATGTAAATTGTTGGTTTCAGGCGATGGATCTGTTCTGTCTGCCGTCTCGATTTGAAGGTTTTCCAATTGTTGCCGTTGAGGCACAGGCAGGAGGGGTTCCTTCTATACTGAGCAGTACAATTACGCAGGAGGCAAAGATTGTCGAAAATGTTACGTTTATACCTCTGTGCGAAGACGAGTGGATAAATAAAATAGAGGAAGAAATAGAGCGTGATTTGTCAAGAAATGTGCAGGAAAGGATGATGGCCAGCCAGATGCTTAAACAACAAGGTTATGATCTGAAAGACAGTGTAAAAGAGCTTGAGAGGCTGTATGAAGATACCGCGAATTAGTAGGGGAGTTGACGGAGTGACAAAAAGAGAAAGAATAGGTGTCTTGGCGCTATATGCAGGAGATGGGTACATCGATAAATATAAATATGTACTTATTGAAAGCCTTACGGTTTATTTTGAAAAGTTTATTGTAGTGATAAACGGGAAGGCAAGCGCTGAATGTGTAAAAAATATAAAATTATACGTAGATGAAGTTTTTTCACGACCTAACATGGGATATGATATTGGAGCGTATAAAGATACGTTACTAAATTACTTGTGTGATGAAGATTGGAGAAAGTGGAAAGAGCTTGTCCTACTCAATGACACTTTTTATGGTCCCTTAAACTCGTGGAACCATGTATTTTCGATTATGGAAGAGCGAGAAAATGATTTCTGGGGATTGGGTGAGCATTTAGGTGGGAAGTATATAGCCCCGCATATTCAATCCTTTTTTACGGCATATAAACAAAATATCCTGTTATCTCCCATTTTTTGGGATTTTTGGAGAGGCTTACGGTATCCAAAAACCAGAAAGGAAGCAATTGAAGGGTTTGAATTATCCTTTACAGGAGCAATGAAAAAGCAAGGTTTTCTTGAGGATTCTTATATGAGGGCATTCGGTTCCAAATTTACATTACAGTATGGACGCAGCGCATATTTAAGCGATGCATACGAATTAGTACGTGATATAAAGTTCCCGATTGTAAAATTTCGTCTGTTTTCACCAGTTTATTATGAAGAAGCAGAGAAGGTTTTGCAGTACATAAAGAATAATTGTGATTATGATTTAAAGTTGATATATGTGCACATTGACCGGTTAGAGAAGGCGGGGGAAATCAGGCCTTTTGGAGAAAAGCAGTTAAATCAGTTTTATCATGCCCATAATAATATTTATATTTTTGGACATGGGCAGTACGGAAAAAATCTGGAGAAATTCTTTGCAAAAAAAGGGTGGAATATTTCTTCTTTTGTTACCACTGAGGGGAATGCCGAGGAAGGGATTTTAAGCCTGAATGAGTTGAAGATGGAAGCCGACGACGGGTTAATTATTGCGTTGGGAGAGCAAAATTTACAGGAGGTATATCCTGAGCTATCAAGAAGAATTGCTGCGCAGCAGATGTTGTGGTAGAGCGATAGAAACGGGCTTTGGATGGATTATAATTTAAAGCAAGGGGGAGTGGTTGAAAAAAATGGGGCGATACCTGAGAGAAATCCTGGGAAAATATACGAAGACGGTTGTCTGGGGAACCGGTGTTTTTTATACGCGATACAGGGAACTGTTAGCTTGTCAGTTTGCCTATTTTGTAGACAACGATGAAAAAAAATGGGGGTGCTTTCTGGATAGAAAAGAAATCTGCCCGCCTGAGAAATTAGCGGAAGAAGACGATAAGAATACGTTGGTGATTGTCTGTAACCATTATTTTGAAGAGATTTCCAATCAGATAAAACAATACGGCAAATTTTCCTTGATTGACATCGTAACCATGGGACTTCTGCACGGAAAAGAAAGGAACGTTACGGAACAAAAACCTATGAAAGCCGACCGGCTGGTTGCCGTATACGGAGGTATCCATGCAATGTGGCAGACAAACGGTTCAAGAAGATTCATAGAAGGGCAGCTCTCGCAGCTTCATCGGGCAAACTTTCATACAATCGAGGTGATTCCACTGCTGTTTTATCGGAAGGGAGAGAGGGACAGCGTCTATCTTGCGCTGAGTGCAGACGGCTGCTATTATGGAATTTTTTCGGTTTACGAATTCGTGGAAATGTATCCAAAAGTCAGGGGATTCATTATTCACAGCCCGTATTACAGCCATGATATGGCAAAAGTATTGCTGGATTCGATTGTTGTGGAAAAAAGTATTTTATATTATATTCATGATTTTTCCTGTATCTGTTTTTACCGATTTCTGCACAAGAATCAAGAATTGTGCATCGATGAAAATGGAAAATTTTGCTGTAATTCATGCAGTGAGAAATACAGGCACAGAAAAAGAGTGGATTTCTACCGGGCATTGTTTGAAAAATATAGGGCGCTGCTGGCGGCGCCTTCGGCAGATACGAAGAAAAAAGCAGAGCAGTTTTATCGAAATGTCAAGATTGTAGAGTTGCCTCATTTGGAATATGAAACGGAGACGTTCCAAAAATCTGTGAACAGCCGGATTAAGATTGCCTACATCGGGGCTGCCAGCTGGCATAAGGGATGGGAGCCGTATGTCCGTTTGGTGGAACGGTTTCATCAAAAGTACGATTTTTACTGTATGGGAGATTGTCTTGAACGCCTGAGAATCCCGAATGTTACTTATGTTTCCGTAGGGCTTTACGGCTTTGAGGGGATGCCCTCCATGACGGAAGCATTGATAGAATATGGCATAGATATTGCCTATATCGGTTCCCTTTGGGCTGAAACCTATAACTATACTTATTATGAGGCGTATGAGGCAGGATGCTTTATCATCACGAATACGAAGAGCGGGAATGTCTGCGATCAGGTGAAGCAGAATGGAAATGGTTTTGTGTTTTCAGACGAAGATGAGATGGCAGATTGGCTGGAAACGGAGAATGTGGAGCGGGATATTCAGAATATGGCAAAGAGAATTAAAAATGTCAGGGACAGTGGGAAATTCCTTTCATATTTGGAATAATCGCGAAATTCAGGTAATTAATTTTAGGAAGGAAAAACAGAATTATGGAAGATGCCAGAGTAATTACGATGTACCTGCCCCAATTCCACAGAGTTAAAGAAAATGATGAGTGGTGGGGAGAGGGGTTTACAGAATGGACAGCGGTACGGAAAGCGAAACCATTATTCAAAGGACATTACCAGCCAAGAGAACCTCAGGGGAGCAATTATTATGACCTGTTGGAAAAGGCAGCCATGAAATGGCAGGCAGATTTGATGCATACTTATGGGGTTGACGCCCAATGTATCTATCACTACTGGTTTAAGGACGGGAGGCAGATTTTAGAAAAACCTGCCGAAAACTTGCTGTCATGGAAAGAGATTGATATGCCCTTTTGCTTTTGCTGGGCCAATGAAACATGGGCAAGATCCTGGAGTCAGGTTGCCAATAAAAACGTATGGGCAGATACTTTTGAGGAAAGCAAGGGGAAAAAAGGCAATGGGATCTTATTGGAACAGGAATATGGCGGGGAACAGCAATGGAGAGAGCATTTTGACTATTTGCTGGCCTTTTTCCGTGACGAAAGATATATAAAAAAAGATAAAAAACCCATTTTCGTAATATACCAGACGAAGAGCATTCCATGTTTTGGACAAATGATGGAAAAGTGGCAGGAATGGATTGTAAGGGAAGGATTCCCGGGGCTGTATATTGTGGCGGCAAATTGCGGCGAGAGGCAGAAGCAATATGCGGATATTGGGCTGGTATTGGCGCCGGCGCGGGCATTGTCAGTCCACAGGATGGTGAACCGGGGCGAGGATGATTTTTTATTTGAGTATGGCGATATATGGAAAGAAATCCTGGAATATTGCCATGACGGTGAAAGGTATGCATATGGAGGCTTTGTCGGTTATGACGATACACCGCGCCGGGGAAAACGAGGCGCGGTGATAGCCGGAGCGTCGCCGGAGCTTTTCAGGAAAAACATGTCTGAATTAATAGCAAAGAACATGGTATGCCAGAATAATCTTATTTTTTTAAATGCATGGAACGAGTGGGGGGAAGGAATGTACCTGGAACCAGATCAATGTTTTGGGTTTCAGTATCTACAGGGTATCAAATATGCGAAAGATAACTATAAAAACGATTTAGAAAAATACCAAAACATGGATTCCCGTAAATCTATGGAGAGAGAAAGAAAAAGGCTGGAAGAAAAAGCATACCGTTATGAGACATATTGGCGGGTTCTTGACAGATGGCTTTATCTCAAAGAGAGCGGCAGGAATATGGCAGACTATCTGGAAGAAAAGGGGATACACTCTGTAGCTATTTATGGGGTGGGGATGCTAGGGGAACACTTATTAAAAGAACTTCAAGAAGGTAATGTTAAGGTATGCTATGGCATAGATGCAAAAAAAGATAAGATAAAAGCAGAGATTCCCATATATTCCATATATGAGGAACTGCCAGAAACAGATGCGATCATTGTGACAGTTCCATATGCCTTTGAAGAGATAAAAGAAAGATTGGAGAAAAAAACGTCATATTTAATTCTATCATTAGAATCATTGATTATGGATTCACTGCCGAACCTATGATACCGGCGATGGCGGATACCAGAAAGAATGTATGGGAGGTGGGAGACATTGCGGGTAATTATCTTCGGGACGGGGAAATTATACGAAATAAATAAACCGAAATTCAAACATATGGATATTGTCGCGCTTTTAGACAATGACCCAGGCAAACAGGGGACATACATAGACGGGATAGAAGTATTATCCCCGCAGCAGTTAAAGCGATGCCGATATGATTATATCCTGCTTGTAAGTAAACATTACAAAGAGATGTACCGCCAGCTAGCACAGATGGGGATTCCGCGGGAATGCATCTTAGACAGGGAATACCAGGGGATATTTTCAGAGATGCGAAAAATGGAGCTATACAGAAAAAACTTGCAGTGTACCCCCAAAGCAAAGATTTTATTGGTCACACATGATTTGGAGCTTACCGGAGCGCCAATCGTGTTATCTCATATGGCGTCTGTTTTGCAGGAAGCCGGCTATGGAATTACGCTATATTCTGATAAAAAAGGAAGCCTGCTCTATGAATATATCGAAAAGGGAATTTCCGTCACAGTTTTTGAGGATTTTCAATTTAGCCAGGAGGAGATTGAGCTTTACTTTTCCGAATTTGATTTCATCGTCGCAAATACAGTGACCTTATATCAACTGGTTTGGAAGTTAGGGAGGCTTCCGATACCGGTTATCTGGTGGCTGCACGAAGAAGATAATATCTACAGAGAATTGGAGATAAAGCCTGACGATTTAGAGACAGGGGATATGGTATTTACATACGGGGTGAGCAGCAGGGCAGAGGACTCTTACTTACGCTTTTCCGGCGGCAGAAAGATTGGAAGACTGACATATGGAATTGCAGAGGACGATATCTGCCGCACTCCGGAAAAAGGAAGTAAAAAAACGGTGTTTGCAGTAATCGGGACAGTGGATTCAAGAAAAGCGCAGGATGTATTTGTCAAAGTCGTGGAGGAAAACTGGACAAAATGGAAAGATTCAGCAGAATTTTGGCTGATAGGGCGCATACCGGAAGATGTGCAAAACCAATACGAAGCGTTAGGAAGCATAAGAATATTCGGGGAATTGGACCATGAAGAATTAATGGCGGTTTACCCGGAGATTGATGTCGTAGTCTGCCCGTCAAGGAACGACCCTTTGCCGGTCGTATTAGCAGAGGGAATGATGTATAAAAAAGTATGTATCGCCTCAGATATGACGGGTACGGCAGAATATATCAAGCATTGTGAGAACGGGCTGCTTTGCAGGGCGGGGGACGTAAAAAGCCTGGCGGATAGTATGCAGTGGGTGCTTGACCATAAATCGGAGTGGGAAGGAATCGGAGAAAAAGCCTATCAGGTCTATAAAGAGGCGTTTTCCATGGGGCAGTTTAGGAACAATGTCTTGCAGATCGTGGAAACACACAGAAAAAAGAAATCGGAAGAACTGTTAAGCGTCATTATTCCGGTGTATAATAAACGGCCTTATCTCCCGCAATGCATAGAAAGTGTGTTGAACCAGAGTTATACAAACATAGACCTCATTTTGCTGGATGATGGTTCGGACGACGGGTCATATGAAGTATGCATGTCTTATGCAAAAGACGGACGGGTCCGTGTGATACGGCAGAAAAACCAGGGGGCGGCGGCTGCCAGAAGAAAGGGGGCAGAAGAAGCCCGCGGGGAATACGTTGTCTTTATCGATGCAGATGACTATGTGGATACGGATTATTTTGAAAAATTAATGGGTGAGGCTGACAAGGGGCTCGATTTAGTTACGTCAGGATGCTACTTTGGCGAGGCTTCCGATCAGCCGGTATATGACTTATTGGAAGCGGGGGTATACCGCTCACAGGAACAGTTAGACTGCATAATTGATAATATGATGATATATCAATGTGGTTTTGGACGGGGATTAACGCCGTATATTTTCGGTAAATTATTTCGGACAAAATTGGCAAGACAAATATTCCAGGAAGTAAATACAAATATTTTTTGGGGAGAGGATTCGGAATTCGTATATCGTTACGTATTAGCGTGCAAAGCAATCAAGATATCTAATTTAAGCGGGTATTATTATTGTAATCGATCTGATTCTATCGTTCATACGATACATGATAACTATCTTACAAATTTAAACGAGGCATATTTGTCGTTGAGGGGAGTATTTGAACGTCACAGAAGAAAAGAGAAGCTTTTGATGCAGTTGGAACTCTGGATGTCTATGGAAATGCGAAACGCATTTAGGATAATGGGATTCCAAAAAATCACCAAGTTGCAGATAAATTATGTATTCCCGTTCTATGAGGAGATGCAGGGGAAACGCATCGTGATATATGGAGCCGGAAATGTAGGAAAGGATTATTATTGGCAGTTAAGGAACCGGGAAGACATTGATATAGCGGGATGGACGGATAAAGACGCAGTAAGCTATCAGAAAGAAGGTTATCCCTTAATTCTAGTGAGTGATATGGAACTTATAGATTATGACTATATTGTCTTAGCGGTAATGAGTGAAACGGTTTCAGGGAAGATCACAGAGGAACTTAGAGATATGGGAGTACCGAAAGAGAAGATATGCTGGAGGAAACCGCTCTGTATCTGATAATTATTTTTAGTAGGAGGGATTATATATGCCACAGATATCGGTCATCATGCCGGTTTATAACGTAGCGTCTTATCTTCCCCAGTGCATGGAGAGCGTCATAAACCAAACGTGGAAAGACTTTGAACTGATCTGCATTGACGACGGCTCAACAGATTCCAGCAGCCGGATTTTAGACGATTATGCGAAAAAAGATTCCCGCATCAAGGTCATCCACAAGGAAAATACCGGCTACGGCAGCACCATGAATACAGGGCTTAAGTACGCCGTAGGCGAATATATTGCCATTATAGAAAGCGACGACTTTGCGGAGCCTGAAATGTTGGATAAACTATACCAGGCGGCTTTGGTCAGCGGCGCTGACATTGTAAAAGGAAACCACTTCAACCATGTGGAAGGACAAGATTCCTTCTGCGACTGGCTTAGCGGCTTCCCTAAGAACCAACTGATAAACAGTAGAGTATTCCCGCATCTGCTTGGGAAGGCAGACACGATATGGACCTGCCTCTACAGACGCCGTTTCCTGCTGGAAAACCAGATTTGGTTCCACGAAACACCCGGGGCTTCTTTCCAGGATATCTCCTTTGCAGAACAAGGGTGGCTATGGGCGGAAACCGTATACTTGATCGAAGACCCACTGCTGCATTACCGCAAAGATAACTTGGATTCGTCTATGCACAACCCGGAAAAAGTATTCTGCGTCTTTGAAGAATACGAGTGGCTGGAAGAAAAATTTTCCGGATACTGGAAGTCTCATCCAAAGATTGAAAACTATTTTGCAGCGGCAAAATACGAAGATTATTTCCGCCATTACCAGCGTGTCGCGCCCCCATACCAGTATGCACTCCTAACCCGCCTTGCAGACAGCCTAAAAAGAGATGTGCAGAAAGGAAGGGTGAATGAAGAAGCATTCTCACCCCAGGTATGGAATGATATACGCACCATTCTCCAGAATAAAAACCGTTTTTTTCAGGCAACGGCAAAAGACAGGCGTGACCTGCGGCTTTCGCAATGCGGCTTTCACAATGCAGATATGTATGAAAAAGCCTGGCTGCATACCCTTGCATCCTTTCCGCAGGTTGTAATCTATGGGGCAGGGCAAGTAGGGAAAAAACTGGCGGAAACCTTGGCAAAAAACGGCATCAGAATTGACCGGTTCGTTGTTACCCATAAAGAGCAAGGCCAGGATGAATACAATGGAATCCCGATAGCAGAGCTGCAGGAAACAGCCGGCTTAGCAGACACTTGTGCGATCATCATCGCAGTGACGGAAGGCAGCCAATATGAATTATACAAAAATCTGATGGAGTATCGTTTTCAAACTATATTCCGGGTAGACGAAGTGATGAGACGCCTGATGCAGAAGGCGGAATAAAATCGGACATCAGCGAAAAAGACGGAAAGGACGGAGGTTTCTATGGACAATGCAGCTATAGCCAGGGAGGATTTTGCGTTAATGAAACGCTGGCTGGAAAACAAGAACGCTAAGAAAAGTTTTGCGGACTATTTCCATCAATGTGGCTATCAAACGATCGCCATACATGGCGCCGGCGATATTGGAAGATTGTTATATGAAGAGGTAAAAGAATCCGACATCCAGGTAAAATATTTCGTGGACAGGAACGGGGAAGGAATCCATGAGATAGACGGGATACCGGTTATCACCATCTCCCAGATAGGCGAAATGGAGGATGTCGATATCGTAGTGATTACATTTATCAATTCTTACGACACAATGAGCCGAAGGCTGGCAAGATATGTACCAGAGATTCGGACATTGTCAATCAAAGAAGCGATCTATGAAATGTAACCGTAACAGTGAAGCCGGAAGGCTCAACTGTTACCTGTAACCAGACGAGGAGGGATAGTATGATAGAAAGAGTGGTTCCCAAAGAATTTGCAGAAGACGGGATAGATAAAAGTTATGATGAGATCTTCTCACTCATCTGCCAGAAGATGGACATCCGCATACAGGAACGGAGATTTGTCTATGTCATAGACGTTCATTATCTTATGGACACTTCAAAAGGAATCCCCTATGAGAACCTGACGCCAGGTTATGATAAAATCTTGCATTCCGGATTAGCGGGGTTAAAATATCCGGACTCAGAAGTTGCAAATGAATATTGCAAAAGCCATAATCACGTGCTGGAGCAGATGGCTATGCTGGCAGACCGCATTATCGAAAAATTAGAAGGATGCAGCTTTGACACAGCAAAACAAAGGGACTGGATGAAACGCTTAAAAGATTGCCCCGCAGAACATTTTGAAGAAGCAATCCAGAGAATGCTGTTTGTGAACCAGATGTTCTGGCAGACAGACCACAGGCTGACCGGGCTTGGGGCGTGGGATACCTACCTGTATCCATTTTATGAGAAAGATTTGGCAGAAGGATATCTTGATAGAGAAGGAGTACGGGAAATCCTTAGGGATTTATATCGCACACTTCACGATTACTATGAGTACAAAAGCAACATACTGATGGGGGATACTGGGCAGATATTTGTATTAGGCAAATCGGATTTGGAGGGGAATTATCTCTGCAATGACCTGACATACCTGTTCATAGAAGCAATGAAGGATGTGCAGTTATCAGATCCCAAGTGCCTCCTCCGGGTTAATAAGAACACCCCGCGAGATTTAATAGAACTTGCGCTGGAATCCATAGCGACAGGACTTGGGGCGCCCTTATTGGCAAATGATGACGTAATCATCCCAGAATTAATCGAATTTGGGATTGAACCAACAGATGCGTGTGAATATACCACATCTGCATGCTGGGAACCTCTGATCGGCGGGAAGAGTTCCAGCATAAATAACATGAATCTGCTAAATTATTTAAAAGCATTAGAGAACCTGCTCAGAAGGGAAAGGCTGGAACAAATCCACTCATTTGAAGAACTGACAGACAAATACCTGGTATACCTGCAAAGGAACCTTACGGAAATAAAAAGGATTTTAAATATGCGCCGTTTTCAGTACAATCCTCTGCTTTCGGTTTTTCTGGATGATTGTCAGAAAAATAAGAAGGATGTCTCCTGGGGAGGGGCACGTTATCACGATGTAGGGATTACGTCCGTTGCAATGGGGAATCTGGTAAATGCCCTTCTGAACATCAAGGAACTGGTTTTTGAGCGCCGGAGGTACACGTTGTATGAGGTAAAACAGATGACCCTTTTGGATTTCCAGGGATGGGAAGAGGTAAGGGAAGAGCTGAGGGCAAAACCATCCAGATGGGGGGCGGATGACGCCGAGGTAGTCGGGCTTGTGAACCGTATTACCGAATGTGTGTCAAAGGAGCTGGCCCAGTACCGCTCTTACCTTGGCGGAAGGCTGAAAATTGGTTTAAGCGGGCCTGCATATCTGGACGCTGGGAAAGGATTTGGTGCATCTTTTGACGGGCGTAAGTCCGGGGAACCCTTTGCGGTCCATATTTCTAATGAAGAGCAGGACGGTTTTACTGGGGTGGTTAATTTTGCGTCCCAGATGGAGTACGGACAAGGACGGTTTAACGGAAATGTGGTTGATATGATGGTCAGCCCTGACTTTATCCGCCAGAATTGGGATAAGTTTGTTGATTTTTTAATGATCTGTATCAAAAAAGGATTTTTTGAGATGCAGATGAACGTAGTCAGCAGCAAGACCCTTCTGGAAGCACGTGAGCATCCGGAGGATTTTCCCAATCTAATCGTCAGGGTATGGGGGTTCAGCGCCTATTTTAAAGACCTGCCAGAGGACTATAAGAATGTACTGATTGAACGTGCTTTGAAGAGCGAGGGCGCAGCCTGATGCAGAAGAAACTGATGGTTACGAATATACAGAGAATGTGTTTCCACGACGGGCCGGGAATCCGGACGACCGTGTTTGTCAAAGGATGCAGTATCCACTGCCCCTGGTGCTCCAACCCGGAAAATATAGGCTTCCAGGCTGAAACCTATGAGAAGAACGGTGTGAAAGGAGTATACGGAAAGGAGTATTCCCCTTCGGAACTTGTGCATATCCTCCTGAAAGACCAGGATTTCTGGGATGGCAAAGGAGGAGTGACTTTTTCCGGGGGAGAGCCGCTGATGCAGGCAGAAGCGGTGCGGGAGACGGCAATCGAACTGAAAAGACACCAGGTACATACTGCTGTAGAAACGGCATTGTTTGTACCGACGGAAAAGTTTAAGCTTACGCTTCCGTATCTTGATTTTTTCATAGCGGATATCAAGCTTCTGGACGGGGAATTATGTAAAACGATACTTGGCGGCGATACGCAGACGTATCAGGAGAATGTAAAGCACTTGTATCACAGCGGCAGGCTTGGGCAATTCCGGATTCCTTGCTGCCCGGAATATACCTTTACGGATGAGAATAAGGAAAGGCTCCGGGAATTTTTAAAGGAATACCCGGAGATTCCAGTTGAGGTATTTTCCGTCCACGGTTTGGGGAAGAAAAAATATGAGACGCTAAACCGCCCCATGTGGGAAAGCAAAGGGGTAGGGCAGGATGCTTTGGAGGAATATTGTAAAGAGCTTAGGCAAGAAGGGATTCGGGCAGAGGTGATTCGTATTTGACCAAAGTTCGTCCGGATATACATGGACAGACAGGTTATGCGCAGTGCGTCTGAAAAGAAAGGAACAGATATGAACAAGGTGGGTGTATTTATCTGCAATTATAATAAGGCAGATTTTGTGGTGAAGTGTGTGGAGTCGGTCAAAGGGCAGACCTTCCGGGATTTGGATATCCTGGTGGTGGATAATGCGTCTACGGATGATTCGGTTCAGAAGCTTAGACAGCGGTACGGTGAAGAAGTGACGATCATACAGAATGAGGAGAACCTTGGAGGCTCCGGCGGGTTTGGAAGAGGCATACGCACAGCCCTGGATATGGGATATCCATATTTCATGCTGATAGACAATGATGCGGTCTTAGATTCCCATGCGGTAGAGCATCTGTACCGTTACATGGAAGCGCATGGAGATACGGGAATCTGCGGCGCGGAGATTTTATGTATGCAGCATCCTGATAAAATCCAGGACCTTGGCGGCAGGCTGGATATGCAGGATTACTATATGGGCGGAGTGATCAGCGGCTTGGCAGAGCTTTCCGGAAATGTAATATTGGAATGTGATTACGTCGCAAGCTGCGCGGTGATGGCAAGGACTGACGCCGTAAGGAAATTCGGGGGATTCCCGGAAGAGAATTTTATCTATTGGGATGATGTGGAATGGTGTACAAAGTGCTGGAGGGCAGGCTATCGAGTGGTGGTGAACGGTAATGCCAAGGCTTACCATGATTTCTCAGACAGGAATATACGAAATATGTTTTTCCGCTATTACATTAACCGAAACCGCTATAAATTTTTCACAAAATACCTTCCGGAAGAAAAATTGGAGGATTTTTACCAGAAAATTACCAGGGAATTTTTCCACCAGAATTATGCGGCAATGAATAAAGGAAAATATGGGACAGTACTCACAGCATGGAACGCCCTGGACGATTTTCTGCATGGAATCACCGGGAAAGCCAGGGATGGGATATTGGTCCCTTATGCAGAAGGAACAGACAGGCTGGCAGAACGGGTTGCAGCTTCGGATTCGGCGTTAATCTTTATGCCATGCCATGCCTGGGAAGACTATCATTGTCTAAACCAGGTGTTACGTTATCTTATGAGGCACAGGAAAGAACTCCAGATTATGGTGACGTTCCATCTGGAAGATGATACCCAAGGGCGCACGGTAATACATGCCCCTTGCGGGGCGGGTGGACTTCGTCCAATAAGGTATACCATATCGGACGATAGTCTGTCCACCCCGTCAGGGGAATGCATTACGGGATGCCCGGATGGGTATCATGAGTCAGATTTTGACTTGGTTTTTGAATTGTGCAGGCATGTTACGGAGATAAAAGAGAATGTATTGCCTAGAATTTACATAGACCAATGGCGGAATTATGTGCTGGATGAAGATGATTATCAATATTTTAGTAATTATGAACGGAACCTACAGAAGTTTCAGGAAATGTACAGGCCATTGTTTGCCAAGCAGATAAAGGAACTGCGTAAAGGATAGATTCTGAATGAGGGGATGGTAGATATGGAAAGCATAGAGGTAAGGGATTGTTTTAATGCTGTTTCCGGGTTAAATGGGAAACAAATCATCCTGTTTGGAGCCGGGAAGATGGCGGAGCATTATCTGGAAAAATATGGTGAAAAGTACCCGCCGGCGTTTATTGTGGATAATGATGCAGATAAATGGGGGCGGGAAAAGAATGGGATTGCAATTCAAAATCCGGATGCAGTGAAAGAGCTGGCGCATGGGACGTACCGGGTCGTTATTGATGTAAAATATTTTGAGCCGATTGTTGACCAGCTTGCGGGGATGGGGATTGGTGAGAAGGACTACCGGATTTTTGACAGAGAGATGGACATGCTGTTACCTGGCAGATTATTTCAGCCAATCGCTGACGGTAAGTACCATATGGGATATGTGACAGGTGTGTTTGACTTGTTCCACATTGGACATCTGAATTTACTCAGGAATTGCAAGACTCGGTGCCACTATCTGGTGGCAGGTGTACTGACAGATGAACTGACAGAGCAGGATAAGCATAAGAAGCCGTTCATACCCTTTGAAGAACGGTTGGAGATTGTGAAACAGTGTAAATATGTGGACAGGGTCATTACCGTAGACTTCCACAATACGAATAAAGTAGACGCCTGGAAAGAATTAAGGTATGGGTGCTTGTTTTCCGGAGGCGACCATAAGGGGGAACCTTATTGGATGTGGCTTCAGAGCCAGTTACGTACGCTTGGGGCAGAGCTTGAATTTTTCCCGTATACGGAGAGCACAAGCTCCACGATGCTGCAGGCGGCAATCAAGAAGCAGGTTATCTAGGGCATGAAAAGGAAGGGGAACGGAGGGGATATATGGGGACGGATTGTAAGATTGACAAGATGATTGGGGAGTATATCGAGTGTTATGGAAGGGATAAATACAGCGACGTCATTTCACAGGACGAACGCTTGGAAGTGGCTTATTATTTAAGCGAGCTTCCCAATGGGCTGTTAGGTTGGTATCCGTTTCAGAAAGATGGAAATGTCCTCCAGATTGGAAGCTGGTTCGGGGCTTTTACGGAAATGCTGTGTTCCCGGTGCAGGACGGTTACGGTAGTCGAAGCGGATTCTTACCGCGCCGCCCGGACGGGAACCAGGCTTAGAGGGATTCAGAACCTGGAAATACGGGAGGAAAGCATACTGGATTATTGCCGGGAATGCAGCGAAAAATATGATTATATTATATTCGCAGTGGATGAAAATATCGACAGGTTTCCGGATGCGGATTCTTATGGAAGGGTTGTCAGCGCCGTAAAGCCTATCCTGGCACAGGAAGGAAAACTGTTCATGATATTGCCGAACCGTTTCGGGATAAAATATTTCTGTGGGGAGCCGGACCCGGCAACAAAGGTTCGGTTTGACGGAATGTCTGAAAACAATTCGGGACTTTATCGTTTTGACAGGCAGGAGCTTATGGAGTTTATAGATGGTTTCCGGTTCCCGTTTGTGAAGATGTATTATCCTATGCCAGACCACCATCACACGCAGATGATATATACCGATGAATACAGGCCTGGACAGGAGATTAGGGAGCGTCTGCATATCTATGTTGCTCATAAAGCAGATCGGCTTTTAGATGAATGGCCTTTGGTAGAGCGTTTCGCAAAGAATGGCGTGCTGCATTTTTTTTGTAATACTTTTTTTCTGGAAATGGGAAACACGCCATGCAGCCAGGTGGTATATTCGGCAATTTCGGCAGAGCGGGACAAGACCAGGGCGTTTGCCACCAATATCATGAGGAATGGGACTGTGGAAAAACTCCCGCTATATCAAGAAGGAATCGAGGGCATTCAGCAGTTGATGAAGAATACCAGGGAGCTATCCAGGAGGGGAATCCCAACGCTGGAAATGAAAGAAAAAGATGGACGGGCAGTGATGCGGTATGTGAAGGAGCCTTCTTTTTCTTCCCATCTGCGTGAGGTGGTAAAAAGCGATAGGGATGTTTTCCTGGGGTGCCTGGATAAGCTGCGGGATTCGATACTGCAATCAGCGGAGCATGTACCGCCGGAACGGAATGTCATGCTGGAACTGGCGCCGGACGAGGACTGGGGAGTGATATTGGAAAAGGCTTACTTAGAGATGATCCCTGTCAATAGTTTTTGGAGTGAGGGTGAAATCCTGTTTTATGACCAGGAATTTACCAAAGAGAATTGCCCTGCGGATTATGTAATGTTTCGTGCATTGAAGGATATCTATCATCTCTCGCCAGAAATTAACGTTATGCTTCCGTTGGATGCAATGAAAGAACGTTATGGGCTTACTGCGACATGGGAATATTTTGCACAGGAAGAGGAACGGTTTCAGACGGAGCTTAGGAGAAGGAATGTATACAGCGGTTTTTTTCATTGGCTGAGATATTTGTTTGACGTGGTAGCAAAAAACAGGAGAATGCTGGAGAAAGGGGAAGGAGAGAGGGAATATTTTAACCCGTTTTCTGAACTGGACAGCAGGCGGATTATTTTGTTTGGGGCGGGAAAGATAATGGAGTATTATTTTTATAAATATGGAAGGGACTTTCCGCCGGCTTTTATTGTCGATAATAATCCGGGGAAATGGGGAAGCCGAATCGGCAATTTTGAAATAAAATCCCCTGAAACGATTGCCAGACTTATGCCGGGAACCTACCGGGTGATTATTGCAGTGAAGGATTTTGAGCCTATTGTCAGCCAGTTAGAGAATATGGGGATTGGGTCGGACAGCTATCGGATTTTTAATGCGGAAATAGATCCATTGCTGGAGGATCGGCTGTCAACCCCTATGACAGATGGGAAGTATGACGACGGATATGTAGCGGGAAAATTTGACAAGTTTGGAATGGATGATTTAAAGCTGTTTGAATATTGCAAGGGGCATAGCTGGTGTCTGACGGTGGGCGTATATACGGACGAATGGATAAGGGCGGCAGAAAACAGGGAGCCGTCAATACCTTTCAAAGAGCGGCTGGAAATTGTGCGCCAATGCAAGTATGTGGATAGGGCGGTTCCCGTTGGCGTGGATTCACTGAATGAAATCCAGATGTGGAGAAAATTAAAATTTGGATGTTTGTTTTTGCGAATGGAAGACCGGGAAGTTCCCGATACGATTTGGCTGCAAAGGAAACTTCGCACACTTGGCGCAGAGGTGGAGTTTTTCCCAGAATTTACAGAATAGGGGGGGATTGGCATATGGATATTATCTGTGCATCTGCCGGCATCGTGAATCCGTTTCGCCCCGGACAAGGGGTTATGGATATGGT
>OFGE01000075.1_pt1 | contig 106089 bp, 89 predicted proteins | sample 1521681 | NCBI WGS metagenome assembly OFGE01 (sample SAMEA3504093, study PRJEB24116) | mouse gut metagenome | biome: mouse gut; feature: mouse-associated habitat; material: faeces | place: Denmark | collected 2011 | reverse complement strand
AAACAAAAACGGCAGCTTTGTTTTCCAAAGCCACCGTAAAATTAAGGCGCTAAAACATGTCTGCTGAACGACGGCTTTTTTTCTTTTGCCGTCTTGCGGCAGATTAGTCAATATTCGCTTTTCACAAACAGATTATTTTTTTCTACTGTGTTTTCGTTTTGCCACAATTCTATTTGTGAAGGGTAATGAAATCAGAATTTCTTCTATGAGGTTCCCAATGAAATTTGCAATCAATTCTATCAGAAAGTCCATTTTATTTCTCCTACAATCTGTATGTTTCAACCATGCAGTCATTTTGCTGTTACGATTGCAAATACTTAATAAACCCGTGGAGCAGAGCATTTAAGATAAAATCTTATAACTCGTTAATCGTTGCTGTAATCTGCATATTATGTATACGTTTTGCCGGCGCATAGACTGATATAATACAAGAAAAAACAACCAACAACAGTACAATGACAATAGTACTAAAAGGAATATTCCATGCGCCGCCAAAATGAGTAATAACAATCTTCGTGTAAATCAGATAATGAAGCAGCAGTCCAAATATAATTCCAACAGTCGTACCGCAGATAACGTATGTAGCGGCTTCAGCAGTTATCATTTTTGTAACCTGCTTGCTTCCCATGCCAACAGCGCGCATAGCCCCATATTGTTTAATTCTTGCAGATACCCCCATTGAAACGCTGTTCATAATGTTCAATATGCTTATTAGAGAAATGATAGCAAGAAAACTGTACGCCGCAATTCGGAACACCCAATATGAACCACTGACTTCATCATTTTCCTCTCTGTTGTCTGCAATTACATTTCCTTCTGATAGATTATAAATTTTGTTTATCGCTGTATCAGATACATCTTTTTCCAATACAACACTTAACATAGCATAGCCTTGTTCGCCCATTAGACGTGTGTAGGTTTCTTCCGAACATACTATAACCGCCGAACCACTAACACTTCCTACGCCCTCGGACATAACACACGCAACTTCAAGTTCTTCTGTTCCTATTTTTATTTTATCTCCTACATCCAGTCCTGTACGGTCGCTGTAAATTGCCATTACATATTGAGAATTTCCGTACACTTTTGATAGATTTCCGCTTACAACGGATTTCTTGAAGCTGTCCATCATGGAATCCACATAGGAAAACAAATCAACCGTTGACGCGTTCCCGCTAATTTCTGCGGGATATTCTATGCTGTACATCATGCCAAAAACAGACTCTACCCCCGATATTTCAGAAATTTCTTCTGATATGCTTTTGTCTATGGAATTAGATTCCTCTTGACTGCTAATCGTAATGTCTGGAGTGAAATCACTCACTGAGGGTAGCAGCTTATGAACAATATCAAGACACGCCGAAAAAGTTAAAAACAGCATGATTGTAAGCGCAAAGGAGCCTGTCATAAGAATTAAATTTTTCTTAGTTCCTGTTGCATGGTGGATGCCAAGAGAAGTTTCTACTTTGAAAAGCCTTGTATTTGCCGCATGGACGATTTTTTTGTTTGTTTCTGTATTGCCGGATATTGCCGCTATGGGCGAAACTTTTGCTGCCTGTTTAGCCGGGGATTGCGCTGCAATAAACACGGAAATGACACCTATGGCTGCCCCGCAGAGGATACCGCTTATACTTACTGAAAATAGTGGCATATCTACCCATTCGCCTTTTACAATAAATTTTAATATCAGACACGATACCCAACAAGTTACCGTTCCCAACGCGCAACCAATAGGAATTGCTGTCTTACACCAATTCAGCGCTTCAAGCCTTACAAAACGTACAATCTGTTGCTTGCTTGCGCCAATGCAGCGCATCATTCCGAAAAATTTTGTCCGTTGGGCAACATTACTGTTCATGCAGCTTGAAATCATAAAGATTCCTGCAATCAGTATAATGACAAAACAAGCTATCGCCAAAGGATAAAGTTCATTTACTCTTTCGTCGCTGCTCGCTCCTAACAGGCTCAAAACAGGCGTGTTTTCATCAATATTTTCAGATGTGAGTGCATATTGTTCTTTTATACCGGCAATCGTTTTTTTCAAATTGTTCTCATTTTGAAACCGAATATAAAATTGAGATGTAGGTTCTACGCTATTTAAATTTCTCACTTCATCAAACGTTGCTCTACACATATACATACAGGTTCCGTCAATAATTTCATTAAATTCCTCATCATCTTCATAAAACCCGGATATAGTATAATTAAAATCTCCCGCAGGCGAATTTAAGATAATGTTGTCGCCTATCTGGACGTTGAAAAGCTCCTTTGCATCTGCACTAATGGCAATTTCCTTTTTATTTTGTGGGTAGGAGCCTTCCAACGGATAATTCACAATATCTGCGACATAAGATTCTTCGACGCCATACAACACAACATTTTTTCCGTTGATATAATAGCCGCAATCTACATCTGCATTTATTGCATCATACCATGAGGAATATGCCACATCAGAGTCATCTATAATCTGTTCTGCTTTATCTTCTGGCATATTTTGAAGGGCAATATGCCAATCCCCGTGATTACTCCGCATTGTGGTTACTTGCCCGTCTGTCCACATCTCTACCAAAGAAAAGATTGCAGTTACAAGGAATACGGCAAGAATAATACAAATGCGTGTCATTCGACTTTGCCGCCTGTGTACCTTTGCGGAAATTGGAATAAGGCTTAAATAGCTTTTCATTCGCGGCACCTCCCTAAATCGGTCAACACACCGTCCGATACCTGCAATATCCGGTCTGCGCTCTGTGCAATACTCCTGTTATGGGTAATCATAATAATGGTTTGCTCATATTTCCTTGACGCTTCTTTCAATAAGGTAATTACTTCGCTGCTGTTTTGTGTATCAAGATTGCCTGTCGGCTCATCGGCAAGGATTAACGATGGGCGTGTAATCAATGCACGCCCGATCGCCACCCTTTGCTGCTGTCCGCCGGATAACTGGCTCGGCAAATGGTTGCGGCGTTCTTTCAGATTAAGAACAGCAAGCAGTTCTTCCAGATATTTTTTGTCCGGCTTTTGATAGTCAAGCAGCACTGGGAAAATGATATTTTGCTCCACCGTAAGCTCCGGCGCAAGATTGAACGCCTGAAAGATAAAGCCGATATTCCTGCGACGGAAAACGGTAAGTTTGCTGTCGTTCATGGAAAAAATTTCTTTGCCGCCAATCGTGACTTTACCAGATGTAGGCGTGTCAAGCGCCCCTATCATATTGAGCAGCGTACTTTTGCCAGAGCCGGATTCCCCGACAATAGCCACATACTCGCCCTTTGGAACGGAAAAGCTGACGTTTTTCAAAGCGTGTACGGCGGTTTCTCCGTTTCCGTAAGTTTTACAGATATTGCTGACTTCTAATAAATTCATGTGTAAACACCTCTTTCTGTTTTGATAGCCCCAATATAACAGAGAAATCCTACACCTATATTACAATTACCCTACAATTTTGTTGGAATTAAAAAATTCATCGTGAAAGAGGCTCCCATACCTAATGCGCTGTCAACTTCAATCGTCCCATTATGAGCTTCTACGATTGCTTTTGTCAAAGACAGCCCAAGCCCGATCCCTTGTGTGTCTTTAGAAAAGCGGCTTCTATAAAACCGCTTAAAAATATGGTGTAAATCTTCTGGGCAGATGCCGAGACCGTTGTCTTTCACGGTAATCTGGACAACAGACGCAAAAGACTTCCATTCAATACAGACGGAATTACCCTTTTCCGTATGGTCAAGGGCATTCTTCACAAGATTGCTGATTGCTTCCATGATCCAGCTACGGTCACATAAAAGAGTTGTTTCCCCATTTCCCGACAGACAAATTTCCTTTCCTTCCTGCTCGGCGCGAAACAGGAAATGCTTTTTCACGCTTTCCACAATCTCCGACACATTCTCCAGAGACTTATCTAACACAATCGCGCCTGCATCCAGTTTTGTAATTTTCAATAGATTTTGTACAAGTCCTTCAATACGGTCAAGTTCCTGTTCGGAAAGTCTGGAAAACTCCTGAACTGCCCCCTGTTCTTCCGCTTCGCCCTGTATCAGTCCAATATAAATATTCAGGGCGGCAAGCGGTGTCTTTAACTGGTGCGAAATATCAGATATTGTGTTCCGCAGGAATTTCTTTGCGCTTTTTTCGTTCTCTGCATGGGCATTTAAGATAGCAACCAAAGAATTTACTTCATGGAACAATCTGTATAATTCGCCCTCATCATTACATTCAATCGTAACATCTTTGTTACCAGATATGTATTCTGTAATCTGCGATATGGCATTTTCCATAATTTGATGCTGTTCTCTAAAATATCCAAACAAAAGCGCCAGTATTGCGGCGCTCATCAGCAAAAAGCAAATCACCGTAAAAGCTGCCGCATTTTTAACTCCAAAACCTATAAGCAACGCCGAAGCCAACATAAAAAAGCAAATACATAACAAAACCCTTCCAAAAAGTAGTTTGATTTTCCGGTTTGCAAATATTTTCATTCCACACCTCAATCCACAGCGTTCCATTTATACCCCATACCACGGACAGTAACAATCCGTTTCGGTTCTCCCGGATTATCCTCAATTTTTGTACGAAGCCTGCGGATATACACTGTAAGGGAATTATTATCTATATAGCTTTCGTTACAATCCCACAATCTGCTTAAAATCTGCTCTGAAGAAAGTATCTGGTCAGGGTTTTCCATAAACAGGCATAGCAGCTTATACTCACTTGCTGTCAGTTCAACCAATTCTCCTCTTTTATATACTTCACCTTTTAAAAGCCGGATATTGACACCGCCTGAATTTAATTCTGTAACAGCAGTGTTAAAATTTTCACTCCTGCGGATCAGGGCGTTGATTCTCGAAAGGAACACTGCCAGCTTGAACGGTTTCGTAATATAATCGTCACCCCCAATGTCAAGCCCCATGATAATATCTGTTTCTTCATCAGCTGCAGTAAGAAACATAATAGGCGCTTTTGAGGTCTGCCTTATCTTTTTGCAGAAATCAAAGCCAGAACCGTCAGGCAGTGATACATCCAAAACAGCCAGATCATATTCTTCCTTTTCCCACAATGCATCTGCCTCCAAAGTAGTTCGGGCAACTGTTATTTCATATCCCTGCTTTTTTAAGGCAAAAGAGAGCCCATTTATCAGGCTCAAATCGTCTTCCAGTAAAAACAGCCGTTTCATTTGCTATTTCCTTCCTTTCTTCCCTTTATTCTCCCATCTGTCGGTTTTGAGGCGTCTTTCGGAATCAGCCACATACGGCTGAATTTTGCCACTCCAGATATGCGTCCATCCTCACATAGCTTCTGTACCCGTCTTTCTGAAATACCCCATTTTTTTGCGGCTTCTGGCGCAGAAATATACTCAAACATTCTTACTCACTCCTTCTCAAATTTCTAACAGCTATAATTATATGCGTCCAACCGAATAGTTTCAAGTGTTTAAGGCGAGCATTGTGAAATAACCAGCTATACACATTTCCACAAATGCCGGCTACGGGGAAATCCCACTCATTCATACTTTCTTTTTATCATCATGCACAAACAAGAAAAGCCCTGCATGATACAGAGCCTTTCCTATCATTTCTATTCTCCAATTTAGGGAGTTTTCTTCTTTAAAACTTATTCTAAACCTTATTTCCGCCTTTTGCGCGAAGTCAGCTTTCCTCCCAATAATTACCGACTGTTTTTCTTTTGGCAGACTCTCAAACACACCCTGATACCCTTTTTCTATCAATGGAGTGCCTTTTGCTATAAGATACAGCTTCATATCAAGCCATTCCTGCCATAACCCCTCAAATAACGCTCTGCTGTCCGTAAATGTTGCATCTTCTTCAAATCCATGCGGCGGAGTATAGTATTTCAGCATCACAAAACCGTATCTGCCGACATCAACCACTACAATATCCGCCATTTCGTACAGCTCCGCAAACGCATCAGCCACCTTTTGGCACTTTGCCCGTTCTTCTTCTGTAATATAAATTTTCTTTTCCATATTGCTTTACCTCGTTTCTTATAAAATTTTACCATATTCATTTTATAAGAACCACCTGCACACCAGCTTTTTATTCCTCTTGTTTTTGGCAAAACCCACTTTACTAACAATTTACTTCCGCTAACGCCGTTACAATTCCATTATCGTCCTGTCTAATTGGATAAGAAAATGCCAGCGTATTTTCATTTACATTTCCAATCAATGCCGCTTCTTTTGTTTGATCTCCGATTAAAACATTTAATGTAACATTTCCTGCCGCAAATACCACATCGTCAAATTCCACTTCAATATACAGCTTATTTCCCGCCACAAGCGCATCTGTTTCTGCCCCTGAAGCATCAAAGATCGCCACTTCAATAGCGGAAGGCTGCGGCGTATTTTCATATCTGTTTGGATCCATAATATACTGTGGGCTAAAGGAGGTAAACGCCGCTGCCGTAGAATCACCTTTTTCATTTTCATAAATAAGGCCAATCATTCCATTTTCCATAACTGTCAAAGAAGTATACAAAAAATTTTTCTCCTCAATTAATTTATCGTAAGCCCAGTCTAACGTATCGTCTTCATTGACAAAAGCGATCCTAACCCGTCCATGGTTTCTTCCGTTTCCGGTTGGATTGGCAAAAATAATCGCTTCTTTTGTCTGTCCGTCTGCCGGATCAAACAAATCCCCATAATGCACAACGGACATTTCACAGTAAACTTCACGAATCCCTTGAGCGTATGTCACTTCGCCCCAGCTTTCTCCCTGTGTCACACTGACTGCCATGGCAACTTCAGGCGTCGAATTTTTCATAAACTGAATCAAATGGCCATTATCCAGTTCCACAATACAGCTTTCATTTAATTCGCGCGTGCTGTTTGTAGCATTTTCCGTTTCTGAAATGTCATTTGGGGAAGCTCCTCTATGCCACGTCTTCCCATGATCGTCTGTATAAACGTTATACGAACTGAAATGGGAAGCCTGATTTGCGGAAGTCATGCAGTACATCGTAAAAATCAACCGTCCGCTTTGAAGCTGCGCGCCTGCGCCCGGACCCGTGCCAAAAAATGTCATCCAGTCAGCTTTTACCATTGGATTCAAATCTTTTGGCAATGACCATGTCACGCCATCGTCATCGCTATAGGTCATCCAGAGATAATAGGTATTTACCATGCTCAGTTCGGCGTCCCCTTTATAGATGCTTCCAATATATTCCCCACTTTTATAAAGACGCCCCATATCCGTGTAAGGAGCTTCCGCCCTTGTTTCTACCTGATATTCTGTTTTATTTCCTTCACTGTCATACACAATTCCGTTTTCCCGAACCGTATATTCATTCTCATCTTCATCTAACAAAATCTGATAATCTTTTCCGTTTATCTTCTTATATCCCGTTCCGGCCTGCGCTCCCCAAAGGCTTACGCCGCGGCGCACCATGCCGACCAAAATATAAACCCTTCCGTAATGAGGGCTTTGCGGATCATTGTCCACTACGATCTCCGGATCAATCGTATAAGCGCAATCGTCCTGCATATCAATCGCCGGAATGACCGGTCCCCAAGTCTCTCCATTGTCCTCGCTTCTACGCACTACTGTGTCGTTAATTCCAGTGTCTGCGTTTGTAATCCACCTCTTGTCGATGGACGCAATTACCGTCCCCGTCTTTTTCGAAGTCGCAATCGCCGGAATCCGGTATGCAACGGAACCGTCAAATCCCGCATTAAAAATCTCCCTGTTCTCTCCTTTATAATATCCTTCCAACTTCTCTGTCGGATCGGGATAAGAAGTAAACTTCGTGTCCATATGCAGTTCCGAAATCTGCGCCGGAGTCAAAACACTATCATATAACTGAGTTTTTGCGCCATATACAGATTCCCCTTTTTGAATTGCCGACACATCAAACGTTCCGGAAAAACTGCCGTTTCCCAATGCTTCCCCGTCTAAATAGAAAGAAATCCCGTCAGCTTCTTTCGTAAGAGTCAGATTATGCCACTTCGCAGTCCCTAAATGAATATCCGGCGCTTCCTGTTCCACAATCACGCTTCCCGCTTTAAGACCTAGTTTTTTTGTGGAAGGATTCACATAAATCTCAGAATCGCCAACAGTCAACACGGTCACGCGGTCAGAAAATGCTTCTTTTAGGCGGTAAGTCATATGAATGCTGCCTTCCTGAAAACTCTGTCCCGTCTGAATCCGGCTGTCTGCAAGATTCACTTGTTCCCATACCGGATTAGGCATGAGAGAAACAGTCTTGCTACAGACAACATTACGCAGCTTCCCATTAAAATGCCAGCCGCCTTTACCGGTATAATGATTCATTCCGCCAATCGTAAATGCAGCGGGAGACCAAGCCAAATCACTGATACAGACGGGATTTTCTACGCGTTTCACTTCCGTATCGTCTAATCTGATCACAGCCGCTTCGCCTTTTATAATTTCAAACTCTGCCTTATGCCAATTCCCATCTGAAAAAGAAGTAACGGTTTCCACCCCAGACGATGCCGGATTTTTTGCTTCAAATCCTATTTTGTTCCCATCTTTTAAATAAAAAGCAAAATAATTGCCATTGTTTTCTAAAGCAAGGAGGGACTGTAACTTCGTATCCGTCGTCTGGAACTCTACCGACCATGTCATGCTCTGAGTCTCTGCAATAAAATCAGTTAATCTGTCCGTATGGGATTCCGGAGATGTGTCTGTGTCCGTAAACTGCTTTCCCGAATCCCCTGTCAAATACCTTACACTATGAATGCCTTCCTGTGATTCGTCCACTTCTCCGTCCGCTGTCTCTGCATAGACAGGCGTCACCCATGCCGCCGTCTGCATGATCCCAAACAACATGCAGAATGACATTATGTACGCAATGCTTTTTTTCCATCTTTGTTTCATACCTATTCTCCTTCTCTTTTTCTGATAATACCGCTTCTTTTCCCCCATTTTCACTCGTTTTAATCTATATATTAGTATAATGAATTTTCCAGCGTTTTACAAGTGTTTTTGCTCTTCCTTTTTCAAAATAGAGAGCCGTTTGCAAAACATTTCATAATACTGCGGAAAATAATCAAACACTTCCTTTCTGACCTGCGCCCTCTGGTTTAAGCCTGCTTTTTTAACGGCATAAACTGCGGCTTCTTTTTGCGACATGCGCTTACGGAATGCCGTCTGGCAATTTGTTCCCTCTACAGTGTCATACGCATGGAATGCCTGATTAAAATCCATTAATTTATGGAGACGCATCGGTTTATTATTAGAATTATTAACGAAAACTCCCCAATTCCCCCAATGCCTGTCCGTATTTCCAATCAGATAATCCACAATATTCATCATATAGTAGTTGTGACGGTCTAAACCCAATATATATTTTTTTGTATCCCTTCCATGGTTTTGCGAATAAATTTCAAATGCTTCCATAGAAACGATGGAATATTCCTTGGAAGTGATATTGGCGCTGACGCTGACTTTTTCACCATCGAAACTGCCTTCCTCATACAAAACCTGTGAAACGTCAAAACACCTGCAGATTTGGCTGGCAAGCAGTTCCCGTTCCACCGCATCCTCCCCACCGTCCTTTAACAGCAAAAATCCGTCCTCCACCCGTTTCCACGCTTTCGGGAAACACCCGTTTGTGGCTAAATCACGCGCGAATGATTCATTCTGAACCGTATATTGCCTTCCTTTGAGCGCAATGTCAATAAAAGTGTTGTCCAAATGGTTTTCGTAGAGATTAATCTCCTCAAAAGTGACGCACTCCCCCTTTTTCTTTACCCAGAACACATCTGTCAGTGATGCGCAGCGGTATGACAATGCAATTTTTGCCCGTTCGCGGTCTGTGACGGCTTGAAGCATCCCGATGCTGTTTAAAATTTCCTTTGCATACTTCCTGTCTAACGTCAAAACCCTTGTCGCGCACCAATAATTGAAATTTGTGATATTATTCACCAAAGAGTCAATATCTTCTTCTTCTTCAAGATATAAATTATATGGCATAAATGATTTATAATAGATTTTACAGCGGCCCATTTCATCAATACGCGCCACTTTCCTTTCCTGATTCATAATTTCATAGATTTCTTTTGACATTCACGCACCTCATTTACTCCAAACCGGATTTTGATTTATTTTATCATAGGAAACCTGCAAAAACAATTTCAACTTCCATCCGGCGGCAAAAAAGGAGTTTGCCAAAACTTTACTTTGCCTTTTTTAAATCTTTGATAAATTTCCAAATTACAGGGACACAGACTAAAAAAGTCGCCGCATCCGCCGCCGGCTGCGCAGCTTCCATTCCGTAAATCCCAAACAGGCGGGGCAAAACCCAGATAAATGGCAAAAAGAAAATCCCTTGCCTTAAAGAAGCTAAAACTGTCGCTTTCACGGATTGCCCGACTGCCTGAAAGGTCATATTACAGGCAATGCCAAGCGTTAAAAGCGGCATAACCACACATTGCATCCGAAGCGCCTGTATGCCGATCTCAATCACTTTTTCATCTTCTGGTATAAATTGTTTTAACAGCAAAGGAGCCGCCCAAAACAATGCCGCGCCGATACATGTCATGCCAACTGTCCCTGCAACCATTAAAAACCGGTATGCCTGCCGCACCCTGCCATATTCTTTTGCCCCGTAATTATACCCTGCCGCCGGCTGGTATCCCTGCCCAAACCCAATTAAAACGCAATAGACCATTAAAAACACTTTCCCCACAATCGACATTGCCGCAACCGCCGCATCTGAGTAGCCTGCCGCAACGCGGTTTAACGCAATGGAAGATACGCTCGCCAGTCCCTGACGGAAAAAAGAAGGCATTCCGTTTGCAATAAATTCCCGATAAAGCGAAACGTCCGCAGACAAATTTTTAAAAGACAGCCTTAAAATTGTTTTTTTCCGGATAAAGAAAAACAATAGAATTACAAAGCCCACACACTGGCTGACAGCCGTCGCCGCCGCCGCGCCCTGTATCCCAAAGCCAAACGCAAAAATAAACAGAGGATCTAACGCAATATTTAAAATACTGCCGCCTAAAATCCCGATCATGGAAAGTTTCGTCTTCCCCTCTGCCCGAAGCAGGTTATTCAAAACAAAAGAAGCCGTCATTACAGGGGCAACATACAAGATGTAGCGCGCATATTCTTTTGCATAGGGAAGAATTGACTCCGTCGCGCCCAGCCAGACCATTAGCTTTTCCAGAAAAAAGACCCCAAAGATGCAAAATGCCCCGCCTGACAAAATGGACAACGCAAAAGCGCTGCTTGCGATTTTCTGCGCCTTGTCCGTTTCCCTTTTTCCCAAAAGCCTTGAAATCGCGCTACCTGCGCCCATGCCGACTGTAAATCCTATCGCCTGAATCATTGCCATTAAGGAAAATACAATCCCAACCGCGCCGGATGCGTATGTGCCCAATTTTGAAACAAAATAAGCATCCGCCACATTATAAATAGAAGTCACAAGCATACTCACCATTGTCGGGACAGCCAAAGATATAACTAATTTTGGAACTGGGGCGGATAGCATTTTTTGATACTGTGTGTCATTTTTTCCCATGATAAAACCACCATTATTTCAGAATATATGTTTTTATTTCCATACTATTTCCAAAAACAAAGGGAATATTCATGCGGAAGGAATTTCTCAAAAGAAATCATTTTTCTATATACAGGCCTCTGTCCATTTTGGCGTCTCCCCATTCTGCTCTCCCATCAAACAGTTGCAAAACACGGAGTGTTCCTGCTTTACAGTTTTTTATTTTTTTGTATAATAAGAATGGGGATTTTATTCTAAATATGTAATCATGTAATACAAAGAAAGGAGTTTCTATGAAAAAACCATTTATTTTAGATATTCATACACATACATTAGCAAGCGGACATGCCTTTGGCACCATACGGGAAATGGCGCAGGCGGCAAGCGAAAAAAATATCAAACTGTTAGGGATCAGCGAACACGCCCCCGGAATCCCCGGCACAGTGGAGCCCATTTATTTTTCAACCCTCTATGTCGTTCCAAAAATCTTATATGGCGTGGAAGTGATACACGGCTGTGAAATAAATGTTCGAAATGACGGCTCGCTTTCTTTAGAAGATAAATACATCGACCGTCTGGATTATGCAATTATCGGCATCCATTCTTTATGCTACCATGATGAAGGAAAGGAAAAAAACACAGAAAATGTCATCTCCTGTATGAAACATGATAAAGTGCATTTCGTTTCCCATCCCGATGACGACAATACCCCGCTGGATTACGATCTGCTTGTTCCCGCCGCGAAAAAACACGGCGTTGCCCTAGAAGTCAACAACAACACCTTTAAACGGAAAAACAAGAGAAAAAACTGTATGGAAAATTACCGGAAAATGCTCTCTCTTTGTATGGAACTAAGAGCTCCCATTATTGTCAGCTCCGATGCCCATGACCCTTCCTGCGTTGGTGATTTCTCCCTTGCAATGGAATTATTAGACAAACTAGGCTTCGATGAAACTCTGATACTAAATAACGACGTCCAAAAATTTAATCAGTTTATCCATCGCGCCCACCATGCAGAGTGATGTTTCTCTGCATGGTTAAGATTTCTTTTCCTTCTGCAAATTTGTTTTTCTAATCTGCTGTTCTTCCAACAGGCGGCTATGCCTCTCTTTCTCCCGTCTCACTCTTTTCTCCCTCAAACAGCTTTCGTCCAACTCGTAAATCTCATCCCCATTGATTACCAGCCGTCCCAAACTCATCACCTCTTTCCTTATCAATATATGCAGTTCCCGCCAGTTTGCCCCTTTTACGCCTAAATATTTAAAAAATGATTCCTACCCGTCATACATCTGCCTGTTTTGTCATATCCTAATAAAAAAAGGATTTTTATGGATCAGGAACAATACGAATATACGCCTACAACTTTTGATATTGAAACACAATCCAGAAACATACAAATGTTAAAAACCGTCATTCCCTATATGGACGGCCCCCGCCAGAGAAACTTTGCCATGATAGTAAAATTTTTAGAGCTGAGAAATGTCGCTTCCCTCTTTCACGAAGCGCCCGTCTCTTTGAGCATGTGCTCTACGGACGACCCATCTGAAAAACGAATCCAAATGCTAAATGACATTAAAAAATTTTGTACGCCTGCCGAACAGGATTCTATCGACATGATGATGACTGCGTTTCAGATGTTTTCATCTTATGACACCATTTTCCATACGCCAACCCCTGAATAGAAAGGATTAACTGTTATGAATATGAATTTTTTCCAAAACAATGAAAACTTCAAAAATATTTCTCCTGAAAAACTGGATTTTTTGATGAAGTTCGCCTCCCAGAATAAATCCGGCAATGCGCAGGAAATGTCTAATATGATACTCGGCGCAGTAAACAGCGCCCAAAAAGAAGGAATCCAATTCACGCCAAATGAAACGGATTTAATCGTTCAAATTCTAAAACAAAATATGTCGCCCGAAGAACAGCGGAAAGCAGATCAAATTATGATGTTAATGCGGAGCATGAAACGCTGAAATAAAAAAAGTCCGTCAGATACTTCAACCTGTATCCGACGGACTTTTCCATCTCTTTTCTACTTATTCAAACCAGAAAATATTTGCTTTTTTAGCTCTATCTTTCCTATTTCTTCTTTGCCAGTTTCACGGATTTGGCTTTCGACCAGCCAGATTCAATTTCCTGTACGTTCCCGTTGCTTTTCACTGTCTTATATACACAAATGCGGATATAATATTTCTTACCGGATTTCAATTTGGAAATTGTTTTTGACTCTGCATTTGGCTTGCCAATTTTTATTACTTTCGTCGTTTTTCCTTTAAATTTTTTGTTTGTGGAATACTGAATCTTATATCCTGAAGCTTGCTTCTTCTGCTTTTTCCATTTTAACGCAATTTTATTTGATTTCGCCTTTACCTTTGAAAAATTAATTGATTTTGGCGCGATTGTAAATGTTTCCGTTAAAACTCCACTGTAACAGTCTTTAAATGTTAAAACAACTGAAGCAATGCCAGAATTTTGATTGTTTTGATAAGAAACCGTATAATACTTGCCATCTATCATTTTTCCAGCGCTGTCTTTTACTGTAACGGCAGGTCTATTCTCCTTGCCGCTGTATGTATAACTCTCTGAAGAAAGTGAAACTGTTTTGGGACTATAGATGATATTTTGCTGTAACACTGTTCCACATTGCATACATTTTGTTACATTAGCCCCATTTTTGCTTAAAGTGGCTTTTGTCACTTTTTTCTGATAATGATGTAACGTCACTGGGATAGAAATTTGCGGCTGGATCACTTTTTTACAAATACTGCAATGGCTGCCTTCGGTCTTGCCTTCTTTTGTACAAGTTGCTTTCTGCGCCGGATCTTTCACGACCGTGTGATCTGTTTTGGAGATTTCCTCAGTTTCTTCCGCTTGGCACTCCCTGCATGTTTTCGTCTTTATTCCCGTTTCTTGGCACGTCGCGGGTTTCGTGACCGCTTCTTCATAGTTATGCGGCGTTTTCGGAATTTCTTCCTGCGCGCATATCACTTCCCCGCATTCACTGCAATGGCTGCCTTCGGTCTTGCCTGTCTGCGTACAGCTCGCAGAGACTGCCGCATCAACTACTTCTGTATGTCCTTTTTTTGCGATCTCCTCTGTATAACTGTCTCCACAGCCGGAACATGTGTACGTTTTAAGTCCCGTCTTATTACATGTCGCTTCTTCCGTTACCTGACTTGTATAGGAATGTTGATGGACAGGCGGCGTTTCACCTGCCGCAGAATCATAAAATACAATAGAAAATCTTGCCATAGCCAAATCCTGCAATGCTTTCACCTCAGCGGCAGTTGTCGTATCATCTGTGTCTACAGGTTCAGAAAACATCAAAAATGTGTAATCTCCCGATTTTGCGCCTTCCGATGCATGCAGATAATATCTCCCCGGATTCTCCTCTGACGTCACAAACCAAATCCAATTCCCCCAATCCGTCCTGTTTAACACATCGGGATCGTCACTATTAAGACAATCTGTTTGAATCAGAACCATATATCCAAAATCATAATAACCATATTCTTCCACTACACCACTGTCAATCGGATTCCCCTGTAAATCCCTCCAAAGTAATTCACAAAATACAGATTCGTCTGGAACCGTAAAATCATCTGTTCCAAGAATCGCGCTAATGTCTGCCGTTGACGGCTTAGAAGCCACTTCTATGCCGCCTATCTGTACATCTTCATGCCCAAAATCCGGCGCATGGACTGTCCATGCCCCTTCTTCGTACTCCAATGTATATCCATTTTCTGTCATTTTCTCAGCTAACAAAAAATTCGCTTCTGATGGATTCTCGCAGTTTGCCGTAATATATGCCCATTTATCGTAAAGCGCCCCTGACACAGCTTTACTGCCAGTGTGAAAACGCGTCACTCCCGTCACGGCTCCGTCTATCCGTAAACGGCCGTCGCTCTTTAATACAATCATTCCCATTTGACCGGATAATGACGCTTCCTGTCCGGCAAAATCCCCAGTGATCACTGTATCATTTACTTTACTCAAATCGAGACACGCATTCTCCTTTACGGAAACGTTCTGTAAATTCCCTGACTTTAACTCTATATGCCCTCCGTCCGCTAAAACAACGGAACCTACATTTTCCAAAACCGCCTCCATAATGGCGCACTTTGTTACATTCAATTCTGTCTGTCCATTTCCATAAAACTGAATGGCATTTGCATAACGTCCGGCTTTAGGATCCGATACCCGAATATCCGCCCGGCTGTTTAAATCTGTAAAAACCCCGTCCCTGACAACTGCCGGAGCGTCCAACTGCAAATCAGCCTCTCCATAGTAAGGCTCTTTATTATCAGCCCCTGCGCCATGGCTCATATAAATCCCCTGAAACATCGTAGTCGAAATCGAATTTCGCACTGTAAGGGATGCGTTTGCGCCAACCGCGGAATTTCTAAATCCTCCTGCATATACCGTCGGAAGAAGTTCCTTTTCTGAACCTCCCAATCCGCCTAAAGAACCTCCGCTTCCTTCCAAATAGGTATCCACATGATCTAACGTCAGACTATGCCCCGCCAAAAAAATCTCACGATGCGGAACGCTGTTCAGCGCATCGCTGGATTCAAAAACCATCTTAATCTGTTCAAATACAACGCCGTCTCCCCCTAATTGAAGCGGACAACGGAAGTTCAACTCGCTGGTTTCATTGTTCCCGCGGATCACTGTCCCAGCCGGAATTGTAACCGGAATCATTCTACCGTCGGCGGCGGCGCCATTTTGAACGGTGATCAGGTTATTCACAACAATCGGGCTCTGCTGTTTTTCAAGAGCAGCCATAAAATCATCTAACGTAAATACAATAACTTCGCCTTCCTTACCCAAGGAAGCCTCTCCTGCCAAAACCGGCTCAAAGCCTGTTCCAAACAGCAGGGCGGCAATCAGAATCCATGCAACATATTTTTTTCGTTTTTTTTGCATTTTCCCCCCCCCTTTCTTTTTTAGGGTTCCCTCATCTGCACATCTATTTTCTGATAGGGAATTTCAATCTGATTTTCATCGAATGCAAGTTTAATCTGTTCCATCAGGCGCCACCTTGCCGTCCAGTAATCTTCCGTCTTTACCCAAAGGCGGAGCCCTAATTTCACTTCACTCGCCCCAAGCTCAGACACAAAGACAATGACTTCTTCTTTTGGCAGCCGGCAAGGCTCCGCTTCCGCCTGTTTTTGCAAAATCGCTTTTGCCAGTCTCAAATCCGCCTCATAGGCAATCCCAATCTCTAAATCCACCCTTCTGCTGTCACAAAACGTAGCATTTGTCAGACTGCTGTTTGCCAAAACGCCATTTGGAATGACGATCGTTTTTTTATCCGCTGTTAAAAGCCTTGTATAAAAAATAGAAATTTCATCGACGATTCCTTCATTTCCATTTGTGTCTTCCTTGATAAAATCTCCCACTTTAAACGGTTTTAACAGAAGAATCAAGACCCCTCCGGCAAAGTTTGACAAACTTCCCTGTACCGCAAGCCCAAGCGCAAGGCCCGCAGAGCCAATCACTGCAACCACGGAAGCTGCCGTCACGCCAAATAACGTTAAAATCAGCACTACCAAAACAAAATACAAAAAATATTTCAACAGCGCATCTAAAAACTGTTTGACGCCAACGTCCGCATCCGCTTTTTCCAGCCAGCGCCGGAGGAATTTTCTTGCCAGACGGATCACCCTGCTGCCAATGACATAAAGGACTACCGCAAACAAAATCTGAAGCGCAAATCCCAAAACCTCCGGAACCAGCCCTTTGAGCCACTCCCGAATCATGCCGGAATCCGTTTCTTTCAATGCCTCTGCCGCTTGCTCTAATGTTTCTAACGTCCTGGTTTCCGTCGTAATCTCAAGGGTATCCATCTTCTTTCTCCCCATTCTAATTGATTTGTTCCTAAAAATCAATCCTAGTTCCCAATAAATTTCCAAAGATCTTCACTGCAAAAAATGTCTGTCCTACTCCAACGAATGTATAAACAACCCGCTCCGCAATTTCGGCTCAAACCAAGTCGACTTCGGCGGCATAAGCATATCTGCGTCCGCCACGGCAAACAACTCTTGGATAGATGTCGGATACATCGCAAACGCCACGGCGCAGTCTTCATTTACTCTCCGCTCTAACTCTTTTAATCCGCGAATCCCACCCACGAAATCAATCCTTTCATCTGTCTTTGGATCTAAAATCCCAAGCTCCGGATTTAACAAAAGCTCCTGTAAAAGCGATACGTCAAGCCCCTTGACCGGATCGTCGCTTCTGTCTTTTTCTTTCACGCAAAGCCTATGCCATTTTCCGGCAAGATACATGGAAATCTGTCCTTTTTCCTGTGGCTTTTCCGCGCCGTTAAGCTCCGTCACGTCAAAAATCCGCTTTACTTTTTCCAAAAAGCTTTCCGCCGTATCTTCCCCTAAATCTTTCACGACGCGGTTATAGTCCATAATCATCAATTCCTCATCGGGAAACAACACCGACAGAAAATAATTAAATTCTTCCCTGCCTGTATAAGTTGGATTTTGCTCTCTCCGTAAAAAACCGACTTTAACTGCGGAAGCCGCCCTGTGATGCCCGTCCGCTATGTAAATTTCCCCAATCGTCCCAAAGGCCTCACCGATCTTTGCAATTTCCTCATCGCCACTTAGGCAAAACACTCTGTGCCGGATTTTGTCTTCCGACACAAAATCATAAAGCGGAGTTTCTTCTTTTGCGGCGCAGACCGCTTCGCGAATGACTGCATTGGCGCGATAGGCAAGGAAAATCGGCCCTGTCTGGGCATTGCAGGAATCTACATGCCGGATTCTGTCCGCTTCTTTTTCCGCCCTCGTGTTCTCGTGTTTTTTTATTACGCCATTTGCATAGTCATCAATCGACGCGCATGCCACAATTCCCGTCTGCGACCGTCCTTCCATTGTCAATTCATATACATAATAGCATCTTTTTTCTTCCTGAATAAATTCTCCCTTCGCAAGCATATCCCAAAGTATGTCATGCGCTTTTTGGTACACGCAGTCTGCGTAAGTGTCGACGGAATCTTCAAACTGCGTTTCCGCCCGATCTATTTTTAAAAAGGAATCCGGATTTTTTGTCACTTCTTCTTTTGCTTCTTTTCTGTTATAAACGTCATAAGGTAAAGCAGCAATGTCTGCCGCTTTACCTTCTGCCGGACGGATACACAGAAATGGTTTTATGTCTGCCATTTTGTCTCCTTTGTCAAATGTGATTTGTTTATTTTACAATGCGTACTTTTAACACGCCTTCAATGCCCTCTAACTGCGACACAACTTCCGCCGTAACCGGAGTGCCAATATCCAATAAGGTATACGCGTAATCGCCCTTAGATTTGTTTGTCATATCTTCGATATTAATGTCGGCATTGCCAAAAACCGTAGAGAATTTCCCAATCATGCCTTTGATGTTTTTATGCAGGATTGCAATACGTCCCGCTTTATCACAGCCGCCCATATTGCAGTCTGGGAAATTGACGGAATGGACGATATTGCCGTTTTCCAGATAATCACGGATTTCCCTGACTGCCATCATTGCGCAGTTATCTTCGGATTCTTCCGTTGACGCCCCTAAATGCGGCGTTAAAATCACGCCGTCTTTTCCGGCTGTCACCGGATTTGCGAAATCCGTCACATATTTTTTCACTTTGCCTTCGGCAACTGCCTGTATCACAGCTTCCTCATCGACCAGCAAATCCCTTGCAAAGTTTAATATTACAACGCCGGATTTCATATTTGCAATCGCATCCGCATTGATCATGCCCTTTGTGGAATCAAGCAGAGGGACGTGGATTGTAATAAAATCACACTCTTTATAAATTTCTTCCACGTTGCTGATATGTTTGACATTGCGTGACAGGCTCCATGCGGCATTGACGGAAATATACGGATCATATCCCAATACTTCCATGCCAAGGTGCGTCGCGGCATTCGCCACAAGAACGCCGATGGCGCCAAGCCCGATTACGCCTAACTTTTTGCCGGAAATTTCACAGCCTGCAAAATTTTTCTTCTGCTTCTCGGAAAGTTTTGCAATATCCGCTTCGTCCTTATTGGCTTTTACCCATTCAATCCCGCCTGTAATGTCACGGGAAGCGAGCAGCATTCCCGCAATTACCAATTCTTTAACGCCATTTGCGTTTGCGCCCGGCGTATTAAATACGACAATCCCTTTTTCGGCGCATTTCTCTAACGGAATATTATTGACGCCGGCTCCTGCCCTTGCCACTGCTTCTAAGCCTTCCGGCAATTCCAAATCGCGCATAGCCGCGCTTCTTACCAAAACCGCCTGCGCATCTTTTAACTCCTCTGTTTTTTGATAGTTTTCCGAAAATAAGTCCAATCCCACATTTGCAATCGGATTTAAACAAGTGTATGAAAACATAAAATTCCTCCCTGACTACTGATTCTTCTTTTCAAATTCACGCATAAACGCAACTAATTTCTCTACGCCTTCTTTTGGCATTGCATTATAGATGGAAGCCCTCATGCCGCCAACGGAACGATGCCCTTTTAAGTTTTCAAATCCCGCCGCTTTCGCCTCTGCGACGAATTTCGCATCCAATTCCTCATTTCCAGTCACAAACGGAACATTCATAAGTGAACGGTCTTCTTTTACAACAGTCCCTTTAAATAATTTGCTTTCGTCAAGGAAATCATATAAAATCTTTGCTTTTTCTTCGTTCCGCGTTTTAATGGCAGAAAGCCCGCCCTGCTTTTTCAGCCATTTGAATACTTTTCCGCAAATATAAATCCCGTATGCAGGCGGCGTATTATACAAAGAATCCGCATCTGCATGCGTCTTATATTTTAACATCGTCGGCGTGTTGGGCAAAACGTCTTCTGTAATCAAATCTTCACGGATAATCACAATCACCACTCCGGCAGGCCCGATATTTTTCTGGACGCCGCCATAAATGACGCCGTACTTTTTCACATCTACAGGTTCCGACAAAAAGCAGGAAGATACGTCGGCGACAAGCGTATGCCCTTTTGTGTTCGGAAGCTTATGGAATTTTGTGCCATAAATTGTATTATTTTCGCAAATATAAACGTAATCCGCATCTTCTGGAATGTCTAAATCGGAACAATCCGGAATATAAGAAAATGTCTTATCTTCCGAAGATGCGGCTGCAACTGCTTCTCCGTATATCTGCGCTTCTTTATAGGCTTTTTTTGCCCATTGCCCGGTTACGATATAAGCAGCCTTTTTATTTTTCATTAAATTCATCGGAATCATTGCAAACTGCTGTGATGCCCCGCCTTGCAGGAATAATACTTTGTAGTTGTCCGGAATGTCCATCAATTCACGCAAATCCGCTTCCGCTTCTTTGATAATCGTATCGTATGTTTTGGAACGATGGCTCATCTCCATAACAGACATTCCGCTTCCCTTGTAATCCATCATTTCCTCTGCCGCTTCACGCAAAACCTCTTCCGGCAGGACGGCTGGCCCTGCAGAAAAATTATAAACTCTGCTCATCTTTTCCTCCTCTTGCCGTCTTGTGTGCAAAACAAACACAAAACGATCTCCATACTCATGCGCATCTTAGCGCATATTATTTAAATATCCTGTAAAGAAATCAAAAATTCCTTATAGAATACACGTTACCAATCATTTTACTTGATATCGCTCTCATCAAATGCTTCACTGATCGCCCTCCCCGGCGCAACCATCGGCCACACTTTATCATCACTATCGACAATGCAGTCAATCAGAACCGGCGACTCGCTTTCTAGCGCTTCCGCAAAGGCTTGCTGGAATTCTTCCCTGGTAGCCGCCTTAATGCCTTTTGCTCCCATCGCCTCTGCCAGCTTTACAAAGTCTACGCTGTCATTTAAAACGGTCGCAGAATAATGCTGCTCATAAAACAATGTCTGCCACTGCCGTACCATTCCCAGCACGTGATTATTGACGACTACCTGAATCAGAGGTAGTTTTTGGCGCACCGCCGTGGCAATCTCATTCATATTCATGCGAAAACAGCCATCTCCTGCAATATTAACCACCTGCTTTTTTCGATTTGCCATCTGCGCCCCAATGGCAGCACCCAGACCATAGCCCATGGTTCCTAATCCCCCAGAGGTAATCAGCGTGCGGGGTCTGCTGTAGCGATAGAATTGTGCCGCCCACATCTGGTGCTGCCCGACTTCTGTCACTATAACGGCGTCCCCCTTGGTCTGCCTGTAAATTTCTTCTATAATGTAAGGGCCGCTGAGCCCAGCATCTGAATAGCGCAAAGGATATTTTTCTTTATATTCTAAAATTTTGTCGAGCCACTCCTTATGTTCCTGCTGCGTAATCTTTTGATTCAGCTGGATGAGAATTTCTTTGATGTCTCCAATGATATGAGCGTCTGTCAAAATGTTCTTATTGATTTCTGCCGGATCAATGTCAAACTGAAGGATTTTGGCATTTCTTGCAAATTTCTTGGCATTTCCAATTACACGGTCGCTAAACCTAACGCCCACTGCAATCAAAAGATCACATTCACTGACGCCATAATTAGAAGTCTTAGTCCCATGCATCCCAAGCATTCCTGTATAGAGCTTATGATTGCCATCGAACGCTCCTTTGCCCATCAATGAATCTGTCACTGGCGCCTGTACTTTTTCCACGAATTCCATCAATTCGCCGCTTGCCTCCGAGATCACTGCGCCGCCGCCTACAAAAATATAAGGCTTCTTAGATTTCTGAATCAGCTCTGCCGCCTGATCTAAAGCTTCCTCTGTGATATCTTCTGAGCGACGTACTTTTCGTTCCACGGTTACAGGACAGAACTCTGCTTTGTTCACCGTTACATCTTTGGGGATATCCACAAGCACCGGACCAGGACGGCCTTTTTGTGCAATGCAAAACGCGCGGCGAATCGTTTCCGCAAGCTTTCCAACGTCCTTTACAATAAAGTTATGCTTGGTAATCGGCGTGGTGATTCCTGCGATATCAATTTCCTGAAAACTGTCCTTGCCCAGCAAAGACACGCCCACGTTACAAGTAATCGCCACCATGGGAACAGAATCCATATAAGCGGTGGCAATCCCTGTCACCAGATTAGTTGCCCCAGGCCCTGAAGTTGCAAAGCAAACGCCAACTTCGCCAGTGGCCCTTGCATAACCGTCTGCCGCATGGCTCGCTCCCTGCTCATGCGATGTCAATACATGCGTAATCTCATGGCTATGTTTATACAATTCATCATACACATTTAAAATGGCTCCTCCCGGATAACCAAAGACAGTATGAACACCTTGCTCTTTCAAACACTCAATAACAATCTGTGCTCCTGTCAGCTGCATATTATCGTTCCTCGCTTTCTATTTTATCCGCTCTGCAATCAAATCTCCCATCTGAACCGTTCCCACCTGTGTTACAAAAGCTCTTTTCGCCTCTTCCTGCGGCATGATGTCAATGGTTCGAAATCCCTCTTTGAGGACTTGCCTTACTGCTTCCTCCACTGCGTCCGCTTCCCGGTCCAAGTCAAAAGAATACCGAAGCATCATCGCTGCGCTTAATATTGTGGCTATGGGATTTGCAATTCCTTTTCCTGCAATATCTGGCGCGGAACCGCCGCTCGGTTCATACAGGCCAAACTTTGTGTCATTGAGGCTTGCGGATGACAGCATGCCAATCGATCCTGTCACCATGCTCGCCTCATCGGATAATATATCACCAAACATGTTCTCTGTCAAAATCACGTCAAATTGCCTGGGATCCTTTACCAACTGCATAGCGCAATTATCCACCAGCATATGTTCTAAAGCTACCTCAGGATAGTCTTTCGCAACTTCCTCTACAACCTTCCTCCAAAGCCTGGAAGAATCAAGCACGTTTGCCTTGTCCACGCTGGTCACTTTCTTCCTGCGCTTTTTGGCAATGTCGAATCCCCGCTTTGCAATTCTTCGGATCTCATTTTCATTATATGTAAGCGTATCTTCCGCAGTCAGCACTCCGTCCCGCTCTTCTGTTACCCTGCTTCCAAAATACAAGCCGCCAGTGAGCTCCCTCATAATCATCATGTCAAAACCGTCACCGATAATATCCTCTCGCAAAGGACATGCCTCTTTTAATTCCTGATACAAATATGCAGGCCTTAAGTTGGCAAATAAGTTCAAGGACTTGCGAAGCTTCAAAAGCCCGGCTTCTGGCCTTAACTGCGGCGAAAGCTGGTACCAGGGAGAAGTACTTGTATTGCCCCCGATCGAGCCCATCAGCACCGCATCTGAGGCTTTTGCCTGTGCAATGGCTTCCTCCGTCAAAGGCACTCCTGTAGCGTCGATGGAAACGCCTCCCATCAATATTTCATCATAAGAAAACGTATGACCGAATGCCTCCCCTGCTTTATTCAAAACCTTCTTTGCTTCTTTTACAATCTCCGGCCCTATGCCGTCTCCTGAAATCACTCCAACCTGGTAATTCATGCTCTCTCATTCCTTCCTGACTGCGTTTCTAAAATTTATCAGTAATTATAGTATATTTATCTGTAGATTTCAACCATCAAATATATGACTAAAACACTCTCTGCCAAGGCTGAGAGTGTCTTAAAGTTCTATTTATTCTCTTTTTCGACTGCATCCTCGGGCTTCTCCACCATTGCAATAGCAGATTTCTGCATAGGGATACGGCAATTTTTGTTATTTCCAAATTCAACGATCACAGTGTCTTCCGTAATATCAATGACTATTCCATAAAATCCACTGGTAGTCAAAATCGTATCCCCAACGGCAAGTTCTGCCATCATGGCGTTTTTGCGCTTTGCCTCTTTCTGCTGGGGACGGATCATCATAAAATAGAGAGCTACCAGCATCACGATAATCCAGATCAGGGAAAACCCGGTCATGCTGCCTGCTGCTTCCTGAGCTAAAATAGACATATTCTTTCCTCCTGCTTCTCCTGTTTTGTTTCATAATATGAAAGACTCTCACGGCTCCGGACGCTGATCGCCGGGGCAATTTAGTCTTGCGCAATTTTATGCGCTTATACTATTCTACACAAAATAGCATCCCAGGGCAAGCTTTTTCCGATAATTTATAAGAATTTAATTCTTCTTAGGTTGCTTTTTTATTTTGATCGCCATGCAAATAGAAGATTTTGGCAATCACAGAACACGGAACATCTTATATCCTTGCTGTGTCTGTCGCTGTCTGCTGAGCCATGCCATATAGCTTTTCTTGCTTATATGACTGAAATCTTCCAGCATCCAGCGCATCCCGAATCTCTTTCATCATGTTATTATAAAAATAAAGATTATGCAACACGCAGAGGCGCATTCCCAGCATTTCCTTAGCTTTCAGAAGATGGCGGATATATGCCCTGCTGTAATGACGGCAGGCAGGGCATTGGCACCCTTGCTCGATAGGTTTTGCATCCAGCTCATACCTTTGATTAAACAGGTTTAATTTTCCCTGATTAGTATAGACATGCCCATGACGTCCATTCCTGCTTGGATAAACGCAGTCGAAAAAGTCCACCCCTCGTTCCACGGCTTCTAGAATATTGGCGGGCGTCCCGACTCCCATCAAGTAAGTAGGCTTGTCTTTCGGAAGACAGGGAACTGTGACATCCAAAATATGGTACATTTGTTCATGACTTTCTCCCACCGCAAGACCGCCGACAGCATATCCATCCAAATCCAGTTCGGAAATGGCTTTTGCATGATCAATGCGGATATCTTCAAAAATCGCTCCTTGATTAATGCCAAACAGCATTTGACTTCGATTGATGGTAGTTTCCAATCCATTGAGCCTCATAAGCTCTTTTTTACAACGGCTCAGCCAGCGGGTAGTCCGTGCCACAGAATCCTCGACATAAGAACGATTAGCGACGCTGGAAGGACATTCGTCAAACGCCATGGCGATCGTAGATGCCAAGTTCGACTGGATCTGCATGCTCTCCTCTGGTCCCATGAAAATTTTCTTTCCATCAATGTGGGAATGAAAATATACGCCTTCTTCCTTGATTTTGCGCAACCCTGCCAGTGAAAACACCTGGAATCCTCCGGAATCCGTGAGAATAGGTCTGTCCCAGACCATAAATTTGTGCAACCCGCCTAATTTTTTAATAATCTCGTCTCCCGGCCGCACATGGAGATGATACGTGTTCGACAATTCCACCTGTGTTCCAATTTCTTTCAAGTCCTGCGTAGACACAGCGCCTTTAATGGCAGCGACAGTTCCTACATTCATAAATACTGGCGTCTGGATCACGCCATGGACGGTATGAAATTCCCCGCGCTTTGCCCTGCCCTCCTGTTTTAACAATTTATACATAAATTTATTCCTTTCTAGTATTTTAATACATAGGCGTTTGCGAAACCCAATAGTTTTAAGAATTTTGGAAACCATTCAAAAACATTGAAAATTAATATTTTCTGATACCATATGAAATTTTGATCATTCGGCAGCTTCGCAATTACCTAATTTTACTACAATGCCTAAAAGTATAGCAGATTCCTTACTTATTCTCAATGAAAACTTTTGATGTCTTTGCTTTATTTCTAAAGTCGCAAAATTACAAAGAATCCTGCCTAACAGTTCTTTTCTCACTTTCACTTTGAGTTTCCCATTTTGCAATTCATAGTGCCAAAAGGTCTTGCTGCCTTTGGCAGCATAGACATCTTGCACAAAAAGTGCTTGAAAAGCTAGCTTTTCAGAGCGCTTTTATGTGCAAAGTGTTTTCATCACTTTGTGATGGAAACCTTTTGGCGCTATGAATTCAAAATGGGGAAACTTAAATCACTTTCACCTATTGAACAGCGTTTCATAACGTGTTAAAATAACGTGATAAAATGTCGAAGATTTAATATAGATTCAGGAGGTCTCACTATGGCAGGCTCAACATTTGGCTCTCATTTTCGAATTACTACCTGGGGGGAATCCCATGGAACAGGGATCGGCGTCGTCGCAGACGGATGCCCAGCCGGTCTTTCTCTCAATGAGTCCGACATCCAACAATTTTTGGACAGAAGAAAGCCGGGACAATCCCGCTATTCCACGCCCCGCAAAGAAGGAGACAAGGTAAAGATTCTCTCAGGCGTCTTTGAAGGACGGACCACTGGAACCCCGGTCAGCCTGGCCGTCTTCAACGAAAACCAGCGTTCCCAGGATTATGGAGATATAGCCTCCTACTATCGCCCAGGACATGCGGATTTTACCTTTGACGCAAAATATGGTTTTCGGGATTACCGGGGCGGCGGCCGTTCTTCGGGACGGGAAACCATCGGAAGAGTTGCAGCAGGCGCCATTGCTGTAAAAATCTTAAACCAGCTTGGAATCTCTTTTCTGACCTATGCCCGCTCCATCGGCCCAGTCACAATTCCACAGTCTGCCCAAGATCTTTTGACGGCCTTTGGCTCAAAAGACAGCAATTCCTTTGCCACCCTCCAGGAACAAATCCTTACAAATCCCGTCTTTATGCCGGATGAAGATTGTGCACGGAAAGCGGAATGTTATCTTGAAGAGTGCATGAGACGCACAGACTCTGCCGGGGGCGTAGTGGAATGCATCATCACCGGAGTCCCCGCTGGCATCGGAGAGCCAGTATTTGACAAGCTGGACGCCAACTTGGCAAAGGCAATATTTTCGATTGGAGCCGTCAAAGGCTTCGAGATCGGAGATGGCTTTCTTTCAGCTTCCGCCACCGGCTCTGAGAATAATGACAGCTTTCTGATCGAACACGGACGTCCCATCACTGCCAGCAACCATGCAGGAGGGATTCTTGGCGGCATCAGCAGCGGCGCTCCCTTGGTCTTTCGGGCAGCATTCAAACCCACGCCCTCCATTGCAGCCCCACAGCGCACCATTACCCAGGCTAGAGAAGAAATCTCTATTTCCATTCATGGAAGGCATGACCCAGTTATCGTTCCCAGGGCGGTGGTTGTGGTAGAATGCATGGCTGCCCTGACTCTGTTAGACTTACTGTTAGAAAATACCGGAGCGCGAATGGATTCTTTAGAAAAGCTTTATCGCGCTGACAAGCAAACTTCAAAAACTTTTCAAGAATTGAAATGATTAGAATCTATTACACGGGGCTGTCCCACTAATACATTAGTGCGACGCCCCGTGTGGTTAAATGTATGATCATCTGACAAGAAACAATGCCTGAGATCAAAAATGAGGCCGGTTCACTCTGGTCAGAAATAATTTCCACCTCTTGTGCTCTCCTCTAAACCAGCTTATGAATATGGATGCAGTTGGGCTGGTCGATGGAAATAGGCTTGCCCATCATAAGAAAACATTTTTTATCATAATTCACCCGGAAAGTGGTAATCTGATTGGTATCATGATTCAGGCTCACGAAGTGCCTGCCATCAGGAAAAATGGCAAGCGTCTTTGGATAATCACCACTGATTTTAGATTCGCAGACTTCCGTCAGCTCTGCACTCTCAGGATTAATTTCAAAAATAATCACAGAATTCGCCCCCGCATTAGAGCAAAACAAATACTTTCCGTTCTCTGAAATCTCCATGCCTGAAGCCGCGCAATTTTGCTTCTCCTTTGCATTCACCGTGGGCACGCTCTGTACTTTTTCAAACACTGGGCCTTCTGGCGTACACTGATAGCGATAGGCATTTACCTCATTCGTCTCCTCGCACAGCACGAAAGCATGCGTTCCGTCTTTGCTAAACCGGATCATTCTCGGCGAAGAATCAATCGGCTCCCGGAGGATATCTGCAATCTTCAGCTTGCCCTTTTCATAATCAACTCTATAGATCTTCACATGATCAAGACCTCCGTCCACGGCGCACAGAAACTTCTCCCAAGGCGTCAGCTCCACGCAGTTGACGTGAGGACGATAATTATGTTCAGCAATGCTTCTTCCGATTCCCGTATGGAAGATTCCATCCGAAATTTCACCAATGCTCCCATCCTCGTTGAGCTTCATCATGGTCACTCTCCCATCATGATATCCTCCCACAAACAAGTAACGGTTCTCCTTGTCCACTGTGACATAACAACCGCGCATCCCGCCGATCCATTTTTCATTCATAGGCTCTAAGTCCCCGTCTTCCAGCACACGAAACGCCGCCACGCCTTCATCTGCGATAGAATACAAAAACTTCCCATTAGGGGACACGATCAGGTCAGAAGGATTATTGATCGGAACTACTTTACGCTCCTTCAGCTTTCCTTCTTCCACATCCATATCATAAATATGGATCCCCACGCTAGTCCCATGGGTGTAAGTTCCTACATATGCTACATATCTGTCTTTATTCATCTGCCTGCTCCTCCTTCTCTTGTCTGCGCAAAATATCATATTTTGCCAACGGCTGTCCTAAATCAATATATAACACTTGCTTGGGATGGGGCGCTGACTCCATCTCATTGCCTTCTTGATCTCGAATTGCCTGTACTGTTACAGCAATATTATTACCGTCGGGCTTCATAACTTCAATCTGTTCTCCAACAGAAAACTTATTTCTCTGCTCAATACGATATCCCCTGTCGTCCTTTTCTCCCACAATGCCAAGATAAGTATATTCTTTCACATAAGTATTATTATCATAAATCTGCGTATGCTCATCTGGCTTTCCAAAGAAAAAGCCAGTGGTAAACTGCCGATACGTGCAGTTTGAGATCTGTTCCAGATACCAAGGCATATTTTTTTGATAACATTCCTTAGAAAGAAAATAGTCGTCTATGGCCTTTCGGTAAGTTCTTGCCACAGTGGCCACATAAAGGGCTGTTTTCATCCTCCCCTCAATTTTAAAGCTGTCAATCCCCGCTTCCACAAGCTGAGGAATATATTCGATCATGCACAAGTCTTTGGAATTAAAAATATAAGTGCCTCGCTCATTCTCATAAACCGGCAAATATTCCCCTGGCCTAGTTTCCTCCATCACCGCATATTTCCAGCGGCAAGGATGGGTACACGCCCCCTGATTGGCGTCACGTCCAGTAAAATAATTACTGAGCAAGCATCTGCCGGAATAAGAAATGCACATGGCTCCATGGACGAAAGTCTCAATTTCCAAATCTTTGGGAATTCTCGCCCGAATCTCCCCAATCTCCTGCAAGGACAGCTCTCTTGCAGAAACTACGCGCTTAGCACCCAGCTTGTGCCAGAACTGATACGTCCCATAATTGCTGTTATTCGCCTGCGTCGAAATATGGATTTCAATCTCCGGACATGTCTCTCTTGCAATGGCAAAAATACCGGGATCTGAGATTATCACAGCGTCTGGCTTTATCTTTTTTAGTTCTTGAAAATAATCTCTGACGCCGTCCAAATCTTCATTGTGCGCCAAAATATTTGCCGTCACGTAAACCTTCACGTCATGTTGATGCGCAAACGCAATTCCTTTCTCCAGGTCTTCCATAGAAAAATTCTTCGCCTTTGCCCTTAGCCCAAAAGACTCGCCGCCGACATATACGGCGTCCGCTCCATAGGTCACGGCAATTTTCAATACCTCAAGGCTGCCAGCAGGCACCAGCAATTCCGGTTTCTTCATAAATTACAACCTCCTCACGCTGACTGTGACCCCGTCTCCGACAGGCAATACAGAAGTAGTCAGCTCTTCCATATGAGTCAGCTCATACAGATAATCCCGCATCCGCTTATGGATGGTGCGGTTCCTCCTTGTCACTGCAAAACGGGATTCTATAATGTCCCCCTCCTGCAACACGTTATCCGAAACCAGCACGCCCCCAGGCTCTAAAAGACGCATCACATCTTTCAAAAAGTGGATATACTGTCCTTTCGCCGCATCCATAAAGATAAAATCATAAGGCTCAGTCAGAGTTTTAAGAACCTGCGCCGCATCTCCCTCCAACAATTCAATCACCTGGCATTTTCCAGCTTTTCTAAAATTCTCCTGGGCAATCGGAATCCTCTTTTGATAATTCTCAATTGTGGTTATTTTACAATCTGCCGGATTAAAATATTCCATCAATAATGCGGAAAATCCCACCGCCGTACCCACCTCAAGAATTCGTTTTGGGCGGTTCATGGCAAGCAGGAGCTTTAAAAGGTTCTGTGTCTCTGTGCGGATCACTGGCACATAATTCCTTTGTGCCTCCTCCTCCAATTCCATCAGGAAAGCTGGATTCTCGCTGTCCAAAGAATTGATATATGTGTTCAAACGCTCTCTCTTGATCATTCCTCTTTTTCCTCAGCTTCTTCCCCAGCCAGGATTTGCATCAATTCCTGGGCATTCTTGGAAGTATTCAGCGTATATTTTCCTGCTTTTATTTTATCATGATACTCTGACAGCTCAAGCTGGATGGCAAACAAAAGACCGCTGTCCACGAGACGTTTTTCTTCCAGAAGACTTCCCAGCTCCAACGCTGACATCCCTTCTGTCAGCACCACAGACATGTCCTGCCCTGGCGTTTCCTCCAAGGCAGGCTCTGTAAACACCCGGTAGCCCAAATCATATGCAACTTCTCCTGCTTTGAGAAGAACAAATGCCAGCAGCACCGCCAAGAGGATGCTCAAAGCAACATTTAATATATTCCATACTACCTTACTGTTTCTCATCTCATTCCCCTTTGACTGATCCTGCCTGTTACAAAGGATCAAATCCCAGATCAAACTCAATCTCCTCCATCAAACGGTAATTAATGCGCTGTACCATGCGGCACAAGGCAAGCTCCGCCGCCAAATACTCATTGACATAGGGCTGTGCGCGCAGAGGTGCAAATTCCTGTTCCAGCCTGTCCATCTCATTATACAGGTCTGTGTTCCGGTACTTGTGCAGTTCAAAATTCCGCCTGCGGAATTCATTGATTGCCCGCTCTTTCTCCGGATCCTGGTGAATCAATTCCCTTATTCTTTGATAATCCCGATATTCTGGGCTGTCTTTAAAGGCATTTGCCAAATTATTTAAAATCTCATCTAGTCTGTGATACATAATAACCTCTGCTTTCCGTTATTCTGGAATTGTTTACACTTCCATGATAATGGGCATAATCATAGGCCTGCGCTTCGTCTTTTTCCAGACAAACTCACCCAGCTCTTCCTTGACTTCTGTCTTAATTTTTCCCCAGTCTGTAATATTTCTGTCCATGCAATATTCCATTGCGTCGTCAAGCACCCTCTTGGCCTCGTCCATAAGGCTCTCAGCGCCTCTTACATACACGAATCCCCGACTGACAATGTCTGGCCCTGCAAGCACTCTGCTGCTGCCAGATTCCAAAGTCATTACCACGATGATGATCCCGTCCTCCGCCAGATGCTGGCGGTCTCGCAGCACGATATTGCCTACATCGCCAACGCCAAGGCCGTCGACAAGTATCGCCCCTACTGGAACTTTCTCCGTCACTTTTGCCCCGTTCTCATCCAGCTCCAGCACGTTTCCAGAAGACAAAATAAAAATATCCTCTTTGTCAAATCCCAGTTCCTTTGCAATCGAGGCCTGCGCTTTTAAATGCTTGTATTCTCCATGTACTGGAATCGCATATCTGGGCTTTACAAGGGAGTATATCAGCTTGATCTCCTCTCGGCAGGCATGACCAGACACATGGGCGTCCTGAAATATCACTTCCGCCCCTTTCATAAACAACTCATTAATCACATTAGACACTGCCTTTTCATTGCCTGGAATGGGATTGGAGCTGAATATAATGGTATCGCCCGGCTTAATGGTTACTTTCTTATGAAGGTTCGCCGCCATCCTAGAGAGCGCCGCCATAGATTCCCCCTGGCTACCCGTAGTAATCAGCACGGTCTGTTCGTCTGGATAATTCTTCAACTGCTCAATGTCAATCAAGGTGTTCTCTGGAATATGAAGGTAGCCTAGCTCCGTGGCAGTGGAAATAATATTGACCATGCTTCTACCTTCCACCACTACCTTCCTGCCGAACTTATAGGCAGAATTGATAATCTGTTGCACACGGTCCACATTGGATGCGAAAGTCGCAATGATGATGCGGGTATTGGTATGTTCCGAAAAAATATTGTCAAAAGTCTTTCCAACCGTGCGTTCTGAATTGGTAAAGCCGGGACGTTCCGCATTGGTGCTGTCACACATCAGGGCGAGCACGCCTTTCTTGCCGATTTCTCCAAATCTCTGTAAATCAATAGCGTCCCCAAATACCGGCGTATAGTCTACCTTAAAGTCTCCGGTATGAACCACGATCCCCGCAGGTGAATAGATAGCAAGAGCCGCCGCATCCTGAATGCTGTGATTGGTCTTAATAAATTCCACTCGAAAACAGCCTAAATTAATATGCTGCCCATACCTAACCACCTTGCGCTTCACCTTGTTCATCATATTATGCTCCTGAAGCTTATTCTCAATAATGCCAATGGTAAGCTTCGTGGCATAAATCGGCACGTTGATATCCCGAAGCACATAGGGGATGGCACCGATATGGTCCTCATGTCCATGAGTAATGAAAAATCCTTTCACCTTGTCAAGGTTATTCTTAAGGTATGTGACATCCGGGATTACCAGATCGATTCCCAGCATGTCATCCTCTGGGAAAGACAATCCGCAATCCACCACAATAATACTGTCTTCATATTCGAAGGCAGTAATGTTCATTCCAATCTGTTCCAATCCTCCCATCGGAATGATTCTCAGTTTTGAGTTGTTTTGTTTTTTCAAATTGCACCTCCAAAATGCTTGCCAGCTCCCTGCCAAGCGAATTTATATTTAAAATGTATTCGGCCAGCGCTTCGCGCTTCTGCCTTTCACCTACATCGTAAGATCTACGTCTTCCAAAATCTCCGAAAATATTTTGGATATATATCCTAGCTCTTCCTCTGATTCCACCATCTCATACCTGGCTTCCTCATCCTGATCTTGCGACAAATCCTTTAAAATGAACGCGTCACAGTCCCCGTCCTCTTCTTCTGTAACCAAAAGATAACTGACTCCGTTAATCCGAGTCTGTTCTAATACATAAAATTCCAATGCCTCCCCATCCTGAGGAGACAAAAAAGTTATTTTCTCCATATCTGATTAAATCCTCTTTATTCCGTTGGTGCCGCTTCGCCTGCACAATCTTTTTTAAAACCCAAGGAATCCAGATAGCCTTGCAATATCATCACAGCCGCAATCTGATCCACATAGGCTTTGCGGTTTTCTCTGCGTACGCCTTTCTCAATAAGAATCCGCTCTGCTGCCACCGTAGTCAGGCGCTCGTCCCATAATTCTACGGAAAGGCCGCTGCGCTTTTTTAACATTTCCTGGAATTCCAATGTTTTTTCGCAGCGTTCCCCTTGCGTGTTATTCATATTCTTCGGGAATCCCAATACAATCCTGTCCACCTGGTATTCTTGAATCAGCGCATCAATTCTCGCCAAAGTCTGTCTCAGCTTTCCCTGGGATTTCCGGGGGATTGTCTCAACAGCCTGCGCTGTCACAAGCAGTTCGTCGCTTACTGCGACTCCCACGGTCCTAGAGCCAAAGTCCAAACCCAAAATACGCATCTGACCCCTCCTATTCCCAGGAATTATTTTTAATATACTGACGCAGGATCTCTTCCACCAGCTCGTCCCGCTCTACCTTCATAATAAGGCTCCTTGCATTGTTATGGCTTGTAATATAAGTAGGATCTCCGGACATGATGTACCCTACTATCTGATTTACGGGATTATAGCCTTTCTCCCGCAATGCCCGATACACGATCTCCAGCACATCATCCACCCGTATCTGCTGCTCTTTTTCCACTTTAAAAAATTGAGTATTATTTTTATCCTGCATATTCTCACGCCCTTATTTTCTGCTCTTTCGTTCTAATCTGATATCTTCTTTCTATTCTAATACAAATGTTCGGAAAATTCAATCTATTTTTCTTCTAAAACATCTTCCATCTGCAAAACATGTTCTTTGAGTCTGGAAATGATCCTGCCTCGCACCAATTTATTTTCTAAATTCTTGCCCAAACTTGCACAAGCGGGTACCGCTGCCTTTACATATTCTTTCGTGTGTCCAATAAAATATTCTGTGCCTCCAAAGGAAACTTTCTCTTCGAGCAGCACTTCCGCCTCTCTTCCGATATGCCAATTCAAAAACTCTTCGTTCATAGGCGCCAAGTCAGAAAATAACTTATCGCTGCGATCATTTTTCACTTCCTCCGGCACTTGGCACTCCATCTGTGCCGCCTTGGTTCCTTTGCGCACAGAGTACTTGAAAATATGTATCTCAAAAAAACCGATACGCCTTAGAAACTGCCTTGTAGTTTCAAATTCTTCCTCTGTCTCTCCAGGAAAACCTACAATCACGTCTGTGGTAATTGCAGGGTGGTCAAAGTATTTGCGCAAAATCTCACAGCCCTTTTGATAATCCTCACAAGTATATTTGCGGTTCATCCGCCGCAAGGTAGCGTCGCATCCGCTCTGTAAGGACAAATGGAAATGAGGACAGATTTTGGGAAGCTTCGACAATTGACCCGCAAATTTTTCTGTGACAATCTTAGGCTCCAGGGAGCCAAGACGAATGCGGTCGATTCCAGGCGCCTCGTGAACGCTTTGTATCAGCGAGAGCAAATCCGTACCCAGATCCATGCCGTAAGAACTTAAATGAATTCCGGTAAGCACGACTTCCCGGTATCCATTTGCGGCAAGCATTTCCACCTCCTGCAAGACGTCTTCAAGTTCGCGGCTTCTCACCCTGCCTCTGGCATAAGGAATGATGCAATAGCTGCAGAACTGATTGCATCCGTCCTGCACCTTGATAAACGCCCTGGTGCGCGCCGCCGTCTGGCTTGCCCGCAGTGATTCATAAACAGAATCCTGTGCAAGATCTTCAACAGCCGTAATACCCTTAGCGCCATCTTTTTGTCCTGATGCGCATTCTTTGGCAGCAAAATATTGTTCCAGCAGCTTCGGTAACTGATGTTTTTTATTATTTCCAATCAAAATGTCAATCGCCTGATCCGCCCTTGCCTGTTCCTTTGCCGTCTGCACATAACATCCTGCCGCCACTACCACGCTGTCTGGATTTCTCTTTTTTGCCCGGTGCAGCATTTGACGTGATTTGCGGTCTGCGATATTGGTAACAGAACAGGTATTGACCACGTAGACGTCCGCAACCTCTTCAAAAGGCACGATTTGATAGCCAGCCTGTTCTAAAAGCTGCTGCATGCCTTCTGTTTCATACACGTTTACTTTGCACCCCAGATTGTGTAATGCTGCTTTTTTCATTGTAACGCTCCATTCTCTCAGCGGCAATATCAACAAAAACATTGCGCATATTTTTCCTTAAATTGGTTATGGCACCATTGACTTTTAGCAGAAAAGACGGTACTATTAAAGAAACTATTTTCTTACACTATATAATAAGGAGGTTTTTCATGTTAACCGTACAGATTTCATTAAATTCTATTGATAAGGTAAAGTCTTTCGTAAATGCCATCACACAGTTTGATTTTGATTTTGACTTGATTTCCGGAAGATATGTCATTGACGCCAAATCGATTATGGGAATTTTCAGCCTTGACTTGTCCAAGCCCATCGATCTCGCTATCCATGCGGAAGCGAATAAAGACGAAGTTTTGGAAGTGTTAAAGCCATACCTGGTTTAATCTAACCAGCAGTCCCGTACATCATCTCCCCCATGAAGCTTTCATGGGGGTTTTCTTTTTTACAAATCGAGCACGTCCGCCTGTACCACGATCGTCTCTGCTTCTCTCACCGCTTGCTCCACCATCTCATCGATCTGTTCCACGAGGCGGGTCTCAGAGCGGCGGATTGCTTTTAAGCTTGGCTTTGTCACAGGATGTTTTGCCACAAAAATGGTGCAACAGTCTTCGTAGGGCAGAATAGACGTCTCGTATGTGCCGATTTTTTCTGAAATCCCGATAATTTCCTGCTTGTCAAAACCTATCAAAGGACGATATACCGGCATGGCGCACACCTCGTCGGTCGCTGCCAAAGACTGCATGGTCTGGCTTGCCACTTGTCCAATGCTTTCCCCTGTAATCAGCCCTAGCGATCCTGTTTCCTGTGCAAAGCGCTCTGCAATCCGCATCATATAACGGCGCATAATGATTGTTAGCTCCTCATGCGGGCACTTCTCGTAAATATACATCTGAATATCTGTAAAATTCACGACTTTTAAATAAATGGGACCTGTATACTTTGCCACGATTCTTGCCAAGTCGACGACCTTTTGCTTGGCACGCTCGCTGGTATAGGGCGGCGCATGAAAGTAAACGGCGTCAATTTTTACCCCTCGCTTTGCGATCATATATCCTGCTACAGGACTGTCAATGCCTCCGGAAAGAAGCAACATTCCTTTGCCATTGGTTCCCACTGGCATTCCGCCTGGCCCTGGAATCACCTCCGAATATATATTGATTTGTCCTCGAATTTCAACATTTACCATGATATCCGGATCGTGCACATCCACTCTCATCTCTGGGAACGCAGTTAAAATCCGGTCTCCCAAAGCGGCATTGACTTCCATCGAACTCATGGGATAGCTTTTCTTTGCCCGCCGGGCGTTGACCTTGAAAGTTTTCTTCTTATCTGGATATCGCATTTCTAGATATTGCAACACATCTTCGGCAAGTTTCTCAAATCCTTCTTCCTTGGCAAGCACTACTGGGCAGATGCCCACAATTCCAAACACGCACCGCAGGCTTTCGATTGTCTCGTCATAGTCATAATCTGACAATGCCTCAATATAGATACGCCCCTGTTCCCTAGTAATCGAGAATTCCCCTTCCACAGGCTTGAGCGCATACTTGATCTGATGTACTAAAGCGTCCTCAAATAACCGTCTGTTTTTCCCCTTAATTCCGATCTCTCCGTATTTTATTAAAAATGCCTTAAACATAGGTTTTCCTTTCTATTGCCTTATGTATTTTCCAAGCATCGGCGCAAGCTCTCTAAGCTTTTTCATACAGTAATCCACTTCCTGCAATGTATTGTCCTCACAGAAACTTATGCGCACAGTAGAATCTAAATATTCCCTCTTTGCACCGATTGCCTGCAGCGTCGCACTGACTGCTGGCTTATTGGAAGAACATGCGCTTCCTGCCGATACATAAATCCCGCATTCCTCCAGGGCATGGAGCAGCACTTCGCTGCGAACGCCTTTGACGCTCAGGCTGATAATATGAGGCGCGCTGTCTCTGCCCGTCTTTCCATTGACATGCGCCCAGTCCTGATCTGCAATGCCCAAAAGAAAGGCTTCTTTCAAGCGGTACAAGTGCTCCTGCTTCCTCTCAAAATCCTCATAGGCCTCCCATGCCGCCTGTCCAAGTCCAGCAATTCCAGGCACATTTTCCGTCCCAGAACGCAAATTTTTCTGCTGTCCCCCTCCATAGAGAATCGGCTTGAGCTTGGTTTTATCCTTTACATACAAAAATCCGCTGCCTTTTGGCCCATGGATCTTATGACCGCTGACGGACATCAGGTCAAACCCCAATTTCTTGGGATGGATTATATATTTTCCATATGCCTGAATCGCATCCACATGAAACAACGCCTTTGGATTTTTGTCCTTGACAGTTTTTACGGCTTCAGCGATAGGTTCTACTGCCCCAATCTCGTTATTTACAAACATGACAGATACCAGGATCGTCTCCGGCGTCACCGCTTCTCTCAACTGGTCTAGCGACAAAATGCCATTTTGATCCACATCCAGCCAAGTCACAGAAAAACCCTGCTCCTCAAGAAATCTCATGGGCGCAGACACTGCCGGATGCTCTATTTTCGTGGTAATTAAATGCATCCCGCTGCGCTTATTTGCCATTGCCGCTCCTAAAATGGCAAGATTGTTGGATTCTGTCCCTCCTGAAGTAAAGACCAGCTCTGATTGACTGACTTTCAATGTCTTACAAATCCTTGTCCTGGCTTCCCGGATATAGTTTTCCCCTGTCAGCCCCTTTCCATGCAAAGAAGAAGGATTTCCATAATCCTCGGACAAGACGCGCATCATAAGCTCCTTTGCCCCATCCGAACAACGCGTGGTGGCTGAATTATCAAAATAAACTTCCATGACTCCTCCTGATTGTTACCATGCCTTTCTATTTCAGCTATTCTTCCAACGCGTAAATCAGCATCGAAAGCGCGCAAAGCCCTGCTGTCTCTGTCCGCAGAATGCGGTTGCCCAGAGAAATGATTTCCATCTCGTCTTTTACCTGATCAATCTCCGAAGAAGCAAAGCCTCCTTCTGGTCCAATGAAGATTCCAACCGTGCTGCCCTTTTTAATGTTGCCTAACACTTCTCTGGTGCGTGCCATGCCGCGCTGATTTTCATAAGGAAGCAGGCGCACTTCCAGATTCTTAGCATATTCTGCTGCCTTCTCAAAAGTCATAACTTGTCCCACTGAGGGGATTCTGCTGCGCTTAGACTGTTTGGCGGCGCTCTCTGCAATCGCCTGCCATCTTGCGCGCTTTGCCTCTGCCCGGGCGCCGTCCACCTTGACCACGCAATTTTTCATAGCAACTGGAATGATCTCAGACACCCCAAGTTCCACTGCTTTCTGGATTACAAGTTCCATCTTGTCTCCCTTAGGCAATCCTTGAAACAAGGTAACCTTAAGCTCTGGCTCTGTTCCCTGGGCTTGCCCCAAAATGCTTAGAAAAATCTGCCCTTCTTTCATTTCTTGAATCTCGCAATACAAGTCCCTGCCCGCATTGTCGTTGATTCGAACCTGCTCCCCTCCCCGCATACGCAGGACATTTCTAATATGGTTGACATCGCTGCCCGAAATTATAACCTGATCACCCTGAATCTGCTCAGGTTCTACAAAAAATTGAAACATCTCTCTGCTCCTGTTCTATGTTCTGGCGCTAATGCTCACCCATTCGCCCTGACGGCAGACTTCCAAAATCTCAAATCCTGCTTCCAAAAGCGCCTGTCTTACAGATTGCTCTTTAAAATCAATGATCCCGCTGGTAATATAAATGCCGCCCTTTTTGAGACGCTTTGGAATCACCGGGGTCAAAGGAATGATAATGTCCGCCAGAATATTTGCCACAACGATATCATACGCCCCGCCTACCTGTTCCTGAAAGCTTGGATCATCAATCAAGTTTCCATGATAAAATGTGGCTCTTTCCATTGGCAGGCCATTGACTTTCCAATTCTCTTCTGCCGCCTCCTTGCACATCGGGTCAATATCCGTCCCTGTCACGCTGCCCGCACCCAGCTTTGCGCTGACCAAAGACAAAATACCGCTGCCACAGCCCACATCCAGCACACGGTCCTCTGGTTTTAAATATTTGCATAGCTGACGGATGCACAACTGTGTCGTCTCGTGCTTTCCTGTTCCAAAAGACGTCCCTGGATCAATCTCAATCACGCAGCGACAGTTTTCGATCTGGGGCATCTGCTCCCAAGTCGGCTTGATCAGGATATCTTCAATCACAAAGGATTTGAAATACTGTTTCCAGTTATTGATCCAGTCCTTGTCTTCGGTCTCTGTCTCAGAAATCTCCGCCGTTCCAATATCGACAAATGTTCTAAGACTGTCAAGCTCTTCTTTCACCTTGGCAAGAAGCATTTCCTGTTGCTGTTTTGCATCGAGATAAAAGCTGACAGACGCCTTTCCCTCATCTGGCGGTAATTGTGGCAGTATGTCAATATATAATTTCTCCTTATCCTCTGCTGACAAAGGCAGATTATCCTCAATCTGAACCCCGAAAATCCCCAGATCCGCCAACATGCTGCTGATAAAATCCTCGGCCTGGGTAGTGGTCAAAATGGTGTATTTCTTCCATTTCATAGGCTCCTCCAATCTGTGTCCCTGCTGGTCAAATGTTTTTTAAATCTTTTGCCAGCCGGGCGCTGAACCTGCCAGCCTGGTCTTTATCCATATGTCCTTCCCAGTCAGAAAATCCGTTCAGGCTGTAATCAAACCCTCTGATCTTGCGCTGCGGAAGGTTATAATTCCAAAGCGGCACTTTTTGTTCTTTCATATAAGAACTGAAATATGCGTCAATTTCCTGATAATTATCCTGATACTTTTCCAATGTTTCCTTAGGTACCGGAGTGATAATCGCTACCAAGGCTATGCCTTTATCACGGCAAAACTTTGCGATTTTTTCAAAATACCGGAAAGACTCCTCGTTCTTGTCTTTTTCTTCCCACAACGTCAGTTCCTGTCTCTTCTCTGTGCCAGGCGACGGAGGGGCATTTACAAATCCATCGGTAAAATCCCATCCAATCTCCTCGGGATTTGGAATACGATATTCCTTATAATCCTCGGTCTGTTTTGTTGAAATATTCTTTTTGACATTCTTAAATTGTCCTCTGTAGTAAAACCATGGAAAAAACGATGCGCGAAAGTCCATCTCAAGCATTTTACTTGCAAAATATTCCAGTTTTGCCGCCGACCAGGGCATCTCATAATACAGCCTGTTAAAATCCCCTCTCGGTCCCTGCTTTGTGCACCAATAACCTGGATCGAGTTCATATATTACTGTCTTGGGAATCCCCTTTTCACAAACTTTTTTCAGTAAAAAATAAGCGTCCTCAGGAAATTCCCCGCCCAGACAAAGATTAATGCTTTTCTGCCCTGTCTTCTCCTCCACCACTTTGGGATTAATCCCATTTAATCCATGAGAAGTGCCTAGGAACACCGTATCATATTGCTCCGTAGTAATCCGATGCATCATCAGCCTCACGTAGCTATAGGGAATCAGCGCATAATTCATCGTCGCATTTACTGCCGCCAGCGCTGCCAAGAGAAACACGACCAGAAGTATGGCTTTCTTAAAATTGTGCATAAATAAAACCTCCTGCCTCGCCGGAAGGCTGTCCCAGAGCCGGAAGCACCAGAAATAATGCTGCAAAAAGAACGCATTTCACCAACCAGTGCCGCCTTCCATAAAAACTTTCCAAATCTCTGCCCTGTTCCTGCAGCAGGCTTACCACAAATACGATCAAGCAACCTGCCAAAATCACAAACAGAATGATGGGCGTATACGCCGTACCGCTCGCCTCCCCGCTCTCAATCGTCAAAAGCTCCGACAGCCGAAACCGGGTCAGCGAATATTTCATCATTTGAAACGCCGCTTGCACGCTGTTTGCACGGTCAAAAAACCAACTGATATTCACAAGCAGGAACGTACGCAAAATTTGAAAAAAGCGAAATCCCAGACTGTCGTCTGAAATATGAAGCGCCTGTTTCCAGTTCCGGTACTTAGGCGCCATCAATCCGCTGAATGCAATGATCACGCCGTTATACAGTCCATATACAATAAACTTCCAGGCGGCTCCATGCCAGACGCCCACTACCAAAAATACGATAATGTTCGCCAGGCAGATGGGAAGAAGCCTCCCTGTCTGTTTGCCAAAAACCTTCTTGGCAAATTTAGAAAAATGCTTCATCCATCGAGACAGAGACACCGGGTAAAATATATAATCTTTCATCCAGGTTCCCAAAGTGATATGCCAGCGATGCCAAAAGTCTGTGATAGACACTGCAAAATAAGGACGCTTAAAGTTTTCGTCGATCTGTATTCCGAATAATCCGGCGATTCCAATTACCACGTCCATGCCGCCAGAAAAGTCACAGTAAAGCTGTATGCTGTAAGCCAGAACCGCCACAATTCCCAGACCGGAATACTTTTGTGGATCACCAAAAATTGCATCCACAAATATGACTGCATTGTCCGCAATCACCATCTTCTTGAAATATCCCCATAAAATCCGCAGCAGGCTCAGCTCCGTTCTTTTGAGGTCAAAGCTGTGAGATTCATAGAGCTGCCTGCCAAGCTTGTCAAAACGCCCGATAGGCCCCTGGAGGATCTGTGGAAAAAAAGATACAAACAAGGCAAAGCGAAACAGATTCTGCTCTGCCTTTATCTTCTCCCAATATACGTCAAGAATATATCCCATCGACTGAAAGGTATAAAATGAGATCCCCAGCGGCAGCAGCAAGGACAATTCTCCCTGTTTGATCCCAAAAATGGCATTTGCGGTAGAAATGGCAAAATTTGTGTACTTCAAAATTGCTAACACGCCGAAATTCAGCAAAAGCACCAACACTAGCGCCCGTCTTTTTCTTTGTCTGCGCCTGCTTTTATCCGGTTCTTTGTGACTCAAAGTCTGAATCCAGATTCCGGCAAGCCAGGTACTTACTGTAGTAAGTGCCAGAAAGCATGTGACCTTTATCCCTCCGCTGCTATAATAAATATAGCTAAAAATAAGCAGCCAGATCCACTGGTATTTTCGGGGAATCCAATAATATCCTGCCGCCGCCGTCACCACAAACAAAAGAAATTCCATTGAAATCAGCGACATCCTGCACCTACCGTTCTGCCTGCAGTTTCTTTACCATCGCCCACAAAGCCTTCGCTGAATTGAAATTCGACGGAATTACCTGAGAAGGCGTAATCGTGATCTCAAACTCATCCTGCAATTCACTGACAATGGAAAGAATAGCAAAAGAATCTAAAATTCCATCATCGATCAATGTCTCGCAATTTTCATAATCTGTATCCGGCTGAATCTCTTCCAAAATCTCTAATAATTTTTCCATCTTTTCCTCCATTCCGTGCTTCTTTTTGCACATATAGGTAGTTTGGGAAAGAATCCATTGATTCTTTCACTCTTTCCTCCATTCCGTGCTTCTTTTTGCACATATAGGTAGCTTTTCTCTCTCTTGTTATTTTTTATATGCAGCTGTTAAATAGATCGGTGGATTGTAACTTTCGCACCTGCCTAAGTCCTTGATCCCTTGACCAAAAGAATACCCTGGGCAGATCCCGGCTTAAAAACAGGCTGATGCCTTCCATTACAGAGTACGCCCCCGTCCGCTGAAATACGAGTACATCCCCCTCCTGTGCATCTGTCAGAGGAAGCTGCTTGACAATCACATCGGCAGAAGTACAAAGGGAACCGCAGATGGTCCATTCTTCTTTTTCCTGCCCTGTCTGCCCATTCCTGCAAATGTGCTCTATAAAAGGCTGTTTCATAGCCATCACCTGTCCATAATAATTCATGTGATGGATTCCGCCGTCGACAATGCCGTAAATCTGACCAGCAATCTCTTTTTTGTCTACAATGGATGTGAAAAAACTGCCGCAGTCAGCTGCGAGAAATCTCCCCATCTCCAAAGTGACATGTCCTTGAAACTCCATTTTCTTTACATGTTCTGTAAACTCCGAAAGCAGCTCCTGCAACTGCTCTTGTTGCTCTGACTGAAAGTATGGCACGCAAAATCCCGGACCATACTCCAATTCTTGCACCGAGGCTCCCAGCGCCGTCAATTCCTGAATCCATCCATCCAGCTTCTGCAGCTCTTTTTTTATTTTACGCATGGTTTTCTGTGTCCCGGAATAATACTGTATCCCTAAAAGTTCCAGCGCCGGATCGTGACCCATGCCAGAAAAAATCTCTTTCACTTGCGCAAAATCCACGCCAAACTGATTGCCACTGCTGATGCGCACTAAGATCTTGAGCTTGTTTCCTGTCTCTGTTGCGCATTCTTTCAGCAATTCTAACTGCCGTAAGGATTCTACCGTAAAAATGCCTTCGCCCTGGTATTGTGACACAATCCTAAAGATGTCTGCCCGCTCCTTATTGACGCCAGAGATCACTAGCCGTTCCATTGGCAAGCGCTCCCGCTCGCAAATACGGAATTCTCCCGGAGAACACACCTCAAAACGCTCTACCATGGATTCCATTGGCGCCACCAAAAATGGATTCGCTTTCATGGCATAACATAAATCAATATTCGCTTTCTGTAGTACGCCATGTATGATATTGATGCGATTCGAAAGTGCGTCAATGTCGAATACATAGGCAGGAGTTCCATAGTCCGCTATTAATTCTTCGATCGCCTCTGTTGTCATTTCTGTCCCTCCTGATACAATCTCTTTAAAGCCCCCCGGTCAATTTTACCATTTGGGGTTATGGGAAGATGTTCCTGGCGGCAAAATGCATTGGGAATCATAAACGCAGGGAGCTGCGTCCGCAACAGCTTGACAATCTCGCGCTTCTCAATCTCTCCTTCGTAGAATGCGACGATCTTCAAATCATGCTCGTCAAAAACACAGCAGACCCGGTGAACTTGCTCAAGCCGCTCCATCGCTGTCTCGATCTCTCCCAACTCAATGCGGTGTCCCATGTGTTTAATCTGAAAATCTTTTCGGGTGGCATAACATAATTCGCCCCGCTCATTATAATACCCCAAATCCCCGGTTCTGTAAATCATTTCCATAAAATAAGGATTTAAAGGATTTTGAACAAATGCCTTTTGTGTCTGTTCTTTGTTATTGTAATATCCTAGGGACAACGCCGTTCCGCCGACACAGATTTCCCCCCGCCGCCCTGACGTCTCTTTTTCCACCAGACGATCCTGTTCATCCAGAAGAAACACTTTCTCATTCGGAAACGGTCCGCCGATGGGAATCACTTCCCCAGGCTCAAACTCCCGGTCAACCACAAAATAGGTACAATTGCAAGTAATTTCTGTAGGACCGTAAAGATTGACATACATTGCATCCGGCAGATACTGGCGCCAAATGTTCAAATGCCGCACTGGCATTGATTCGCCGCTGAACAGCACCTTGTTCACTTGTTTTGGCACCCGGTAAGTAAATCCTTTCAATTCGCTGAGGATGCACAGTGCAGACACTGCCCAGACCAGCGTGGTCACCTTGCGCTCGCAAAGATAATCCAAAAGCTGCACTGGAAAGGAAAAAAGCCGCCTGGGAAGCAGTTCCACTGTCGCCCCTGTCTTTAATCCACTGTAAATATCTTTCACCGATACGTCGAAGTCAAGCGGCGCCTGGTTTCCAATCACATCCTCGTGCGTAATTTGAAACTTGTCCGTAAAATAATTCATAAAATCAATCACCGACCGATGGCTGACGACCACCCCTTTGGGCACTCCGGTGGAACCCGAGGTAAAGATCCCATACAAGGGATCTGTGTCGCAGGCGCTGCATCGCAGCTGCCGCAATATATTCGAGGAAACTTCCTGCTGCTCCAACTCCTGCAATTGCATCATCGAAAATCCCTCTTCAGGTTTTCCTGCATGTTCCAAAATCTCCAACGATTTGCCATCTTGGATATTAGTGATCGCCAAGGGCTGCTCCAAAGCCGCAAGAATCTGCGCAATCCTCTGCACTGGCTGCTTGATGTCTAACATGACATAAAAACAGCCTGCAGAAACAATCCCCATAAATGCCGCAATTGCGTCTACGCTCTTTTCCATCCAGACTGCAACAGGAGCGCCTGGCTTCTTTCTGGCTGCAAGCGCGCTTCCTATTCTCTCTGCCCGCTGTTTTAACTGCTGCCAAGTACAAGCTTCTTTCTGATCTGCAAAAGCAATTTTATTTGGAAATTTTTCTGCTGACTGTTCTAAATACTGTAAAACATTTGTCATAACTTTATTACCATTCTATCCTTTGCCCTTCCATAACTTATGGTTTTGGGCTGTTATGCTGAAAACTGTTTCTTTAAGTTATCGTAGATCCTATTAATAATCTGCAAGGTCCTGGTATCTCCCGCCAGATTATCAGGATGAAATATTTTTATAAGTTCCCTATAGCGTTTCTTCATTTCCAATTCACTTTGCACGCCAGAAAAGAAAATCTCCGCCTCTGCCAGATATTCGGCAGAAGACCCGCTACGGCTGCCCATCGACCGGTTCAGCTCTCGTTTCTTGTTCTTTTCAATCTCTTCTCTTTCTTCTGCAAGCCTGCGAAGTTCTTGCTCCAATATTTTCCACTTTGTTTGAAATAGCAGTGATTCTTTTGAGAGACGTTTCTCCTCAAGATCCTTTTTCAAGTAAAACTCCTGCCGTTCCCGTTCAAACCTGCGCCTGTCCTCGGTAATTTCCTGCAGGAACTCACGCCTGCTCCTAGCAATTTCCTCTCTGAGCCGGATTCTCTCTTCTGCCATCTCCTGCTGAAATTTTCGTCTCTCCTCTGCAATGATCTTCTGCTCTTCCCAACGCATCCTATGCAGCTTTTGTTGTTCTTTCCACTGCAGCTTCTCTCGTGCCGTCTCCTCTTCGGGTTTCTGAGGTATTGTCTCCTCTTCGGGCTCCTGAAGTGCCGCCTCCGCCCGCATTTTTGGCTGCTCCATTCCCCTGCCTCCTTCGTAACAATCCTGACACCGACAAATCCATGCTGATATAGGAAGACAGGCTGGTTCTATTTCCCAGTCTTTCCCATATCAGCTCTCATTCTACAATAAATTATGGAAAATAGCAACGGAACTCAGCGAAAATTTATGATTTTCACTTTGCTGTAAGCTCCTGGAATCCTCTTTTTCTGGAAAGCTTTATAAGCACGGAGTCGAAAACTATATTTTTTGCCCTTTTTCATCCCTGACTTCACAAAAGATGTCGTATTTCCCTTGGCAATCGTCTTTATTTTCTGATAACTCCCTTTCTCTGTCTTCATAAAAATTTCATAACCGCTGGCGCCTGAAACCCTTTTCCAAACCAGCTTCACCTTGTTGCTTCCACTTTTCTTCACAGATTGCAGCGTTGCCGCTGCTGGAGCGGTAGCAGCATGAACGGTTCCTGTCCCAGCAGCATATACTTTCGTCCCATTAACCAGGCGGTATGGGGTTACGCGCAGCATATACTCCGTTGCAGGCTTTAACCCGCCATAAGAACGGATATTGCCGGTCACATACTTGGTGGAAATCACCTGATTCCCTTTATAAAATACCAGGCGGTAACTGACATTATTTTCCCGTTTCCAGGTAAAAGTCAAAGAGCCCGCCAAATTCTTTGTAACTTTCAACCCAGTCACATTCCCTGGTCTTGCAGGCTTTAACATCGGGATCTCTTCTGTATAGCTTTCCCCACAGAAAATGCAGATATACGTCTTTATTCCTTTCTCAGTCTCCGTAGCCGCTTTGGTAATCTTTGACTGGTACTGATGACCAGGACAAATATTCAGCTCTGGAAGAGCGTAAGTAAAAACCTGCTGCTTTGCCACAAGCTGTGGCGTATTCTGAAGCGCATAGCACAGATTTTTCCCCTGAACTGCAAAGCCAAATATCAATTGCCCTGGAGCTTTCGCAGGCTCATACGCTTCCGTAATGGTTCCGTCTGGCTTCAGACGCCAAATCTTATCCTTATCATTAAAATAAATCTTTCCATCGGCTTTAGACAAAAACATGAAGCTCGAAGTAAATATGGAATTGCCCCCATCAACATTCCAGGCGTCCACAGCGTAAACTTTCTCGATTCCTCCAGCCAAAAGCTCCGCCCGCTTTACCAGTTCCACTTTAAAATCCTCGTACAAAGAGTAATACCATTCTCCCTGATAAGGACAGATCGCAGAGGTGATTCCTGACCAGTAAAAATCGTCATAAAGCATCGAATCCGCCTTGCGCTCAGTGCTCCAGCCCTGGTGTCCATGGTCGGCATCCGAGATTGCCTGATCACTAAGTAAAAAATAATTATGTCCTACTCTTCCAATACAATCCCGGACTGGGTCATCCCAGGTATTATCCACATGATACCATTTTCCTTCTATTTCGATGAGATTCCAGGCATGGTTCATGGACGGGCTGCTGACCATCTCACAGGAAATTCCAAGTTTATCTTTCATGATATAACAGTAAGCGTTTCCATATCCGTCACACACTGCCATCTTGTTCACGAGCGCCCCATATGCCGTATGAGAAACCTGCGGCAGGCTGCCATTATTCAGCCTGTCATAGTCATACTCGCAATTCTGTATCAGATAATCATGCACTGCCAGAGCTTTCTCCAAATCACTCATAGAAGCTTCTGTCTGTGCCACCGCCCGGCTTGCCGCCGCTTCAAGCTGCAGCTTTTGCTGTTCCACTTCATTCTTGGTGCCAAGATATTTCACATTATAAGAAAAGATCAAATTCGTCGCAGGACTATAGGAATAGCTGACATTGCGCTCCACATAAAACAGACCGGAATGGCTGTTTAAAATCTGGAAGAAAACAGCAAACGCCTCTTCTCTTGTTACTTTATATGCAGAAACATCGATCTCTTCTTGAAATTGTTCCAAAGCATCGACAATATAACTCTCTAAATCCATACCTGCGGCCCGTGCGCTCTGATCTTTTTGCAAAGGATAACGCACTTTGGGCTGCTGGTAATAATCTGAATCATAGCGGTTTTCTTCCGTCAATATCATGGTTTCTGTCTCAATCTCTCCTGCAGCCTGTGCCTTTACATTGCTCAGGCACAAGAACAGCAGAAGGAATATCCATGAATATCTTTTTTTCATTACTATCATCTGCCTCCTACTTGTCATTTCTTGCGTATTTTTACTGTTTTGACCTTGCTGTAGCTGCCATAATAGTTTTTGCCTTTCAACTCCTTATAAGCACGCACACGGAACTGATAGGACGTTCCTTTTTTGAGTTTGGACTTTAAAAAGGAAATCGTTTTTCCTTTGGTAATGGTTTTTATTTTCTTATAACTTCCTTTTCCACTTTTCATAAAGATTTGATAACCATTCGCCCCAGAGGCCTTTTTCCAAGTCAACTTGACAGCAGTTTTGCCATTTTGTTTTGCAGAACTGAGCTTTACCGCCGCTGGCGCTGTGGCAGCCTGCAGTTTTGTTGCGGCACTGGCATATATCTTCGTACGATTTACGACATAATACGGGGTAACCTCCACAGTATATATCGTTGCCGCTTTAAGCTTTGTGAACGTACAACTATTTCCAATCACATATTTTGTGGAAATCTTTTTATTTCCCTGTTTAAACACAAGACGATAACCAGAAGCGTCTCCCTTTTTCCAGGTAAATGACAAGGATTTTGCCTGATATTTCTTAAGTTTCAGACCAGAAGCTTTTCCTGGTCTTTCCAGCTGGATAGGAGGAAGCTTGGGGATCTCTTCTGTCTGAACGTCGCCGCACACGCTGCAGGTCTTGGTTCTCTCTCCTGCTTCTTCCTGCGTCGGCTCTTTGGTCACTTCCGATGTATATTGATGCCCCGGACATTCCACCGTCACTTCCACTTTGATGTCCGTGACGATCTGATACTTCTCCGTGTCCTCCGGCGTGTACGTCACCACATATTCATACGTTCCTTCCTGATAAAGCTTCGTCTCTGGATCTGTCTGCCACTCAAAGCCTGCCGGCAGTTCCACGCTCCCTAGCGTCTTTCCGCTCTCTCCCCTTAGTCCCGTGGGCACCGTGTACTCTGGCACCTGCTGACCTGGATTCGTCGCTGGAATCACCTCTATCTGCACGTCGCCGCACATACTGCAGGTTTTGGTTCTCTCTCCTGGCTCTGTCTCTGTCGGTTCTTTGGTGATCTCAGATACATACTTATGACCAGATGATGCATAGGGACATGCTACAGTTACTTCTATTTCAATATCGGCAACTGTCAGATAATTCTTACTGTCGCTTGGCGTATATCTTGCCAAAAACTTATGGGTTCCTTGCTGATACATTTTAACATTGCGATCCATCCAGGAAAAGCCGTTGCGTAAGCCCACAGAAGAAAGGGGGCTGCCACTAAAGCCTGTCAATCCAACTGGAATCGTATACGTGGGCGCCGCTTTTTCTATCTCAAGCTGCGCAGAGCCATAAAGCACCTGATATCCAGTTCGTTCCACCCTATATAACACGGTATAGGTTCCTGCATCCACGATCTCTGGGTGCTCTTTTGCGAATATGCCGTCTTCTCCTGCATACCAGACCTGGTCTGCCTGCTGCAGGCCGCTCAGAGAAATCTCTTTCGCCGTCCCATCATAGACTGCCGTTGTCTTCTCTGCGGAAATGCCTGTAATTTCCGGAAGCTCAAGCTCAGAAAACTCGTGCTCAAGGATCTGCTGTTTTGCAGACATGCCGGGGGATTCTTGAAGAACATAGCATAAATTATTGCCTCGTATCGTAAATCCATAAATTTGCTGCCCAGCCGCAAGCTGAGGTTCAAGCACCGTCTCTGCCGACGCATCTTCCTTCAGACGCTTGATTGCTTGATTCGTATTATAATATAACTGCCCGTTCACTTTCGACAAATACATAAAACCGGAAGTATAATACTGGCTTCCTCCGGCTGTCCATGCATTCTCTGCGCAGATGGTTTCTGCCTCCCCGTTTAAAAGATCGCTTCTCTTTACCAGATTTACTTTCCCATCCTTATACATGGAGTAATGCCAGGCTCCTTGATGGAAATAGATCCCAGAAGTGACCCCTGACCAATAGGCGTCATCATACTCTGTGGATTCCGCTTTCAAATCGGTAACCCAGCCGCTATGTCTATGATCTTGATCCTGAATTGCCGAATCGCTGAGCAGAAAAAAATCGTGACCGACTCTTCCGATCCTGTCCCAGACAGGATCATCCCAGGTAGCGTCCACATGATACCAGTTTCCGTCAATTTGAATCATATTCCAAGCGTGGTTCATGCTGTCGCTGCTCACCAGCACGCACGGAACATTGAGCTTACTCTGCATCACATAGGAAAACGCCTTGCCATAGCCGTCACATACGCATATATGATTCACCAATGCGCCATATGCAGTATGCGAGACAGCCGGAACCGTATTTGTGTCTAACCGTTCTTTGTCATACTCGCAAAGCTGCACCAGATAATCATGCACCACCAGCGCTTTTTGCAAATCCGTCATAGATGGTTCCACCTGCGCTGCCGCCTGGTCAGCCGCAATTTCAAACTCCTGCTGCTGTTGCCGAATCTCATCTGGCGCGCCCAGATATTGCGGCGTATAGGATACAAGCATATTGTCCGTCTTAGAATAACTCCAAGACACACTATTTCCTACATAAAACAGCTCTGGATGGCTATTGAGGATCTGAAAATATCTGTTTGACGCCTCGGGCTTCTCATTGGGAATCTTATAGCCAGAAACATCGATACGTTCCTCAAAATTCTTCAATCCTTCCAAAATACGCTCTTCCAGCGTCTGTTGCTCCCTGACATTGGATGTCCTGCTCTTGGAAACAGGGTAAATTGTCTCTGGTTTTTGGTATAACTGTGGCTCATAGCGATTCTCGTCCGTTATGGTTACGCCGGTCATTCCTACAGTGCCAGTCTCAGCCTGAACTGGCATCTGCACTGAAGTTACCAGCAAAAAGAAAGCCATCAGAAACGACCATATCCGCCTTTTTTTCATAAGCTACCTCCTAATTATGATTTTTTAATAATATACGTTAGCCACATTATATAATAGGGAAACCTAATTTACAAGAAAGAATCCTGCTTTATCTGATTTTTTACCTGCAGCGGGTCATCCCGGCAGACATTTTACAAAAGTTGCGTGCCGCTCATAATGCCATCTCTTATAAGAACAAGAGCGTAAGAGATTTCGTCCCTACCCTCTGATTTCAATTCTTTATATGTAAATAAATTCCTCGTTCACAATTTTCCTAACATTAGCCCTTATATTATTAAGTTTTCCTATCCAATCTAAGGCATTTTCAGCTTTTAAATGTTCCGTTATGATCTGTGGCTGTTTCATATCCTCAATGAGCCTGTGGGAGCGTTCTTGCGCCTGTCTGTCAACCTTGGCAAGAAAAATGTCAAGATTACCGCTTGTGAAAAGATTGGCGTATGTAACTTTGCGATACCGCTTCACTTTAGATAAAAAATAAAAATAGCTGGAAACTGTCATTCTAGTACTCAGTTTCCAGCCTGTTCTTTAATTCGAATCTGTAATGTCTTCGAAAGTCTCTTTTAATTTTCCCATAAATCCTTTTTTCTTTCCATGCTTCTCTGTGCTTGCAGCGCCGTTTTGCTTCTTTAACGATTGGCCGCTTGCCTCGTCGAACTTCCGCAAAGCTTCTTTTGCCTCCTCGTTTAAGCTGGTAGGCACCTGAACCACCAGGGTCACATAATGATCTCCCCGGACAGAAGAATTCCGCAAAGACGGGATGCCCTTGTTCTTGAGGCGAATCCGGGTATCTGTCTGCGTTCCCGGCTTCACATCATACAGAATATCGCCGTCGATGGTACTGATACGCACTTCTCCGCCCAATGCCGCCTGGGCAAAGGAAATGGGCGCCGTAGAATAAATATTCATGTCCTGCCTCTGGAAAATCGGATGTCTGCTGACATTTACTTCCACCAAAAGATCTCCTCTTGGTCCTCCATTGGTGCCTGGTTCCCCCTTTTCACGGATGCGCACGCTCTGACCGTTGTCAATTCCTGCGGGAATCGATACTTTGATCTTTCTGCGTTTTGCAATATAACCGCTTCCATGACAGTCTGGACATTTCTCCTTGATGATTTTTCCAGTACCGCGGCATTCCGGGCAGGTCTGGACATTCTGTACCATGCCCAGGAAAGATTGCTGGGTGTAGACCACTTTTCCCTTGCCTCCGCACTTGGTGCAAGTCTCTGGGCTTGTGCCTGGCTTAGCTCCGGTAGTATGGCAAGTGGTACACTCATCCTTGAGGGTAATCTCTATCTCTTTCTCACAGCCAAAAGCCGCCTCCTCAAAACTGATGCGCACTGCCGCCCGCAGATTTGCTCCTTTCATGGGGCCATTGCTGGCGGAAGAACGCCTTCTGCCACCGCCAAACAAATCCCCGAAGATATCTCCGAAAATATCTCCCATATCCATGCCTGAAAAGTCAAACCCTCCAGCGCCGCCGCCCATGCCGCCCTCAAAGGCAGCGTGGCCGAACTGGTCATACTGGCGTTTTTTATCTGGATCGCTCAAAACGGCATAGGCTTCTGACGCCTCTTTAAATTTTTTCTCTGCTTCCGCATCCCCTGGGTTCATATCAGGATGATATTTCTTGGCTAACTGGCGATATGCTTTTTTAATCGCAGTCTCGTCAGCATTTTTGTCCACGCCCAGGACTTCATAGTAATCTCTCTTCTGTTCTGCCATGAATTATACTTCCTTATAATCTGCATCTACCACGTCGTCATCTGCGCTGCTGTAAGATTCTGCTCCCATATCCGGACCTGCGCCCTGCGCTCCCTGCGCCGCCTGTGCATTCTCGTACATCTTTGCAAAGACTTTCTGCGCGCTCTCCATCAATTTTTCCTTTGCCGCCTTCATCTCGCCAACCTGGTCGTCTGTCATTTCTTCTGCATTTGGATGTGCCTCCACCATTGCCTTTAAGGCGCTAAGATCTGCCTCAACTGCAGACTTATCTGCGGCGTCAATATGATCTCCTACCTCTTCCAACGCTTTTTCTGTCTGGAACACGAAAGAGTCTGCGTCATTTCTGGTGTCAATAGCTTCTTTGCGCTTCTTATCCTGCGCCTCGAACTCTGCTGCCTCTTTCACTGCTTTTTCAATATCTGCGTCAGACATATTGGAGCCTGCGGTGATCGTAATATGCTGTTCTTTTCCAGTTCCCAAATCTTTTGCAGATACGTTTACAATGCCGTTTGCATCAATGTCAAAGGTAACTTCGATCTGAGGCACTCCGCGTCTTGCTGGAGGAATTCCATCCAGGCGGAACTGTCCTAAGGACTTGTTGTCTCTTACAAATTGACGCTCTCCCTGTACTACGTTGATATCCACGGCTGTCTGGTTATCTGCCGCAGTGGAGAAAATCTGGCTCTTCTTGGTCGGAATGGTCGTGTTACGCTCAATCAGCCTTGTCGCCACGCCTCCCATGGTCTCGATGGAGAGGGATAACGGCGTAACGTCCAAAAGGAGAATCTCGCCTGCGCCTGCATCTCCGGCAAGCTTGCCACCCTGAATGGAAGCGCCCAAAGCCACGCACTCATCGGGATTTAAAGACTTGCTGGGCTCTTTGCCCGTCAACTGCTTTACCTTGTCCTGTACGGCTGGAACTCTCGTGGATCCTCCCACCAGCAGAACCTGGCCCAATTCAGAAGCGCTAAGCCCCGCGTCCTTCAAAGCGTTCTGTACCGGAATTGCCGTGCGCTCTACCAAGTCATGGGTAAGCTCATCAAATTTCGCCCTCGTCAAATCCATGTCAAAATGCTTAGGACCTTCCTCCGTTGCCGTAATGAAAGGCAGATTGATGTTAGTCGTCGTAGCAGAAGAGAGCTCTTTCTTAGCTTTTTCTGCTGCTTCTTTCAATCTCTGCAGCGCCATCTTGTCACCAGAAAGATCAATGCCTTCCATTTTTTTGAATTCTGCCAGCATATAATCTGTAATCTTCTGGTCAAAATCATCCCCGCCCAGGCGGTTATCTCCAGAAGTGGACAATACTTCAATCACGCCCTCGCCGATCTCAATAATGGATACGTCAAACGTGCCGCCGCCTAAGTCGTAGACCATGATCTTCTGTTCTTTTTCATTGTCAAGTCCATACGCCAGGGCTGCCGCCGTAGGCTCGTTGATAATACGCTTCACATCCAAGCCTGCGATCTTTCCTGCATCCTTGGTTGCCTGACGCTGGGCGTCATTGAAGTATGCAGGCACGGTAATTACCGCTTCCACCACTTTTTCACCCAGATAATTTTCTGCATCTGCCTTTAATTTCTGCAGGATCATCGCTGAAATTTCCTGTGGGGAATAATTCTTGCCATCAATAGATCGTTTCTGTTCTGTACCCATATCTCTTTTAATAGAAGAAATGGTCTTCTCTGCGTTTGTCACAGCCTGGCGTTTTGCCGGCTCCCCTACCAGACGTTCTCCTGTCTTCGTAAATGCAACTACGGACGGCGTCGTCCTAGCTCCTTCTGTATTGGCGATAACCACCGGCTTACCACCTTCCATAACTGCCACACAGCTATTTGTCGTTCCTAAATCAATACCAATAATCTTGCTCATAATAGAGACCTCCTCTTAAAATGATTATCTAACTAAAAATTTGTTTCCTTGTTGTATGTCTTTACTGCGCCACGGCAACCATGCTGTGCCTTACCACGCTGTCACGGTACATATAGCCCTTTTGAAGCTCCTGCGCCACCACGCCGGATTCAAATTCTTCACTCTCTACCTGCATCACCGCATTGTGAAAATCTGGGTTAAACTCCGTGCCCACTGCTTCAATAGCTTTCACTTCCAATCCTTCCAGCTCCGTCATCAGCTGCTTATATATTTTATCCATTCCCTGGACAAAGGGATCCTCCTTCGACTCGTCTAAAACGGCGGATAAGCCTCTCTCAAAATTATCTATCACAGGGAGAATCTTCTCAATCACGCTTTTGGCGCCCACTTCAAACATCTGGGCCTTTTCTTTCTCGGTGCGCTTCCGGAAATTATCGAACTCCGCCATCTGCCGCTGCACACGGTCGGTAAGCTCTGCAATCTTCTCCTCCTGCTTGCTCTTCTTATCTTTTTTCTTATTAAAAAAACCTTTTTTGCCACTCTCGGCTGTTTCCTCTTGCGACTCCTCTGAGGCTTCTTCCAAAACTTCCTTTGCCTCTTCTTCGGATATTTCCTCTTCCTTGACTTCTCCCTCCGCATCCTCATGCTCCTGATTTTCAAGGTTCTCTGCTTCCGCTTGCTGTTTCAAATCTATATCCTTGCTCTGTGTTTCTGCCATATCCATTCACCTTTCTTTTCTTCCTATTTGTCTTTGTTTTTATGAAATACTGTATCTAACTGGCTTTTCAATGTTTTCAAATTGTCCATGACATTCTCATAATCCATCCGCTTCGGGCCAATAATCCCAATGGTTCCCGTCATGCCTTCTCCCAATTGATAAGTGGCGGTCACCAGGCTGCAGTCTTTCATGTTCTGAATCGGAGACTCATCACCGATATATACCTGAATCTCGGTCTGCTCTTCCGACGCCAAGGCCTCATTCACCAATGTCACCAACTGCTTCTTCTCTTCAAATGCATTCAGCAGCTCGCTTGCTTTCCCAGCATCGCTCAGCTCTGGATATTTGAGGATATTGGTGGTTCCGCTGGTATAAACCTCCAAGTCTTCTTCCTCCTCGAAAGCCCCTGCAAGGGCGTCCAGAACATCGCTTACTATATTGCTGTGAATTCCCGCCTGCTCTTTGAGCCTGGCTATGGTTCCCAGATTGATCTGCTCTGCCGACAGACCGTTTAAACTAGTGTTAAGAAGAATGTTCAGCTTCAGCAAGGTTTCATTATCTAATGCTTCCCTGGTAGGAATCATCTTATTCTTCACAAGATTGCCTTCTGTCACAATCACGGCAAGTAGCTGTTCTTTGTCCACCTGGGAAAGCTGCAGGAATTTTACTTTATTGCGATGATAAGAGGGCGCCGTAATCATGGCAGTATAATTGGTATTCTGCGCCAGAACCTTTGCCATCTGCTGCAGCACCTGCTCCATGCGCTCGGTATGTTCAATCATGAACTCCTTGATCTCTGCGACTTGCTGATTCTTTTCCTTCATCAGGTTATCTACATAAAAACGATAGCCTTTATCAGAAGGAATCCGTCCGGCAGAGGTATGAGGCTGCAAAATATAACCGAGCTCTTCCAAATCCGACATTTCATTGCGGATGGTTGCAGAACTCAGATTCAAATCTGAATATTTGGAAATGGTCCTGGAACCCACCGGCTCGCCTGTGTCCAGATAATTACGGATAATGGCGTTTAAAATTTTTGTCTTTCTATCATCTAATTCCTGCATCACTATCCTCCATCCCCTCTCATTGTTAGCACTCAACTTTCAAGAGTGCTAACATCCATGTACTTAAGATAGCACTATCATTTTTTCTTGTCAATAGTAAATTTACGATTTTATAATTTCTTTATAAATCGAGAATCGAATTTGACCTGTTTCTAACCTATGACACAAAATATGTGCTCGCTTTCTATTTCTCAGTCATCATTCCTTGGAAATACATTCAAAGACCTATATAAGATGCCGCTTTATACAGTATAAGAAAAGCTGCTGCAAAATAACTGTCCTATACAGGATATGGTTGTAAATTACCTAAATCTGACCCATATAATGTATATAAACAATATTTCACAACAGCCTTGCACTATATCAGGCAGTTTTTTTCAATAACCTCTTATCTGATTCTCTCACTCCAACAAAAATTCACTGAGCGCATAATTGCTTACGGAGATTCCTTCTTCTGTCAGAAATACCCTTCCTTCCCGCTGTTGTAGCAGTCCCTGCCGCCGCAACTTATCCAACGCGTCTTTGTAAATGCATTCCAGCTCGATGCCAAACAGTTCCTGAAACCTGTTTCTAGATATCCCTTCCGTCATCCGCAGCCCCAAAAACATAAATTCCTCCATCTGCCGGCTTTTTTGTAACAACTCTGGCGACTCTTTCAGGCTGCAGGGATCTCCCCACAGATATTGCTCTAGATTACTGGCATTGCAAAACCTTGCAGATTCCAACAGGGAAGAACTTCCAAGGCCTAGCCCTAGATAAGGCGTCAGACGCCAATAGCCCATATTATGGCGGCAAGCTTTCCCTGGCAGGGCATAGTTCGATATCTCATAGCGATAATAGCCTTTTTCGGCCAAAAGCTCCGTGGTCATTGCATACATTTGCCGCTCGGTTTCTTCATCCGGCAAATACTGCGGCGTCTCTCCTTTTTGCCTGCGCAGCTCATCTTCTCGATACTTGTCATAAAACGGCGTGCCTTCCTCTATGATCAGGCTGTAGGCAGAAATATGTTCCGGCTTTACCGCAAGCACCTTTTTCAGCGTATATCTCCAGTCCTGCAACGTCTGTCCTGGCAAAGCCGACATCAGGTCCACATTCACATTGTCAAAGCCCGCTTTGCGCGCCAGATCGAGGCTCGCTAAAAATTCTTCAAAGCAATGAATCCTTCCTAGCCTCTTGAGCTCCTCATTTTTGGCGGACTGCAGCCCAAGGCTCAAGCGGTTCACACCCGCTCTCTTGTAGCTCGCCAGCTTGATCTGGGTCAATGTTCCAGGATTACATTCTACCGTGATTTCCGCATCCTGTCTGATATCAAAATTCTGCTGCAGGCTATCCATGATCTCTTCAATCTGCCCTCCAGGAAGAACCGACGGGGTTCCCCCGCCGAAGAACACCGTTGGCACCTGATATCCGCCGCACCTTTCTGCTTTCTTTTTGATCTCTTGTTTTAACTGATTCACATAACGCCTGTATAACGCTTCCTCCACAGGCATTGAGAGGAAGTCGCAATAATCGCATTTCCGTACGCAGAAAGGAATATGGACATATAATCCCAATTCCCTCTCCGTCAAAGATGCCATTTGTTTCATAAATCCTCTCCCATCCCCCGGCAACGCTGCCGCCTGTTATTTATCATCCAGCTTCAGCACGCTCATAAACGCTTTCTGAGGAATCTCCACATTACCTACCTGGCGCATCCGCTTCTTGCCTTCTTTCTGCTTCTCTAAAAGCTTCCTCTTTCTGGAAATATCGCCTCCGTAACACTTTGCCAATACGTCTTTACGCATTGCCTTTACGGTTTCTCTGGCAATCACCTTGCTGCCCACTGCCGCTTGGATTGGAATCTCAAACAGATGTCTTGGAATCTCCTCTTTGAGCTTTTCACACATCTTCCTTCCCCGCTCGTACGCCGTCTTGCTATGGACAATAAAGGAGAGCGCATCCACTTCCTCCTTATTGATCAGAATGTCTAATTTGACGAGCTCGGAACGGGCATATCCTTTCATCTCATAGTCAAAAGAGGCATACCCTCTGGAACGGGATTTCAAGGCGTCGAAAAAATCATAAATAATTTCATTGAGCGGCAGTTCATATTTCAAAAGCGCCCGAGTTTCTTCCATATATTCCATGCTGATATAAGTACCTCTGCGTTCCTGGCATAAATCCATAATCGCCCCGATGAATTCGCTAGTCACCATGATCTCCGCACTGACGACTGGCTCTTCCATATACTCTATTTCCGCTGGATCTGGCAAATTAGAAGGGTTCGTCAGCTCAATGACTTCCCCGTTTGTCTTATATACTTTATAGATAACCCCTGGCGCCGTAGTCACCAGGTCAAGGTTGTATTCCCGTTCCAGCCGTTCCTGGATAATCTCTAAATGAAGCAGCCCCAAAAAACCACAACGGAATCCAAAGCCTAAGGCAATGGAAGTCTCTGGCTCAAACTGAAGGGCGGCGTCATTTAACCGAAGTTTTTCTAAAGCATCCCTAAGGTCTGGATACTTTGCCCCATCCGCCGGGTACATGCCGCAATACACCATGGGATTTACTTTTTTATAACCTGGAAGCGGCTCGCTGCAGGGACGGTCTGCATCTGTCACAGTATCGCCCACCTGAGTGTCTCTGACATTTTTCAGGCTGGCAGTCATATAGCCTACCATTCCAGCAGACAGCTCTTCACAGGGAATAAACTGACCAGCCCCAAAATATCCTACCTCCACCACGTCTGCCTCTGCTCCTGTAGCCATCATTCGAATCGTGGTTCCCACTTTCACCGTTCCTTCCTTAATCCGGCAAAACACAATGACGCCTTTGTAAGAATCATACAGAGAGTCAAAAATCAATGCCTGAAGCGGATGGTCTGGGCTTCCCTGTGGAGCCGGGATCTTTTCTACGATCTGTTCTAAGACCTCTTCAATATTTAGCCCTGTCTTAGCAGAAATCTGCGGCGCATCCTGGGCTTCTAAGCCAATCACGTCCTCAATCTCCTCAATGACGCGCTGCGGTTGTGCACTGGGAAGGTCAATCTTATTGATCACCGGAAGCACGTCAAGGTCATGATCAAGCGCCAGATAGACATTCGCCAACGTCTGCGCCTCTATCCCCTGAGCTGCATCGACTACCAGAATCGCACCGTCACAAGCGGCAAGGCTTCTTGACACTTCATAATTGAAATCGACATGTCCCGGGGTATCAATCAAGTTAAAAATATACTCTCCTCCATCTTTTGCCTTATAGACAATGCGGACTGTCTGCGCCTTGATGGTAATGCCCCTCTCTCGTTCCAGATCCATATTGTCCAATACCTGGGCCTGCATTTCCCGGTCCGTCAGCAATCCGGTTTTCTCTATGATGCGGTCCGCCAGGGTCGATTTTCCATGATCTATGTGTGCGATGATACAAAAATTTCTAATTTTACTTTGATCAATTGCTGCCATACTGTTCCTCCAAGTTCTTGATGTTTTCTCTATTTTAGCACAGATGCTTTAGGCTTGTCTATGGCGAGGCAAACTTCACGATCAACAGCTCCACCGCCATGCGGTCATTGAGATTCCCAGTCTTTACATCTTCTTCCGCCTCAACGCAATCCGTCACCGCCTCCCAGAGCTGCCGTTCTGAAAAGCGTTTTGCCTGAGCAAGGTTTTTGCGAACCGCAAAATCCCGGATGCCTGCCTTAGAGGCAATACTTTTCGGATCAAATCCCTTGTTCCCAAGCTCTTTCACCTGCAGTAAGATCTGAAACTGCCGGGCAATCAAAAACAAGATCCGCATAGGCGGCTCCTTTAACGCCAGCAAGTCGTAATAGAGCTCCAATGCCTGACGAAGCTTTTTTTCCGCAATCTTGTCCACCATTTCAAAAATCTTTCCGGTGGTCTGGGCCACGCAAACTGCCTCCAAGTCTTCTCTGGTAATGACTTCTCTTCCTAATGTATAGCAAAGCACTTTCTCCAGCTCTTTCTCAATATTTTCCATGTCATTACCTGTTTTTTCCAAAAAAAGCTGCATCTCTCTCTGGGTAATTTTCTTATTTTCCTGTTTCAGCCTCGACAAGATCCAGCGGGTCAAAACGTCGTCTTTTTGCCGGGCAAATTCCACCACGCGCCCTGCCTGTTTCACCGCTTTATACATCTTGCTGCGCTTATCCACTTCTTCCTCCACAAACACAAAGCATGCCGTGTCTGCAATATGCTTCATATACTCCGCAAGCTCCTCGCAAGAAGATTTGAAGATTTTGCTATCCTCAATCACAATCAGACGCCGTGCTGCAAAAAAGGGAAGCGTCTCCGCCAGATCTATAATTTCCCCAGGATTGATATTTTTGCCCTCATATACTGTCACGTTCATGATATCCTCTGCGTCTGCCAATGCCTGACGAAGCTTTTGCGCATACTGCCGTTTCAGATATGACTCCTCGCCGTACAATAGATATGCCGGCTGAAAATTGCCGCTTTTAATGTCTTCTTGAATGCCTTTCATGGCGCCTCTCCTCCTTTTGTTCCTCTATCATACACTATTCAAGGTAAAAATGTCCATACCCGCACCGCTTTCCCTTCCTGCCTCACACGGACTTGTCCCTGATTCATCGTGTAAAAAATTCTGCTGCCAGCCGCTTCCAGCCTTTTTAGCGCCTCTTTTCCAGGATGTCCGTAAGCATTTCTTTCCCCGCAGGAAATCACGGTAACTTTAGGCGTCAGCGCTGCCAAAAGCTCCTCACTGTTAGAACCATTGGAGCCATGGTGCGCCGCTTTGTAAAAATCCACTTCTGAAATCCCATGCCGTTTGAAAACTCCTTGCTCTAAGAGCTTACGTTCCTGCTCCTGACCCATGTCCCCAGTAAAAATCCCGGTAAACCCCTGATGTTCCACTGCTACCGCCAAGGAGGCTGCGTTCCTGTCTGCCCCGGCTGTTCGAGAACTCTGCTTTCCACCCGTTTCATTCGTCAAATTTACACTGTCTGCCTTGGGCTCCCAAGATTCAGATTCTGGACCCAGCACGGTAAACACTGTATCTTTGCTGCCAAATTTCATCCCAGGAGACACAAACTGAATCTGGCAGCCTGCTTCCTGAGCCAGCATCAGCAATTCCTCCATTGCCTGATCTTGCACCATGCCCTGCGCCAGAATCAAGTATTCTACCGGATATCCTTGCTGCAGCAATTCTTTCAAGCCGCTGACATGGTCTGCATCCGCATGACTGACCAGCCAGCCTTTGATTGAACGGATCCCTTTGCATTTTAAAAATGGAAGAATTCGATAAGTTCCCACCTCTTTTAGATCGCTGCTTCCTCCGTCCAAAAAAAAGCAATCTCCACTCTCCGTTTGAACCAGGATCCCGTCTCCTTGTCCGACATCAAGAACATTAATCTCAAACTGAGCAGCCTCCAGATTCAGCGTCACGCAGATCAAAGCAATCCCAAATCCCAAAAACCACCGTCTTTCCTTTCTGCGCCATGCAAATAGAAGACATGCGGCAAGGATCCCATAATAAGCCACGATCTGTTCCAGCCTTGGCTTTCCAGAAACGAACGTTGAGCCTGGAAAGCTCAGACACCAGCTACAAACGCTCTGATTCACAGCAAGGATCCATCCCGCAGGCTTTAACAGGAACGCTCCGAGCCATGGCAGGAAACATCCAAGAACTCCCCCGGCAAGACCCAAAAACAGCAAAATCCCAAGAAACGGCAGAATGCAGCAGTTGACAAGCACGCTATAACAAGGCGCCTCATAATAGAAATAGAACAATAATGGCAACGTCATCAACTGTATGCAAAGACTTGCCAGCAGCAGTTCCTTTCCTTTGCCTAGTATGCGCCACACTATGGCACAAATCAAATTTAACCGCTTTTTCTCCTTTTTTGCACTGCCAGCAGCAGTTCGAAATATCTGGTACGCCAGACTCACTCCAAGAACTGCGCCGTAAGAAAACAAGAACCCGGCATAATCCAAGAGAAAAGGATTCTCCCAGAGCTGAACCATGGCAGTGAACGCAAGAGCGGTCAGGGAATCATAACTGCAGCCTGCCAGGTGCGCCGTCATCTGCAGGGCAAACATCCCCACCGCCCGCCCTGTGGAAACCTCCATGCCCGAAAACTGTCCGAAACTATAGACTATCCACAGAGCAAAGAACGCCGCAAGCTTCCTCGGACAGCCCAGCTTTTGCAAAAATCCAAAAAGCCCCATGCCAAGCAGCGAGACATGAAGTCCGGAAATGGCAAGAATATGGGAAATCCCGGCTTTTTGATACAATGCTTTGACTTCCTGATCAATCTGCGTTTTATCTCCCAGTGCCAAAGTTGCCATTACTCCTGCATCTTCCTTGTGCATCGAACGTACAAACACTTTTCGCATCTTTTGCCGCAGCCCTTGCAAAGCGCACGCATATCTGTTTTCATTTGCCGAGAGCAAGTATTCTTTCTTTGCATATATGCGAAACTCAGATTTTCTACTGTGGCGGAATTGCTTTTCATTGAAATTTCCCTGATTACGGGAGATTTGAAACGGCTCATATCTTCCAACCGCTTTGAGGCGGTTTCCCAGACGATACTGACCATTAGAACTATACATTAGAATCCCAAAACTGGGATAAGCTTTGCCATCCGCAATCACGCGGACATTCGTAAGATCATAAATAAATTGCTCTTTCTTTTCTTCTTTTCTGGAAATCTCCCCCTCTACGGTTATCTCTTTCCCCTGGGAGAGCGCCTTTGCAAGCTCTGTCCTTTCTGCCTGCTGTCTTTGCATGTGAATGGCGCCGCTTGAAAACAGGCACAAGCAAAGAACAAAGCGAAACCATGCGGCGCGTCTGATTCCTTTACAATAAGAAACATTCCTGCTTTGCCGATTGCCCATGGCAGTATCAAAGATCGCCATGGTACATATGCAAAGCATCAGCAAGAGCATTGCCACATAGATCAAACGCCCGTCCCTGCCAAATAAGATCCCAAGCACCAGCGACAGGCATAGGCAACACATGGTTCTTCTAATCAACCGGTTCCTCCTTTTCTTTTGATTGCATTTTCATCTCGTTCTTCTGCCTCTCTGAATCATCCAAATAATCCAGATTTCGCTCATACATGACGCTTAAATCCATTTTCTCCCGATAAACCTTGTTACTGTCCCCATTGACGGATATCTGCACCTTATTGACATCTGGCAATTCCGCCAAGGAATTTGCAATCGAATAAATCACTACTGGCTCCTTAATCTCATAATTCTGATTCAGGAAGCCTTCGCTAAGGTTGACAAAACACACGCCGTCTAACACCGATACGCCCACCAGCTTCGTGCCATCTGGAATCGCCGACTGCCCCTTTCTGCCCCGGGGACCCCTAAGCAACTGCTCCATCACCAGCTTTTCCAAAGAAATGTTGCTGCTGTAATGAATTTCCTGTATTTCCCGTACCAGGCCGTCTCCCTTTTCATTGGCAAAATACAAAGTAATGTTTGCCGTCTGAATGGTATTGATTTGTTCTCCGGGATTTTCAATAAAGCTCTCCACCGTCATAAGGCCCACGGGCGTCCCTTCCGAATCCACCAGAGGCGTGTCGCCCACATAAAAAGAAATGCATTCCACTCCGTCCACCTGTATCAAGGTCCTAACGATGGCAGCCCGGCAGAGTACTTCTTCCACATGATCTAGCTCCAAATATTCGCTGTTAAAATAGAGCGACAACTGATTTTTTTCCAGCTTCCAAGCTTCCAGTTCCACGCCTTTAAACGCAGGCTTGCGGTAATCTGGATCCTGGGTGTCCTCAAACAGCAGGTCCACAAATTCCCGAATCTGCTCTGTGGCCCCTTCTTCTTGAGGCTCATGACCCACTGCGACTGTTTTTGTCTTTTCTTTATTTATATAGTAGACATGATACTTTGAATCTTCCTCCTTGACATTGCTACAGCCCATAATCCCCGCCATAAGAAATGACATCCCTGTCAGAAACAGTATCTGTTTTATGAATTTCATCCAATTCCTCCTAGCGCCTGAACCAGTCAAAAAGCAACAAACTGGCAAATCAAGCCTATGCAATATAGGATAACGGGATCCGGACCGTAAAAATAGTTCCCTCTCCCAGCTTGCTGTGCGCCTTGATCGCTCCCCGGTGCATCAGCACTGCATTCCTGGTAATGGCAAGTCCAAGCCCTGTTCCGCCGATTTCCCTGGAATGAGATTTATCCGCCCGGTAAAAACGCTCGTAAATATGTTCTAAAGATTCCTCTGGTATGCCGATTCCGGAATCTTCGACCCGCACAAAGAAAAATTTATGGTCAGCATTTAAAGATACATGCACCCATCCATCCTCCTTGTTGTACTTTATGGCGTTTTCCACAAGGTTTGTAAGCGCCAAAGATAATTTAACCTCGTCAATTTCGGCTGTAACCGGGCGGAAGCTTTCCAAAACAAGCTCAATATTTTGTTTCTCGGCTATCGGTTTTACCCGTTTCATAATCACTTCCAAGAGCTCATTGATATTCACTAGGGCGATATTGAGGCTGCCTGCCGACTTATCCATCTTCACCAAAGACAGCAAGTCATTAATGATCTTGTTCTCCCGTTCGATCTCCTCTGCGATATCCCCCATAAAATCTTTATATAGCTCTGCTGGCACATCCTCCTGTCCCAGCAGGGAATCTGCAAGCACTTTCATGGATGTCAGCGGCGTCTTCAGCTCATGTGACACATTCGACACAAACTCTTGTCTAGATTCGTCAATGACCTGCATTCTTCCCATCATCTCATTGAAAGCCTCTGAGATCGCTTCTGTCTCTGTATAGTCAGAGATCATCAGCTCTTCTTCTCCATCCTCCGTTTGAATCTCCTCCAGCGACCTGGTGAGCTTTCGAAACGGCTGCACCAGGTGACTGGCACAAAACAAGGCAAACGCCAGCACAAGTGCCGCTGTCGCCAATTCAATCACCTGGGCATTTTTTTTCAAATAATCATAATTGAACATGATACTGTCCGTGGACACGCTGACCAGCATCACGCCCAACACATTCTGAGTCCCTGCGTTCTTCAAGGGAAACGCCAGCTCAATATAACGGTTGTCACCATCATACTTGCTGATCTCCTCCCCCCGAAAGCTCTTAACCACTTCCTCCGAAATAATGGTCTTGCCTGTATCAAGACCATAAGTATCTTTCACAATCTGAAAACGATTATTAATGATCATCACTCTGCCGTCATAGATATTGGACAACTGTTCCAATTGGGCGTTGATAATCTCCACAGAGGTATCCGTCATATAATTATAGGTAAGCACCTGGCTCCCCAGCATCTTTGCCTGGCTTAAGATATCAATACTGCGGTTGGAAACCGCCTTGCTCTCATAACTCGCAAGGATTCCAAAACGCAATATGATGCTCGGAAGAATTCCTACCAGAACAATGATTAAGAACAGGCGGAATTTCAGGCTATGTATCAATTTTAATTTCTTCATCTCCGTCTCCGCTGCCTAACCCTGATAATAATATCCTACGCCCCACTTGGTATGCACATATTTCGGTTCACTGGGATTTGCCTCGATTTTTTCACGAAGGCGCCGCACATGAACGTCGACAGTGCGCACATCTCCTGGATAGTCGCTGCCCCACACTAGGTTCAGCAGCTTTTCCCTGCTGTATACCTTGTTGGAATTGAGCACCAGCAAAGCCAGCAAGTCGAACTCCCTTGCCGTGACATTGATTTCTTTGCCGAGTATGAAAAGACGGCGGCTCTCGCAGTCGAGACGCAGGTCGCCATGTTCCACGACCTTGGGATTTTCCATTTTTTTCTGTCTAGGCGCAGTCCTGCGCATAATCGCTTTGATCCTTGCTTTTACTTCCAGGATGTTGAAAGGCTTCGTGATATAGTCGTCTGCGCCGTATTCAAGCCCGAGGATCTTATCCATGTCGTCTCCCTTTGCAGTCAGCATAACCACGGGCACCATCGAAAACTCCCGAATCTGCTGGCACACCTCAAAGCCGTCCATTTTGGGCAGCATCACATCAAGCAATATCATATCGTAAGCATTCTCTGTCGCCAGCTTCAGGGCTTCTTCTCCATCATAAGCACAATCGACTTCCATGCCGTCCTGTTCCAGACTAAAACGGATCCCCTTTACTATTAATTTCTCATCATCCACTACAAGAACCTTTTTTGCCATCATTTCACCTCATCGAACTTTGACGTAGTCCCTTATTTTGGAAAATACGCCTTCTTTGATTCCTTCTATTTTCATCAAATCTTCAATCTGAGAAAAACCGCCATGTTGCTCTCTCCAGGCAAGAATGCTGTCCGCCTTGGCATCTCCGATCCCAGAAAGACGCAAAAGCTCCTCCCTGGTCGCCGTATTGAGGTTTATTTTCCCATCATCCGTCGAACCAGCGTTTGTCGGACCATCACCCAAGGCTTTCGCCTCCTCTTTTGTCAGCACCTTTATCATCTGACCGTCGCTCAAACTCTCTGCCTGATTCAAGCTCTTTGCATCCGCTTCTTTGGAAAGTCCTCCAGCAAGCTCCACCGCCTGAAATACCCGGCTGCCCTGTGGCAAGCTGTAAACTCCTGGATGTTTCACTGCGCCGCAGACTTGAACGTAGATCTCTTCTGTCTCTTTTGGCTCAGAAAGCTCCACTTCCTCTTTTGATTCTGCGTCCAGGCAGTCTTGGGAGACAAGGATTCCCTCCTCATTTGAACGTCTTGCACAGGCCGACATCATGACGACCGCTCCCAGAATGAATATGATTTTTATTATTTTCTTGATACTTTTCCCACCTTTCTTTGTGATCAGAATGAGAAAAGCCTTATCCACGAATCCATTCTATTGTAACGAAATTCCTTATTTATTACAAGAGTATTTCGAAAATTTTTACCGCCGCAATTTTACTCCCACTTGAATAAAATAATTCCGCCGATGCAGATAGCCATTCCCAGAACTCTGCGCCATGCAAAAGGCTGCTTGTCCACGCCAAAGATTCCCAGCAGTTCAATGACATAGGCAATGATCAGCTGGGAAACCACGATCAGCATCACAGCCTGCGCCGGGCCTAAAGACGCCATGGCCTTAATCACCGTATAAGTGATAAACGCTCCAATCACACCTCCAAGCAACATATATTTCGGCTGCACTTGAAAGAGTCCCAGAAAGCTGCCGCGGTCTGTAAACAGCCAGGCGCCAAGGCAGACCACGAGTGCGGAAAACTGTACCCAGCTTGTACTGACCCACATGCTGGTGCCTTTGGTGACCTCGGTATTAAATACGCCCTGCACGCTCATCAAAGCCCCTGATAAAAGCGCAATAAAAATTCCAATCATTCGATCCCTCCTAATTTCATTGTTTTTCATAGGATATCCAATGTTGGAATTTTTATGTATGCGCCGTTAATCCTTTAGCGCCCTGTTTAGTTTTTCTATCATTTCGTCCACATGTTCTCGCTCAATCACCAAGGGGGGGACAAACCGCAGCACATTGCTTCCCGCCGGAATTACCAAAAGCCCCTGTGCCAGCGCCTTGCTGCTGACCTCTGCCGCAGACATTGAAAGCTCCAGTCCCTGCATCAGTCCCCTGCCTCTTCGGGCATGGATGCACGCAAGCTGGCTTTTGACCTGTTCCAGCCGCTCTTGCAGGTAATTTCCTACTTCCTGCACATGTTCTGTGAGCTTTCTACGCTGAAAAATATCAAAGACCTTGCTGACTGCCGCCCCTGCAAATGGATTTCCGCCATAAGTCGTGCCATGATCCCCAGGCTTTAATGACGATGACGCAACACGCTCTGTCAGTACGAACGCTCCCACGGCAACCCCGCAGCCCAAGGCTTTTGCGCAAGTCATGATATCCGGCTTCACGTCGTAACCTTGCCAGGCAAACATCGTTCCCGTGCGCCCCATGCCACACTGTATCTCATCTAGAATCAGCAGAATGTCGTTCTCGTCGCAAATCTTTCGAATTCCTTTCAAAAATCCTTCTTCTGCCGGAAAAACTCCCCCCTCTCCCTGAATCGTCTCTAAAATAATGGCGCAGGTTTTCTCATTGACCAATGACGCCACGCTGTCCAAATCATTGTAATCTGCAAATCTGACAATGCCTGGAAGAGGTTCAAACGGCTCTCTGTAATGGGAATTTCCAGTAACTGCAAGGGCGCCTAAGCTCCTGCCATGAAAGGAATGATTCATGGCAATGATCTCATGATCTGTGCAGCCGTCCCGGTCATAGGCATATTTCTTCGCCGCCTTGATGGCGCCCTCGACGGCCTCGGTTCCGCTGTTGGTAAAAAATGCGCGTTCCAGTCCGCTCGCCGCACAAAGTTTTTCTGCCGCCTCAATGGTCGGCTGGTTATAATAGAGATTAGAGGTATGCATCAGCTTGTCAATCTGCGCCTTTAACGCCTGATTGTATTCCTGATCTCCATATCCTAGCGCCTGCACCGCAATCCCCGCCGCAAAATCGAGATATTTGTTTCCTTCTATATCAAAGAGATAGACTCCCTCTCCATGGTCTAACACCACCGGAAAGCGATTATATGTATGTAAGATATGGCTTTCCGCCTGTTGTATCAAGTTATCTGCTACCATCCTGCTTCTCCCTTTCTATTTCTTCTGCTGTAAAAAACCGTTCTTCATGATCTCCTAAAATTGCCGTCCCAATTCCTTTATTGGTGAAGATCTCCAATAGCAGGCAATGCGGGATGCGGCCATCCAAGATATGCACCCTTGAAACGCCATCTTCAATAGCTTCAATGCAATTATTCAGCTTCGGCAACATCCCGCCGCCGATATTCCCCTTTGCAATCAGCTTATGCGCCTCAGACACCGAAAGTTCGGAAATCAAGGAAGACTTATCCGCCGGATCCTGGTATACCCCTTTGACATCTGTCAAAAACGCCAACTTCTCCGCCTTGACTGCCTTGGCAATGGCGCATGCTGCGTCATCGGCATTGATATTGTAGGTCTCAAAGGAATCATCCAATCCCACAGGACAGACAATGGGAAGAAAGTCTTTTTCCAGCAAGTCGTACAGTACCTTGGCGTTCACTTTTTGGATCTCTCCCACATAGCCAATATCTTGTCCTTTGGAATACTTCTTTTCTACTTTCAGCAGTCCCCCGTCTTTTCCACTGATCCCAATAGCGTTGACTCCTAATTGCTGTACTAGCTGTACCAGCGATTTGTTCACTTTTCCAAGCACCATCTCTACCAATTCCATGGTGGGAGCGTCGGTTTTTCGCAGACCGTTGACAAACTCTGGCTCCATGCCTGCTTTTTCTACCCATCTGCTGATTTCCTTGCCTCCGCCGTGGACGATGATCGGTTTAAATCCCACCAGTTTTAACAATGTCACATCTTCAATGACATTCTTCTTTAATTCTTCATCGACCATGGCGCTTCCGCCATATTTCACCACGATGATCTTACGGTTAAACCGCTGAATGTAAGGCAAAGCCTCGATCAAAACCTCTGCCTTTTGTAATATTTTCTGCATCTGTTTTTCTTCCATCTCTGTCATCCTCTTTCCATATCATCACCCAAACGACGTAAGGGGCAATTTTGACAAGCATCTATCATTTAGGAACGGTAATCTGCATTGATTTTCACATAATCATAGGTCAAATCACAGCCCCATGCAGTTGCCTCTGCCTCTCCCATCTTCATATCCGCCAATACCGTGACCTCTTCCTCTGATAAAATCTTGGTCGCATCTTCCTCGCTGTATTCTGTCGCAATCCCATCTTTATAAATCTGAATCTGCCCGGCTTTGCTCTGAAAATACAGTTCCATATTCTCTGGATCAAACGCTGCGCCAGAATATCCCAGAGCACAGAGAATCCTGCCCCAATTGGCGTCATGACCAAAAATCGCCGCCTTAGTCAATGAAGAGCAAATTACTGATTTCGCTAAAAGCTTGGCATGTTCTTTGGTATCTGCATGAATGACTTTGGTCTCAAAAAGCGCAGTCGCCCCCTCGCCGTCCCCCGCCATCTTTCTTGCCAATGCAGTATTCACATAATTCAGGGCCTCGGTAAATTTCTGGTAATTGTGATCTTTCTTTGTAATCTTTGCATTGCCCGCCATGCCGTTTGCCAGCAGCAGGACCGTATCATTCGTGGAAGTATCCCCGTCCACGGAAATCATGTTATAAGTGTCCTTGACATCCTCGCAAAGCGCTTCTTTGAGCAATTCTTTGGAAATGCAAAGATCGGTGGTCAAAAAACCCAGCATCGTACACATATTTGGATGAATCATCCCCGAACCTTTGCACATGCCGCCCACCGTCACCGTCTTTCCATCTATTTCAAAAGTCACTGCAGCCTCTTTGGACTTGGTATCCGTCGTCATAATGGCGCACGCCGCTTCTTTCCCGCTTGTTATGGAATCACTGAGCTTATTCGCCATGGCCTCCACTCCAAAGACCAGCTTTTCCATCGGAAGCTGCATCCCAATGACGCCTGTGGACGCCACCAGCACCTGTTTTGCAGGAATGCCCGTCACACGCTCCATCGCTTCTGCCGTCTTGCGGCAATATTCCATGCCCTGCGTCCCGGTGCAGGCATTGGCAATCCCCGCATTAATGACTACTGCCTGCGCGCATTCTTCTTCTGACACGATCTCTTGATCCCATTTAACTGGAGCTGCTTTCACCAGATTGCTGGTAAACGTTCCTGCGCAGGCCGCCGGAACCTCGCTCACGATCATTGCCATATCTGTCCTGTCTTTATATTTGATCCCTGCTGCCGTAGCAGCTGCCTTGAATCCTTTTGCCGCGGTGACGCCGCCTGTAATCACTTCCATCTTCCTCTTCCTCCGCTATTGAAACGTCGTAATATTCGCATCATTCAATACAAAATCATAATAATTTAAATCTTCCCGAAACGTCCAGCCCACGCTCTTCCAAAAGGAATTTCCAACCTCGTTTTTCTTAAAGGCAATCAGGCACACCTTATTGATCTGTTCTTGCTGCAAAGCGCGCATCGCTGAAACCGCCATCGCCTTGCCAATCCCCTGCTGTCTGAAATCTTCCCGGACGCATACATGGTAAAAACATCCCCGCCTGCCGTCATGCCCGCAGAGAATGGCTCCGACAATCTCTCCCTTTGCCTCCGCTACCATGCTGGTGGTTGGATTTCTCTGCAAAAAGCGGCAAATGCCCTCTCTGGAATCATCCATGCTGCGGATCCCAAACCCTTTGATGGTTTTCCAAAGACGGTAAACCTTTTGATAATCCTCTTTCTTCATTGCCCGGACCGCTACCTGGACAACGGGTTTCTCTTTTTCTGCTTCCATGATTTCCTCCATTCTGTGCGCTTTTCAGCACATGAGGGTAGTTTGTGAAAGAATTTGCTAATTCTTTCACTCTTTCCTCCATTCTGTGCGCTTTTTGGCACATTAAGGTAGTTCGGGTAATTTATGTTAGTGCGACACCCTCTCTTTCCTCTGCCTTTCTGCCACATGCCAAAATATCAATTGCGCCGCCCTATGGAAACATGGGCACAAGCTGCAGCCCTTCCGTTTCTGGAAACCCGAACAGCAAGTTCATATTCTGCACTGCTTGTCCTGCCGCTCCCTTGACCAAATTGTCAATGGCTCCCATCATAACGATCCTTGCGGTGCGCTCATCAATCTGGAACCCGATATCCACAAAATTGCTGCCCTCTACCCACTTTGTCTCAGGACAAACGCCCCGATCCAAAACGCGGACAAAATATTCTTTCTCATAATATTTGTCATAGGCGGCCTTTACCTGCTCATAAGAAGGATAAGCATATGTCCCGTCAGCCTGCTTTATCTTCTTTAAGGATGCATATTCCGTAGCAAGGATGCCGCGGTTCATAGGAACCAGGTGCGGCGTAAAATTGATGGTTACAACTTCTCTCGCCGCATAGCTTAACTGCTCTTCAATCTCTGGCGTATGTCTGTGGCTGGCGACCCCGTAAGCCTTGACGTTCTCATTGACCTCACAGAACAAATTCGGCAGTTTCGCTCCCCTGCCTGCCCCGGAAGTACCTGATTTCGCATCGACAATCAAGGTATTAGGGTCAATCAGTCCTTCTTTTATCAAAGGATATGCCGTCAAAATGGAACAGGTGGTGTAACAACCTGGGTTTGCCACCAGTCTTGCCTGCTTTACTTGATCACGGTTCACTTCACATAAGCCATACACGGCTTCTGCAAGGAACTGAGGGCTTTTGTGTTCAATCTGATACCATTTTTCATAAGTTTTCACGTCCTTGAGGCGGTAATCCGCACTTAAATCTATGACTTTGGCATGTTGCAATATCTCCTCCGTCAGCACTCCTGCAAGAAACCCCTGGGGCGTCGCCGTAAAAATCACATCTGCCTGCCTTGCCAATTGCTCTATCTTATCATCCAGGCAGACGTCTTCCACAAGCTGAAACATATTTCCGTACACTTTGGCATATTTCTCGTCAATATAGCTTCTGGAACCATACCACGCAATCTGCGTTTCTTTATGTCCAAGCAGCAGCCTGACCAGTTCCGCGCCTGCATATCCAGTCGCACCGATAATTCCTGCCTTTATCATTTTCGTTTCCTCACTTTCTTTTTACACGCCGCTCCCCATGGGCAAAATCTTCTCATCGTCCAATATATAGTAATATATCTTTGTCCATTCGTAAAGACCTTTTTTTATTTTTTGTATATTTATGCATTTTGTAGTATATTTTTTCATTTCTAAGAAAGTAAAAAAATTAACAGTCAAGGCTGTCTCATTAAGTCTTGACTGTTAACTGCCCATATGCCATCTGATAGATATTTTGTATAACTGCGATGCAGATTTTCTGAGAACGGCGTTTTGCGAACGCAGGCAAACACTAGTATTCCCCATACGTTCCTTTGCCTTGCCGCTTGCTCTCATAAAGCGCCTGATCTGCCTGATTGATCAGCTTTTCTATTTTTTCTGCGCTGTTTTTCGTACACGCAAAGCCCCCAGAAGCTTTGACGCTTCTCAAGTCCTCAGGAGACAGCCTAATCTGCCGTACTTGTAACGTCTCATAAAATTTGTCCAGTAATTCTATCACCTGCGACTTATGCGTACAATTAAAAATTAACATGCAGAATTCGTCTCCGGACCGCCTCGCACATAACAAATGCTCTGCTGGCATGGATTTCATAACTTCCGCAAAACACTGCAAGTACTTGTCTCCGGCGTCATGCCCATAAGTATCATTGATTGATTTAAAAGAATCCAAATCCATCATCACGGCTGCGCATAGTGTCTCTGGCGGCATTTCCCTGATTTTTTCTGCGGCAAGCTGCTTAAAGCAGGAATATTTATACAGTCCGGTCAACGCATCGTGAGTATTCTCGTACTTTAGCTTCTCAACCATGGTATTGATGCCCATGCTTAAGGCTTCAAACTCTTGGTTTCCACCCACGGTCACTTTCGTCTCCAGATTTCCATCGGTGATCGCTGCAAGCTGCTCCATAATATGATGAATTCCATTCACAACCTGTTGCTTAACCAGGTAATTGAGCAGCAATAACACAATCACTTCAATAATAAGCAAAAAAATCAGCGTGCTCAGCACATGTCTCACAAGCTTTTGTGCCAGGATATTGGCAGGAAGCGCGGCGCAGATCAGTATATTATTATATTTCTTAGAAAAAACATACATCCGTCTTCCGTCTTTCTCCTTTATATAACCGCCCGCTGCACAGTCCAAAAGCTGCTCCAACTTATAATAGTCCGCTGTAAACTCCTGGTCCATTCCAGCGGAATGCCCTAACACTGCGGATGTATCTGCATTGACCGCAAACAATTCCTCCCCGAGATCGGTGGGGAATTTAGAAAATATGTATTCATAGGTATTTCTTGACTGAGCCTCCATCTGCCTAGTGGGTTCAAACCCAACTTGCACGACCCCTTTCTTTCCTTTTCTTGCCACTCCCACATACTGCATGATACTGCCCTTTGCGGCATTGGGCTGCGCTTCCTGGATCAGATAGGCATCCTCGTCATCGCTTTCGAGGATCGAGAGAAATTCCCGGGTCTGCTTGTGATCTGCCATGTCAATGCCGATATACTCTGCGACAGAAGCCGAAACGATGATTCCATGTTCATCAATCAAATGAAGCTCGTCTACGTTCAACAAATCTGCCAGATATTGCATTTCTTCGACGTTCATGGAGACTTCCTGCTGCCGCTCCATGACATAGGCTGCCGCCTTTGCACGAGTAAGATAATCGACGTCTAAATTGCGCTTCATGATCGACAATTCCAACTGATTGTTTTCCAGAGTATGTATCACCTGTTCCGCTTTCGCAAGAAAGGAATTATATTGCTGAGATTCCAGGGAATGTAGCGTGAACAGACAATGAATTAAAAAAATCAGGAAAATTGCCGCTGTGATAATTGCATAGGTATAACGGATAAATGTCTTCTGCATGTTTTGCTTCCTCCATTGCTTTCAAACCTGATCCTTTTGATTATATCATCTTTGTTCTTCTACATCATGACTGTTTCTGCACAAAAACCTCCCTGTTTTGTCAGAATTTCGCAAACAGCATCAGCAAAAAGACGCCATCTTTGCATACACATGCAAAATCTCCTCCTATCTTCTCTGAAAACGCCAGAAAACTCTGCATCCCCAGCCCATGGTTCTCCCCCTTTCTGCTTTTCGGAAGCCCGTTTACTGGATCAAGCGCCACTTCGCCTTCATATTCGTTCTGCATTTGAACTAGCAAACGCTCCTCGTTACAGTGTATCTTGATGTCAATATACCTTTTTTCTTTTTGATAATCCCTGACACAGATTATGGCATTCTCAAAGAGATTGGCAATGACCGCTGTAAATTCATAATCATTTACCGGAATCTCTTTTGTTATCCCAAGATCCAGGTTTACTTGAATCTGATATTGCTCTGCACGCTCCATCATTTTCGAGATAATCGTATTGACAATCAGATTCTTGCAATATTTTCTGACCCTGTGCTCTTCTGCCATATGATTCACATGGGCAAGGACCTTTTTCACTTCCTCGTATTCTCCCTGTTCCAACAGCAAGCTCAACATGCTGGAATAATGACGCAGGTCATGGCGCAGGATCTTAAGGCTGTTTTCTGACTGCTGCAACAGATAAAACTGATTCTCCAAGCCCTTGATATAGGATTCAAAAATCACATTTTTCCAATAAATATCCTTTCGTTTGGAATCACTCTCCACATAACGCAGCACGACTACATAAGAAACGCACATGGTCGCCATGAAGCAGAGGATCCCAGGAATATTTTCCGGAACCTGATTCAGGGTACGCGGATAGATAGAAATTGCAAAAAAACTGCAATAAAAAAACACTGGAACGAGACATAATTCCCACCAGCTTTCCGTATATTCCTTTTCGTATTGCCTCAGCCATATATCCCGTACTCCCTTATATAAAATATACAAAACTGCCACATGGATCATACAGCTTCCTGCCAGGGAAATCCATCGATCTTTTGTATAGATATACAAGATAGTGGCGGCAATGCTCCCCATGATCACATAATTAGAGGCGCTAAGACCCATGAACAATACTTTCCAGTTTCTTTTTCCAGAGATAAAGATTCCGGTAAACTGCGTCACAAATATTTGAATCGCCGTCATCACTATATAGCAAAGGCTGCTTTCAGGAAAAAGATTCAATTTCAGGCAGTCTGTAAGCGTTAATATCAAAAAAGCTCCAAAGCAGATGCCCCTGGTTACTGCCTTGGAATAACGGTGCGTGATAAACAGATACAAAAACAACATCAAAAACAGATGACTCTGCGTATACGATATATTGTCAAAATAGTCCATCTTCGCGCCCTACCTATACTGTTGCGATACAAATAAAAGATATTCTTTTTTTACATTTACCGCATTCTTCTTGCTCACCGGAACAATGGCGCCACTGTCCATGACAATGCGGTTCCCATCGAGCTTTTTGACATGCATCATATTGATAATAAACGACTTATGGACCTGCATAAAGCATTTATCTTCTACCAGATTCCCAACTTCTTCCTCAAAGCACTTTCGGATAAATATGCTTTTGACCTGAGAACCGTCTGTGAGATGAACGTCCAGCATCCGGGAGGCGTTCTCCACGTACTCGATCTTAGAATGCGACACAGATACTAGCCCTTGCTTAGTTTTAACCAGATAAATGGGATCGTGCCTGACTTCCATGTAAGATAACGCATAGTCCATAGCTTCAAAAAATTTGTCCTGTTCCACCGGCTTTAAAAGATATCTTGCGGCACGCACCTCGTAAGCATCCAGGGCAAATTCTTCCGTGGACGTGATATATATAATCACCTTGTTCTCTGCTGATTTTTGAATCTGGCTTCCCAGATCAATTCCTGTGGCTTCTGACATCAATATATCTAAGATATAAATATCTGCCAGTTCCCCTTGTAGGATCTTTTCCATCACTTTGAGCGGATTTTTATATTTTTCTACTTCAAATCCTGTTCTTGCATGGGATTTTTGGTATTGAAAAAGCAACTCCTCAATCTTTATCAAATCTTTCACGCTGTCGTCACAAATCGTTATCTTCATATGTTTATCTCCCGGTAAAATTTTAAACTTTATAAATCATACCACATCCTTTTGCAAAAATCCAGAAACTTACTTGCCATTTTATATTCATTATTGTATATTATACATCAGAGAACAAACCTATTACATAATACGTTGGAAAAGTAAAAGCATTTGTTCACTCTTTTACTAATTACCTGTTTGTGCAAAGAGGCACACAGAATGGAGGAAAGAGTGAAAGAATTTGATAATTCTTTCACAAACTACCTGTTTGTGCTGAAAAACGCACGGAATGGAGGAAATCATGAAAGAAAAAGTAGTCTTAGCTTATTCCGGCGGTCTCGACACTACCGCCATCATTCCTTGGTTAAAGGAAAATTACGATTATGAAGTCATCTGCTGCTGCATTGACTGCGGCCAGGAAGAAGAACTGGACGGACTGCAAGAGCGCGCAAAACTGTCTGGCGCTACCAAGCTCTACATTGAGGATATCACCGATGAATTTGCGGAAGAATATATCCTTCCTTGCGTCCAGGCAGGCGCTGTCTATGAGAACAAATACCTGCTGGGCACATCCATGGCTCGTCCGGGAATTGCAAAACGCCTGGTGGAAATTGCAAGAAAAGAAGGCGCTACCGCTATCTGCCACGGCGCTACCGGAAAAGGCAATGATCAAATCCGTTTCGAGCTTGGCATCAAAGCGCTTGCACCTGATCTTAAGATCATTGCAGCATGGAGAAGCGATAAGTGGAACATGCAGTCACGGGAAGAAGAAATTGAATACTGCAAGGCGCATGGCATCGACCTACCATTTTCTGCAGACAGCAGCTACAGCCGTGACCGCAATTTATGGCACATCAGCCATGAGGGCCTTGAGTTGGAAGATCCATCCTGCGAACCCAATTATGACCACCTGCTGGTCTTAGGAGTATCTCCGCAACAGGCTCCCGAGGAGGGAGAGTATGTGTCTATGACTTTCGAATCCGGCGTTCCCAAAACCATAAACGGCAAATCCATGAAAGTTGCCGATATTATCCGGGAACTGAACCGCCTTGGCGGCAAGCATGGAATCGGAATTATTGACATCGTGGAAAACCGCGTCGTTGGCATGAAGTCCAGAGGCGTCTATGAGACTCCTGGCGGAACCATATTGATGGAAGCCCAGCAACAACTGGAAGAACTGGTTCTTGACCGCGCCACCATGGAAGTTAAAAAGGATCTTGCTAACAAGCTGGCTCAAATTGTATACGAAGGAAAATGGTTTACACCGCTGCGAGAAGCAGTGCAGGCTTTTATCACCTCAACACAGAAATATGTAACCGGAGAAGTAAAATTCAAGCTCTACAAGGGCAACATCATCAAAGCTGGAACCACTTCTCCCTATTCTCTCTACAGTGAATCCCTGGCAAGCTTTACGACCGGAGAGCTGTACGACCATCATGATGCAGAAGGCTTTATCACATTATTCGGGCTCCCTTTGAAAGTCCGTGCGATGAAAATGGCAGAAGCTGAGAAAGAAAACTAGGTCGACTTTTACAAGAGCGCATTTCTTATGAGATAAGAAAAAATACAGGATATGGCATCTACCAGAACGTAAATGATCCATATCCTGTATTTTATTGCTTCCTTATACTTCTTATAGCAAGCCCATTTTCTCTGAGAGTCATCTTGCCAGACTGACGATGTCCTTTAATAAAAATGCTTCACGCCTTTGGTCGCATCTTCGGCATACACCATCGTGCAGCTCTTAACCTCGCCTGCCTCATTATACAAAAAGGCAATCGCAAGGTGCGGCTCTTCTGGAACCGCAAAGTTATTGGCCTCCAGCTCTTCGTCGGAGATTGTGACATATTTTCCCTTTTTCAGTTTATATTCTCCTGTGACGACTGTGCCGTCTTCCAGGGTGTCTTCCACCTTGTAGGTTCCATAAAACAATCCGTTCTTTACCTTGAACTTTTGGTCTGTATCTACATGATCTCCTAAAATTATCAGCTGGCGTCCCTTTCCATTGGGCATGTCGCCGCTCCAATCACCGTCATATACTTCCTTATAAAGGCTCCCGTCCTCTGTCTGGTCACTGACATAATACCATTTTCCACTGCCTTGCCGCCTGCCATTTTGATAATCTCCATAATACCATTGCTTGCAATCGCAGTTTTCAAATACATAAAGACCAATTCCTGTTCCAGTGTTCCCGCCTTTTGGCAAATAGAGATAGCTTCCCTCTTTCTCAGCCTCACGAATCAGCGCTTTCCCTTTCTTGCTCTTTTGAAGCTTATTCAAAGCCTTTGCATCATCGCTCTCAATAGCTTCCATCGCTTTTTCCATCGTAATGCGGAGGTTCTTCATCTCTTCCGTTTCCTGACTTTCTTCCTCTGTCTCGTTCTTTCGGTCTTTGTCACTGGCATTTTCTTGCGACCCTTGATCAGATCCATTTGCCTTTGTATCGTAAGATTCCTGCCCCTGATACTCGTTCGCAGCCTGTTTTTCCTCTTTGGTGGTGCAGCCAGCAAGAAACATTATCGCAAGCATTGCTGCCAAAATCCCAGCTCTGGTAATTCTGCTCTGTCTCTCCATGCTTTTCCTCCAATCATAAAAATATGCGAATGCTCAGTTACTACTATTTATTTCCTTTTTTGATAACGTATATACTTGAAAAAGGCAAAGCAACCCTCCATCATGCGCAATTTGTGGCACAATCAGGCAAATTGCTTTTACTTTTTCAATTCTGCTATAATATCCTCTTTTAACTGCAGGCCTACGTCTTTCATGCGCCGGCTCGCAGAGGGTGATGTGAGCACGCTTGACAAGAACTTTGAAGCAACCTCGTATTGTTTAAAATGAAATGCCATATAAGCAAGAAGATAGTCCAATGTGTTCTGTTCCATGCCGCACATGGGATAGTTCTCCTTACTGATGGCTAAAGAAAACCCGTCAAAAGCCTGCTTATAGAAAGCGTCCTCCTCTTTCTTGCATTCAGCCAGCGCTTCCTGTTCCTGCGGAGTATTTCCTGGCATCGTCTCCGCTTTTCCCCGCAACAGCCACGCAATTTTCAGGCAAGTAAATGCTTTCTCACTGTCTTTGCCCCTCTTGACCACCGTGCTCATCAACGATAATTTATAGCGGTCGATCGCCTCATCATAAGTATAAAACGCCCTTTCCTCGGTATTAATCGGTTTAAACTGACTAACGATCTGTTCTTTGATCAGCTTCACCTGTGCAGGCATGATCTGGTCAAAATAGCGGTTCATAGCCGTATATCCACAATTGGGACAGGAAGTCACATCATATTTCAAGGTATCTATATACTGAAATCTGGGTCTTAAGTCCTGATCTGGCTCTAAACGTTTCACTCTTCCGTTCTTTACTACCTTCGTCTTAAACACTTGGTCGCAGACTTTGCAGCGGACAGTCTTTGCCAAAAGAAATTCTTCTTCTGGGATCACTTTTTCCTCCGTCGGCTTTTCCTCGTCTTTCTTGTCACTTTCTTTCTGCTCATCTCCAAATAACTGCACGGATTCCGCAGACTTCAGGCCAAACTTCTCTAACCCTGAAAATATACTCATTGCACTTTCCTCCTCTTTGTGCTGATTAATTCTGTGTCGGCAATTTATAAGAACTCTTTAAAGATACGATGCGGTTAAATACCAATGCATCAGGCCTGGAATCTTTGGCGTCTGCACAGAAAAATCCTTGCCTCACAAACTGATAGCTGTCATATGGCTTCGCTTCCGTCAGCGCTGGCTCGATACGACAGTCATTCAACACCGTCAAGGAATCTGGATTCAGATTGAGGGTTCCGTCCTCCTTGTTATAGACACCCTTTTCTTCATCTACCAGGTTCTCATACAAACGCACCTGACAGCTGCTGGCAAACGGAGCTGGCACCCAGTGAATGGTGCCTTTCACCTTTCTGCCAGTAAAGCCGCTTCCCGCTTTCGTCTGTGGATCATAGGTACAATGCACCTCCACGATATTGCCATCTTCGTCTTTTACAAAGCTCTCACATTTTACAAAATAAGCATGCATCAAGCGTACTTCATTTCCTGGAAAGAGGCGGAAATATTTCTTTGGTGGTTCTTCCATAAAATCCTCCCGCTCAATATACAGTTCCCTGCAAAACGGGATTTTGCGGCTTCCCAATTGCTCATTTTCCAAATTATTCGCCGCATCCAGGTATTCCACTTGTCCTTCTGGATAATTGTCAATGACAAGCTTTATTGGATGCAGCACCGCCATCATCCTTGGACGGCTTAATTTTAAATCTTCCCGAATGCAATATTCCAGCATCGCATAATCGACGGAGCTATTCGCCTTGGACACTCCGCAAAGCTCCACGAATTTCTGAATCGATTCCGGCGTAAAGCCTCTCCTGCGCAGCGCAGCTATCGACACCAGCCTGGGATCGTCCCAGCCATCTACGACGCCATCCTCCACCAGCTTCTTAATATAACGCTTTCCGGTCACCACGTTCGTAAGGTACAGCTTTGCAAATTCAATCTGCTTGGGAGGATTCTCATATTCCAGCTCCCGTACTACCCAGTCATACAACGGCCTGTGATCCTCAAATTCCAATGTACAGATCGAATGGGTAATCCCTTCTATGGCGTCCTCTATGGGATGTGCAAAATCATACATCGGATAAATGCACCATTTGTCCCTGGTATTATGATGATTCATATGCGCCACCCGGTATAAAATAGGATCACGCATGTTAATATTGGGGGACGCCATGTCAATCCTCGCCCGCAAGACCAGCGCGCCGTCCTCATATTTGCCGTTCTTCATCTCTTCAAACAGTCGAAGATTCTCTTCCACGCTTCTAAGAGACGCAGGATCCTCCTTCCCTGGCTCTGTCAAGGTTCCCCGATATTCACGAATCTGCTCTGCATTCAATTCCGACACATAAGCCTTTCCTTTTTTGATCAGCTTCACGGCCGCTTGATACATCTGTTCAAAATAATCAGATGCGTAAAACAGGCGGTCTTCCCAGTCTGCTCCCAGCCATTTGATATCTTCCTTGATCGATTCCACAAATTCAGTCTTTTCCTTTGTCGGATTGGTATCGTCAAAACGCATATGAAACTTTCCGTGATACTTCTCTGCCAGTCCATAATTCAGCAAAATAGACTTGGCATGTCCAATATGAAGATAACCATTCGGTTCCGGCGGAAAACGTGTCCTTACCGTCTCACAATGTCCTTCTTTAATATCCTCTTCTATGATTTGTTCAATAAAATTTCTGGAAACTACTTCGCTTTCCATTGATGTTCCTCCTGGTTCCTCAGTATTTTAAATATTTATAAACGCCCTATTGAGTTACATTATAAATTTTAATTCCTTGTTTGTCAATGGAAGCGCCGCTGCTCTGGCAGCAGGATCCTGAGAACACGCCCTGATGCCGCTTGGAAACAGCCGCACTAAGACAGATGCGACGATGCGTTCTGTCAGCTTCGCCTGATATGCTGGTGGGTAAACAGATGGTCTTGGCAATACTCGTAATTCCCCTCGCATTTGGAGCAAAACCGGAATTCCAACTCTTCTCCGTCCTCTTCTGTCCTGCCGCAGATCGCGCACTTATGCTTGGTCACTCCCTGCGCGCTGCGCATCTGCTGGCGGTAAACCTGCTTTCTGTGAATCTCCTTAGGAGAAATCCTATGATAATTCCTGGTGCTGAAAAAGAAAATCAGGAAATTTAAAAGAGATGCAAGGATCGCGACCCTGCCTGGCCAGCCAGAGGCAATAAAGGCAAACGTCATCCAAACCGCATCCACGATCCCAAGCCATTTCGCCTTGAATGGAATAATGAAGTACAAACGAAACTCCACATTGGGAAAAATCGCTGCAAACGCTAAAAACAAGGACATGGTCACATATTCCGTGCTAAAAAAATACCCGATTCCCATGACAGGACGCCCAGCCGTAATCCGATAAACCCCATACAAGATAAAGGCGCCAAGGATCGAACAGAATAAGCCACCAAACAGGTAAACATTATAACGAAAAGTCCCGATTGCCTGTTCAATGGACGTCCCGATAAAATAATAACAGGACAAGAAAAAAATCAAAAATATCAAATTGACCGCCGGGGGAATCAACAGCCAGGAGACCAGCCGCCAGACTTGGCCCCGCAAGATCAAATGGGGTTCCAGCGTCAAAAGATTCTGCGCCTGGGGCATGGTATACTGTATGATAAATCCCAAAACCCAGGCGCCGATCAGCCAAAATGTCAGGTTGGGGACTGCAAATCTGCCAAATTTCCGCTCCATTTTGTTTAGAAAATTCATAATGCACCTCTTTCCTCTTATTGTTATCATTATAAATTTTCCAATTGGCTTTGTCAACGAGTGGAACCCGTGTTCATAAAAACTTTATATTTTCCCTGGCCGCCTACCGATTCGCTTTCCAATCATAATTGGCATGCCAGCCGTCACTGTTTTTCCAATTGTGACGGTCATGCTCCTCCCAGCTTTCTTTGCCGCCGTGGTCATCCCAGTCTTGATCTTCCTGTTTCTGATAATCTGACCAATCTTGACTGTCATCCTTTTCCTGGTCTCGCCAATCTTGACTGTCATCCTTTTCCCGGTCTGACCAATCTTCTCGGTCGTCATTCTCGCTTTGCTCCTCCCAGCCGTCACCTTGATAATTTTCCCGGTCTGACCAATCTTCTCGGCTGTCATTCTTGCTTTGCCCCTCCCAGTCGTCGCCGTCAGGCTGGTCCCAACCGTCTTGACTTTCAGGCTGGTCACGTTCTGCCCAATGATCTATATCCTGGTACTCCAAACGCTCTTTAGCACCTATTGTCCGGGGCTGGATCGTCGCCGGAATGCACAGTTCATCGCCAATCTGAAGATTGTATACGTCCACGAAAGGATTTGCGAACATCAGTTGCCCCACGCTGACATGATATCTCTTTCCCAGTTGATAAAGTGTGTCTCCTTTTTGTATTACATGGATGATTCCTCTGCAAGGCCCGCCTGGAAAAATAGGGCCAATAGGGATTGGTATGATTCTTGCCATAAATTTCTTTCCTCCGCATTTTGCTGCATGATTTTCCTTTACTGTTATTATATTCTCCTGCCTGGAATCGGTTCAAACTGCGCAGCCCTGGAACAGTTCTCACTTTTTTCCTTTCATCATATATTATCCTATGCAAAATTATTGCCTAAGCATCTTTTTACCATCTGGATAGCAAATGCGCAAGACTGTGCCAACAGCGCCCTATCGTCACTATTTCACAAAAGAATCATGAAAAAACTTTTACAGATTCTAAACATTATATAAAATCTAAGAAATGAATTGTTTTTTGCAATTTCCTGTCGTATAATAAACGTTGCTTGATTTGAGGACTATTACATTTTAATAGGAAGAAACTGTTAAAATATATCACTTAGCATACGGATTTCCTGCCCATGAGGCAGATAAGCTGGCCGTTTTGCGCCCATCCGTACGCTCGTTTATTTTTGCTCACAGCATTTTCAAAAGGAAAAAGCCCATGAGCTTTGGAGGAAATGATATGGGAACACAAAATTTACACCGGCTGGGCATTGACATTGGCTCGACCACCGTAAAAATTGCAATCTTAAACCAGGAAAACGAGATCATCTTTGCTGATTATGAGAGACATTTCGCAAACATCCGGGAAACCCTTTCCGATTTGCTTTCAAAAGCACAGGACGCTCTTGGAAATATATATTTGTCACCAATGATTACTGGTTCCGGCGGACTGACCCTGGCAAAACATCTGGAAATCCCTTTTGTCCAGGAAGTCATCGCCGTCTCTGCCGCGCTGCAAGATTATGCCCCCCAGACAGACGTAGCTATTGAACTGGGCGGCGAAGACGCCAAAATTATCTATTTTGAAGGCGGAAACGTAGATCAGCGCATGAACGGCATCTGTGCCGGAGGCACAGGTTCTTTTATCGACCAGATGGCGTCCCTGCTTCAAACAGACGCCACCGGATTAAATACTTACGCTAAAAACTACAAGGCTCTTTATCCCATCGCCGCGCGCTGCGGCGTGTTTGCCAAATCCGATATCCAGCCCCTGATCAATGAGGGCGCCTCAAAAGAGGACCTGTCTGCCTCCATATTCCAGGCAGTCGTAAACCAGACGATCTCTGGACTTGCCTGCGGAAAGCCAATCCGGGGGCACGTGGCATTTTTAGGCGGGCCTTTGCATTTTTTGTCAGAATTAAAAGAATCCTTTATCCGCACTCTGAAGCTGGACGAAGAACATATCATAGCCCCAGAACACTCCCATCTGTTTGCCGCCATAGGTTCTGCATTAAACTACCAGCAGCAAGCAACCATCTATCTGAAAGAGATCTTAAAAAAACTTGCCTCTGATATCAAGATGGAATTTGAGGTGGAACGGATGGAGCCTCTCTTTTCTAACCAGGAAGATTATCAGAGATTTCAAAGACGCCATGGAAAGCACCATGTGATGACCAGCGAGCTATCTACTTATCAAGGCAATTGCTTTCTGGGCATTGACGCTGGATCTACCACCACCAAAGTCGCCCTGGTGGCAGAGGACGGATCCCTGTTATACTCTTTTTACAGCAGCAACAACGGCAATCCTCTGGCGACTGCCACCCTGGCTTTGAAAGAAATCTACAGCCTTCTGCCAAAGCAAGCGCACATTGTCCATTCCTGCTCTACTGGATATGGGGAAGCGCTCCTAAAATCTGCCTTTATGCTGGACCAAGGGGAAGTGGAAACGGTTGCGCATTACTACGCCGCCGCTTTCTTCAATCCCGAGGTCGACTGCATCCTCGACATTGGCGGACAGGATATGAAATGCATTAAAATAAAAAACCAAACCGTAGACAGCGTTCAGCTCAACGAAGCATGTTCTTCCGGCTGCGGCTCCTTTATCGAAACCTTTGCAAAATCCCTGAATTATTCTGTAGAAGATTTTGCACAGGCAGCGTTGTTTGCCGAAAACCCGATCGACCTTGGAACCCGCTGTACGGTATTTATGAATTCCAAAGTAAAGCAGGCACAGAAAGAAGGCGCGGAAGTGTCTGACATTTCTGCTGGGCTCGCCTATTCGGTCATCAAAAATGCGCTGTTTAAAGTAATCAAAGTCAGCGACGCAAAAGACTTGGGAAGAAACATTGTCGTGCAGGGAGGCACTTTTTACAACGACGCTGTTTTGCGCAGTTTTGAAAAAATCTCAGGATGCGAGGCAATACGCCCAGACATTGCCGGAATCATGGGCGCTTTCGGGGCCGCCCTGATTGCAAGAGAACGCTACGAGGACCAGCCAGGAACTTCAATGCTTCCCATCACAGAAATTGAAAATCTCAAAGTTGAAACCAAGTTATCCCGCTGCCAGGGCTGCATGAACCACTGCCTTTTAACGATCAACCGTTTCTCCGAAAGCCGCAGCTTTATCACCGGGAACCGCTGTGAAAAGGGGCTTGGCAAAGAGAGCCAGAAAGAAACGATTCCCAACCTTTTTGCATACAAAAACAAGAGAATCTTTGACTATGAACCTCTCCCCGAAGAAGAGGCGCAACGTGGAACCGTGGGAATCCCCAGGGTTTTAAATATGTACGAAAACTATCCATTCTGGGCGGCGTTTTTTCGTTCACTGAAATTTTCCACCCTGCTCTCCCCTCCGTCCACCCGCAACATTTACGAGCTGGGCATTGAATCTATCCCTAGCGAATCGGAATGCTATCCGGCAAAACTGGCGCATGGGCATGTTGCCTGGCTGATCCAGAGAAAGGCCGATTTTATTTTCTATCCCTGCATTCCCTATGAGAGAAACGAATTTCCTGATTCCAATAACCATTACAACTGCCCGATCGTTACCTCCTATGCGGAGAATATCAAGAACAATGTGGACGAAATCACTTCTGGCAAGGTGCGCTTTTTGAACCCCTTTCTGTCCTTTGCTTCACAAGAGCAGCTTTCAAAGCAACTTCAGAAAATATTTGCAGAGGAATTCTCCATTCCCGCACAGGAAGTGGATTCTGCCGTCAAAAGCGGCTGGGAAGAGCTTTGCCGCATGCAAGAAGATATCCGGCGCAAAGGAGAAGAAACCTTAAGCTATATGGAAGCAACAGGACACAGAGGCATCATCCTTGCCGGACGTCCCTACCATATAGACCCGGAAATCAACCATGGCATCCCGGAGCTGATTAACTCTTACGGGATCGCCGTGCTGACCGAGGATTCCGTATCCCATCTTAAGCAGGTGGAACGCCCCCTGATGGTGATGGATCAATGGATGTATCATTCCAGGCTGTATGCCGCGGCAAATTATGTAAAAAACAGGAACGACCTGGATCTGATCCAGCTTAACTCTTTCGGCTGCGGCTTAGACGCCGTAACCACGGACCAGGTCAATGACATTTTGTCAAAATCCGGCAAAATCTATACCTGCCTGAAAATTGACGAGGTAAATAATCTCGGCGCTGCGCGCATCCGCATCCGCTCTCTGCTCTCAGCGCTGCGGGTAAAAGAAAAACAGAAAACATGCCGCACGATTGCTCCCTCGGACTTCAAGCGTGTGGTCTTTACAGAAGAAATGCGCAAAAATTATACCATCCTCTGCCCCCAGATGTCCCCGATCCATTTTGACTTGCTGCAGCCTGCTTTCTCATCCTGCGGCTATCAGATGGAGATCCTCAAAAACCAGGGAAAAACCGCAGTAGACACCGGACTCAAATATGTTAATAACGACGCCTGCTATCCCTCCCTGATCGTGGTGGGACAGATCATGGACGCCTTATTATCGGGAAAATATGATTTGAATAAGACGGCGGTCATTATCACCCAGACAGGAGGAGGATGCCGCGCCTCCAATTACATTGGCTTTATCCGCCGCGCCTTGGAAAAAGCAGGGTTTCCCAATATTCCTGTGATATCACTGAATTTAAGCGGATTGGAGGCAAACCCAGGATTCAAGCTGACATTGCCGCTGTTGCAAAAGGGATTATATGCCTTGATATTCGGAGATATCTTTATGCGCTGCCTCTACCGTACAAGGCCCTACGAATCTGTTCCTGGCGCCGCCAATGCGCTTCACCAGAAATGGAAACAGAAATGCATGAAGCTCGTCTCTGCCCGTAAACTAGTCTCTCACCGCAAATTCAAGCAATATTGCAGGGAAATCATCCGTGATTTTGACACGCTTCCCTTGACTGGCGCGCGCAAGCCCAGAGTCGGCGTCGTAGGAGAAATCTTGGTAAAATTCCTTCCAGCCGCCAATAATCATCTTGTGGATTTGCTGGAATCAGAAGGCGCTGAAGTGGTTGTTCCAGATCTGACTGATTTCCTGCTCTACTGTTTCTACAACAATAACTTTAAAGCGGAACATCTTGGCGCCAAAAAAACCAGCGCAAGAAACGCCAATCTTGGGATCAAAACGCTGGAATGGCTGCGCAGCGCAGCACGCAAAGAGTTTGAAAAAAGCCGGCATTTCGACGCCCCGGCAAAGATTGAGACACTTGCAAAATATGCCTCCCCGATCGTCTCCCTCGGAAACCAAACCGGAGAGGGCTGGTTCCTGACTGGGGAAATGTTAGAATTAATCCATTCTGGCACCAATAACATTGTCTGCGCCCAACCATTTGGCTGCCTGCCCAACCATGTCGTTGGCAAAGGCGTCATCAAGGAAATCCGACATCAATACCCTTTATCCAACATCGTAGCCATTGACTACGACCCAGGGGCATCGGAAGTCAACCAGTTAAACCGCATTAAGCTGATGCTGTCGACGGCGCAAAAAAACCTCGCCAAACAGCAAACGGAAGGGGCTGTCAGTTAATTGATAGGCATCAACAGGGATGGGGCTGCCGCACGAATGTATTTGCCTGTTTAAAAGGTTTACATTGCAAAACAATGAAAACAAAACGCACAAAGATTATCTTGGGAAGCTAGCTTCCTAGAATAATTTTGTGCGTTTTGTCTTTGCCGCATCAGCGGCAAGATCTTTTGAACAAGTAAATATCTTTGCGACAGCCCCTTTTTGAAGTCCATCTTCCTCCTGGCTCGTTCTATTTAATAGAAGCAAATCATCAAAAAGGAGGATTTAACATATGAAGCGAAATAAAATTTTAACCGTTATTCTTGGCATCGCCATTTTTTCCGGCGTGCTCTGTTCTGGCGCAGTGATTGTCCAGGGCATACAGGCAGGGAAAAATCTGCCCAGACATACAACTTCCAGTCAAAAAGAACAAATTGCCATTCCTCAGGCATGGGAACTGGAAAAGACAAAACTGGAAGAATTCTCAGAAGCTTCCATTTCCATAGACTGCTGCGACTTTTCGATTCTTCCTGCCGACGGTTATTACCTGGAATACCGCCTCGACGGCGCCTGTACGGAGCCTCAATACAATAGCAGCGACGGGATATTTTATTTTGAAGAGGGGAAAACTCAGCTAAGATACAGTACGGGCTTGCATCTCTTTTTCAACACTGGAAATTCCTCTGCCAACAGGGGACCATATTATATCAATCTCTATGTTCCCAAAGACCAATATTTCAATCTCTTAAAGATCAAAAACGAAAGCGGTAACATTAATCTTGAGGACGTAGATGCCGAAATTGCAGAATTAAACGCAGACTATGGAACATTGACACTCCGAAGCTTTACGGGAAAAAATATTTCCATCTTTGCAGAATCTGGGAATCTGGAAATCGGCGATGTGACATGCGACAATTTAGAAATTACAAATGAATATGGCGACATATGCGGCGGCTCTTTCAAGATATCTGATCAAGCTGCCATCAAATTAGAAAGCGGCAGCCTTGAGCTAAGCAGCCTGGAAACTGATTTCCTCTCACTCAGAAACGAATATGGCAATTGCTCCATGGACCAGGCATCCATAACCGACAGCGAGATATTCATAGAATCCGGCAACCTCGTGTTCCAAGATGCGGAACTGAAAACGACAAACATTGACAGTTCCTACGGAGACGTTACCCTGCATCTTGCCGACGATATCTCAGACTACAATTATGACCTCTATGCAGAATATGGCAGCATAAAGCTCAGAAACGAAACACTGAAATTCGACGAAGACGAGGAAATTCACTATCAGAAAGACAATCAGAAAAACAAAGAGATCCGCATTAGCTGTGAGAGCGGCAATATAAAAATACGCTAAACAATGGCTCCGACAGTTGAATACCATGGTATTTCGCTGCCGGAGCCAGTAGCGCTCTAACTGTTTTCCTCAATCGAATCACGTTTCGAAAGTCATTAGGAACATCGCCGCCGAGGATTATAATTCTTTTTTCATTACGGCTCCTCTTGCGCCAGAAGTCACCATCTGAGCATAGCGGGCCAGATAGCCCTTTGTTACCTTGGGCTCTCTCGGTTGCCACTTCGCTTTTCTCTCTGCTAAAACCTCTTCTGAAACGTCCAGTTCCAGTTTCATTTCCGGGATGTTGATCTTAATGAGATCTCCTTCCTCCACCAGGGCAATCGTTCCTCCAACTGCCGCCTCCGGTGACACATGCCCGATGGAAGCTCCGCGACTGGCGCCGGAAAAACGCCCGTCCGTAATCAGCGCAACCGTGGATCCAAGCCCCATTCCTGCAATAGCTGACGTAGGATTCAACATCTCGCGCATGCCTGGACCTCCCTTGGGGCCTTCGTAGCGGATTACCACCACGTCTCCTGCCACAATCTTTCCACCCTTGATGGCTGCAATCGCATCCTCCTCACAGTCAAATACCCGCGCCGGACCTTGATGCACCATCATTTCTGGCGCCACTGCAGAACGCTTTACCACGCTTCCTTCTGGAGCAAGATTGCCTTTGAGCACCGCAAGCCCTCCCGTTGCGCTATATGGACGGTCTAAGGGACGAATCACTTCCGGATTTTTATTGACACATCCTTTGATATTCTCCGCTACCGTTTTTCCTGTGACTGTCATGCAATCTAAATGCAAAAGCCCCAGCTTGGCAAGCTCGTTCATAACGGCATATACGCCGCCCGCCTCATTTAGATCTTCCATATATGTCGGTCCTGCCGGAGCCAAGTGGCAGAGGTTGGGCGTCTTCTCACTGATCTCATTCGCAAATCCGATATCAAAATCGAACCCGATTTCATGGGCAATCGCCGGCAAATGCAACATGCTGTTGGTTGAGCAGCCCAGCGCCATATCCACGGTCAATGCGTTTAACACGGCCTCTTTGGTCATAATGTCCCTTGGGCAAATATTCTTGCGGTACATTTCCATCACTGCCATTCCTGCGTGCTTGGCAAGACGCAGACGGTCAGAATATACAGCCGGAATGGTTCCATTTCCCTGAAGCCCCATGCCCAAGGCCTCCGTCAGGCAGTTCATAGAATTTGCAGTATACATGCCAGAACAGGAGCCACACGTCGGACATGCCTTTTCTTCAAATTCACAGACGTCCTCTTCTGTCATAGTTCCTGCCGCATAAGCCCCTACCGCCTCAAACATCGAGGAAAGGCTGGTTTTTTTCCCTTTGACGCGGCCTGCCAGCATAGGGCCGCCAGACACAAATACCGTGGGCACGTTTACTCTTGCCGCCGCCATCAGAAGCCCCGGCACGTTCTTATCACAATTGGGCACCATCACCAGAGCGTCAAACTGATGCGCAAGCGCCATGCATTCTGTAGAATCTGCAATCAAATCCCGGGTCACCAGCGAATATTTCATTCCGGTATGCCCCATGGCGATTCCATCGCAGACTGCGATCGCCGGAAATACCACTGGCACTCCGCCTGCCTCTGCCACTCCCATTTTCACAGCGTTAACAATCTTATCAAGATTCATATGGCCAGGCACAATCTCATTGTAGGAACTGACAATCCCTACTAACGGCTTGTCCATCTCCTCCCGGGTAAATCCCAGCGCATGAAATAGCGAACGGTGCGGCGCCTGCTGCATTCCTTTTTTTACATTATCACTTCTCATCTCTTTCCCTCTTTCTGATAATCAAATTCCTTATGGTTCTATATCGCTAGTATACCTCTTTTGTTGTCTGCTGTCAATACAGTTGTATAACAAATATAATTTAAACGAATTTTTCTAGCGCATCATAATGACAGAATGTCCATTTTGTGGTAAAATTAACATAAAATGTTTCAAAAGGAAGGATATCATGAATGACTGCAAGATGGAACATAATTTAATGGAATATGTCTTAACTTTGTTAAGCGTCCCTGGACATGACGCCATGGAAATTGAAGAACTCATAGAGCATGTCAAACACTCTGGGGAATCTTATTTACTGGATTTGCCGAATATTTGGACTGCCCAGGAAATGATAAAATTTATGGACGAGATGCCTGGCGGCTTTTTAATTTATCACGCAGACGAAAAGGAAGAAATCATCTATGCCAACAAAGCGCTGCTTCGCATTTTTCAATGCGGCACCCTCCAGGAATTCCGGGAATTTACCGGGAATTCTTTCAAGGGCATCGTATATTCCGAAGATCTGGACGCCGTAGAACTAAGCATTCAAGAACAAGTGGCCAGCAGCCAATATGACCTGGATTATGTGGAATACCGGATCGTGCGCAAGGATGGGACTATTTGCTGGATCGAGGATTATGGGCATTTCGTATCTTGCCCGTCTGTGGGAGAAATTTTTTATGTATTTATGGGTGATGCCACTGAAAAGCGAAACCAGCGATTAGAAAAACATCATGCCATATTACATGAAAAAGAGCACAAACTGCAGAACCTGATTGACAAATTTGACAAAGAGCGTACCTTGATTAATCAGGAACACCTAAGACGGCTGGAAGTCATTGAAGGACTGAGCATCAATTACGAATCCATTCTCTATGCGAACCTGGACAATGATAAGATCTTTCCCTACCGCCTAAGCAGCCGTACCAAACGCCAATTTCAGGAAAAATACCAAACCCTTGGATTTCACTGGTATCTTTCCAATTATGTCAATACCTGGGTGCATCCAGAAGACCGGGAAGAAGTTGCCAAAATGACTTCTCCTGCCTACATGCGCAAAAAATTATCAAACAACAAGACTTATTATATCAATTATCGTGTACTGATAGACAATGAAACACAATATCTGCAGCTGCGCATCGTCAATGTAAGCAAAAGAGACCACATTTCCCAGATTGTCATGGGCTATCGGCGGGTTGACGTCGAGGTACGCCGGGAAATGGAACAAAACCAGATCTTAGAAGATGCATTACATGCCGCTAATCTTGCCATTATAGCCAAGAATACGTTCTTATCGAATATGTCCCACGACATGCGTACCCCGCTGAACGCCATTTTCGGTTATACTGCCCTTGCCAGAAAACATCTTGACGACCGGGCGGCGGCAGAAGAATATCTTAACAAAATTGAACATTCCAGCAGGCAGCTCTTTGATCTGATCCAGAAAGTTCTGGATCTGTCTTGGACAGAGTCCAACGACATACAGCTTAACGAAAGGGAATGCATCCTGCAGGATATTCTAAAAGAAGTACATGAAGCTCTGTTTCCCCTTGCCCTTGAGAAAAATATCGCCTTTACGCTGGATAGTTCCGGGCTAACCCACGGCAATGTCGTTGCAGATCACGAAAAATTAAAACAATCTCTCTTGTATCTGGTCAACAATTCCGTCACTTATACAAAGGAAGGCGGCAAAGTAGAGCTGGCTGTCGCAGAACCAAAAACGCTGTCCAATCAGTATGCCGTATATCAATTTACCGTAAAAGACACTGGCATCGGGATCGGAAGAGATTTTCTGGAACACATTTTCGAACCGTTCGAGCGAGAGAAAAACACCACTTTCAGCGGTATACACGGCACCGGCTTAAGCCTTACCATAGCCAAAAAGATCATAACCATGATGGGCGGAGAAATCAGCGTCGATAGCACCGTTGGAAAAGGGAGCACTTTCACGGTTACCCTGCGTCTGAGGCTGCAGGATCACCCCAATATGCATTCCGATTATCCAGAAAACGCTGTTTTTTCTCCCAGAAGTCAAAAGATCCTGCTGGTGGAAGACAATATGATCAACTTAGAAATTGAAACCGAAATTCTGCAGGATCTCGGATTCCTGATTGAGACAGCTACCGACGGAAGCATTGCCGTTGAAAAAATCGCCAATTCTACCCCAGGAGATTTTGACCTGGTTTTGATGGATATCCAGATGCCAGTAATGGACGGCCGCCAGGCAGCGACTGAAATCCGCAGGCTGAAGAACCAAGAGCTTGCGCAGATTCCGATTATTGCCTTGTCCGCTAACGCTTTTGAAAGCGATAAACGCATGTCTATCGAGAGCGGCATGGATGCGCATCTGACAAAGCCAATCGACATTCCGCTGCTGTTAGAGACCATTGGCAGCGTTTCAGGTACCAACCCGTCAAAAACCTCCTGATCGTGCTATAATTCACAGCATAATCTATCTCAATAAAAAATACAATCCCCGGTTGTGCATAGATACAGCCGGGGGAAACGTTTCTTTCGGATCATTTATGAAATTTTGACTGAGAACTTCGCATATCTACACATTATTTTAAAAATCTTGGGTGCGGAAAATAGCTAAGCTCCGCTTTTCCGATGATGTCTTTTCGATCCACAAATTTATGTTCCCAATATCTAGAATCCCAGGAATCGTTGCGGTTATCTCCCATCATGAAATAGGTTCCCGCAGGCACGGTGTAAGGTCCAAAATCTTCCTTGCTTACTTCCTGGGTAAAATCCTCCTCTAACGGTTTTCCATCAATATAGACCACGCCGTCCTGCCCGGCAATGGTTTCTCCTGGGAGTCCCATCACGCGCTTCAAATAGAGGGTTTCACCGTCATCTGGATAAATAAAAGTTACGATGTCCCCTCTCTTTGGCTCGCCAAACACGTAAGACAGCCTGTTTACCAGTATTCTGTCCCCCGCCATTACCGTCGTCTCCATGGAGCTAGTAGGAACCTGCGCATTCGCAATCACATATTTATTCAGAAAAAAACCGATTCCAAGCGCAATCAGAATCATAACGACGTTGTTGATGATTTCACGAAAAATAGTCCGTCTTTTTCTCTTCACCGCAGTATCTTGCGCCGTCGCTTCTTCCTGCGCCTCGTCCATCTTTTCTATCTCTGTTTCGCCGTTATGCTGTTCCACCTGTTTCTCCTCCCTTATTGTCAATGACATCATCTCCTATTCCATGGGAAGCTGCTCCATAGCATGTAATATATGTATGCGCATGGCGTTCCTTGCACCCTCCCCATTCCGTGCTTTTAAAAAATTCATCAGGATTTTGTGATCAATCAAGGTCGCCTGGACCGCCTCCTCATGAACTAGCGACAGTTTGACTCCCTTATTGACGCCTTCATAAATGACTGGCATAAGCTGGTTCATAAATTCATTATGGGTCGCCCGTGCAATGGACTTGTGAAAAGCCTGTTCTACCTCTGTGCGGTCTTTTCTCTGATAAATCCGCTGCTCAATCTCCTTGCCCAACGCCAAAATTCTTTGAATTTCCTCTTCTGTGGCGCGCAGCGCCGCATAATAGGCTGCCTCCGGCTCGAAAATCAGACGCATTTCATACAAGTCTCTGGCTTTGACTTTTGCAGAAGACAGAACAGATAATTCTTCTGGTTGCTCTTGTTTAAAATCTTCCCTGACAAAGGTTCCTCTGCCCCGCCTTATTTCCAGTATCCCTCCAGTGGCAAGGATACGGATCGCTTCTCTTAACGTGGTACGGCTGACCTTCAATTCCTGGGATAATACATTTTCATTGGGGAGCTTGCTGCCGGGTAAAAACCGCTTCTCCGCCACAATCATCGATAAAATACTGTCTGCAATCCGGTCGGACAGCCTGCTATCTGACTCCATACGCCACGCTCCTTCCAGATAACATTATACGCTACTCCAAGTAATTTCACAAGCTTCTTACAGCGCTCTTAGCTAAAATAAATCAGTTCATCCTCTGGCTGCTGTGCCGTCTGCAGCTCTAAAGCGTAGAGAACTGGTCCCTTTCCTTTATATTCCATTGCAAATTCGTAACGCATCTCGGCAGTAACCGTAACCCATGCCTTATGAGGCGGCGCTTCCTGCCCCTTATCGCATTTGCACTTAAAGCCCACAAACGTAATATCATCCGCACAGCAGGTCATGGCAAATCTCCCTGGCACGAACACGCCCTTTTTCATCTTCTCGGGGTGGTAAGACAGCGCCAGAAACCGCACTTTCTTTCCCTCATATTTCCTGGGATCCTCCATGGCGTCCATATACCAGATTCCATAATCCATATCTGAAATGTCTATGACCTCCTGACTGAGATCATACGGTAGCTCTTCCATATCATTTTCATCTATGGAGCCATCCAAACGCTCATAAGCAATCTGCGCCTTGCGATTGACCATCTTAATGGAACGACGGAACTTGCCCTTGGGCGTGTGATCGTCACAGCGGTTGATAATCACCACATCTGCAGCAAAAATCTGCTCCATGATCATAGCGCGCATATTATTCAAATACATCTCAAACGTCGTAGCGTCCACGGTAGCAAGAGATTGTACCAGCACCCAGCCTTGAGGCAGTTCGAGCTCTAAGAATGTAGACATCTGCCAGGTTCCGTTATACTCCACAAACACCTGGTCTGGCTGATGCAAAAGCTTTAGTTCCTTCAACGTTTTGGCAGTCAGAGATTCTTCTTTATCAATTACCGCCATGCAGGCATGAGCCTTCGCTAATTCTTCTTCTTCAAATTCCACTTCCCCGTCCTCGCAAAGAATCAGCAAGGTCTTTCCCCCTTCGCCGAAATCTCCGTCTATCAGGGTTTCTTTGATCAGCGAGCTTTTGCCACTGTCCATAAATCCTGAAAATAAATAAACCGGAATCTCCATTTTCACATACCCTTTCCAAATTTACATATTGTGACCGCATTCTTAAGCTCAACGGCTTTTTGACAATTTTCAGGAAATCCCAAACAGTTCTTCTAACTTCTCCTCCTGAAGCTTTGTGCCAATCACGCAAAGCCTTCCGGTATAATCCGCTTCCCCGGTGCGCAATTCATATTCTCCGTCTACCATGTCAAAATAAATCCAAGCGCCATCCTCGGCTGGCACCATTCCTTTGGCTCTTAGGATCGTTCCATAATCCTCTGTCTCACAAAACGCTTTCATTGCACGTTCAATGGTTTCTTTGGCAAATACATGCGGCGTCTCCTTGCCCCAGCTCGTAAACACCTCGTCTGCGTGGCGATGATGGTTGTGCTCATGATCATGACAGCCGCAAGTGCAATCTTCTCCATGCTCATGATGTCCGTGCTCATGATGACAGCCTTCCTCATGATGCTCATGATCGTGATGACAGCCCTTCTCATGATCGTGATGACAGTCTTTCCCATGATGCCCGTGGTCGTGATCGCAGTCTTCTCCATGATGCTCATGACCATGACAGTCGCAAGTACATTCATCCCCATGCTCATGATGCTCCTCCATCAATTCTTCTTGCAAAGATTTCTGCTGTTCGATCACTTTGTAGATCTGTTTTCCATCAATTTCGTTCCAAGGCGTGGTGATGACTGCCGCTTTCTCGTTCTTTTCGCGGATCGCCTTTACGACAGTCTCTGTCTGCTCTGGCTTGACATTCTGGGTACGGCTTAACACTACGACAGTGGCGTACTCGATCTGATTATTAAAAAATTCCCCAAACGCCTTCATCTGCTTAATGGCTTTCGCCGTGTTCACTACGGTAATCCTTCCATTGAGCTTGACCTCGTTTTCTGCTTCCACCTCCTGAACGGATTTCATCACGTCAGACAGCTTCCCTACCCCCGACGGTTCAATCAAAATGCGGTCGGGACAAAACCGCTCCATCACTTCCCGGAGATTCTTTCCGAAATCACCCACCAAAGAACAGCAAATACAGCCAGAATTGAGCTCGCTGATCTCGATGCCAGAATCTTTCAAAAATCCGCCGTCGATGCCGATCTCCCCAAATTCATTTTCAATCAGCACGATTTTCTCGCCCTGAAACACATCTTCTAACATTTTCTTGATAAAAGTTGTCTTTCCTGCCCCTAAAAAACCAGAGACTATATCAATTTTGGTCATCTCTTATTCCTCCTTAATCCTAACATGGTCATTGTCACAACAACGTTACTACGCCTTTTTCTATTAGAAACGCTGGACGGTAAGAAAGCTTGGCCTTTCTTAATCCCTCCGACCCGGTGTCCTCCTCACGATTCACATATTTGTATTCTTGAGCTTCCCTGAGAACAAACTGCTGGTTGATCATCGGGTACGCCCCCTGTATCTCAGCAAATGCTTTCTCGATATGGACTACAAACATGTCCTTGCCCAAAGGCTCTCCAATCGTAAAAGCGATCACCTCTCCTTGTGGCTCCGTACGCAACAGCCCGCCTTTTAATTCTAGCTCTTGCAGCAGGCGCAGCGCATTCAAGGTGACGCACATCTCATCCCGTTTCTCGAGATCAATTTCACACTGCATCTCTTGCCTCCATTTGAGCGCCATCTGAAAGCAATCCTCCACATTTTCCTTAGTAAGCGGCTCATATGCCCACTGGGGATAGTTCTCCTGAAAGCGGTTGATGTGATTGCGTTTGCCGTGGAGCTTTTTCCCTGCAAGAGTTGCAAGCTTTTCCGTTTCATAGACATAATCAGCAATATCCCTGTTGTAAGTTATCTGAAGCTTCCCAGGATACCAGGAATCCAGCAATGCAAACTCTTTCTCTTGAACCAAGTGCATCCGAAATCTTGCCTGTTGCTTGTCAAACCACTGGAAGACTGCCTCCATCGCCCGGGGAACCTGCTCCATGTCTCCGGCAGGAAAGGTGACGCTTGGTCCTCCGTCTTCTGCGATCCCGCAAAAAATCAACGTGTCCTCCACAATGGCGTACTGGGTGGGATATTTCCTGCTCCACAAATAGATGTTTGCAAAAACCAGGTCACAGCTTCGGTATTTTTTCTTCTGCAAATAACTGTTAATCTTCTCCTTGTCCTCCAATTCAATCTTATGAAATTCGATTTCCATATAATCTTAATGTCTCCTTATCTGTCAAACTTCGTACCTTGCGCCAAAGATCAACGTCCATTGGCATATAGCTTTGCATAAACGCCATCTTTTTCTAATAATTCCTGATGGCTTCCCTCTTCTTCAATGCCTGTGTCGGTAAGTACCAGGATTTTTTGGGCGTTGCGGATCGTGGACAGCCTGTGCGCAATCACAAAAGTCGTCCGGTTCTTTGCCAGCTTCTCTAAAGATTCCTGCACCACTTTCTCACTCTCATTATCCAATGCAGATGTTGCCTCGTCAAATATAAGTATGGGCGGATTTTTCAAAAATACCCGCGCAATAGACAATCTCTGTTTCTGTCCTCCAGAAAGTTTCACGCCCCGTTGTCCGATATCCGTATCGTATCCGTCTGGAAGCGCCATGATAAATTCATGAGCATTTGCATTTTTTGCCGCCGCTATCACCTCTTCCCTGGATGCGCTGGGTCTGCCATAACGGATATTCTCTAATACAGAGCCCACGAACAGATAGACGTCCTGCTGCACGATCCCGATCTGGCTGCGCAGGCTCTTCAACGTAAAATCACGGATATCTGTGCCGTCAATCTTCACAACTCCCTGGGTCACGTCATAAAACCTTGGAATCAGGCTGCAAAGGGTGCTCTTTCCTGCGCCGGAAGAACCCACCAGGGCAATATAGGAGCCTGCCTGCACTTTGAGATTGATATGGCGCAGGACTGTCTGCGTATTTTCCTCATAGTGAAAAGATACATCTTCAAAGGAAATATCACCTTTCACGTTTTGAAGTTCCACGGCGCCAGAACGATCTTCAATATCTGGCTCAACCGCCATCATCTCCATAAACCTCTCATATCCTGTATAGCCATTTTGGAACTGTTCCGTAAAGTTAATCAGTTTTTTTACTGGTTCGGTAAAGGTATTGATATACAGCAGAAAAGTAACCAGATCCGCCACGTTCACCTGACCGTCGGTAATCAGCACGGCGCCAGCAATTAAAGCCGCTATGGTGATCATGGTAGTCAGCGCCCCCAAGCCAGAATGATAGCCCGCCATATAAAGATAGCTGTTCTTCTTTGCCGCCAGAAATCCCTGGTTTCCCTCCTCAAACTTTGCAAGCTCCAGCGCTTCATTGGCAAAAGATTTTACGACCCGGATGCCTGAGAGGTTATCTTCGATCTGACTGTTGATCTCTGCAATTTTGACGCGGTTCCTTTTAAAGGCGCGCTTCATCCTGGTATTGAAATAGGCGGCATATAAAAGCATCACAGGCACAAAAGCAAAGGCAATCACCGTCAGTTTGACATCAATTTGAATTAAAATGACAAAAGACCCGATGATTTTAATCAGGGAAATCACCAGATCCTCCGGTCCATGATGCAAAAGCTCGCTGATATCAAACAGATCGCTTGTGATACGGGACATTAGCTGTCCTACCTTTTGATTATTAAAAAAAGAAAAGGACAGCTTCTGATAATGAGCGAATATTTCCGCCCGCATGTCGTACTCAATCTTTGCGCCCATCACATGTCCGTAATTTGAAATAAAATAATTGCAGAAGCACTCTGTGACAACCAGCGCCAGCATCAGCAGGCTAAGAAATCCAATTTTATGCAACGCTTGCTGCGCATCGAGAACGATGACTTGATTGGTAATATAGCGCACAATCAGAGGGATGACTAAAGTCACCCCTGCGCCAAGAATCGCAAAAAACATATCTGCAAGAAACAACGGCAAGTACGGTCGATAGTACGACGCCAGCTTTTTCAGTTTCTGTCCCATAGATTCTGTTCCTTTCAAATTTCCATCAATTTTTTTTCAAACTCATGAACTGGCAGAGGCTTATCAAAATAATAGCCCTGTGCCAGATAACAATTACTTTCCTTTAACAGCTTAATCTGTTCTACTGTTTCCACTCCCTCCACAATGCACTCCCTGTCCATGTCCTGGGCCATGGCTATCAGATGCTTGATCATCATCCTCTTGTGTTCATCTTGCTCGTATTTCCCTGGGAGAAAGCTCTTGTCAATCTTGATCACGCTCCAGGGCAATTCACGGATCAAATTGATCGAAGAATATCCCGTTCCAAAGTCATCTACAGAAGTGGCGATTCCCTGCTCCCTCAGCCCGGAAACCAGCGTCTTTAAATGATTGAAATCCACGTCGGTCCCCGTCTCCGTCAACTCTATTTCAATGTATTTATGCGGAATCTGATACTTCTCTATAATCCCAAGAATATGATCCAGCAAATCCATGTCTCCCATATGAGCCCTGGACAGGTTCACAGAAACCGTCACCACTTTTTTCCCTTCGTCCAGCCACCTGCGGATATCCTGGCACACATGCTCTAACATATAAAAATCCAACAGGCAAATCAGGTTGCTTTGCTCTAAAATCGGAACAAATTCTCCTGGCGCAACGACTTTGCCATCCTTAAACCAGCGGCATAACGCTTCCGCTCCCACCAGGCGATAATCCTTGAGCATGATTTTCGGCTGGTAATATACCTGGAATTCTTGTTTGTGGATTGCCTCTGGCAGCGTCGCCTCGATCATCTTGCCCATGCGTATGCCCTGCATCAGTTCTTCATCAAAAAACACGTATTCTGTCTTGCGGACATTCTTTGCCATGTTGAGAGCCGTCCGCAGACGTTCCAAGATACTCGCTGCGCTTTTGCAGCTTACAGGAATCATATAATATCCGGCATAGGCGCCAAGCCAGACACGCTTCTGCTCCTTTTCGTCATAGACGACTGCTGCGCCCTTTAGATATCTCATAACTAAATTCAAATTGTCTTTCAAGAACAAGACTGCGAAATTGTCTCCTTCCACTCTGCAGACAATTTCCTGATTACTGAGCTTTTTCTGCAGATTGCGGATAAATTTCCCCATCACCATGGTTCCCCGCTGCCTTCCAATCTGCTGATTGATTACAGAAAAATGGCGCAGGTCAAAATAACAAGCCGCATACTTGCCGATTTCCCCCTGCTCGATCAACTGGCTAATGTATTTTTTATACCATGCAAGATTATAAATGCCAAATTCCTGATCCCGGAACGTAAGCTTTTCCACTACCTGCATGGTGCGGACACGTCCATGAAAAGTAAAAAGCATTTTCACGAACACTTCGATCTTCTCCTTTTCCTGATCGTCCCAATCATGCGCTCCTTTGGTCTGGAAGATCAGGTATTCCATCATGTTTCCTTCTTCCGTCTGTTCAGGAAACTGTAGGCAGCGCTCCAAATCCGCCTCATCCCCATGATAAAAAACAACTTTCCCGCCCCATTTTTGTTCTTCAAGATCTAGCGTTTCATAAAAGACAGCCTCTACCCTGGCAATTCCCAGAATATGGCACAGAGGTTCCATTGCCTTTTGGGTATCAGGATGTATCAGTTCTGGTATCTTTTCCATTTTTACGATAAATTCCTCTATCGCTTGAACATATCCCATTGTATCAAGTGCCATAGGCGTCTCCTCTCTGTACCGCAAGCTGCGGCAATATTATCGTAACTTCCGTTCCCCCATTCCCCATTTCGGACACCTCGATTTTACCAGACATTTGCGAGAGCAGCAGGCGCACCAAGGAAAATCCCAATTCTGGATTATCTTCCTTAAGGCTGTCATGTATCGTTCCATGTTCCATGTATTGCTGGATCTCGCTCATCTGCCGTTTTGACATTTTCATCCCAGGATTCTCAACGGAAAGCTGAAGCATGGAGGCATAAGAAATCTTACGGCTGGCAGCTTTCAAGACAATCTTGCCGTCTCTGGAACAGCTTGCGCTATTTACCAGCAGCTTATGAAGAATTTGTCCAATGCGCCCAGCATCCCCCAGAAAATATTGCGGCACATGTTCCTCCACCACAATCTCTATATCCTTGCATTCACCGCCTAAGTAATGCCGAACCCCGTGTACGGTTTGTTCCAAAAGCTCCCGAAGGCTATAATTTGTCTCCATAAGCTCCGCCTTGCCTTGAGACATTTTTATGTATTCCACCGCATCTTCCATCATAGAATATACTTCCAGGCCCTGAGAAAGCAATTTCTTAAGTTCGTCACAAGCAATACTGCCTATTTGGCTGTCCATCTGCTCCAGGCAACTGATCCATCCACTTACATTTTTTTTCATATTGACGCCAAGATTCATAAGAAAATCCGACTGAGAACGTATCACCCGTTCTGTTTTCCTGATTCCCTGAAGCCTGACGTAGTTCTGATTTGCAATTTTAGAAATTGCCTTAGAAATTTGAGTAAAAAATTCAGCGGCACGTTCGATTTTCTCTTCTGAAAATACTGGAAGTCTTTTAGCCTCTTGAAGGTAAATATCCTGGTCTATTTGAAGCGCATTGGCAGCCTTGCTCAGCCTTTCTTCTGCCTGTTCCGTTTCCAGCACCTGCCCTCCGATGAAGACGCCGATGATCTTTCCGCCAACCTCAATCGGAGACGCCCACTCGATAAGTCCCGCATGGCAGCAGTATATTGCACATTTCCCTTCTCGCAATGCCTTTTTAGCTCCTTGACGGCCGCATGATTCACACTTTCTGCGTCCCAGTTTTGAACTTCTCACCAATATTCTGCAAAAATCAGTGAACCTGCTTTCCTCCGTTACCGGAATCCCGGCAATATCCGTGGTCACTGCCGCCACGCCGGCGTACTGAGAAAATCCGTCCTGTATCTGTTGCAGAATATCCCTATCGATGAGTTCTGTTAAATTTATCTTTTCCAATTCTCACACCCTCTCTAATTACCCAAATCATTATAAGCATAACATATTTTTACAGATAATTCAATTTCTGAAAAATTATGGATTTATCTTCCAGGTTGTGGTAATCTAAGCCTGGGATGTCAAAAAGACTGTAAGTAATTTTGAGCTCTTTTCGCACCCTGGCCAACCAAAAAAATTCCTATATTGCAGAAAGGGGAATAAATTATGACTCCGACAAACACCTACTATAAACGACTTGCAGAGACGATCATCAAAAATCTTGAAAGGCGTCAAATGCAAGCCCATTACTGCCCGACTGCGGCAGAAGCTGTAACGCTTGTAACAGAACTGATCCCAGGCGGCAGCCTGGTGTCTTTTGGCGGCTCTATGACTTTAAAGGAATCTGGCATGACCGAAGCTTTAAATCAGCGTCAGGACATCACGCTGTTAGACCGCAGCAAGGCTGGCTCGCCACAAGAAGTGAGCGACATCTATCACAAAGCCTTGAGCGCCGACTATTTCCTTATGAGCAGCAACGCCATCTGCACCAGCGGAGAGCTAGTAAATATCGACGGTACTGGAAACCGCCTTGCCGCCCTGGTCTATGGTCCTTCCAACGTCATCATCCTAGCAGGAATGAACAAAGTAGTCCCTTCCGTAGAAGCCGCTCTCTCCCGTGTCAGAAATACCGCCGCTCCTATCAATGCCATACGCCTAGAGAGAAACACGCCCTGCGCCGTTACTGGCGCATGTTCTGACTGCCAAAGTCCTGACTGCATCTGCGCACAGACCGTCATCACCCGCCGCAGCATGACTCCTGGACGAATCAAAGTGATCCTCATTGGTCAGGAACTTGGCTACTAAAACCTCATTTGCCCCACAAGCCCGGATGAGTCCTATGCTCTTCCGGGCTTGTTCTGTTCTATTCAACCATTAGTTTTTAAATTTCTCAGACTGTTGCTGGATCAATTCTTGATCTGCAAAATAATTGATCTTCATGGCATTACGCACATTGTCCAAAGTCTTTGCCGCCGCTGCTTTTGCCTCCTGGCTGCCTTTCTTTAAAACCTCATAAATATATGGAATATCTTTTTGCAGCTCTTTCCTGCGGTTACGAATCGGCTCTAACGTTTCCTGCATTACATGATTGAGAAACTTCTTCACCTTCACATCGCCAAGGCCGCCCCTCTGATAATGCGCTTTTAGTTCGTCTAGATTGGCGTAGTCCGGCAGATAACGCTCAAAATGCTCATCTTTGCAGAATGCGTCCAGATAAATAAACACGGTGTTTCCTTCTAGAGAACCCGGATCTTCCACCCGCAGGTGTCCTGGATCGGTAAACATGCTCATGACTTTCTTCTTGACCTCGTCCGCTTCCTCAGACAGATATATGCAGTTGCCCAACGACTTGCTCATCTTTGCCTTGCCGTCAATGCCAGGAAGGCGCAGACACGCCTGGTTATCAGGAAGCAGGATCTTTGGCTCTGTCAATGTATCGCCATACACAGTGTTAAATTTATGCACGATCTCCTTGGTCTGTTCCAACATCGGCATCTGATCTTCCCCGACTGGGACCGTCGTCGCCTGAAACGCCGTGATATCCGCCGCCTGGCTGATCGGGTAAGTGAAAAATCCAACGGGTATGCTTGCCTCGAAATTCCGCATCTGGATTTCCGCTTTCACCGTAGGATTCCGCTGAAGACGGGAAACGGTCACTAGATTCATATAGTAAAAAGACAGCTCGCATAACTCGGGGATCTGAGACTGGATAAACAGCGTGGATTTTGCCGGATCAAGTCCGCACGCCATATAATCCAACGCCACTTCCACCACGTTCTGACGCACTTTTTCTGGATCGTCGGCATTATCCGTCAACGCCTGGGCGTCTGCGATCATAATGTATATCTTGTCATATTCTCCGGAATCCTGCAGTTCCACCCTGCGCCTTAAAGACCCCGCATAATGTCCCACATGGAGCTTCCCCGTAGGCCTGTCGCCTGTTAATATAATTTTGCTCATTATTCGATATCCTCACCGGTTTTCTCAATTTTTCTTCTCCATTTAATATAATATAAGCGCTGGCGGCTGTCAAGGGAACTTGCTTCTTTTGAGTTTCCGCATTTTGCAATTCATAGCGCCAAAAGGTTTCCATCACAAA
>OFGE01000066.1_pt1 | contig 113008 bp, 110 predicted proteins | sample 1521681 | NCBI WGS metagenome assembly OFGE01 (sample SAMEA3504093, study PRJEB24116) | mouse gut metagenome | biome: mouse gut; feature: mouse-associated habitat; material: faeces | place: Denmark | collected 2011 | reverse complement strand
TTTTACTTAATCTCCCAAAGTAGCAACCATGACAGCCTTTATGGTGTGCATCCGGTTTTCTGCTTCATCAAACACAATTGAATTCGGAGATTCAAAAACCTCTTCAGTCACCTCTACCCCATTCAAACCAAATTGTTTATAAACATCACGTCCCACCTGAGTTTCTAAATTATGATAGGCAGGCAAACAATGCATGAATTTGCAATGCTTGTTTCCAGTCATTTCCATTACTTTCGCATTCACCTGATAAGGTTTCAACAATGCAATCCGTTCGGCCCATACCTCTGCTGGTTCTCCCATGGATACCCAAACATCAGTATAAAGAAAATCACAACCTTTCACTCCGGCTTCTACATTTTCCGTAACAGTCACTGTTGCACCTGTTTCACGGGCAATTTCCTGACATTTTGCAATCAACCCGGCATCCGGCTGTAATGCTTTAGGAGCAACAATCCGCACATCCATACCCATTTTTGCACCACCAACCATCAATGAATTACCCATATTAAAACGGGCATCTCCCAAATAAGCAAATGTCACTTTATTTAATGGTTTATCCACATGCTCCGACATAGTCAGAAAATCCGCCAATATTTGAGTGGGATGGTACTCATTTGTCAAACCGTTCCACACCGGAACTCCGGCATATTTAGCTAACTCTTCCACAATATCCTGTGCAAAGCCACGATATTCAATACCATCATACATCCGGCCCAAAACCCGGGCAGTATCTTTCATGGATTCTTTCACTCCAATCTGCGAACCCGTCGGTCCCAGATAAGTCGCATGAGCCCCCTGGTCATATGCTGCCACTTCAAAAGCACAACGTGTACGGGTCGAGGTCTTCTCAAAAATCAATGCAATATTCTTACCTTTCAAACGCGGTTGCTCTGTGCCGGCATACTTAGCTCTTTTCAACTCTCTTGCCAAATCCAATAAATATTTAATTTCTTCGGGAGTGAAGTCCAGTAACTTCAGAAAATTCCTGTTTCTCAAATTAAAAGCCATACTTTTAGAATTTAAAAATGTAAATTTTAAAATTTAACAACTCTGACAAATGTATAAAAAATTAAACAACAATAAACACATTAATCATAATGCATCGTAATCTTCGACCCATAACGACGATCCTCCAATTTAGTAGCCTCTGTAATCACCGCTTTTTGACCTCCTTTTTCCACAAAAGACAGACAAGCCCGTATCTTCGGTGCCATACTTCCTTCTCCGAACATTCCGGCCTCTAAATATTTCATGGTATCCGCATAATCCAAAAATTCCAAAATTTCTTCGGTTGGCTTACGATAATCTTTATAAATATAGGGAACATCCGTCAAAATATACAACTCATCTGCTTTCACCCGGCTTCCTATCATTGCTGAAGCCAGATCCTTGTCAATAACTCCTTCTATAGATTGCAACATTCCTTGTTCGTCAATATAAACCGGAATTCCACCCCCACCCCCGGTGATTACGATACTACCAGACCTCGCCATTCTCTCTACCAAAGCAGCATTTTTAAAATCTATTGGCGCAGGAGAAGGTACCACACGCCTCCAGCCACCCTCTACTTTTATCTCTTCTTTAAAAATCCAACCATGTTCAGCAGCCAGTTTGTCAGCTTCTTCCCGGTTATAAATTTTACCGACCCTCTTGGTCGGATTCTGCAAAGCCGGATCATGCTGATCTACAACAACCTGAGATATCATGGATACCACATGTCGTGTTAATCCATGCTCATGTAAAATATTCCTCAGGTTACGTTCTATCATATAGCCAATCTGTCCCTGAGAATAAGCCACACACATATCCAGAGACATCGGCGGCAAACCGTACATCCTCACTCCCGCGTCATCACTCATTAAAATATTTCCAACCTGTGGCCCGTTTCCATGAGTAATAATCAAATTATATCCCTCTTTGACCAAATAAAGCAAATTCTCCAGAGTTTCATGGATATTTTGATTTTGTTCTTCGACTGTCCCTTTCTGATTTCCTCTGAGAATCGCATTCCCTCCCAAGGCAACAACTGCTAATTTCTTTTCTTCCATTATTTTCACTTGATTTTATATACTTTTAATTATTGATGAGTAAAATAACACACGACTCACAAAATTTATCGTTGCTCATTCTTTACTCTCAACCTTTACAAATTTAAAAAATAAAGCATCTCAAAAAACAACAAAATAACAGTTTTCAGCAAATGCAAACGTTTGATAATCAACAATAGGTATAATTATTCCATAAATTTATATAATTATGCGGCGCAAAACCGACCATATTCCTTAAAATGGTTGAATTATAACCAGGGCCTTCAGGAGGAAACTTTTACTATTCACTTTATTTTGCTATCTTTGCAAAACCATGGAAAATAAAGAGAATAATAGTCGACACCATAATTTGTTTAGCAAATTGATGAACAAATACACGATGACATTACTTATTTTTCTAGTTTGGTTAGCTTTTTTTGACCGGAATAACCTGGTCGAAAAAATGCACCTACGGGGAAAAATCACAACGTTAAAAAAAGAAAGAACTTATTATCAGAAAAAAATAGAGGAAGATAGCAGGAAAATGCAGGAGTTGCTGAGTAACACAAAAAATCTTGAAAAATTTGCCAGAGAACAATATTTCATGAAAAAAACAAATGAGGATATATTTGTCATCGTTAAAGAATGAAAAGTGGGAAGAATCTTAGCTATCGATTATGGAAAAAAAAGAGTCGGACTCGCAGTCAGCGACTCATGCAAAATTATTGCCACCGGCTTAAAGACCGTTTTATCACAAGAACTTTTCAAATTTCTCCAGGAATACATCTCTCATGAAAAAGTTGAATTATTTGTGGTTGGTTATCCAAAACAAATGAATAACAAAGATTCTGAAAATATGACTTATATAAAACCTTTCCTTACAGCACTAAAACGAAAATATCCTGAAATACCGATAGTTATGTACGACGAACGTTTTACCTCAGCCATTGCCCATCAGGCTTTGATTGAAGGAGGTGCAAAAAAGAAAATACGCCAGGATAAGGCTTTAATCGATACAATGAGTGCTACCATTATCTTAACATCTTACATGGAACAACAAAGAAATTTAAATTGTAAATAATATATGTTTTTACCTATTGTAGTTTACGGACATCCCATTTTGCGCAAAATATCGGAAGATATTACTTTAGATTATCCCGACCTGGAAAAATTTATCCAGGATATGTTTTATACAATGGATGAAGCAGACGGGGTTGGACTTGCAGCTCCTCAGGTGGGACGGAATATCCGTATTTTTACTGTGGATGGCAATGCTTTTGCAGAAATAGAGCCGGACTGTAAAGACTTTCGTAAAGTCTTTATCAATGCTCATATCCTTGAACGCTGGGGAGAAGAAATCAGCCGCAATGAAGGATGTCTGAGTGTGCCCGGAATTCATGAAGATGTAAAACGCAAAGAACACATCCGCATTGCTTACATGAATGAAAAAGGAGAACAACTGGAAGAAGAATACTCCGGAATTAAAGCATGGATTATTCAACATGAATACGACCACCTTGAAGGTATTCTTTTTACAGACCACCTCTCTGCACTAAAAAAGAGAATTCTGAAGAATAAACTGAATAATATCAGTTTGGGCAAACTGAAAGCACCTTACCGGATTATTTTACCAAAATAATTTTTAGCCACTGACAATTGGATTTTTTTTCGTAACTTATACAACAAATTTCCAATTGTCAGGCGTATGTTGGGGTAAACTTCAATTTTAAATACCCGTTTCTCTACCTTTTGACAGCACTTGTCACAGGTATAATGTGCAGTGGATATTTCACATTGCCATTTTATCTTTTTTTTGTTCTTTTTATACCTGCCTTCTTTTGTATCCGGAAGTTTAAATTATTGACTGACCTGTTATTATTAATATTCATTTTCATTACAGGATTTCAGATTTCCTCTCATAACATTCCGGAATATGTACAAGATTCAGCGTACCTGATAAACAGCCGCTGTGAAGAAATTCTGCCCCGCCATCATTATATACTCTCTGCCGGACAGCAAAAGTTCTACCTGAATAACCACCATGCAGACACCCTTTATCATCCGGGGGACTCGCTCATTTTCTATGCCCGCATCATTCCTTTCAATACTCATGTGAATCCGGGAGAATTCAGTTACGCCCACTATCTCAAACAAAAAAAAGTGTTCTGTCAGGTCATTCCTTTAACACCGGTCATTCAAAAAGGACATTCGCATGACATCAGTTCATTTTTCTTCCGTTTAAGAGAAAAATTCATACATAAAACGACCCTTTTTATACAAGATTCTACTTGCCGCATGTTAATAAATGCTCTCTGTCTGGGCTACAAGACCGAACTTGATTACGAACTCCGGAATTTATTCATCACAACCGGCACTGTACATTTATTATCCGTTTCCGGACTCCATACAGGTGCCCTCTATCTCTTCTTCCTGTTTATACTGAAACATATCGGATTAACACACCGGAAAACAGAAATCCTACTTCTTCCGCTATTATGGAGCTATGCCTGCCTTACCGGATTAGCCCCCTCCGTAGTACGGGCTTCAACTATCCTTTCCTTTATTGCTATAGGTAAAATTTTCTGCCGCACCTATACTCCCTTAAATTCTTTGGCAGCATCAGCATTCTTTACCCTGCTGATTCAACCCTCTGCACTATATTCTATCAGTTTTTTACTATCTTATAGTGCCTATACCGGAATTTTAGTATTCTATCCGTTTTTATTCCGTTTACCCGGAACTTTACCCTCCGGAATCTCAAAAATATATGCCTGCTGTTGTATCACCATTGCAGCTCAAATACCCACCCTGCCCCTGTGCGCCTTTTATTTTCACACAGTCAACATCAATGGTTTTCTTGCCAATCTGATAGCTGTACCCTTGGCCACTTTATTATTATATTGTTCGGCTTGCTGCTTAATATTCCCGCTATTTATAAGTCAGTATTTTAGTCCTCTGTGTGAACTGCTTTGTCAGATACTGATTAAATTTTTACAATATTTCGCTCCATATAGTATCAATATTCAAAATTTATATCCTTCGCCTCTTTCCATCGTTCTGATATATGGTCTTTTATGCGTTACAGGCTGTTATCTGTATTTCCGGAAGTGTTATTGGCTTTACTCCGGCATTGTCATTTGTACCCTGCTCCTCTTTTATCTGAGCTTTCTAAATTTTCAATTGGCATCTAAAAACGAAATCGTTATATTCCATCATCCGGAACAAAGCGTCATCCTTCTGAATCATAACGGATTCTGTCTATATTTACAAAACACTCTGAACTCTCCGATAACATCCCTGCCTTATATCCATCAGCATAAATTAAAAACCATACCACCCGGAACAGGGATTGCCGACAGCAAATTGTTTTATTATTCCAATCAGCTTATTTACGTTAAAGATACGATTTCTATCTTAACCCAAAAATATTCGACTTATTACCCTTGTAATATACTGATTATTAGCAATAATGTATTGCCCGAAGATGTTTTCCGCCCCTCTGGCATGCAAACGCCCATACCTCCCCGGATAATTTTAGACAGCTCTAATAACAAATATTCCCTGGAAAAATGGAAATTATTCTGCCAACAATATCAAATCATCCTGCAAAGTACAACAGAAAACGGCTTTATCCGCCTTTCACTAAAATAAATATTTTAGAAACTATATAATCCTTTTATTTTGCTAATTTTGTGGTTCAAATATTTTGAAAGTCACAATAAACCATGAATATTGTCATTGCAGGAGCAGGGTCTGTTGGTACACATCTGGCAAAGATGCTCAGCCGGCAGGAACACAATATTATGCTACTTGATGTAAATCGGGAAAAATTAGAAGAACTCGAAAATCAAATAGACATCCTTTCTACCGTTGGTTCATGTACCTCTATCGGCACATTAAAAGATGCAGAAGTAGGAAAAAGTGACTTATATATTGCTGTAAATCCACAAGAAGACCAAAATATCAATTCTGCCATTCTGGCTAAAAAGCTAGGTGCCAAAAGAACTATCGCCCGGGTAAATAACAGTGAATATCTGGAAACCGAGAACGCTCAATATCTGCGCTCTATCGGTATTGACTCACTTATTTATCCTGAACGGCTGGCCGCTGAAGAAATTGTTGCCTCTTTGAAACAAATCGGTTCCAGACAAATGCATGAATTCTCAGACGGACGCCTGCAATTATTAGGCATTAAATTATGGGATAACGCACTTATCCTGAATCATACTTTAATTAAAATGGCAGAAATTTACGGAGCAGACCAGTTCCGGATTGTTGCCATCAAACGACATAACCATACCATTATTCCGCGTGGTAATGATGAACTTAGATATGGTGATCTGGTTTTTATCGTCACCCGCCCTTCGTTCGTTCCAAACGTATTTACTTTGTGTGGAAAGGAACAATTTGAAATCAAAAATATCGTTATTGTCGGAGCTTCACGCATCGGAGTGAAAACAGCTTCTCTTCTGGAAAAACATTATAATGTCAAAATCATTGAAAAAGACAGGGAAAAGTGCATACAACTGGCGGATAAATTACAATCAACATTAGTTATCAATGGTGACGGACGGGATTTAACTTTACTGCGTGAAGAGGGTATCAGGAACATTGATGCTTTTATTAGTCTCACCGGTTCTTCTGAAACAAATATTCTGTCTTGTTTACTGGCAAAAAAAATGGGCGTCAAGAAAAGTGTCGCTGAAGTTGAAAATATTGATTATATCGACCTGGCTGAAAATATCGGCATCGGCACATTAATCAATACCAAACTAATCGCAGCTTCTCATATTTACCGTTATACCATGAATGTAGATGTGAAACATCTGAAATTCCTGACATTCTCCGAGGCCGAAGTCTTCGAATTAGAAGCAAAACCCGGTTCAAAAATTACCAAACACATGCTGCAGGACATGAATTTTCCCAATGATGCAACTGTCGGAGGAGTTTTCCGGGGAGATGAAACCATTATCGCAAAAGGAGACGTACAAATTCAACCAGGTGATAACGTAGTTATATTTGCCCTACAAAATGCCGTAAAAAAAGTAATTAAATATTTCCAATAAATATCCCAATGATAAACTTTCGTTTTATCGCAAATCTCATAGGAAAGTTACTGCTGATTGAAAGTGCTTTCCTGTTATTATGTACAATAATAGCACTGATATATGGGGAACCAGATGTGATGGCATTCCTCTATACCTCTATTATTACAGCAACAGCCGGATTTCTGATGGCTTATTTCATCAAAATCAAAGACCGGGTTCTAGCCAAAAAGGATGGATATTTTATGGTAACCATGGTATGGATTATATTTTCTGTATTCGGGTGTCTGCCTTATATGCTTGGAAATACCATCCCATCTTTCCCGGATGCTTTTTTCGAAACCATATCAGGATTTACCACAACCGGCTCATCAGTCCTTGATAACATCGATTTTTTACCACATGCCACCTTATTCTGGCGTTCACTTACTCAATGGCTGGGCGGTTTAGGAATCATTATGCTTTTTATTGCCATATTACCAAGCCTCGGGATAGAAGGAAGAGATTTATATGTAGCTGAAATAACAGGCCCTACACATAGCAAAACCTCTTTTACCTTTACCTCTTCTGCCCGACAAATGTGGCTCATTTATACCTCCCTGACCATGCTCCAAACAATCCTGCTCCTGCTGGGAGGTATGGATTTTTTTGACAGTATCTGCCACTCTTTTACCACAATGGCCACCGGTGGTTTTTCAACCAAACAGGCAAGTGTCGCTCATTGGAACTCAGCCTATATACAATATATTATTATCATTTTTATGTTTGTTGCAGGAACAAACTTTGGACTTATACACACTGCTATACGGGGCAACTGGAAAAAACTATTAACAGACAATGAATTCCGCCTTTATCTGACCATCACTTTCTCTGCTAGTATCATCATAGGGCTGGGATTGTATTTCAACGGCTGGGCAGACCTGACCAAAAGTATGCGGGACGCCACTTTCCAGGTTGTTACCCTCATGACTACCACCGGCTTTGCAACTGCTGATTATTTATTATGGCCACCTTTTTTAGGGCTGATTTTGTTTCTACTGTTTTTTATAGGAGCATCTGCAGGTTCAACTGCCGGAGGACTAAAAGTCGTCCGGGTTTATCTGCTATTTAAAAATTCATTTATTGAATTAAAGCGTATTATCCATCCTAATGGAATTATCAACGTCAAATACAATAATAAAACAGTGCACCCTAACATTATGACAGGCATCACGGGATTTGCAATTCTTTATATGATAATCTTTGTGATTGGCAGTGTCATTATTACCCTATTTACTGAAGATATCACCACCGCCTGTAGCGCAGTAATCACGAGTATGAGTAATGTAGGACCGGGGTTCGGAAGCCTCGGCCCCATGTATTCTTTTGCCCATCTGAATGATTTTGCTAAATTATTCCTGGCATTTCTTATGCTGGTAGGACGACTTGAAATTCTGACAGTTATGGTATTATTTACCAAAGCTTTTTGGAAAAGATAATCAGGCTAATCGCTCCAAAGTCAAAGCGGGTAAACTTTGCATGAACTGAAAAAGCTCACTCTCATCCAAATAACGTTTTGTTTTTATTACCATTGTCACATGATATATCTCAACATGTTCCAAAAGTTCTTTTTGCACATCGTAATTGGAAATCCGATAATTCTTTAAATGCAATTCATTTGCCACCCGCTTTAGGTTCTCCGGCTCCGTTGTCGAAAACACTAATAGAGAACTATGTTCCCCGACATTCTTAAAAACTATCGTAAGAAACTCCAGACCAACCAAAGTCAATAACATCGCACAAACACCTATCCAATACATTCCTCCCCCTACTGCCAATCCGATTCCTGAGGTTGCCCATAAACCGGCAGCCGTAGTCAATCCTCTGACAAATTGCTTTTGAATCAATATGGTCCCGGCTCCGATAAAACCAATACCACTGACCACCTGAGCCGCAATACGGGCAGGATCTACTCCAAACCCCGGCTTACCCAGAACATCGGTAAAACCATGCTGAGAAACAATCATGAGCAGAGCACTCCCTAATGCAACCAAAAAATGCGTCCTTAAACCAGCTTCTTTAGCCCTGTACTCCCGATCCCAGCCAATCACTCCCCCCAACAAACCGGCAACCAATAACCGTAAAACAAAATCCCAATACATAAAACTCCTTCCTCACAGATAAGAAAAAAAACATTCTTTACTCCAACTCTCCAATACCTTGCCTTACAATCTCTATAGAATCTCCCGTACAATTAACGACGGTTGATGCAACATTCTGCCCGGCTCCTCCATCAATAATAACATCAACCTGCTTGCCATACACTTCATTAATCAGCTCCGGATCAGTCATATATTCCATGATATCATCATCTGATTTTACGGAAGTTGTCAAAAGAGGATTCCCCAATTCCTCAACAATCGCCATAACAATATAATTATCCGGGATACGGATACCTATTGTCTTCCTCTTGTTCATCATCACATTAGGCAATTTATTAGTCGCAGGCAATATAAAAGTATAAGGACCCGGCAAATTCCGTTTCATCACCTTAAATGTTTCATTACCCACCTTCGCATAAGCCGCTATATTGGAAAGGTCACGGCAAATCATTGAAAAATTAGCTTTCTCCGGCTTTATTCCTTTCAACTGGCAAACCCGTTGAACTGCCTTTACATTATTTATATCACAACCTATAGCGTAAATCGTATCCGTCGGATAAATAACCACCCCCCCTTCTTTCAATATTTTCACTATCTTAAGAATATCCTTCCCATTAGGATTATCCTCAAACAATTTAATATACATGAACTAACCATTAACTTTCTTATAATCTTCCAAAAACTTAGCCAGACCAATATCAGTCAAAGGATGATTCAACAAACCTTTTATCGCAGCTAACGGACAGGTAGCTACATCAGCACCAGCCTCTATACATTGAATAATATGCTGAGTGGAACGAATTGAAGCTGCTAATACCTGAGTGGGATAACCGTAATATGCAAACATATCCACTATTTTACTTACCAACTCTATTCCATCACTTGAGATATCATCCAAACGTCCGACAAAAGGAGACACATAGGTTGCACCAGCTTTAGCAGCCAACAAAGCCTGTCCCGGTGAAAATATCAAAGTACAATTCGTTCGGATTCCTTTACCTGTAAAATATTTAATAGCCTTAATACCATCTGCAATACAAGGAACTTTTACCACAATATTCGGATGCAATGCAGCCAACTCTTCACCCTCCTTAATCATCCCGGCAAAATCAGTCGCAATCACTTCTGCACTCACGTCCCCATCCACAATATTACAGATTTCAACATAATGTTTTTTACAATTTTCAACACCCTGTATTCCTTCTTTAGCCATCAGGGAAGGATTGGTAGTAACTCCGTCAAGAACTCCCAATTCATTTGCTTCACGAATCTGCGACAAATTTGCAGTGTCAATAAAAAATTTCATAATTCAGTTTTTTCTAAGTTTGTAGTTTTAAACTTTATAAAAACAAAATTAGAATATTCCCAGTAATAAAACTATTAATCATCCTGAAATTTTGAAACAATCTCTGTTCTTTCTTCTGCTTTGATTATTTTAATCATCATTTGCTTTATTTAAAGCCCCGGACAGACCATTCCCTCTCTGCAACACGTATACACTCCAGAGATTTTACAATTATGCAAGAAAAAAGAAAAGAAAAAAGAAGAAAGGACCTTATACAGGTCATCCTGCTCATAGCCCTGTTATTTTCCTATGCCCATTATGAAACCAAACGAAAAGAAGAAGCACATAGATACAGGGCTTTTGCCTCCTTTTCGGTGCAGGTCTCCAGCAAAAAACGGAGGTTTTCACGGACAGAATCATGAAAATCTACCTCCGGGTAGAAAATCGGCCTGGGGTCCGCCGAATAGAGCCGGACTACGGGGTACAATGTTTCCAACGTGGGGTTTCCGTCCCCGTTTTCCATCCCCATAAGCGTCCTCTTATCGACCGATGTCAATTTGGCCACTTTATCCTGCGTAAGATTCACCCTGTCCCTTCCCTGTGTCGTGATCCTTGCCAGTGAAGCCGAAAACTCATATTTCCCGGTTGAAGTTAATTTCTTTTTCTTCACTATATTTCACCTCTTAAAAGTATTCTACTATATGTATAATTGTACTTCAAGAGTTACAGAACTCACTTAATATATGTATTATAATATACTTTATAAATTAAATAATTGTTGTTTGAGGTATTTACAAATAAATTTTATATTAACGATCTTCATATTCATCTGCTGTTTTTTTTCTATAATTAACTTTTGAAATAGCACGAGCGATAGCAGCTTTTCCTTCAGCATCTTGATTGGTAAACCTTACTTTAATGTGGTTTTCAATAAGTGAAGATTTATTTTCTTCAGTTAGTACTACACCATCAGGTAAAAAGATTCTATCGGATCTTTTTGATATAAAATCACGTTCATCATTTTCTCTTATTTTAGGATCACGAATAGGAGAATCTGTTTCGTTAAATATAAAATATCCAAATTCATCTAGTTGAAATCCAAGTGCACAAAATGGATTTTTGTCTAGGTCATAATTAACATTAAATTTTGTTGCATTATTTTCTAAAAATGCTTTTAATTCACCATCATATTTAAGCTTTTTTTCAGTAGTAAAATTTTGTGGGGTATTTTCTTCTGGAACAGCAGGTGAAGTATTGGAAAACATGGCAATTGGATCATATCCTAAACTGGCTATTTGTTTACTAAGTATAATAATAGCAGCTTCGGCAATATCACCTTTAAATTGTTTATCTCTATTTGACCATAAATCCCTAAAAGTATCTAAAATATGTTTTGGATTATTATAAGCTCTTTGAGAAGTCATAGCATCAATACAATCTGCTACTGCTATTATAGATGCATATTCTCCAATTCGCTCTCCTCGAATAGGATCTATAGGAGCTTTAGGATCTAATTTACCATTCCAATATTTGTGATGTAATTTTATTCCTTGAAGCATTTTGGTATCAATAATTCTAGAAAGTTCAGGACTGTGATTAATTGCAATATGCAATAAAGTAGAACCCATTGTACTATGAGCTTCCATTTCTTGTCTTTGTGGAAAAGAAAGAGATTTATCGGAATCCAATATTTTGTCTGGAATACCAAGTTTTCCAACATCATGTAATTTGGAAACTATAGCTAACCCTTTTTTAGTATTTGAGTCTAATCCTAATTCATCAGCTAAAGCAATTGCATATTTTGAAACTCTTTCAAGATGTCCATTTGTGTAATTATGCTTTGTAGTTATTGCACTCATAATAATGGCAATAGTTTCTTTAAGTTTATCTTCAGTAGATTTTTGAATAGGAGTAACTTCATTAAAATATGTATTAGCAGTAGTTTGTATAAATCCTTTTACATAAGCTTTCATTTCTTCTTCTGAATTAATATTAGCAGGAAATACTGATATTCCTTCTTTTCCAAATTTATTATTTACATAGCTATTTATAGTACTAATTTCTTTATTTGCTATCATAGGAGTTACTATTGTATGTGATAAAGAAAAAAGTGATAAATCATCTTTTTCTTCTTGATGATTTAATATTATTTTTAAAGTGTTAGCATGATCAGACGAATGTATATTAGTGAAGTATATAACTCCATGTAATGCTCCATATTCTAAAATTTCATTTTCCGATTTATTAGTTATATCAATGAATTGTATAGAATTATCACTATTTATATATTCACTATTTAATTGTTTTTGAGCTTGTTCAAAAAATATAGTATCTTCTTTAATTCCAATAGTTGCTATTTTAAAAGTAGCCATAATTTATTTAATTCCTTTTATATTATTTTGATATATTTTTATTATATATAAGAATATATTAACTATCAATAAAATAGCAATATAAAATAAAAATGAAATATTTTTGAAATGATAATGAAATATTTTTCTATATATATAGGAAAAACATAAACATTTGCAATTTATTTTGGATTTTATAATTATTATAATGTCAAATTTTTTTTCTTAATGTCGATATTCCGTATTGTGCAATTTTTATTGGTATGATATTGTTACTGTAAATAGTAAGTTTATACTATTTAAATAATTTATGGAGGGGATTTTATATGATAAAAAAAGGTGGTGTTATAAGACTTTGCTAAAAGATAAATGGGATAAATATATAAAAGAATATGAAAAAGAGTATATTTTGCAACAAGAAGAAAAAAAGAAAAATATACCAATGTTAATTGAATTATTTGAAAGTTTTGACCAAAAAATTTGTATACCAACTAAAATTTATGAATTAATGATAAAAGGAAAGAGTGAAATTGAAAAAGAATTATGTCAAAGCTTTAGTAAAGAACAAAAGGAATTGTTAGAAAAGTGGATTGTATGTGAAGATAATATATTGAATGATATGGTAGAACAAGCTTTTTTGTATGGGTATTCATTAGCTAATAATTTAAATAGAGAAAGTGAAAAATTTTTATTAGAGAAAAAATAGTATTTTTAAAAAATATATTTTAAATTTATATTAATACTTAGAAGATTAGTGGATTAGGTAATTTGATTATTTAAGAGATTCCTAGAGTTATATAATATAGAAATTAAAGATTGTAACTTAGTTTTCAAAAATGAATATTATATATAGGGGGAAAAAATGATATTTATTAAAGCGTTAAAAGATTTATATGAAGATGCGAAAAATATAAAAGAAAAGGATCCAGCATGTAAAAATGTTTTAGAAGTAATGATATTATATCCAGGATTTCATATATTAATATTTCATAAATTATCTAATTTTTTATATAGACACAAGTTATTTTTCATAGCTAGATTAAATTCACAATTAGGAAGATTTTTTACAGGAATAGAAATACATCCAGGTGCTAAAATAGGAAAAAGATTGTTTATAGATCATGGAATGGGAATTGTAATTGGAGAAACAGCAACTATTGGAGATGATTGTACCATATATCATAATAGTACTTTAGGAGGAACAGGAAAAGATAAATATAAAAGACATCCAGACATTGGAAATAATGTTATGGTAGGATGTGGTGCTAAAATTCTAGGGCCAATAAAAATTGGTAACAATGTAAAAGTTGGTGCAAATTCTATAGTATTAAAAAATATACCAGATAATGTTACTGTAGTAAAATGTAATCGAATGACCAATTGGGGACGTTAGTTTTTGGACATAAATGACCAGTTTTATACGAATGTTAATATTATATTCAACATTCGTATAGAATTGGTCAAAAATGTCTAAAAAACGGACTAACAAATTCTAATATTTAATTATAAGAATTTGTAATGTTCGCATAACTATATTTTAAGAAAATTTCATACTTTCAGTTGAAATTTTTAAGAATATAGAAAACTAACGTCCTCAATTGGTCATTTTACATAGGAATGTAAAATACAGGTATTCCACTTGAATATGGTGCAATATCATATTGTTGAAAATAAATAGCAATTGCAGTTGGAGTAACAAAGTAATTTTCTAAGTTAAAAGTTTCTAAAACAAGTTCACAATAATTATCAAAATAAAAATTATTTCCAGCTTCAATTTGGGCTTTTATTTGAGAATTAATATTTTTTATAATGTCAATTAAATAATATGGGTTATTATGATAAAAATATGAAAGAGGAATAAAATTGCAAGTATTTAAGTTCCAATTTTGAGATGTTCTTAAGGTGTTTCCATGAGCGCCACCTGTAAATTCATATTTATCTTCGTATAAACTAATTAAAAAATCATTATTATAAGTAATATTAAATTCAGAAATTACTTCGAAAACCATTATAGGGTAGCCATTTGCTAAATTATATTCATAGGTACTTACAGCATCAGCATATAATTTGGTTTTTATATAGTTTTCTAATTTTAAAGCTTTTTCTTTGTTATAATTATTAAAAGAATGTTTTCCAGAACAATAATTTGAAGAAGTAATTTGAGGATATTCAATTTTATAAGTTAAAATAATAGTATTGTTATATTTTAACTCATTTTTAATTTCTTTTTTTTCTATTATATTCATTTATAACCTCCTATAATAGTATATGAATGAAAGTTAGTATGTGATAAAACACTTCAAATTTATTAAATATATTTTGGCTATGGAATTAAAAGTATGTTCAAAAATTTTACTTAAATTATTAAGAATTAATTAATGTCACTTACATGTCACTTTAGATTAGCTATAATAAAAGTGTAAAAAATAAGTTATGAGAAAATAAATTAATACGAAAGTGTTATAAAAAGAAAGGAGAACTCTATGGAAATTTTAAGAGTAGAGAATTTAAGTAAAGTTTATGGAAGAGATACATCAAAAGTTATAGCATTAAACAATGTTTCTTTTCACGTAGATAAAGGAGAATTTGTTGCAATAGTTGGAGCTTCACGGAAGTGGTAAATCAACACTTTTACATTTAATTGGTGGGGTTGATAGACCAACAAGTGGAAAAGTTTTTATTGATGGAAAAGATATATATAAGTTTAGTGATGATGAACTTGCAATTTTTAGAAGAAGACAAGTAGGTCTTATATATCAATTTTACAATTTAATACCAATACTTAATGTTGAGGAAAACATAATATTACCTCTTAATTTAGATAATAGAGAAGTTAATAAAAGAAGATTAGATGAATTAATAAATTTATTAGGATTAGAAAGTAGAAGAAAACATCTTCCAAATGAATTGTCAGGAGGACAACAACAAAGAACATCAATAGGAAGAAGTATGATAACAAATCCAGCAATTATTTTGGCAGATGAACCTACTGGAAATTTAGATTCAAAATCAAGTAATGAAATTGTAGAATTATTAAAGAAATCTAATAGAGAATATAATCAAACAATAATAATGATTACACATAATATGGAAATTGCTCAAATTGCGGATAGAATTATTAAGATTGAGGATGGAAAAATAGTTTAATTTTAACAATAATTTGTATGTTTATTATTGTTAAAATTGGAAAGGAAGAAAAATGAATATACTTAAACAATTATCTATTAGAAATTTGAAATTAAATATAAAAAGAACAATTAGTACTATTATAGGAATAATTTTATCTGTTGCACTTATATGCGCAGTATCAACAATGGTTTCAAGTTTTCAGGCTACTCTAATAGAAAATGCTATAAATGAAACTGGATATTATCATTTGAAAGTTGGGTCTATTAGTGATTCGGATATAAAAACTCTTCAAAATAATAGAGATGTAAAGGAAATATTTACTTCTCAAACAATAGGCTTTTCTAAATTAGAAGGTGGGCAAAATGAGTATAAACCATATTTGAAATTATATTCTATGAATAAAGATGTATTTGAAAAACTAAAATTAGATAGAAAACTATTAGAAGGAAGATTCCCAGAAAATACTAGTGAAATTTTAATTAGTAGACATATTAGTTCTAATGGAAAAGTAGATTATAAAATTGGAGATAAAATAAATCTTAAAGTAGGAGAAAGAAGAGCAGTAGATGATTATAAACTCTATGATTCTGATAGTTATCAAGAAGAAGGCGAAAAATTAGAAAATGTAAAGGATTTTGAATTTACGGTTGTTGGAATTATTGAAAGACCAAATTTTGCTTTTGAAGATTATTCTACCCCTGGATATACAGTTATTACAACTGAAATAAGTTCAGGTAGAAAAGATGTATATATTGCATTAAAAAATCCAAAAGATAATAAAAAGGCTATTTCACAAATTTTAGATGTAAAAGATTACACAGATATGAGGGAAGGTGAAATTCCTAAATATATAGAATATGATGTAAATAAAGAATTATTAAGATGGGAAGGTTTTGCATTTTCGGATTCTACAATTGCTATGTTATTTGCAGTATGTGGAGTTGTTATATTTATAATTATTTTTACAAGTGTATTTTGCATAAAGAATTCCTTTGAAATTGCTACATCTGAAAAGACTAAAATGTATGGAATGCTTTCAAGTGTTGGAGCAACAAAAAAACAAATAAAGAAAAATGTTATTTTTGAATCGATGATTCTTGGATTAATTGGTATACCATTTGGGATTTTATCTGGAATATTTGCAGATTTTATTTTAATTAAAATTGTAAATAGTTTAATAGGAGAATATTTATTAGGTCATGTTGATGGAATTATATTGAATGTTGCTATATTACCAATTATAATTTCAGTTTTATTAGGAGTTATTACAATATATATATCGGCAATATCTTCTGCAAAAAAAGCAAGTAGAGTAAGTCCAATGGAAAATTTAAGAAATTCAGAAGAAATAAAATTAAATAGTAAAAAGTTAAAAACTCCAAAAATTATAGAAAAAATATTTAAACAAGGTGGTGTTTTAGCATATAAAAATTTAAAAAGAAGTAAGAAGAAATATAGAACAACAGTTATGTCTTTAACAATAAGCATATTTATTTTTATAACAATGAATTCTTTTATAACAAATTCTTTCAATTTTACAAGTAATTATTATAAAGATATTGGTTATAATTTAAGAGTATATGGTAGAGAAAAAAATATAACAGAAAATGAAATTAAACAAATAGAAAATTTAGAAGATGTAAAAAAAGTATCTGTTCTTTATGAAAGTAATGATAACTATTTGGAAATAGAAGATTTTACTAAAATAGTTCAAATAGAAGGTGTTGACTACATAAAAGAAGATAATGGTGAAATTAATTATATAAATATTGGTGGCAAAAATCCGATTGCTCGTATGATGTTCAAATCATTAAATGATAAAGATTTTAAAGAGTATGTAAAAACACTAGGATTAAATTACGAGCAAGTAAAAAAAGATGGAATTTTGATTGATATTAGCTATGACTATGATGAAGAAGAAAATTTAATAGAAAAAAGAAGATATACTTATAATGAAAATGATATTATAACTGGAAAAATTAAAGATGAAGAATTTAATATTAAAGTAGCTAGTATAATATTGAGTAATGACAATAGACCAAAAGGCTTAGAAAATAATTATTATACAGATGGATATTTAGTTATAAATAAAGATGAATATTCAAGTATAGATTTCGAAGTAAGCTGTATTTGTATAGATTCTAGCAATGCTGACAAAACAGAAGAGGATATAAAGAAAATAAGTAATGGTTTAGGAATATCAAATTTCGATGCTCAGGTAAGAGAAGAAAGATCAATGGTTTTAGTTGTAAAAATATTTTTGTATGGATTTATAACAGTAATTACTTTTATTGGTGTTACAAATATATTTAATTCAATTACATCTAATATGGAGTTAAGGCAAAAAGAATTTGCAATGCTAAAAAGTATTGGTATGACAAAAAAAGAATTTAATAGAATGATTAATTTAGAAACTATATTTTATTCTACAAAAGCTCTATTATATGGAGTTATATTAGGACTACTTGGAACATTTGCTTTATATAAGTCATTTTCAGTAAAAATGGACGAAAGTATGTATATACCAATTATTCCGATTATAATATCTGCTATAGGTGTATTTATTTTAGTATATGTAATTATGAAGTACTCTTTAGGAAAAATTAATAAACAAAATACGATCGAAACAATTAGGAAAGAAAATATATAATAATTAACAAAGTTATAACATTGACAAACACTTTTATGAATAGTAAAATACAAATAGTAAATAGAGAAACCGCTTTTGTGGTTTGTCAGTGAAATGTTTAATAAGCCATTCAACCAGTAAAAACAGAATGGCTTATTTTTTCTATTTAGTTGCTGTTATTATTAATAATAACAAATTTTATATAATAATTACATAAAAAATGTAAATACAAATATGGAGGAAAAAATGGAGATTTTACTGGTTGAAGATAGTAATATGGTTGCAAAAGGATTAATATATTCTTTGGAACAAAATGGATATAAAATAAATCATAAAACAACTAAGAAAGATACTATAGAATTTTTAGAAAAAGAAAAAACAGATTTAATTATTTTAGATATTTCTCTTCCAGATGGAAATGGATTTGAAATTTATGAAAAAGAAATAAAGCCAAAAAAAATTCCAACTATATTCTTAACTGCTAAAGATGAAGAAGATGATATTGTACAAGGATTAGAAAGCGGAGCAGATGATTATATGACAAAACCATTTTCTACAAGAGAATTATTAGCTAGAATTAATAAAATATTACTAAAAGAAAAAAGAAACTCAATTATTGAAATTGATAATATAAAATTTAATACAGATAAAATGGTTGTTTATAAAAATAATGAGGAGATTTCTCTTACAAGTTTAGAATTAAAAATATTACATTTATTATTTATAAATTTAAATAAAGTTGTTACAAGAAAAGATATTATAGAAAAAATATGGGAATGGACTGGAAATGATGTAAATGACAACACAGTAACTGTATACTTAAAAAGAATAAGAGAAAAAATAGAAAATGATATAATTTATACTGTAAAAGGAATTGGATATAGAATTGATGAAAAATAAAATTGAATTTAAAAAATCAATAATTTATAGTTTTATAGTAATTATTGTAGTTAACTTAATATTTGCACGGATTAAATTTTTATGAATACAAAACATATACTCAAAAATTTAATCAAAAAATAAATCTAATTGTTTCAAAAATAAATGAAAAATATCCAGATGTAAACAAAACAGATTTAGTTGAAATATTAAATAATACTACATCTGAAAATAATTATTTGTTGAGAGAATATGGAATTGATTTAGAAAAAGATTCATTAATTTTAGAAAATGATAATTATTTTCTGAAATTTATAATACTAAATATTAGCTTAATAATAATTTTAAGTATATTATTATTACTTATATTTTTTAAATATAACAATTTAAAAGATAAGGAATTACAGAAAATAACTAAATATATTGAAGAAATAAATAATAGAAATTATAAGTTAGATATTGATGAAAATACAGAAGATGAATTATCAATTTTGAAAAATGAAATATATAAAATAACAGTAATGTTAAAAGAAACAGCAGAAAATTCAATGCAAGATAAGATAAATTTAAAAGATTCTTTATCTAATATTTCACATCAATTAAAAACTCCGCTAACTTCTATTACAATAATGCTAGACAATATTTTGGAAAATCCGAATATGGAAAATAGTATAAAAAATGGATTTATAAAAGATATAAAAAGACAAATAGTAAATATTAATTTTTTAGTAGTTTCATTATTAAAATTATCAAAATTTGATGCTTGTAGTGTACATTTTGTAAATAAAGAAGAATATATTGAAAATATTTTAAACTATAGTATTGAAAATGTAAGTGCATTATGTGATTTAAAAAATATTAAAATAAATATAAAAGGAGATAAAAACATAAAAATATCTTGTGATTTTAAATGGCAAGTTGAAGCTATTACAAATATTTTAAAAAATTGTGTAGAGTATTCTTATGAAAATTCTAAAATAGATATTTACTATGAAGAAAATAAAATGTATTCAAAAATAGAAATAAAAGATTATGGTACAGGAATAGATAAAGAAGACATACAGCATATTTTTGAAAGATTTTATAAAGGAAAACATTCATCAAATGAAAGTATTGGAATAGGACTTGCATTATCAAAATCTATAATAGAAAAAGACAATGGACATATAATTGTAGAATCAGAAATCAACAAGGGAACAACATTTACTATAAAATATTTTTACTAAATTTAGTAGATACTTTTGGAATTTTACTATATTTAACCAATTTTGTAGAACCTGAAAGTACTGAAAATAAAGACATGCAAATAGTAGTTGACAAATTTCAAAGTAAAATTGGTGGAATGCAACCAGTATAAAAAGGTATAATTATCTTACTTGAAGTGCGTATGATGAGCAAAGAGAATACAAAATAAACTCTTACTCGTTATTGTAGTAGAGAAATTGTAAAACAATTCTTGAAATACAGATTTTGAGTAAAGTAAAAAAAGAAAGGAATATAAAAAATGAATAATTTAGGAGAAAAATTATTTGAATTAAGAAAGGCTAAAAATTTATCTCAAGAGGAAGTAGCAGATAAACTAGGAGTAACCAGACAATCTGTATCTAAATGGGAAACAAATCAAAGTACACCAGATTTTGATAAAATTGTACCTTTATGCGAACTATTTGAAATAAGTACAGATGAATTACTAATCGGGAAAAGAGAAGACAAGAAAGAAATTAAAGAAGAAAAAGTGTTAACTAAAGAAGAAGTAAGAAGGAAATCAGCAGAAATAGTAAGTACATCAGTGTTTATTTATGTTCTAGCAGTATCAATTTTTATTGTAGCAATAGATGTACTAAATATGAATGAGGTTCTAGCAGTAGCATTATTTTTATGTGTATGCGGTTGGGCAACAGCAAGAATTATAAATCATTTTATGTCTGTTCCCAAATTTGAAAAAACTAAAAAAGAAAAGGTAGAAAACGAAATTGAAAGTGCAATTAATGGTATTTTATGGAGTATATTGATAGCAATATATTTTATTCTAAGTTTTACTACAATGGCATGGAATTTTACTTGGCTTATATTTATAATTGGTGGTATATTAACAGAAATCATAAGACTTATATTTATGTTAAAAAATGAAAAAAAGGAGGAAAGTAAAGATGAGTAATAGAAGTTTATTAATAATCACTATAGTATTACTGTCAATTATAGCAATAAGTTTAATTGTATTTTTAGTGTTAGCTATAACAGGAAATGACAGCTTTTTTTCTATTGGTGGTTTTCAAAATAATGAAAATAACATAATTTTTGAAGAGAGTTATGAAGAAGTATTAGTAAATGGATTTGAATTAAAATCAGAAGCTGGCGATATTAGTATACAAACAAGTGAAGATGAAAAAATTAAAATTGTTGTTTATGGGAAAAATCAAGAAGATGTAAATGTATCTTTTAATGAAGGAAATTTAAAAATAGATGTAAAACAACCACATAGATTTATAAATTTTGGAATGTACATAAATAATGTAACAGTTTATATTCCACAAAATTATTCAAAAGAATTTAATATTATAGCCAATTATGGAGATATAGATATTGGAAGTTTTGAAAATTCAATAATGAATGTAGAAAATGATTGTGGAGATATAAAAATTGTAAGTGCTAAAAATACTACTGTAAAAAATCATTATGGAGATATTAAAATAGAAAATGTATTGAATAAATGTGATATAGAGAATAACTGTGGTAATATAAAAATACAAAATCTTGACATAAAAGAAGATTCAACTATAGAGTCAGATCTTGGTGATATAAAAGTAGAAAAAACAAGTGATATTTATATAGATGCTAAAGTAGATTTAGGAGATATAAAAATAAACGAAAATAATAGACACTCTAATATAACATTAAAAGTTAAAAATAATTGTGGAGATATAAAAGTTAATCATTAGAGAATGCCAATATAAGTATTTTCATATTGGCATTGTAATAGTTATTGCTTAACAATATCAATAAATTTCTGTGTTGCGAAACTTGAAATCATATTTTTGGGAAGAACAATTCCAATACTTCTTTTTGGAATTGTTTCTTTTATTGGAATTTCATATAAAGATTTATTTTCAAGTTCTTCTTTTGAAAATTCTTTTGTAATATATGCAATTCCCATTCCAATTTTTGCAAACTCTTTTACTAAACCATAACTTACTATATCGAACTTAGGATGAAATTCTATATTGTTCGAATTCATTAAGTTATTTAAAAATGTTCTTGTATTTGATGGCTCTTTTTGAGTTACAATAGGATAATTTGCTACTAAATCGCAAAGTGATATAGGAGATTTTATTTTGTTTTTATATTCTAAATTTCCAGCAAATCCATCATGTAATACACTACATTCTGTAATATCCAAATCATCATCATTTTTCATAGGAAGATTGACAAATAAAAGGTCAAGACTTCCTTTTTTTAAATCTGATATTAAGTTATGTGTTAATCCATTTGTAACAGAAATATCTATATTTGGAAATTCATTATGGAATTTTGCTATAAAATCTACTAAAAAAAATTTGGTTACAGTGCTACTTGCACCTATTTTTATTTTACCTGTTTCTAAATTTTTCAAAGAAGTAAGTTTATGCTCTCCATTCATAAAACATTCAACACCATTTTTAATAAAATTATAAAAAATCTTACCATTTTCAGTTAAAGTAACACCTTTTGGACTTCTATTAAATAAAGTAATTCCAAGATCTTCTTCAAGCTTTTGTAAAGATTTAGTAACAGCAGGTTGAGAAATATAAAGTGAATTTGCAGCTTTTGTAATACTTCCATAAATTGCTACAGTATAAAAAATTTTATAAAACTCATAATTAATATTCATAGTCATAACCTCACATTATAATAAATATAAATAATATATATTTGAATTATAACACAAGATGCTATATAATTCAATCATCAAACAGAAAGGAGTGCATTAATATGCGGATAAATCAATATTTATCGGTATGCATGTTTCAGTTGAAAGTTCATTTAGATTGTGATAATAAAAATGAATATTTGATTGAGACAGAAGATGTTCTGAAGCAATTGGAATCAGCTTTTAGTATTATAGAAAAGCTAAAACCAGACATATCTTTATTTCCAGAGATGACATATTTGGAAAGATATGAGAAAAAGTATCAGGAATTATCGATATCAAAAATTATTGTAGCAGGAAGTTATTACAAAAATGGAATTAATACTACTGTAGTATTTGAGAATGGTAAAAAGCATGAATTTTCAAAAGATTATGCTTCTGGGGCAGAACCTATGGCAAGAAAAATTCCATTTCTTCAACCAAAAGAATTTTTAAAAAACAAAATTAAGCAACATGAATTTTGGATAAAAGGGAAAAAGATTTATATTCTTAATTGTATGGAATATTATCATATTGCTTATTATATGGCACGAGATGAAGAATTAAGAGATAATCTGTTTGGAGTATTTACAATTTGTTCTAATTCTAATACACATGTTTTTGAGGAAGAGACTGTATGTATTCACAATCATAATGAAAATTTATATACTTTTACATTAAATTGTGTAAGTACATATAAAGGAGATTCTTATGGAGATGGAAAAAGCTATATTTATGGACCAGTGTCTATTCATGAAAAAGAATGGTTAATAAAAGAAGGAATTGAAAGTAAGAAAAATGTTTGTCATGTCCTTTCTTTATCTAATCAAAATGCTCAGTATGCTTATGGGAAATTTGTATTTCCTGAAAATTTAAGTAGATTTGGCAGAAGTGATTATTATTTAAATAATCCAAGGGATATTGTAGTAAAAAATTTATAATCAGGAGGAAAAAAACATGAAGAAAAATATTATTATTACATCAGGACCTACGAACGAGAGAATTGATGCTGTTATGAAAATTACAAACATGTCTACAGGTGCATTGGGAAATATCGTGGCAGAAACGTTTCTTGAGGATAAGGCAGAAGAAATTGATACAATTTATTATATTTCAACTAAAATGTCTTATAAACCACGAATTGGAAGTGATAAAGTTAAGTTTATTACTGTTGAATCTACAGAGGATTTAATTAATGCATTAAAAGAAATCTGCGCTACAAAGAAAATTGATATTATAATTCATTCTGCAGCAGTAGGCGATTATGCCGGAAAATATACCATAAGAGCAGAAGAATTAGTAGATGAAATTTGGGAAACTATTCAGAATGCAGAAAATAAGGATAAAGTTACAAAAGATATTCTTATGAATATTTTTGAAAATCCTACAAGTGTCTGCAATGATAGTACTAAAATTTCCTCTTATGAACCTCATTTAATGACTATGATGAAACTTACTCCTAAAGTTATTAGTCTGATTAAAGAAATGGCACCTGATGTAACTTTAGTGGGCTTTAAGCTATTAGAAGGTGTTAGCAAAGAGGAACTGTTTAATGTTGCAGATAGATTAAGAGCTAAAAATCATGCTGATTACATTGTAGCAAATGATTTAGCCAAAATTGGAGGCGGTAAACATTGGGCAATGATTTTAAATGAGAATGGTATTGTAAAAGAATGTAATACGAAGAAAGAAATTGCAAAGGCATTGGAAGGTATTCTCTTTTAACTAATTGAGAATTGATTTTATACTTAAAGAAAAAATTTACTTTTGTAATAAAATATTTTAAATATATTCTAATATGAAAGTGAATATTAGAAAAATAAAAAGACCAGGGAATCCGTGGTCTTTTTATTGTATTATATTGACTTATTATGTAAAATAAAATATAATTTGAACACTATTAATTATAAGTCTTCATTTTTACAAGAAGATTAATAACAAAAATAAGGAGGACAAAAATGAGTAAAGAATTTTATGAAAACATTCTCAAAGAAATTGATCGGAGAGAAAAGGAAAAAGCAGAATATGGAAGGTGGGAAGAAGAGAAAAGAAAAAGTAAGGAAAAAAGAGAAGAAGAACTAAAAATCAAAAAAATTAAAAGAATAATTTTTGATTCTTTTGATTCACATTTGAAGGAATTGTTAAAAGAATTGAGAGACTATAATGGCCATCATATGATAAATAAAAGTGAACTTCCATATAATGATTTTCTTATAAGAAGAAGTGTATACGAATTAGGCTTTAGTATAGATATTTGGCATAGTACTAATGAAGAATATTATTTACAAATTATTTTAGGAAATGCTAATACACCAGCTCAAAAACATTTATTGAATTTCAGGAATAGGTTACGGCTTAATCAAGATGTGAAAGAGAGAAAAGTATTATGTGAATGCTATATAATTAGGAAATTTATAGAGGAAGGAAAATTCGAGTATGCAATATTAGGCGAAGCAAATGCCTTAAAATCTGCTGTAATAACAGTAAATGGGCTGGAACAAATTGATACAGAATTTGAACGTGAAATTGTTAGAAAATATTTTGATAAATATGGATTAAAGTTTATAGATCCAAAAATATATGGAGTAACCTCAAATCATTCTGATTGCTGGAACTTTATGATTAAATATATGCAGTAATATTTTTCATATAAATATATGGATGGCTTAGAAACTATATAAAAGATTCTATTACTATTTATTGTTTTTGCAAAAGTACTATAGAATTGTATTAAGATGAATAAAAATAAAGGAAAATTCGGGAGCTAGTATAGCTTCCGAATTTTCTAATTTAAATAAAAAAGCTTTTAAATCCACCATTGGGGCAAAAATTGAAATAAAACTACAAAATAGTCCACCAATGATTCCCATAGTAAGTGCAAATAACATAATGTTTCTCCTTTCATAATGTGATTGATAAAATATTATATTATTTACTGAAACATTATATCATACGTAGAACAAAAAATATTATATAAACAAACTTAATATAACTGGTAAAATTACTGTTATTTTTAATATTGATATAAATTATTATAAACTGTCTATAATTTTTATGTATGAGTAAAAAATAAAGTTGTGAAATATCTAAAATTTTGTAAAAATATAAATTTTAAAAAAATTTATAAAATATGTAATGAAATTAAAAAAATAATCTCTTATAATATAGAAGGAGGTAAAAGTCTATGCAGAATATGGAAGAAATATATGAACAATATTCTAATTCAATATACAAATATTTATTCTGTTTGACTCATAATGAAGACATAGCAGAAGATTTAACACAAGAAACTTTTGTAATAGCAGTTAAAGAAATTAATAAATTTAGAGAAGATTGCAAAGTATCTGTATGGCTTTGTCAAATTGCGAAACATTTATGGTATAAGCAATTAAAGAAAAGTAAGAAAGAAAATAATATAATGCTTGATGAATTAGATGAATTTGCTGAATCAAAAGGTATAGAAGATATTATTTGTAAAAAAGAAGAAAAGATAGACTTTTTTAAAGATATTCAGAAATTAGACGAAACATCAAGAAATATTATATATTTAAGAGTGATTGGAAATTTAAATTTTATTGAAATTGGAGAAATATTAGGAAAAACACCTAATTGGGCTAGAGTAACATTTTATCGTGCAAAACAAAAACTAAAGGAGGTAAATAAAAATGGAAAAGAAAGCTGAATGTGAGATTGTACAAGATTTATTATTAGGATATGTAGACAATATATTAAATTCAGAATCTAAAAAAATAGTAGAAAAACATTTAATAGAATGCGAAAATTGTCAAAATAGACTAGAAGAAATTAAAAATGATATTGAAGAAAATGAAAATAATGAAAAAAAGCAAATTGATTATTTAAAAAAAGTAAGAATTAAAAATAAGATAAAATCAATTTTATTTGTAATTATTATTTTAATACTTATTTTGTTTGGATATTACTTATATAAATTTTCTATTTTAAATAGAATTTCAAAAAAATCAAGAGAACAATTTAAAACAGAAAATTTTTATATAGAAAAAATAGAAAAAATAGGAAATGATGATAAATTATCTGTAACTAAAACTTGGTATAAAGATGGAAAATATAAAGTAAGTTGGTGTACAAAAAATGATGCTGATGGTAGTATAGAGAATTTGTTAACAGAATACCAAGATCTTAAAAGTAATCCAAATGAAAAATATGATATAGATGAATATAATAAAAAGATACAAAAAATCACATGGAATTTTGAAAGTGGTAAAGATGATTTGATTGAAGTTCAAAATCCAACTTTTCCATCATCAAAAGAATACTTATTAATGAAATTAGGAGCACCATTTCATACGAAAATTTCAACAGACTATGAATATATAGGTAGAAAATATTATGTATTAAAATCAGGTAAAACAGAAACTTGGGTAGATATAGATACAGGACTTCCAATAATGAAGTTTGGAGGCAGTACAATGACAGTATATTATAATAATACTAAAATTCCTAAAGAAAGAACTGAAAGCATTAGTGAATATCATTATGAATTTAATACAGTAAATGATACTGATGTAGAAATGCCAGATATAACAGGATATGAGATAGAAAATATAGATTATAATGAAATGATTAAAGAACAAACAAAATAATATAATGTATGAAAAAGGTTAAAACTAGGAGAAATATAGTTTTAACCTTATTATATTATAATAAAGTTTTTCTAATTTCCTATAATATAAAGCTTTCGAGCTTTTTAGCTATATGAAGCAAAGCAAACTACAGATAAGTTATACAAATGAAAGATGAGACCATAACTTTACTAAAATGATAAAAAATTTTAAATATACTTTTTGGTTTTTAAAAAATTTACAATTTTGATACAATTTTGTTTTATAATATTTAAGGGGGATTTCAATGAATAAAATTTTAATTGTAGAAGATGAAATTGCAATAAGCGATTTAATAAAATTAGGACTTGAATCACAAGGATATAAATGTGAAACTGCAAATGATGGAGAAATTGCAGCAAATCTAATAGAACAAAAAGAATATGACTTAGTGCTATTAGATATAATGCTTCCAAAAGTAGATGGATTTGAAGTTTTAGAATATATAAAACAAATACAAGATATTCCTGTTATTTTTATTACTGCAAAAGCCCAAACAAAAGACAAAATAAAAGGATTAAAAGCAGGTAGTGATGATTATATAACAAAACCATTTGATATGGAGGAACTATATGCAAGAGTAGAAGCTGTATTAAGAAGATATAACAAAATAAGTGAAAATATTAATATAGGTAATATAACAATTAATTCAGTAGCAAGAACTGTAAAAAGAGATAATAATAAAGTGGAGTTAACTCCAAAAGAATTTGATTTACTTATGCTATTAGTTCAAAATAAGAACACAGCTTTATATAGGGAAATTATATTTGAAAAAGTTTGGGGAGAAGAATTAGAATTTGAAACAAGAACTCTAGATTTACATATACAAAGACTAAGAAAGAAATTAGGCTGGAAAGACAAAATAAAAACAGTATATAGGATAGGATATATGTTAGAGATATAGAAAGGAAAAAATATGAAATTTTGGGTAAAATTGATGCTTGGAATTGTTATGATTATATCTATTGTATTATCATTTAGTAGGTATATTACTGTAAGACAAAATTTTATCAATTCATTAGAAAGTAGTGTAGAACAGAATGCAAATAAACATAGATTAGAACGATATTATTTGGAAAGTAATATTGTAAGCAAAATCGAGCAAGGTGAAGAATTTACAGATGACCATTTATTTGAGTATATGAAATCTTTATATGATTATATGGAAAATGACTTAGAGAGTATTGAAATATTTTCAGAAAATAAAGTGAAAATATTTTCTAATTTTGATAAATCCAATAAATTAGAAACTGGTGATATAGATAGCTTATTAGATAAGGAAGAAGACAAATACGTTATTAGAGAAGTAAATGGAAATAATTATATGGTGTTTAGTTCATATTGTACTGTGAGCAATTTTAGTATATATATTGTAAATATTTATGATATAACATCACTTTACGAAGAAAGAACCAGACAGATAAAAGATGTTATGTTTGCAGATATGATAGTTTTGGCAGTAGCTTCAATTGTGGTAGCTATATTTTCGAGATTTTTAACAAAACCTATTGAAGAATTAAATAATGCAACTAAAAAGATTTCATCAGGAGAATTTAACCAAAGAGTATATGTAAAAACTAATGATGAAATTGGAGAACTTGCTGATAGTTTTAATAAAATGTCAGAACAAATTGAGAATAAAATAAATTATTTAAATTTATCTATTAAGCAAAAAGATGATTTTATATCAGGATTTTCGCATGAAATAAAAACACCTATGACAGCAATAATAGGATATTCTGATTTGCTTAGATTAAAAAATTATGATGAAAATGTACGAATACCAGCTTTAAATTATATTTATTCTGAGTCAAAACGACTTGAAGAACTTTCTTATAAATTACTATCTTTAATGGAATTATCTGAGGATAAAATTGAATTAAAAGAAGCACAAATAAAAGAATCAATAGAGAAAATTTGTAAAAAGATTGTATTGGAAAACATAGAATTGAAATTAGATTTAGAAAGTGCAATTGTAAAATTTGATGAAAGCTTATTAGAGGTTGTTATAAGAAATTTAGTGCAAAATGCTAAAAAAGCAGAACCTAGAGATAATTATGTTTATATAGTTGGAAATAATCACGAAAATAAATATATAATTTCTATAATAGATAATGGAATAGGAATTCCCAAAGATGATATTGCTAGAGTTACAGAAGATTTTTATATGGTAGATAAATCTCGTAGTAGAAAAAACGGCGGAACTGGAATTGGACTTTCATTATGTAAGAAAATTTTAGAATTACATGGTTCTAAAATTAATATAGAAAGTGAAGAAAATGTAGGCACAACAGTATATTTTGAATTGGAGGTAATTAAATGATGGCAAAGAAATTTGTAATATGCTTAAGTGGTATTATAATAATTGCATTTTCATTTGTAATGCCTAAATTATTTTTTCAAATAGAAGATATATCAAGAGAAAAGGAAATGTTTGCAAGACCAAAAAAAGAAACTAAAAAAATTGATGTTCAAGCAGAAAAAATATATTTAGTAGGATTTATCCATGAGATATATAATTTAAAAAATAATCTAATATACTATAATGATAAAAAAAAGGTGTCTGTGGGAGTGCCAGTGACTGAAAGAACAAATAATACTGTACTTACTGAAGAGATTAAAACAGAAATATCGAAATTAATAACAAATAATATATTAAAAGAAATAGATATGTCTAATGTGGAAGAATATTATGAAACTAGAAATATATTTACTCAAGAATATGTTGTAACAACTTCTGAAATAATTAATACAGATTTTGTAATAGGTGTTGGTATAGAAGAAAAAACAGGAAAAATTATTAGTATAAATTTTCCACAAGAATTTTTAAGAGATGATATTGCTAAAAGAAAGCAATTAGAAGATTTTGCAAAATATTTAGACTTAGATATAATAGATGATTGGAAATACGAAAATCAAATTTTGAAGTCAGAAAAAGCACAACTTTCTATAGTTTTAGAAGAAAAAAATGGTATATGCATACTTACAATAGCTCCAATAGAAGTATATGCAGAATATGAAGCAATTCAAAGAGAAGATGAAATCGTTGAAAGGAATAAATAGATACAATTTAGATACAATAAAAGTACAACTTAGATACAACATAAATACAATTTAGATACGGGAATGCGCTATATTGAATATAGCGTATTTTTTGTTCTATAATAGAAAATTCCTCTGGACTTTTATTATAAAACAATTCAAAAAATATTGCAAAAATAAATATACTAATGACAAATATTGTTTTTGTAGCTTAATAAAATATTTGCTTAGTATATTTAATTTAATATACTGGGAGGTATTTATGGAATTTGTTTCAAATAAAGGTAAAGAAATAGAGATTAAAGTAGAAGGAGAAATTTATTTAAGACATGCGATAAAAACAAGATTTGTTAAACAAGGAGAAGATTATATAAATTTATTTAAAGAATATGTAAGTCCTATATACAAGTCAGGAGATATTGTATCTAGTAGTGAGAAAATAATTGCATTGTGTCAAAATAGGGTTGTAAAAAGAGGAGACATCAAAGTTGGATTTTGGGCAAAGTTTTTATCAAAATTTGCAAGTCATCCTAAAACAGGAATTGGTGTTGGAGAAAGTATAAAAATGCAATATGCAATTAATAAAGTAGGATTATTTAAAGTATTATTTGCAAGTTTTACAAGTCGGAATTACAAAATTATTTGGAATAAAAGGTGTATTTTATAAAATAGTTGGACAAGAAGTAAGTGGATTAGATGGATTTTATGGTCATGTTTGGGATGAATATGAAAATATAGGAATAGAGCTACCTAATAATCCAAATGGTGTATGTAATGAAATTAAAGAAAAATTAGGTATTACTTGTATGATAGTAGATTCAAATGATTTTGGACAAGAGATATTAGGTAAATCTGATGATATTGAATTTGACGAAGAATATTTGAAAGGTTTAATAAAAGATAATCCTGCAGGACAAGGAAAACAACAAACACCGATTATACTAATTAGAAAGAAAAAACATTAGTAACCAAAGTTTAAATTAATGACAATATATTATAAAGGAGTTTTATGAAAAAAGTTATAGTAATAATTATTTTAATAATATTAATAGTATTTTTTGTTTTAGAAAATCATAGTGTTACAAAGGAAATTGATACAAAAATATTTATTAATAATGGTCAAATAAAAGATCAAATGGAAGATGAAATAGTAATTGAAAATAATAAAAAAGAAATTGATGACTGGAAACTTGTTTTAGTTAACTTTGAAAATCCTTTACCTGAAAATTTTGAACCAGAATTGACTAATATAGATAAAAACAGACAATTTGATAGTAGAGCAGTTGATTCATTATTGCAAATGCTTGAAGATATGAAAAAACAAGGATATAAAAATATATGGCCACAATCTACATATAGAAGTGTTGCAAGACAAGAAGAACTATTTAGTGAAAAAGTAAAAATGTATATGAATAGTGGAAAAACAAAAGAAGAAGCTGAAAAATTAACTCTTCAAAAGATTAATAAACCTGGGACAAGCGAACATAATTTGGGATTAGCAGTAGATTTTAATAATGTAGACTATAAATTTGAAAAAACAAAAGAATATAATTGGTTAATTGAAAATGCAGACAATTATGGATTTATATTACGATATACAAGAGAGAAAAAAGACATAACTAAGGTTGATTATGAACCTTGGCATTGGAGGTATGTGGGAGAAGAGAATGCTAAAGAAATGAATGAATTAGATATGTGCTTAGAAGAATATGTTATTTATAAGGATTATAATAAAAATATATAAGATAAATTATTATAAAGAGTGTCTATAGTATGTCACTCTTTTTCTTTTATTATAAGAAAGTTCTCTGAACTTCCTATAATAGAAGCCATTCGGGAAAATATTACACACATAAATAGTTCTTACAAAAATGTAAGAATACTGTAAGCTGAATCAATTGTTATGATAATAAAATCTATATATAATGTAATTAAAGATGTAATAGGAGGGAATAAAATGGAAGATATAAAAGAAAAAGTACCTATGATTATTGCAATAATTATAGCTGTATTAGTTTGTATAGGCGCATTCTACTTTTTAGAATTTCAGGAAGAGGTTTATTATACTCAAATAGATAATACGAAAATAACAAAGCTTGTTACAACAGATAATATGAAATACCAATATAAATTATTTGCTTATAATGAAAAGGGAAAGAAAAAAGAATTTATATTTAAAACAAGTAGAGAATTAAGAGATGAGGCATATTTAAAATTGGAAACTAAAATAACAGTAGGAGTTAAACAATGGGAAGAAGTACAATATGATGAACTTCCAGAAAAAGTAAAAGTAAATTATTCAAAATAATTTAGGTGGTAAATATGAAAATGTTAAAAAAAGTAATTTTGGTAATAATATTTTTTTCAATAAGTATAGCTTTAGTTGTAATAGGAAATGGCTATGATATGTATAAAAGTGCCTTAAAAGAAGTACCTTTAGAAGAAAAAGTGAATAGTATAAGAGAAAAAGCAAATTATGCAAAAATACAAGAAGTACCACAAATGTATATAAATGCAGTTATATCAGTTGAAGATCATAGATTTTATAAACATAATGGAATTGATATAATAGCAATTGGTAGAGCTATTATAAATGATATAAAAGCAATGGATTTAGTTGAAGGTGGAAGTACTATAACACAGCAATTATCTAAAAATATATATTTTACACAAGAAAAGAAATTTACTAGAAAGATTGCAGAAATGTTTATGTCTTTCAAAATAGAACATAATTACAGTAAAGATGAAATACTAGAATTATATTTAAACACAAGCTACTTTGGAGATGGATATTATACTGTAAAAGAAGCTTGTATAGGCTATTTTTATAAAGAATTATATCAGATGACTAATTATGAAATGCTTTTATTAGCAGGTATACCCAATGCACCTACAGTTTATGCACCAACTAAAAATCCAGAACTTGCAAAACAAAGGCAAAAACAAGTAATAGATAAAATGATTAAATATAAATATATAACTCAAGAGGATATTGACAAAATGTTTAAAGAATATAATAATTGAATTTATAGATAATAAATAAGTTTATTATATATATTAAAAAAATGCAAATGCTAAATAACTAATGCAAATAAATTCGCACAAAACATTTACTAAATAAAGGAGTGTATAATTATGAGTATATTAGGAAATATCTTATGGTTTATTTTTGGAGGATTCTTAAGTGGACTTTCATGGTTAGTATCTGGAACATTATGGTGTTTAACAATTGTAGGAATACCTTATGGAATTCAATGTTTTAAGTTTGCTTCAATGTCTTTTATGCCTTTTGGAAAAGATATTGAATATGGAGGAGGAGTTCCATCCTTATTTGCAAATATAATATGGATTATATTTTTTGGAATTCCAATGGCTTTAGAAAACTTTTTATTAGGATGTTTATGGTGTATAACAATAGTAGGTATTCCATTTGGATTACAATTCTTTAAGATTGCTAAATTATCTTTAGCGCCTTTTGGTGCTAAAATAGTGTAATGAGTAAAAATAGTTAATAACTACAATTTGTGCGGATTTTATTATGAGGAGAGTAATACTATTACTCTCCTTTAATATTAGGTAGCTATTTTACAAATTAAAAGAACTATCATTCATAGATTAAAAATGTATTAAATTTTTTATTAAATAAATAGTAATTGTGAATTGTAACAAAATATTTAAATAGTTTAAAATATTGATAAATAATATTTTTTATATTATAATTTTTATGAATATTATAATATATGATATAATCATAAGTATACAAAATATTTAAAGTTTAGAGCTATATAATAGAAATTAATAAGTTCTAAGAAATTTCGAATAGAAATGGAGTAAAGTATGAGTAAAAAGGTACTTGCAGTAATTTTAATAAGTTTATTATTAATTGTAGTTATAGGATGTTCAGGATATTTTATTTTTAAAAATATTCACAAATTAACTCCAGAAGAAACATTAAAACAATTTGCAATTCATATACAAAATGCAGAATATGAAGATATGTATGATTTAATATCAGAAGAAAGTAAACGAAATATTTCAAAAGAAGATTTTATAGAAAGAAATAAAAATATTTATTCTGGAATATCTATGACAAATTACATATTAGAAATAAAATCGGAAGAAGAGCAAAAAGATAAAAGTTATAAATTAAGCTATGATGTATATATAAATACAGCATCAAGTGGAGAAATTAATTTTTCGTCTAGTTCAAGGCTAGTTAAAAATAAAGAAACAAAAAGATATGAATTAGATTGGTCTTCTAATTTTATATTTCCAAATTTAGATAATACTGATAAAGTTAGAGTAAAAACAGTAGAATCTCAAAGAGGAGAAATTATAGATAGAAATGGAAAACTTCTAGCAGGACTTGGAGAAGTATCTTCTGTAGGATTTGTTCCAGGAAAAATGAATGAAGATTCAGAAGCTGATATTCAAAAAGTTTCAGAGCTTTTAGAAGTATCAGTAGATACTATAAAGAACTCTTTAAATTCAAATTGGGTAAAAGATAATACTTTTGTTCCAATAAAGAAAGTGGCAGTTTCAAATCAAGAATTAAAAGATGCATTACTTGAAATTCCTGGTATAAAAATAAATAGAGTAAAAGAAAGAGTATATCCATTAGCAGAAGCTATATCACATTTAATAGGATATGTTCAAAATGTAACAGCTGAAGATTTAGAAAAAAATGCTGATAAAGGTTATTCTCAGACAAGTGTAATTGGAAAAGCAGGATTAGAAAAACAATATGAAGATAGATTAAGAGGAAAAGATGGTAAAGAAATTTATATAGAAACTGAAAATGGAACTAGAAAAGATACAATAGCTAGTTCAGAAGTACAAAATGGAGAAACAATTAAACTAACAATAGATGCAGAAATTCAAACTCAATTATATAATGAATTAAAAGATGATAAAGGATTATTTGTTGTAATGCAACCAAAAACAGGTGAACTTTTAGCATTAGTAAGTACACCTTCATACGATAATAATCAATTTATATATGGAATTAGTACAGAAAAATGGAAAGAAATTTCAGAGGATGAAAGAAATCCAATGATTGCAAGATATACAAAAGCATATTGCCCAGGATCTACATTTAAACCAATAACAGCTGCAATAGGACTTTCAACAGAGAAAGTAACTGAAAATAATACTTTTAATTATGATGGTTTAAGTTGGCAAAAAGGATCTAGTTGGGGAGATTATCGTATAACAACTTTAACACCTTACAATTCAGCAAAAAATATAAGAAATGCATTAATACATTCTGATAATATTGTTTTTGCGCAAGTTGCTTTAAAAATAGGTTCAGAAACATTTACAAAAGAACTTCAAAAAATTGGATTTGGTGAAAATTTAAATTTGAATTTAGGATTATCAAGTTCTCAAATTTCAAATAGTGGAGAAATAAAAAAAGAAGTAAGTTTAGCTGATAGTGGATATGGTCAAGGTGAAATATTGGTTAATCCTGTTCATATGGCAAGTATATATTCAGCATTTGTAAATAATGGAAATATGGTAAAACCATACTTAGAATATAAAGAAGAAAAGAGTCCAGAATATTTAAAAGAAGAAGCATTTACAGCAGCTTCTGCAAATATTGTAAAAGATGATTTAATTCAAGTTATTGAAAATCCAGAAGGAACTGCTACTGATATGAAAATTGATGGTATAAAACTAGCTGGAAAAACAGGAACAGCAGAACTTAAAGTATCAAAAGATGAAGAAGCAAATACTTTAGGGTGGTTTGATTTAATAACAGTTGATGAAAACTCAGATAAACAATATGTTATAGTAAGTATGGTAGAAGATGCTAGAGAATTAGGTGGAAGCCATTATCTTATAAGAAAGATAAGAAATTTATTTTAATGACCAATTGGGGACGTTAGTTTTTGGACATTTTTGACCAAACTTATACGTATGTTAGATTGTTGAAAAATGAAATTTATTGGAGGTGTAAAATGTCAAAAATTTTAATAGTAGAAGATGATGAGAAATTAAGAGATGAACTTAAAATATTTTTAAATAATAATGGGTACAAAGTAGAAAATTTAAAAACATTTGATAATACTATAGAAGATATTTTAAAAATTAATCCAGATTTACTTTTATTAGATATAAATTTACCTAATTGTGATGGAGAATATATTTGTAAAGAAATAAGAAAAAAATCACAAATGCCAATAATTATAATAACAAGTAGGGATAATGAATTAGATGAATTAATTTCTATTAATTATGGAGCTGATCATTATATTACAAAGCCATTTAACATACAAATTTTACTTGCGAAAATAACTTCAATTTTAAAAAGAATTCAAAATATTGATGGAAATAATGAAAAAATTGATGCAAAAGATTTTATATTAAATATATCAAAAAGTGCAATAGAGAAAAATGAAAAATCAATTGAACTTACGAAAAACGAATACAAAATATTAAGTTTTTTAATTCAAAATAGAGATAAAATTGTTTCAAGAGATGAAATAATGAAATATTTATGGGATGATGAAAGTTTTATTGATGATAATACATTAACAGTAAATATTACTAGGTTAAGAAATAAGCTAGAAGAAGTAGGATTAAAAGAACTATTAGAAACTAAAAGAGGTCAAGGATATATTTTGAAAAGAGAAGGATAATATTAAATATGATGTTTAAAGATTTTATAAAAGAAAAAATAGTTCAAATATTATTATTGTTGTTTGCTTTAATAACAATAGAAATTTTTTTAATTATGTATAAATTTGCAATATTTTTAAAGTTCTATATACCAATAATAATAATTTCTATGTACTGTATAGGCATTTTAATAGAATACTTTTCTAAAAATAAATATTATTCAGATGTTAATGATACATTAAATGAACTTAATGAAAAATATTTGTTTACAGAAATAGTAAAAACACCAAATTTTATAGAAGGAGAAATTTTAGACAATGTTTTAAGCCAAGTAAATAAATCAATGATAGAAAATGTAAATAAATATAAATATCTTCAGGAAGATTATAAAGAATATATAGAATTATGGATTCATGAAATAAAGTTACCACTTGCTACAAGTAAAATGATAATTGAAAATAATAGATCTCAAGTTACTGAAAGTATTGATGAAGAATTAGATAAAATTGAAAATTATATAGAGCAAGTATTGTTTTATGCGAGAAGTAACACAGTTGAAAAAGATTATTATATAAAGAAAATAAAATTAAAAGAAATTGTTAATGAAAGTATAAAAAGAAATAAAAACATTTTAATAGAAGAAAAGGTAAATTTAGATTTACATGACTTAGAAAATGAAGTTAATACAGATAATAAATGGGTGATTTTTATTTTAAATCAAATAATTCAAAATAGTGTTAAATATAAAAGAAAAGATATAGATTTAAGATTAGAAATATATTCAAAAAAGCAAAAAGAAAATATAGTTTTATATATAAAAGATAATGGAATTGGAATAAAAGATAGTGAAATAGATAGAATTTTCGAAAAAGGATTTACAGGTACAAATGGAAGATATTGTAACCAAAAATCTACTGGAATAGGATTGTACTTATGTAGAAATTTGTGTCAAAAATTAGGAATTTCAATATATCGGAACTTCTAAAGAAAATGAAGGAACAAAGATAAGTCTAGTTTTTCCAAAAGGTAGTTTTATAGATATTAATTAGGGAGATATTATGAAAATTTTAGAAAAATACAAAGAATTAATTATATCATTAGTAATTATATTAATTGTTTTAGGAATAATTGGAATAAATTTCTATATCGATTATCAAAATAAAAAAGTTAAAATTGAAGACAACAATGATAACTTTAGTATGATAGATAATTGTGCTTATACAGCATTTAGAATGCAATTTGAACCAGGATATGATTACACACATGATATGGAATATGAAGAAAAAATATATCATAAAGTATTATCAACATATGAAGAATATCAAGTTTTTGCTACAGGTAAGAATATTGATATTGATGTAACAGAAAAAGATTTTGAAGATAATTTTGTAATAATAACTGCAATTGAAAATACTTCAATGGTAGGATTAACAGTTTCACATATTTATACAGAGGGAATAGAATTACATATACAATTGGATAGTTTTCCTGAAAATATAGATTATGATGAAAATGAAACTTGTATTTTTATCAAACTACCTAAATATATGAAACAAGAAATTGTAAAAGTTGAAGATATTAGAAAAAGTAAAATATCAGCAGAAAAAAATTATAACTGGAATAATACAAATATTACAAATCAAAAAGAAGTAACCCTTGAAGAAGCAATTAAAATTGCTAAACAATATGCCAAAAAAATAGCAACATCAAATAGTTTAACAAGAAAATATTTAAATAATTACACAAAAGTTTATGAAGTAAATAAAACAGAAACAAGACCAAATAATTTTTGGTTGATAGAAGATGGCATTATTGAAAGACAATTAGAAGTTGCTGATTTTACTAGAACAGTATATGAAGTAATTTTAGTAAAGCCAGACGATGATTTAGAAATAGAAAGAGCATTTTTTTATGTCGATGTTTATACAGGAGAAGTAATTGCCGGAATGGAAATGTCAGATTAATTAACCTTACAAAATTGTAAGGTTTTAGTAAGTGAAATCGATGTCTCTTTAAAACATAACATAGTATAATTTACTTAATTTAGAAAGGAGTTTTATTATGGAAAAAGTTTTAGAAGTAAAAAACATTGAGAAATATTATGGTAATAAATCCAATTTGACAAAAGCCATAGACAATATTAGTTTTGATGTTACAAAAGGAGAATTTGTTGGAATTATGGGAGCGAGTGGAAGTGGTAAAACTACACTTTTAAATTGTATTTCAACAATAGATAGAGTAACAGCAGGAAAAATTATTATTAATAATCAAGATATTACAAAATTAAAAGGTAATAATTTAAACAAGTTTAGAAGAGAAGAATTAGGATTTATTTTTCAAGATTTCAATTTATTAGATACTTTAACAGCTTATGAAAATATAGCTTTAGCTTTAACAATTCAGAGAGTATCTCCAAAAGAAATAGATCGTAGAGTAATTGAAATTGCTAGAAGTCTAGGAATAGAAGAAATATTGAATAAATATCCATATCAAGTATCTGGTGGTCAAAAACAAAGAATTGCATCTAGTCGAGCAATTATAACAAATCCCAAATTAATATTAGCTGATGAGCCAACAGGAGCATTAGATTCAAAATCTGCAAGACAATTATTAGAAAATTTTGAGTATTTAAATGGAAAAATGTATGCAACAATACTTTTAGTTACACATGATGCATTTTCCGCATCTTATGCTAACAGAATTTTATTTATTAAAGATGGTAAAATTTTTAATGAATTAACAAAAGGAAATTCGACAAGAAAAGAATTCTTTGAAAAGATTATAGAAGTACAAACACTTCTTGGAGGTGATTTGAACAATGTCTTATAATAAAGAAAAAAGAACATCTAGTAAAAATTTAATAGTAACATTATCTTTTAACAATATGAAAAAAAGTATAAAAGATTATGGAATTTATTTTTTAACATTGGTTTTAGGAGTTGCTATATTTTACATGTTTAATTCATTAGATAGCCAGGAAGCAATGCTAAAGGTTTCAGAATCTACTCGTTCATTAATAAAACTGATGATAAGTATGCTTGGAATGGTCTCTGTCTTTGTTGCTGTTGTTTTAGGATTGTTAATAGTATATGCAAATAATTTTTTAATTAATAGAAGAAAAAAAGAATTTGGTATATATATGTTACTTGGAATGGGCAAAAGACAAATATCATCAATTATATTATTAGAAACAATATTTATAGGAATAATATCTCTTTTTGTAGGTATAGTTGTTGGTATATTTGGATCACAATTTATGTCCATATTAGTAGCTAAAATGTTTGAAGCAGATATGACAGATTTCCAATTTATATTTTCAAAAGATGCATGTATAAAAACTTGTATATATTTTGCCATAATGTATATTGCAGTAATGCTATTTAATACATTAACAGTTTCAAGATATAAGTTAATTAATTTATTACATGCCAGAAAAAAGAATCAAACTGTAAAGATTAAAAATCCAATACTTTCAATTATAATATTTATTATAGCAAGTACAATACTAGGTTATGCATATTGGACAGTTACTGTGAATTTTAAATCACTAGATACTGCTAACAAAATGCTACCTCCAATATTAATGGGAATAATTGGGACAATAGGCGTATTTTGGTCATTATCTGGATTTATTTTAACAGTAGTTAAGTCAATAAAAAGTGTTTATTTAAAAAATACAAATATGTTTATATTAAGACAAATAAACAATAAAATTAATACAACAGTTGTTAGTATGAGCATTATTTGTTTGATGCTATTTATGACAATTTCAATATTATCATCTAGTTTAGCACTAAGAAATACAATGCAAAGAGATTTACTTGAAATGACACCAGTAGATATTAACCTTTATAAAATAGCTAATTTACCAGAAAAAAGTGTAAATAGATCTGGAAGAGAAACAATATATACTGATATACAAAGACAGGATTCGAGAATTTCTGTGATAGATACATTAAAAAATAATGGACTAGATATGAATACATTAAAAGATATAACAGAAATTTCAGTATATACAAATCCAGATTTAACATGGGAAAGATTTTTTGGTTCATATATAGAGGAATTGAGAGATAGTTATCCAATGTTATCATATAATACCACAGAAGAAATTATAAAAGTGTCAGATTATAATAAAATAGCTAATTTATATGGATTAGAAAAATATGAATTAAGTGATGATGAATATATTATGCTTTGTGATTTTAAAAGTCAAAGAGAAATTAGAAATAAGGTTTTAAAAAATAGTCAAAATGTTTTAGATATAGCTGGTAAGCAATATAAATCTAAATATAATGAATGTAAAGACGGATTTGTAGTAATGTCTACAAGCCATGTTAATACAGGAATTATATTAGTACCAGATAATTGTCCATTAACAGATGATATGAAAGAAATGTCTTTTGTGGCTGCTAATTATAATGCAAATACAGAAGAAGAATATTCTAGAATAGAAAAAATATTTACTGATGATAATTCAGAACTATTACAAAAATTAAATATTAATGGATTGGAATTGGACGGACTTTCAAAAACATCTATAATGGAAGCAAGTATAGGACTTGCAACACTTATAACATTTATAGCAATATATTTAGGAATTATTTTCTTAATTGCAAGTAGTGCAATACTCGCAATTCAACAATTAACAGAAAGTTCAGATAATAAACAAAGATATACAATACTAAGAAAAATTGGTTGTGATGAAAAAATGATAAATAAATCATTGTTTAGTCAAATTGGAATATTTTTTGGAATGCCACTAGTTTTTGCTATGATACATTCTATATTTGGAATCCAATTTGTTATAAAAATGATGGCTGGAATAGCAAGTGAAAAAGATTTATTACCATCAGTAATTGCAACAGTAGTTGCAATTAGTATAATATATGGTTCATATTTTTTAGCAACATACTTTGGTAGCAAAACAATAATAAAAGAAGACTAACAGTAAAACGTTCCTTGAAATTTAAGGGACGTTTTAAATTTATCTCAATTATGATTACATTCTATCTTGAAATAATTATGTAAACGTGATATAATAAACAGAATGTTAAACCATAACAACTTTTGATTAATTAAAAGAAAGGAAAATGTAAATATGAAAGAAGCATTTAAAAATTATGCAGCAACAGAAAATAATTCTAATTGGAGAAGAATTATTTCTCGAGAAAATTATTTATATTCAAGAAATAATGATATTCGTTCAGAATTTGAGCGGGATAGTACAAGAATAGTACACAGTACGTCTTATAGACGGCTTAAACACAAAACACAAGTGTTTTTCTCTCCAAAAAATGATCATATCTGCACAAGGATAGAACACGTATCACATGTTGAATCAATTAGTTACACAATAGCAAAATATTTAGGGTTAAATGTAGAATTAACCCAAGCTATTGCAAGAGGACATGATATGGGTCATAGTCCATTTGGACATCAGGGCGAGAAGATTCTTTCAGAATTATCAATGAGAGATATAGGCGAAAGGTTTTGGCATGAAAAAAATGGATTAGATATGGTTGATAAATTTGAATTATTAATAGACCCGAATGGAATTATGCAAAATTTAAATCTCACATATGCTGTTAGAGATGGAATTATATCTCATTGTGGAGAAATTGATGAAAACTACTTAAAGCCAAGGAGTGAGTATATTAGTTTAGAAGAATATCAAAATCCAAATCAATATTCACCATATACATGGGAAGCATGTGTTGTAAAAATTGCAGATAAAATTTCATATTTAGGAAGAGATATTTCCGATGCAATTACCTTAGGATTACTTGATGATAATTTAGAAGAATTACGTGAAATAACAGATTGTTTATCCAACAAGGTAATTAATAATACAGTTCTTATAAATGATTTTATTTTTGACTTGTGTAAGAATTCTACTCCTGAACAAGGGTTATGCTTTTCTGATAAAATATTTACAGTAGTTAATGAAATTAAAAAATTTAATTACAAAAATATTTATTTAAGAGATAAGCTTATTGCAGCAACGAAATATTTTGAGTTAATACTGAAAACTATATATGAATTCTTAAAAGAAACATATAAGAATAAATCAAAAATGAGAGAAATAGCTCCAGAATTGGTTGCAGATTTCGAGATGTGGCTAAAAAATTATTGGAATAAGGAGCGAGATTCAATTAATGGAAATTGCGTTGTGTTTGATGATATTGATAATGAGAAAGAGTACTATAAAGCAGTTATTTGCTATATTTCAGGAATGACAGATAATTATGCAATGGATATGTATAGCAAAATAATTAGATTTTAGGTTTCAAAAATTCTTATTATATAAAAAAGATAGTCTTGAATTTTAAGACTATCTTTTTTATTTAGTAGGAAAGTGTTCTGCACTTCCTACTAAATAAAAGTTTCGTTAATTTTTGTACACGATTTTGTATAACAAAATTGGCGCTTTGAACAAATATGTGGATGATTTAGCAAATATTTGTAAAAATTAAAATTGATAGTATAGAAAAAATTATTATAAAAAGTGTATTCAAATAAAATATTTTTTTATTACTATCACTAGCTATTCCAGTTATAGCACTATAAGAAATTAATGTTGGAACTATGTATCTAAAATTCATTGTAAAAGTAAAAGGATAATCAAAACAGAATTTTAAATAAGATATTATTTCTAAAACTAAAAGTAATATAAAAAATAAAATCCAGTTATTATTGATTTCTTTATAATTTTTAAAAATATATACTAAATTAATAATAAACAAAATTGATATAACTATTGAACAAATAAAAATTAGAGGAACTACTATTTTTAAAATAATATTATTTGTATAATCAATTTGTTCATCAACAATGTAAGATTTTAAAGTTGTTATAAAAAGGTTATATTCTGCATTTTCTTTACTCATATTTATATTAACTGTATCTAATTGTCCACTCGATATTGAAAAGAATCTTTCTAATACTGAATAATTAGAAATGTTTGCATCATTATCTGCATCAACAGATTGAACATAAGTTAATGGAATATCATATAATACAAGATTTTTTATAGGAAACCATAAACCTATTGGTAACGAAATTAATGCAAATAGTGAAAAATATTTTATGTATTTTACAATATCTTTTCTATTTTGTATAACTTTAATAATAAATATAACAGCTATAGCAACAGCAATAAGTGCACTACTAATTTTAGTCATAATAGCAAAACCAATAGAAAATGCTATTTTTATTAAGTCTGTTAAATAATCAGTTTTGTACCATCTTATAGAATAAAAGATGGCTATTGTAGATAGCATAATAGATAAAATATCATTATTTAGGCTTCCAGACATTATAATTATTGCAGGAGATAATCCTACAAATAATAGTAAAAAAATAATTGATTTTTTTATATTAATTTCTTTTAAGATTTTGTATACATATATAATAAAAATAGTAGTATATAAAACAGATAATATTTGAGTATTTTCTAGAGCTTGTTCAATTGTAAAAGAAAAGAAAGTTTGTATTTTAATAAAAATTGCTGATATTATATAGAAAAGAGGTGGATTATAAAAGCACCAGAAATCTTTTGGAGAACCTGTTGGAAGATGATTATTAAAAAATATATAACCTATATATCCAAAGTGTCCACCATTTTCATAATTAATAAAACTTCTACTATCATGTTGTCTAGTAAAAAAAGGAGTATAAGAAATATATCCTAGATAAACAGCTAATATAGATAATAATGCAAAAAATATACCATATTTATTATCATAAACTTTTAATTTTTTAAAAATTATAATACTAAATATACTAAAAAATATTGATATTACCATAAATAAGTGTCCTGGATTAAAAATTTCTTTTAAATAATATAAGGCAACTAAAGAAAAAATAAAACCAATATAAATTATGAAAAAAGCTTTTGCTTTTTCTTTACTAATTTTTTTCTTGCTTAAAATTCTAGTAAAAAATAGTGTACCTATTATAGTCAATATTAAGACTTTTATTTCTGAAAATATAACAATTTCATTCATTATTTTTCTCCCCAATTTAAATATAGAAAAGTATATATAATTCAATAGTTAAAGTAAATTATTTGATATATATAACAATTTTACTCTATATACTATAATATTTATAAAATTAATATATAAATGATTATTTTATTTGTCAATAAGTTACTATTAATTAAAATATGTTAAATTTTTGTATTTTGCAATTATCATATCATCTACTTTTGTTCTTAAATAAATAGTAAGTGAGAATAATAATTTTCAAATTACTCTATTGAAAAAGGTGAATTTTATATATAAAATTAGAGTGAAAATATATTAAAATCTTAATAATATAGGGCTTATGATGAAAATGCATTTATTATATAATGATAATAAAATTTCTATTAATTTACAAATAATAAAATATTTTGAAAAAAATTAAACTTTTTGAAACCAAAATGACTTCTAATTTGTATTAATAATAGATAGGAGGCAAAATATGCAGAAAGAAATATCTATAGATAAAGTAATAGAAAAATATGCTAATATGGTATATAGAATAGCATTAACTAGATGTGGAACAGTAGAAAATGCAGAAGATGTTTTTCAAGATGTTTTTATTAAATATAGTCAAAAAGAAAGAATGTTTCAAAATAGTGAACATGAAAAAGCTTGGTTTATTAGAGTAACATTAAACTTAACAAAAAATCAAAAACAATCTTTATGGAACAAAAAGATTGCTAATTTAGACGAAAATATTGTTTTTGAAAATAAAGAAGAACAAGAAGTTTTTTCAATTGTTTGTGAATTACCTCAAAACTATAGAACAGTAGTATATTTATTATATTATGAAGGCTATAAAGTAAAAGAAATTTCTAAACTAATGAAAACTAGCGAAGGAACAATAAAAACTTGGCTATTTAGAGCTAGAGAAATTTTAAAAGAAAAGTTAGAAGGAGGTTTTGAAAATGAATAAAGATAATTATAAAAATGCAGTAAATCAAATTTGTGCAAGTGATAAACTAAAAGAAAAAACTCTTGAAAAAATAAAACAGAGAAAAACAAATAAAATATCTTATTTAAAATTGTTATCAAGTGTAGCTATAATTATTATAGTAATTTCTATTGGAATGTTCGAATTAAATATAAAAAATAATCCAGAAGAAATAATGCCAAATAATAAAATAATAGCAACAGTAAAAAATGATTTACCAAGATTTAAAAATATAGAAGAATTAAAAGAAGAATTAAAAGAAAATAATTCTAGTAATATAAACTTTAAATCATCAAATAAGGAAATAGTAGTAGAAGATCAAGCAGTAACAAGAGGTGTGTTAGAAAGTGCTGTAGAAGAAAAAAATAGTATTGTAAATTCTGCAACTAAATATAATAATGATTATTCAACTACAAATATACAAGTTGATAATGTTGATGAAGCAGATATAGTAAAAACTGATGGACAATATATTTATTATGTGACAGAAAATAAAGTTTTCATTGTAGATGCTAATGAATTGAAAGTAATTTCAAAAATTGAAATTGAAGAAGATAAAAAACAATTTTCGCCTAAGGAACTTTTTATAAATAAAAATAAATTAATTGTTTTAGGTGATGTATATGAATATGAAGAAGTAACAGTAAGAGAAGAAAATAGTGATGAATTGAAATATGAAGAAACAGAAAATTCTAAAAAGTATAGATATTCAGATAAAACAGTTTTAACAAGTAAAAATTTAGCAAAAGCTATCGTATATGATATTTCGGATAAAGAAAACTTAAAAATAATTAGAGAAGTTGGATTAGATGGAAGTTATGTTGATTCTAGAATGATAGGTGATAATATATATTTTATTAGTAAAAAATATAGCTATTACTATAGTGGAATAAAAGACGAAGAAATATTACCTAGAGTGCAAGATACTGTAAGTAAAGAACAATCAAAACTTGTGCCATGTACAGATATAATATATTTTAAAGAATCAGAAAATAATAATTATATGTTAGTTGGTGGATTTAATATTAATAATGATGATCAAATGAATGTAGAAACCTTTTTTGGAGCTAATGATAATATATATGCAAGTGAAAATAATCTATATTTAACTCAAACAACTTATGATAATAATTATAATACAATTACAATAATATATAAATTTTCTTTAAATAATTCACAAATTGCATTAATAGCCAAAAATGAGGTAGATGGATATTTAAATAATCAATTTTCAATGGATGAATATGAGGGGAATTTGAGACTTGCGACAACATATACAACAAAAGAAAATATTCAAGAACAGATTACTGAAGAAGCAGGTAATAGTTCTGTAGTAAAAATTCCAGAAAACAAATATTCAAATAGATTATATATATTAGATGAAAATTTGAATGAAGTTAGCAGAATAGATGATTTAGCTAAAGATGAAAAGATATATTCTGTAAGATTTATAGGGAAAATTGGATATATAGTTACTTTTGAAGAAGTTGACCCATTATTTGTAATAGATTTATCTAATCCTCAAAATCCTGAAATCAAAGGACAATTAAAAATTCCTGGATATAGTTCATATTTACATCCTTATGATGAAAATCACTTAATTGGAATTGGATATAATACAAAATCTAATGGGCATGGAAGAATAACTACAGATAATATGAAAATGTCTATGTTTGATGTTTCAGACTTAGAAAATCCAAAAGAAATGTTTAATATAGATATTGGAAATGGATATACACACTCAGAAATTTTGTATAATCATAAAAGTTTATTTTATAAGGCATCAGAAAACTTAATAGGATTTCCTGTAACATATAATAACAAAAATGAAGTTATTTTATTTAAAATAGATTTAGAAAAAGGTTTTGAAAAATATGCAGAAATTTTTTCTGAAAAAGAATATTACAATATACAAAGAATAATATATATAAAAGACATATTATACATTTTAGAATATAATAAAATATTTACTTATAATTTGAATACACTAGAAAAAATAGGAGAATTAATTTTGGATTAATAAATTCAAGAGCTTTGGCTGTGAGAATAAAAACTAAATTAAAGGATAAGTTTTTTACTATAAAGTTGATATAATAAAACGAGATAAAAAGTATGTAAAATTTATTAAAAAGTACTTGATTATATAAATTTAATAAGTTATACTTATTAAAAATAAGGGAGTAATTAGCGTAGAAATATGTAATAAAGTCAACATACTGATATTTATAATATCTGGCTTTATTTTAAATAATGAGACTTGTTTGCAAATCTGCAAATAGGTCTCTTTTTTATATTATCATAGGAAATTGCTCTGCAATTCCAAGTTATACAGAAAAAAGACACAGCACATAACATTACTAAAATGATATAAAATTTTAAATGTGCTCCTTTTGTTCTGTATTATATATTTTATAATATATATAATTATGGAGGAAGATAATGGGAAGTATTGAAATAATATTAATTAGTTTAGGATTAGCAATGGATGCTTTTGCTGTTGCAATATGTAAAGGGCTATCAATGAAAAAGATTGATTGGAAAAAAGCTTTAATAATAGCTTTATACTTTGGATTTTTTCAAGCAATAATGCCAGTTATAGGATATTTTCTAGGTACTACATTTGAAAGTTTTGTTGTTCAAATAGATCATTGGATTGCATTTTTCTTATTAGCTTTTATTGGAGGAAATATGATAAAAGAATCTTTTGATGATGAGCTTGAAAAGTGTAATGATGATGTTAGTTTTAAAACAATGATTATACTTGCAATAGCAACTAGTATTGATGCATTAGCAGTTGGAATAACTTTTGCTTTGCTTAGAACTCATTTAATATTATCAGTTGTAACAATAGGAACAATAACTTTTGGAATATCTTTATTAGGTGTTAAAATTGGTAATAAGTTTGGGAATAAATATCAGAATAAAGCTGAATTTACAGGCGGACTTTTATTAATTTTATTGGGAACTAAAATATTATTAGAACATTTAGGATTTTTGCCTTTTTAAATATAAATTATTTAAAAAATAATTTTTAAATGATATAATTTATATACAGATAAATAAGTCAGATAGTAAATTTCAGTTTTACAATTTTTTAGATATCTGATTTTATTTCTCTATACTTTGTTTTAAAACATTAATGAAAGGTAAATTTTAATGGAAGAAATACTAAATTTAAAATCAAAAGCAAAATTAAATTGTACTTTATGTGAAAAATGTTGTGAATATAGAGGAGATATAAAAATCACTCCAATAAATGTTTTAGAAATTAGTAAATTTTTAAAAATACCAATAAACGAATTTTTAAATAAATATACAGAAGAAGTAAAAGGTGAAGAACCTGAAATTGTAATAAAAGGTATTGGAGAAAAAAAAGAATGCATATTCAACAACAGAGAAAATTATAAATGTCAAATAAATAGAGTAAAACCAATGCAATGTGTAGTTTTTCCACTAGTGCCAGTTGATATAAAAAGAGATTTATTTATAAACTCAAAAGCATGCAAAATAGAAAGTGATAAACAAACTTCTGTAGATAAATGGATTAATGGTAATCATAATATTTATAAAAGAAATAAAAATATATATTTAAAATGGATAGAGCTAATGGAGGAAATCCAACCTAAATGGAATTCTTTTTCAAAAGATAAACAAAATAGAATTAAAGAACTTTTATTTAGGGAATATAATTTAAAACAAAATTATGAAAAACAAATTTTTAGAAATATTAAAGAAATTCGAAATATAATTTATAATATTAATTTTTAAAAGAAAATAATTAATATTATAAATTATTTTCTTTTAAAAATGATTAGTGCAAGAAATATATATGAATAACGAAATACTTTTTTAATAGAAAATTCTGAAAATATATCTTCAAAAGATTCTTTTATAGCACAGTATTTATCGACAAAAGTTAAAATTAATGTTTGAGGATATTTAGGTAATGCTATAGTAACAGGCCACATATGTTTTATAATCATATCTTTTTCAACTTTATTTAATTCAAAAAATTTTGAAGCATTTTCGTAAGCTGTTTTTCCATGAGTAAATGCATGTAATCCAGAACGAGTGCCTTTTTCTCTCCAGTCATATAAAAATAAGTCATGAAGCATAGCGCCACGAGCAGCTGAGGCATAGTCTAATTTTAATGCTTTACATATATTATAACAGTAATATGAAGCTAAATAACAATGATTATAGCAACTTGTACTAAAGTGTTGTCTATATTTTTTCATTTCTTGAACAGCAGGGTTTTCAGTTAAATCATGTATAATTTCTTGGAATTCTAAATTTTCATTTATTTTATTTTCTAAATTTTCTGTCATTTTCAAATCCTTTAAAATTTTATATATTTATAATATTATTATACTACTATAAAAATATAAAATACAATAAACAGAAAAAATTACCATTAAATTAAGTAAATCTTAATAACTGTATGTACTATTAAATTTAAAAAATATTTAAATATAAAATCTATATAGTATTTTAAAATGCTATGTATATTTTGGTGTGTGATATATGAATAATTTATATAACTGTATAATTTTGATAAAATTATGTTATTTTTGTTAAAAAAATGAAACTTTTTGTAAATTATGATAATATATAAATAGAACAATAAATTAATAATATAAAAACTAAATAATTTAAAGAAATTAAAATAATAATTATATATTAAAAAGAATTAAATAATAAATCAATAAAAAATATTTTAAAATTAAAAATAAAATTTGTAAAAAACATTTTTGAAACTTTTATTATTTTTTGTTGTATTATATTTATATATAGTATTTTTTGTTGGAGTGAAATATGTCAAAATATAACATAGAAGGTAGAAAGAAAAAGATAAGGTTTGGAAGAATTCTATTAGTATTAATAATTACTAGTTTTATAATACTCAATATAAAATTTAATCTTATGTCAAAAATAATTTTAATAATAAAGCCAATTTCTGTTGAAAAAATTGAAATTAGTGTTGATAAAATAGAAATAGAGCCAGGGGAATGTATAAATATAAAGAAAAATATTTTCCCTGAAAATTTTTCAAAAAGTAATTTTATATGGCATAATTCTAATGATGATATTTTAGAAATTCAAGATGATAAAATTATAGGAAGAAAAGTTGGAAAGTCTAGTATTTTTTTATCAGATGAAGAAATTACAAGTAACGAAATAGAGATTGAATGTTTAATAAAACCTAAAGATGTTTCAGTTGAAAACCTAATACAAGAAATGAAATTAGGTGATATTTATAAATTAGAAACTAAAATTTTACCAGAAGATTCTACTTATAAAGAATTACAATATGAAACAAATGCTCCAGAAATAGTAACAGTAAATGATGATGGGAATTTAATTGCTAATAGTATTCGGAAAAGCAACTATATCAATAAAGGATTATAAAGGAAATATTCTTAAAAATTTTGATATTGAAGTTAAGAAAATTCCTGTAGAGACAATAACTTTAGATGATAAAGAAGTTGTTTTAGGAAAAGGACAATTATACATATTAAATGCAAAAGTAGAACCAGTAGAAGCTACATATACAGATATATCTTGGACAAGTTCTGATACAAGTGTAATAAAAATCGAAAATAGGATAATAACTGCAGTAGGAATAGGAAATGCTAAAATTACAGCTACAACAGATAATGGAGACAAGTCGACAACATGTACTTTTAAAGTGCAAAAAGCAAATCCTGATAATAAAAAGAATTATGCTAATGGCAACTATAATATAAGAACAGGAGCAAGTACAGATTATAAAATTCTTGCAACTACAAGTAAATATGAAGAAATAGAATTCTTACAAGATAATAAAATAGGCTGGAAGAAAGTAAGAAATTCCAAAGGAATTGTGGGGTATACACAAATAAAAAAAGATTATTATTTAGAAGAAAAGCCAATTTTAGTTGAGAATAATAATTCAGATGGGCCTATAGATAATATTGTTACTAGCTATCATATAGATAAAGTGCCATACTTAAATCAAATTTCTTTAGGATATCCAACTGGTTGTGAAGCTGTATCTGCTACAATGCTACTTAAATATAAAGGATATAACGTTTCGGTAAAAAATATTATAGATAATACTAAAAGTGGTAGCAGAAAATATCAAGGAAATGATGGAAACTGGTATGGTGCAAATCCTTTTGAGGAATTTGTTGGTAGTGCTGACAAAGGATTAGGAAAAGGATCTTATGGTGTTTTTGCAAAACCAATAGCAGAGGCTATGAGAATATACGCTGGTGATAAAGTAAATAATATTTCAGGATGCTCAGAAAATGAATTATTTAATCAGATTAGTAAAGGAAATCCTGTTGTAGTCTGGTGTGTAAAGAACGGAGGAAATTTAAAACCAGGAGTTACATGGCAGTATGAAGATAGAAGTGGAAGTTTTCAAGAATTAGTAGGAGAACATTGTGCAGTATTAATAGGATATGATGACAATTATGTTTATTTAAATGATCCATCTGCAGGAGAAAATGTTAAGCAAAGTAAAACTAAATTCATTTCAAATTGGAAACAATTATTTTCACAAGCAATAGTAATTAAATAAAATAATATTTTTCAAGGTATATAAGAATTAGAATTTTGCTAAAAATTAGAAAATATGATATAATAAATGTTGTTAATTGTATTAATACGCAAATAAAGGAGGAAATATGAAATTATATTTTAGTAATGATGAATATAGAAAAAAAGCATTATCTACATTAAATGTTGAAAAAAGTAAACATACAGTAGGAGATGCGTTTTTACTTATTACAAAAGATTTATCAAAAGAAGATTTATCTAATTTAATTTCAATTATGGAAAAGGAATTGAATTTACCATTAGATATCTGTTATAAAATGACTCAAAATGAAGTTTCAGTTAATGACATTACTAAATCTAAAATTGTTGAATTAGCATACAAATGTATTGAAAGTGGAAAAACACTTGGAGAAAAAACTATAAATAATGGTAAAATTAATACTAGTAGTTGGATTAGTCATGTATTATATGAAGGAAAATTAGCAAGAGAATTTGCTATTAAACTTGGAGTTGATCCAACAACAGCTCAAATTCAGGGGATTTTGCATGATTATGGAAGAAAAATTACTCATAGCTTTGAGCATGTTACAAAAGGATATGAAAAACTAATTGATGAGGGGTGGAAAGAAGAAGCTAGTTCTTGTTTAACACATTCCTTTTTAAATGGTGGTAGATGTGCTAGTAATGAACAAGCAGAAGAAGGTTTTTTTGTAGATGAAAATGGTAATCCTTGTTGGATGGATGGAACAGATAAAGATGATATTACAATATTTTTGGAAAATTATAAATATAGTACATATGATAAAGTTCTAAATATTGCAGATTTAATGGCAACTTCTCAAGGAATTGTCTCTCCATATGATAGAATTGCAGACATTGCTACTAGACGAAAACTTGATTCTACAAATCGTGGTTATTTTCTAGCAGAATTTTCAAATACATTAGTTGATATTTTAGAAAAAACAGGAGGAAAAATTCCAGAAACTGTGAAAGAGCCAATAAAGGCTACACCTAATCTAAATATTGAAGAAATAAATGAAAGATTTAAGGCGGTATCAGATATATTTTATACACACTATAAATCTAATATAGCAAAACAAAAAAATAACTTAATAGAAGAGAGAGAAATCTAGAAAATCTACAATATTGGTAATTATTGACTGTAAAATAATTATATGTTACAATAAAATTGTTATGTATGTCTATGAATTAATAAATTAAAAAAAGGAAAAGGAGTTTTTATATGAAATTAAAGAAATTAATAATTTTTTGTTTACTTATTGCATTTATTGTATCACAAATTAGTTGGATTACTTTAAATAATTCTTCATATGCAACAGAAAATATTGGTAAATTTCATTATGATCAACTTGAAGAAATGTCTAAAATAATTTATGATGCAATATATAACATGTACGTTCAAGATATATTAAAAACAGGAAACGCAAGTTATGATCTTGTTGAAAATGGACTTATAACAGAAGAACAAGCTAGAGAATATGAAAGTGGAAATTCTAAATTAATTTCAGCGATGAATGCTGCAAGATATGCTTTTTATGCAGACCATCCTGAAATATTTTATGTAAATTTTCAAATTTTAACAATTAGAATTACTAAAGATATGAATAATAATTATCATGCATATTTAGGTTCAGGAAGACATGCAAATTATTACATAGAAGGTTTTAACAATGAACAAGAAGTTGAAAATGCTATTACTGAATTCGATTCAGTAGTAAATGAAATCGTTGAAAAAGCCAATAATGTTGAAGTAGAAGAAAATGAAAATAGAGTTGCACAACAAATAAAATTAGTTCACAATGAAATAATTAAGAATACAGGTTACAGACTAGAAAGCGATTGTGTACCAGGAAATGAAGGATTTATTTCTACTCCTTATGGGGCACTTGTAAAACAAGAAGCAGTATGTGAAGGATATGCAAGAGCACTTAAAACAGTTTTAGATAAAGTGGGAATTAATACAATCCTTGTACAAGGAACTCATCAATCTGATGGTGCAGCAGCTGTTCCTCATATGTGGAATTATGTTGAAATTGAAAAACAAACACTTGCAAGAAGCACAGAAAAAGTTTGGTATGCAATAGATGCTACATTAGATGATCCATTTTTACGTGATACTACTATGGATCCAACAGATCCAGACTTTATACCAGGTAGCGACATACAAGAAGGTTTCGAAAATACAAGATATTGTATGGTTGGAACAGAAACTATGAAAAGAGAACATTCTCCTATAGAAACAGTAGAAGCAGCAGGAAATTATACTTTTAAATATCCTGAATTAAATATTGAAGATTATGGTATTGACAGTGTAACAAATATCAATGGATTATTAGTAAAATTTAAAAAAGATGGAACAGAAACAGAAGAATATAAAGCTGGAGATTTCTATATTAGCTATAACAATAAAGGTTATGCAGAAGCAGCTAAAGAAGGAAAATATATATTAATTAAATATCATGAATACAAACCTGGTGATGATGTTTGGATTGAAGGTAACTGGGGATATATGAACCCTGAATTATATGCAGGTGGATTTAAAGATAATGGAGACCATCTATATATATCAGTTCCAAATTCAGAATATATGGAATTTGCAGTAACAACATTAGAACCACCAGAAGGATTAGCAGGATACACTTATCAAGGTGATGAAACTGATTTTGTAGCACAAACAGGAAAACTATATAATCCAAGTGGAAAATATAAAGCACCTCCATATGTTAAATATCAAACACCACCAGCAACAACAACACTTGAAGTAGGACCTACTTACCATGTTGATGTTACTTATACGGATGATTTAGTATTAGCTGACGGAGCAACAGAAGTAGGTTATAGAATGGAATCAACAGGTCCAACAGGTGCTACTGAATCTACAATAACAAACTTTAAGTTTGATGGAAAAAATAGAGTGACATTTGATTTAACATTTAGTAAAATGTTTGCAGATGATGATGCTTTGTACAGAATTTATGTAACAGGTTTAGTAGGAAAAAATAGTAAAAAAGAAGCAAACTATATTTCTTTTGGTGCTGCTAATACGATTGCATGCTCTTTCAGTATGAATGCAGCTAAAAATTGGGAAGTATTTGCTAAACCTACACTTCTTGAAAATGAAGACTTATCATTAAATGGATGGCAAACAAGTGATGGACAACCTGTATCAGAAAAATTAAGAAGCAGAATAGCTTTAGTAACAACAAGAACAACTCAAGTAGAAAAAGACTCAATGAATAATTTAATGGAAGAAGAATTAGGAACACAAGAACTAATTTCAAGTGAAACATACAATATTTCTTTAAATGTATGTAAAAAATATGTTGTAAAAACAGGGCATAGATTAAGATTATCTCTTGGATTCCCAGCAGGATATGGACCAGATGATGCTGGAGTTACATTTAAAGCATATCACTTCAAAAGAGATGAACAAGGTAATGTTACAGGAGTTGAAGAGATTCCTTGCGTAGTAACACAATATGGGTTAATTGTTACTTGTGATTCATTTAGCCCATTTGCAGTGGCAGTAACAGAAACTGATGAAACAGCAGTTCAGGATAAAACAGTTGTAGTATCAGATACTGAAGGTGGAAAAATTGAAGGAGCAAACAGGGAAGAAGGAAATATTATTACTTTAGCTGAAGGAGAATCAGCAACAATTAATGTAATACCAAATGATGGATATGAAATTGAAGCAATAAATGTTTGTGGTAAATCAATAGAAATATCTAATAAAGATTCAATGAATGTTACTATAAATTACAATGATGTAAAAGATGGAAACTGTATAGTTGAAGCTAAATTCGTAGCAAAAGCAGTTATAGAAAATGAAGAACAAAATGGAGAAACTGTAGTTACACCAAAAGCAACACCAGCAGAAATTACAATGCCAGAGTCACAAAAGGTAACAATAAATTCAAGATTGAGAATATCACCAACAGTAACAGAAACATCAGGAATTCAAACATATCAATGGTATAAAGATGATGTAAAATTAGAAGGTAAAACAAATAAAGTTTTAGAAATAGATAAAGTTACAAGTGAAGATTCAGGAAATTATGTACTAAAAGTTACAACAACAGCAGAAACATTAAGTGAAGAAGTAACAAGTAATCCTTGTATAGTAACTGTATCAAGTTTTGCAACATCAATTGAAATGCTATCTGAAGAAAATGAAGAGTTATCTCCAGGAGATGAATTCGAAGTAAATGTAAATATACATGACTTTGAAAATATTGATAGAGGATTAGTTGCTTTAGGTGGAAAATTAGAATATGATACAGATGTTTTAGAAAGAATTGATATAACACCAATTAATGAATGGGATATAGCAAATGGATTTAACGAAGAAAACTTTAAATTTGTTATAGATAATGGAAAATTTGTTGTTGAAGATAGTTCAATATTCAAAATTAAATTTAGAGTAAAAGAAGATGTGCCAGAAACAACAACAACTAGTGTTAAAATAAAAGAGATTGCAGCAAGTAATACAGAAATGGATATTGCTTCAGAAGATGCACAAATAGATTTAGAAATAACAGTAGAAGAAATACCAGATTCAATTACTTCTGATATATATGATATTAATAAAGAAGAGAATATTATTTCAAAAATATCTCCAAATACAACTTTAAATCAATTTAAAGAAAATGTGGAAGCATATCCCAATGTAACTATAATTGATAAAGAAGGAAATACTATTGGAGATGAAGATATAATAGGAACAGGAATGACTTTAAAAGTAGGAGAAACTTTAACATTTACAGTAGTTGTAATGGGGGATACTGATGGAAATGGTGAAATAACAGTTACAGATCTTGCACAATTAAAGTTACATTATATTGGAAAAGAATTTTTAACAGGAGCTAGCTTAAATGCTGCTGATATGAATTATGATAATGAAATAACAATAACAGATTTGGCAAAAATGAAATTAGTGTTTATTGGAAAAGTAGAAATATAATTTTTTAAGAATAAAAGAGGCACATTTTAAATTTTATATTATTTTAATGACATTATGTGCCTCGTCTTAATAAAAACACGCATGAGAAAGAAAAAATGAAAGAATGAGGAAAAATAATGAAAAAGGTAATAATTTTAAGTCTAATTTTATTTATAATGATAGTTACAGTAACTAATGTATATGCAACTTCAAACTTTGAAATAACTTTAATACCATCTTCAAATGAGGTTAGCAAAAATGAGGAATTTACAGTTGATGTAAGAATATCAAATATTCAATTTAATCCAGGAGTACTTACCTTAGGTGGGGAATTGGAATACGATAGTGATAGTTTAGAAATAATTGATATGAAAGGCGAAAATACTTGGGCTGACCCTTCATATTTTGATGATACTAGAATATTTGTTACAGATAGAGGAGATTATACTACTAATGAAGAAACTGTATTTAAAATAAAATTTAAAGTAAAAGAACAAAGCAAAAAGAATCTTGTAATAAAATTAAAAGAGGTTTCAGCTTCAGATGGTAATAATGAAGAAAAATTAACTAACATAGCTACAAATATTACAGTAAAAAATGGAGCATCAAACCCAGGTTCTGATACAAATACAACTAATAATAACACTACTACTAATAATACAAATACTAACAACAACAATAATAATAGTAATAATAATAGTAATAAAAATAATAGTATAAATACAAATAGCAATACTAACACTAACACAAATAATACAGGTATTAACGCAAAAACAAATAGTTCTATAAATAATTCAGATGGTGGAATAAAAGACAAAATATTGCCTAAAACAGGTGCAACTTCTATAATATTTATTTCAATAGGAATTTTAATTATTGTAGCAGGAATATTCTATGCAAGAATTAGAATAATTGATCATAAATCAAAACGTTAAAATAAAATTAATGGTTTGTAATAGAAACTAGAATTAATAAATTTCTAGTTTCTATTTTTTTATTTAGTAGCAAAGTGCTCTGCACGTCCTACTAAATAAAAGCTTCTCTAATTTTTGCACACGATTTTGTACAACAAGTTTTAAACTAATCTATACAAGTTTCATAAATTAAATTCTAATCATAATATAGAAAAAAAGATTGGAGGTTAATATGAAATTTAAAACTTTTATTTTTATGATACTTTTTACACTTTTACCATTAAGTGTTTTGGCTACTACAGCATCTAGCAATCAAATTTACAATGGAATTGATGTTAGCAATTGGCAAGGATATATTGATTATACCAAAGTAAAAAATGATGGAATAGACATTGTTTATATAAAATCCAGCCAAGGAGAAAATATTGTAGATTCATACTTTAGAATAAATTACAATAATGCTAAAGCCAATCGGTTTAAAAGTAGGACTATATCACTTTTTAACTGCTAGAAATGAAGAAGAAGCAAAAAAACAAGCTGAATTTTTCTCTTCAGTAGTGTCTAATACAAGTCCTGATTGTAAATTAGCAATGGATTTTGAAGTGTTTGGAAATTTGAATATTCCCGAAATTAATAATATTTCAAGAGTGTTTTTAGATAGAGTAAAAGAAATTACAGGAAAAGAAGTTATAATTTATAGTGATGCATATGCGGCTAGAAATGTTTTTAGTAGAGAACTTGCACAAAATTATCCATTATGGATTGCAGAATATGGAGTAGAAAACCCAAGTCAAACAAACTGGGAATTTTGGGAAGGTTTTCAGTATACAAGTAGAGGTCAGATTTCAGGAATAAATGGATATGTAGACAGAGATAGATTTACAGATGATATTTTTCTTGAAGAAACATCACAGATTACAGAAAATGGAGATTCAAAAAATTATAATCAAGATACAATATACATAGTTCAGAGACGGAGATACTTTGAGTGGAATAGCATTAAAATATGGAACTACAGTAAGAGAATTAGTTACTTTAAATAATATTAAAAATCCAAATTTAATATATCCAGGAGATGAAATAAAAGTACCAATAAATGGAAATACAAGTAATGATACATTATATACTGCAGGACATATAATATATACTGTACAAAGAGGAGATACTTTAAGTGAGCTTGCTTCAAAATTTAATACAACAGTACAAGAAATTGCAGAAGTTAATGATATACGAAATATAGATTTAATTTATATAGGGGAAAATTTAAGAATAGCAAATTAAAAACTTGAAAAATAAATAAAATTGTGTTAAAATCATTATGTTAATTTTCGATCCTTATTTATAGGTTTAATATAAATTGCTTTAATAAGATTAATATTTTAATAGAGGATGAAAGAGGTGGCATAATGACAGAATTACAAAAAATATCAGAAATAATAAGCACAGGAAAAATTGAAGAAAATCTTGATTTTGTGAAAAAGCAAATACCTGAAATTATACCAATGATTGGATTCGAACACAATCATCCATATCATCATTTAGATGTATGGAACCACACTCTTGCTACAGTTTCATATATTGAAAGTACAGATTTAGAAACAAAAATGGCAGGATTTTTACATGATATTGGAAAACCATTTTCATATCAAGATGCTGAAGTAAGGCATTTTCATGGACACCAAAAAGTTTCAGCAGAAATGTCAGAAAAAATTCTGAAAAGACTTGGTTATAGTTCAGAATTTATAAAAAATGTTTGCTATTTGGTGAGAACTCATGATAATATGATTGATCCAAATAATTTGGATAATTCGTATGAACTAATATTGAAAAGGTTAACAATACAATATGCAGATGCCAAAGCTCATGCTCCTGGTAAGGTGGAGAAAAGATTAAACTTTTTAGATAAAGTATTTAAAGAATTAGAAGAAAAAAATAGACTTTAAATATTTACTCAAAGAATAAAAAATAGAGTCATATAGAGTTATGGCTCTATTTTATTTACCATTAATGTTAATAAAAAATACTCTGTTAAAGATTATAGAGTATTTTGTTGTTTTATCTTTTTTTACATAGAATAAAGATATTTTATAGTATTATTAACAAAAGATTTATTATTTTCTTTCAGTTTCAAATATTTCAATGAAATTTATTAGGGAAGGACAACTATAGTATTACTTACATTTTTTTTATTATTTTTAATTAGTATTATGTAGAAAATTTATAATAAATTTAAGGGCAGATAATTGTTAATTATCTGCTCTTATGATAATATAAAAAATAAATAGTAATTATTAAGAAGATAGATAAACTTGATAATAAAAAAATTATATGAGAGATTTAAAAAAAGAACTAAATCAATAATATAACTTAAATTTATTTGAAACTTTTTAGTAAGAAAAATTGTATTATGTATAAGAGGTGGTATTGTATGAAAAAGAAAATATCTGTTATTTTAGGAATAATTTTAATGTCAATTGTAATTTTAGGAATTATAACTAATTATGCTGATAGTGGTAGAGTAACAACAGGACATGAACCAAAGTATTGTATTAAAATAGTTAGTGATGATGGAAGTAAAGTAACTTATTATGGATTAGGTTACAAAGTTATTAGATATGTTGAAATTTCTCCAAATGAGCCTTATGAAAATAATATAGGTACTAAAATGGGAAATTGGTTTATAAATTATGATTTACCTGAACAAGATATTATTGAAATTGAATATGAAGGACAGAAAATTACTATAACTGATGCAAAAGAAGTAGGAATTATTAAAAACATATTGTTAAATTCCAAGTATAATAATGAAATATGTCGAGGAATAAATACTTATAAGATAAGACTAAATAGTGATATTTATTATATTAAAGAAGATTGCAAAGAAATACAAAAAGGGGACAAGCAAGCAATAATTTCTATAGATGATTTAAATACAATTAATAATATTATTTTTAATAAGATGGATAATATTCAAAGTGAAGAAGAACAATTTTTTTATGGAAAAATAATTGAAGCTACTGATAGTTATATTATAGTTGAGCCCAATGAAGGAGATGAGATAAGAAAAACAGCAGATAAAATTTCTATTGCATTAGGCAAAAATAATGATACAATTTATATGGTAGGAACTAATTTAAAAGTAACATATAATGGTACTATAATGGAGACTTATCCAGCACAAGTTGAAGCAATAAAAATCGAGTTAAAATCATGGTGAAAATTATAATTTGAAAGTGAGATAATTTTATGAAGAAAAAGGTATTGATAGTAATAGTAGCATTAATTATTATGTATTTATTATTTGTAACAATAGATTGTATTAGATTAAGAAATGCTAAAAATGATGCAAAACCATTTATAACTATTAGTTTAGCAGAGTATGAAAATGGAAATAAATATACAGGTTTAGGATATTCTGTAAAATATTATAAAAATAGTCAACAAGATACAAATGGGGATATGCTAGAAAAAAGTTATGGTGCTGAATTTAGATTATTTGATAAAATATTAATATGGGCTTGGGTTGAATAAAATTTTAAAAGAAAAAGATGAATTATTAAAAGATTTCAGTAAGGATATAGAAATAATGATTGAAAATTTAATGATTTACTTTACATAAACAAGGTATACTACCTTGTTTTTTATATTGAAATTGTGTTATAATATCAAAGATTAGTATATAATATTTTTTAGTATTATTTAGTTTAATTTAAAAAAATTTGGTGCCAAATTCGTGTAATTGTTGTTATGTCAACAATAAAAAAGAAAATTAATTCAAAATTACACGAATTTTTTAAAAAATTACACGAATTTTGGGCTAATAGTATAACTTTTATGGAGGAAAAATGTTTAAAATTCATTCAGAATATGAGCCAACTGGTGATCAACCACAGGCAATAGATTACTTAGTAAATGGAATAAATGAAGGTAAGAAATTTCAGACACTTCTAGGGGTTACAGGTTCAGGAAAAACTTTTACAATGGCAAATATAATTGAAAAAACACAAAGACCAACACTTGTTTTAGCACATAATAAAACTTTAGCAGGGCAACTTTACTCGGAATTCAAGTCGTACTTCCCTGAAAATCGAGTAGAATATTTTGTAAGTTAAAATAATGAAGGTCAGAAATGCCGTTATTTAGGCACTTTTAGTCCTTTTTAAGCTTATTTAGTTTAGTAAAAAAATGATTAAATAAAACTAAAAAAACTAATTAAAATTGAATAAAATTAAAAGGGCTTGTGACCCAATTCGTGTAGCTAGAATATATATTATAAATTGGAGAAAATATATGGAAATTTTAAGTACTATATTAAGCATAATAGCCTCACTTTTTACTATATTAATAGGGATATTGGAGATATATGATAACCAATTATCATATATTATAAAAGAAGTAAATTTTTTTAATATAAAGTTTAATATAAAAATTGCAATAATACAGTATATTATATTGGGTGTAATACTTATACTAATAATTTTTTTAGAAATTATTAGCAATGAAAAGAAAAAACGTGAGAAAAAATTTATAAACTTTATTAAATATCTTTTTTCACAAAAATTAGATACATTATCAAAAATGTGTTTAGAATTAGATTCTACTAAAAAATATAATAATTTAAAAATAGATAATCTAATAATTGAATATAATTATGATATTAACAAAAGCGTTTTAAATAAAAAATCTAACTTGCAAATTAATACTCCAGTTAATACAACATATAAAATAAAAGCCAAAAATTTTATAATACCAAATATAGTTGGATTTCATATTATAGATTCAAACGAAGATGAATCTAAAAATATTATTGTTACTCAAAAATATGGCACTCAATCTGAAGAGATAGAAATTAAAAAATTTGATATAAGTGATATAGATTCTAAAATTAAATATTATTCATATGAATTTGACAAAAAATATAAAGTAAAAACAGAAAAAGATATAATAGAATATATAAGTAATGAAATGAAAGGCGATTTTCAATATGGTCAATTTAAAAATATTGTTTCAGATTATATAAGTATTTCAAATACAATGAAGAAAATGGAAGAAAAACAAAGAAGTAAAGAAAGGTAATAAAATGGAAGTAAAAATAAATAAAGAAATAAGAAATTATAGTGAATCTATATTTTTTGGATTATCAATGCGACAATTTATTTTTTCACTTATTGCTTGTATAGTTGCATTAATATTATACTTTTTATTTAAAAATCGAGTTGGAATAGAAACATTGTCTTATATTTGTATTCTTGGTGCAATACCATTTGGAATTTTGGGTTTTGTTAAATATAATGGTATGTATGCTGAAGAATTTATTATTGCTTGGATAAAATCAGAAATATTACTCCCTAATGTATTACTATTCAAACCAGAGAATTTTTACTATGAACTATTAAAAGAAACTTATATTCAAATGAAAAAGGAAAGTTTAAAGAATAAATTATAATAAAATACTAATTTATTATATAAAAAGTAAGGCAGAGCAAAAACTCTGCCTTTTTGTTTCAAATAATTAAGAAGGAGATATAAAATATAGATGAAAATGAAAAAAAGAGAAAGAATAAGAATTCCCAAAAGTGTTCAGCAAGCCATTCCGATAGAAGTAATTTATGAAGATGGAATATTCAAAGTTAGTCAAAATAAGTATTCAAAAACCTTTAAATTTACAGATATAAATTATGCTGTTGCTAGCCAAGAAGATAAAGAAAATATGTTTTTAAATTATAGTTCAATTTTAAACTTATTAGACGCAGGCGCAGAAAGCAAATTAACAATTATAAACAGAAAACTTAATAAAATAGATTTTGATACAAAAATAAAATTAGATATTGGAAATGATAACCTTTCAAAATATAGAAAAGAATACAATTCAATACTTTCTAATAATTCAATAGATTCAAATAAAATAATACAAGAAAAATTGTTAACTATTTCAGTAGATAAGAAAAACATATATGATGCAAGAAAATATTTCTCTAGAACAAGTACTGAACTAGGAAATGTTTTTTCTAAATTAAACTCAAAATTTATTGACCGGGATATAAATGAAAGATTAAGAATTTTCTATGATTTTTACAGAGTAAATGAAGAAGATTTATATAATTTTGATATTAAACAATTTATGAAAAAGGGTCATAGCTTTAAAGATTATATTTGTCCTAATACATTTAAATTTAAAAGCGATTACTTTAAAATGTCAGAAAAGTATGGTAGGGTGCTATATTTAAAAGAATGTGCAACTTTTATAAGAGATAATATTATATCTGAACTAACAGACTTAAATAAAAATATGATGTTGAGTATAGATATAAAACCAGTGGTAATGGAAGAGGCAATAAAAATGGCGGAAAAAGTAAGATTAGGAGTTGAAACTAATATAGCCAATTGGCAAAGAAAACAAAATGAAAATAATAATTTTTCTGCTGTAATTCCTTATGATATGGAACGTCAAAGAGAAGAAAGTAAAGAATTTCTAAATGATTTAGTGACCAGAGATCAAAGAATGTTTCTAACTACACTAACAATTGTTCATATAGCTGACTCAAAAGAAGAATTAGATAATGATACAGAAAGACTGATAGCTACTGCTAATAAGCATATGTGTCAATTAGCTACTCTAAAATATCAACAATTAGATGGATTAAATACTGTTGTTCCTGCTGGAGTAAAAAGAATAAATCAAAAAAGAACTTTAACAACAGAAAGCCTAGCCGTATTTATGCCATTTAAAGTACAAGAAATTCAAGATGAACAGGGTATTTTTTATGGTAAGAACGCAATATCTAAAAATATGATTTTAATAGATAGAAGAAAACTTCAAAATGCAAATTCTTTTATTCTAGGTGTAAGCGGTAGTGGAAAGAGTTTTACTGCTAAACAAGAGATAATGTCAATTGCTTTAAGAGAAGAAAACGCCGATATAATTGTTTTAGATCCAGAATCAGAATATAAATCACTTATAAAAGCATTAGGAGGAGAAGTTATAAAAATATCTGCAACATCGGATAATCATATTAATGCATTAGATTTAAGCAAAAATTATGATGAAAAAAATCCAATAACAGTGAAAGCAGAATTTATATTATCACTATGTGAACAAGTTATAAATAATATTACACCAAATCAAAAAGCAATTATAGATAGATGTGTTACTTTAGTATATAGATATTTTAAACAAGGAAATTATGAAGGTACGCCACCAACTTTAGATGATTTTAGAGATGTTTTACTAAAACAGCCAGAAAGAGAAGCAAGAGAAATTGCACTTGCATTAGAACTTTTTACAAAAGGAAGTTTAAATACTTTTTCTAAACAAACTAATGTAAAAACTAATAGTAGGCTAATATGTTATGATATTATTGATTTAGGAGAACAATTAACACCAATAGGAATGCTTGTAATACTTGATAATATTTTAAATCGAATTACTACAAATAGAAAAAAAGGAAAAAGAACGTATATTTTTATTGATGAAATATATTTGTTATTCAAATATAAATATACATCAGATTTTATTTATAAACTTTGGAAAAGAATAAGAAAATATGGAGGATGTGCAACAGGTATTACTCAAAATGTAGAAGAATTACTTGAAAATGATAAAGCAAAATTAATGCTTGCTAATAGTGAACTTATTATTATGCTTAATCAATCTGCAACAGATAGAGAAAAGTTATCGGAAATTCTAGACATTTCTGATATGGAAATGGAACACATTACAAATGTTGGTGTTGGAGAAGGATTAATAAGAGTTAGAAATTCTCGTATTCCTTTTGCAAATAGATTTCCCAAAAAAACAGAGCTATATAAATTGATGACAACAAAATTTGAAGAAACTATAAATGAGGTATTATAATGAGAAAATTTATAATTATAATATTACTAATAAGTGCTATGTCAGTTTCTAGTTATTTTCTTTATAGAAATATTAGTGAAGATAAAATTCAAGAAAAAGTTTTTAATGAATTAGTAACTATTGTATCTGAAACAAATAATGAAGATTATCAAAAAAATGAAGTAGATATATTGAAATTACAAGAAAAAAATTCAGATATTATAGGGTGGGTAAAAATAAAAAATACTAGTATTAATTATCCTGTTATGTATACAAAAGATAGACCTAATTTCTATTTAAGGAAAAATTTTTATAAAGAATATTCAGTATGGGGAACACCATATTTATCTGAAAACTGTAATATAAATACAAGTGATAATTTAATTATTTATGGTCATCACATAAATGGTCATAAAATGTTTGGAGAATTAGAAAAATATAAAAATATTAGTTTTTTTGAAAATCATAAAATTATAGCATTTTATACTGCTGAAGAATTAAAAGAATATACTATATTTGCAGTATTTACAACTACTGTAAGTAATGGATTTCAATATTATAAATTTATAAATTTTATTAATGAAGATGAGTTCAATACATTTATAAATAAGTGTACAGAACTCTCTTTTTATGATACAAAAGAAAATTTAAAATATCGGAGATAATTTTATAACATTATCAACTTGTGATTATACAAATAAAGATAGTAGACTAGTTGTGATAGCTAGAGAAAATAGGAGGTAATGTATTATTGGCAGATATAAAAATAAAACCTAAAAATAGCATTAAAATAAGGAAATTCGATAAAGCGAACATTTATACGCAAAATTTCAAAAACAACATTATAAATGTAAAAAATAAAATTGAATATGATTATGATAATACAAACTCTCCAAACGAAAATGTTATTAATAATATAACACAAAAAATGAAAAGTGCTACTTCAGTTGGAATAGATACCATTAATCGTTATGGAAAAAAGTCTACAAAACTAATGTATCAAAAAGGAATAGAAACAATAAAAACAAAAGATGAAAAAATAAATAAAGTGAGTAATCATATTCCAAATCAAATTAAAGAAAATACTAATATTAGAATGATAAAATATACTTCTGAAAAAAATAATTCATTAAAATTATATAATAGTAAAAAAGACCTTTTTAAACCTACTGAAGAAAGGAAAAGGAATTATCATATATCAAAAGTTCAAAAGAAACATAATTTAAAACAATTATCTTTAAATACAAAAAGAATTATTAATAATATAAAAAATATTGCTTCTAAAATTAACTATTTATTAGTTTTAGGAGTTGCTAGCGTATGGATTTTTATACTTATAATATTAATACTATGTATTATTGGAGCTTTTACATTATATAATGATATTCCACCTAATGCTGGTAATGATATTGTTTTAGTAGCAAAATCACAAGTAGGAAATGTAGGAGGAATACCATTTTGGAGTTGGTATGGATTTAATACTAGAGTTGAATGGTGTGCATGTTTTGTAAGCTGGTGTGCTAATCAGTGTAATTTGATAGAAAATGGTATACTTCCAAAATTTGCAGGTTGTCAAAGTGAAGGAATTCCATGGTTTAAAGAAAGAAATTTATGGCAAAAAGGAAATTATATTCCTAAAGCAGGAGATATAATTTTTTTTGATTGGGAAAATGATGGTATATCAGATCATGTTGGTATTGTAGAAAAATGTGAAGAAAATATTGTATATACAATAGAAGGAAATTCTAATGATATGTGTAGAGAAAAAACTTACCAAATAGATAGTACAGATATTATTGGTTATGGAACACCTATATACTAATAAAATTACATTATGAAAGGAATAAAATATGAAAATTCATAAATTTGATGTTGTAAAACTAAAAGATAAAAACAAAGCAACAATATTAGATGTAAAAGAAGATGGATATTTAGCTGAAATTGTTAATTCTATTGGAGAAACATTAGGAAATAAAATTATTAGTGATAATGATATAGATAAAATTATATTTTCTAAATTTTAAAGAATAGTAGTTAGATAATAATTATAATAAAAAGCTATAATGGAAATGAAATGATAAGATGAAAGTAGATACAGAAATCTCTTTTATCTTATCATTTCATATATTTGTATATTAACTATTTATATGTTAAAATGGTATATATAAAAATAGTATGGAGGAAGATAAATGGAATTATTATGCTTAATCATATTTTTAAATCCCATTATATATTTTTTAGGTAAATTGAAAATAATTACAAAAATCAATAAAAATATTTTTTTACTATTTTCAATAGTTTATAATTCACTTATGGGATTATTTTGTTGGACTATGTTAATAGGTTGTTCAGCTTTTATTCTTTTTGCAAATGTGTTTACAATTCCATTTCTAATATTAACAGTTATATTAGTATTTTCATTACTAATTCCTATAAATATATATATCTACAAAAAAATGAAGATAAATTTAATTATATACATATGTATAAATATAATTGCTTTTTGCATAGGATTATTATTTTTATGGAAAAAATGGTAATTTTTTAGAAATAAAAAAACTATTAGTTAATACGGAAAAAGTAAATTACGTTAAATGGCAAGTAGACAAATAATTTATCAAGAATTTTCTTCAAGCAAGAGAAGATTCTTGATTTTTTTAATAACGATAAAATATATGATATAATTATCTAAAATAATAAATTAATTAAGAATAAAATTAAAATTTTGAAACTTTTTTAAAACTGACAAGTATATATAATTGAAAGGAATATAAAAATGGAAAAAGATTTAGAAAGTAAATTATATATGGAATATTTTGAAGGCAAAGAAGAAGTTTTTGAATTATTATATAATAAATATAAAAGCAAAATTCAATATTTTATTTTTAATATTGTAAAAGACTATCAAAAAGCAGAAGATATAACACAAGAAGTTTTTATTTATGTATTTCAAAATCAATCTAAAAAGAATTGTAGATTTAAAAATTATTTATATTTGGTGGCTAAAAGCAGAGCTATTTCTTATACTAATATAGAAAAAAGAAGAGAAGAAATAACAGAAATGTATTTAGAGAATGGATATAATAATATTGAACAAGATATAAATGAATTTATTGAAAATGAAGAAACCAAAAAAGAAATAATGGAAACAATAAATGAGTTAGATGATAAATATAAAAACGCAATTTATTTAACTCAAATTGAAGAATTATCATATAAAGAAGTATCAGAGATATTAGGAGAATCAACTCATAATATTAAAAATCTTGTACATAGAGGAAAAAAAGAATTAAGAAAAAAGTTAATAGATAAAAAAATATATATAAATCAACACATATTAAAAATGTTTGCTATTATAATATGTGCTGTAACATTAATATCTGGGGTTGCATTTGCAAAAGAAATAAGAATAATTATTCATAATTTAACTCAAAATATTTTTGGAACATATAATGATGGAATTTCTACTGCAATAGAAAATGATTATATTTCTGAAATAGATATGAATTATATTAAATTTGATGGAGTTAAAATTAAATTGGATTCAGTTCTTCTAGATGATTATAATTTAGGTATTATATATAATCTTAAGATTACAGATAATCAATATTTAGAAAAATTAGATATATCGCAAATAGGATTTAAAAATCTCTTAATCATGGATGAAAACAATAATATATTACACGCTGAATATGAAGATATCAATTCTTTTAAAGAATATTGTAAAGAAAACAATTTGGATGCTGGAAAATTTGGAACGGGATTTTCTAATGGAGAAACTATAAAAAAAATTATACAAAAATCTAATAATAATTATTTTTTAGTGTCAGATTTAATAACTTCCCCAAAATTTCCAAATTCAAAAAAACTATACATTTCGTTTGATGCAGTTTATTTTATGAATAATAAGGCTTTTTACTGTGCTGGTAAAGTTTATAAAAAAGATAAAATCGGTGAAAAAGAAGCTAACATGAATGATTATGTAACAGTTAATGAAAAATGGAATTTTGAAATTGATTTAGATGAAATTGCCCAAAAAAGAAAAACAATAGAATATTCTACCACATATATAAATGATAACGATACAATTATATCAAATGTAATCTTATCTATGACTAACATGAAATTAGAAATAATTACTAATAGTAAAAAGATAGATTTTGAAAAATTACAGAATAATAATAAAGAAACAATTAATGTTATGGATATGATACCTTTTCACGAAATTTATATAGAAACACCTAATGGAGATAAATTCTACGAAATAGGGGAAAATGGATATGATAATTTAGAAGATGGAAAAATTCGATATTATACAACTTTTAATTATACCTATTTCAATAAGCAAGATAATATAAAACTTATTCTTCCTACTAATACTGGTGAAGCAATAGTTGCTGAATTAAAAATGAATAAATAAAGAGGAGGCTCAGTAAAAAAACTGAGCCTCTTTTTTGAGAATATAGTTATATTCTCGTTTTAGGACAAAGGAAATTGATTAAGGGTTATTTGTTTTTCAATACAGTTGAAACTTAATTAGATGTAATCACACCACACATGATAAGTGACTTCCATAGATTCTGCATATCCTGTAGGTTGATACAAAACTTTGTAAGAATTATTGAGAGTTCCAGTATACCAGGCTCCAACATACATATAGTAATGATTTTCATCAAGACTACCTGGGTCATACTTCATAGTATACTTGAAAGTTCCCATATCTCCAAAAGCATCTTTTGTATTGATATTTACTTTAAAACTTTGGTTATAATTACCACTTGCAGGTCTGAATGCAATTGATAATCTTGCTCTATCTCCATAAACCTTATGGTAATTGGCACCATATTCTGTACCTTTGATAGTTGTATATCCCCAGTAGTCTATAAGGGGTTCTGTCCTGACTTTATCCCGTTCAGCAATTTGTTCACTGAAGAGGGCACGAATTGCTTCTGCTTCATTTGAATACTTACCAGAAGCTACCGCCTCCTCAACATCTGTTACGGGAATAGAGAGCAATTCAGCTGTTTCGTCAGGTTCAGCCGCCATAGCAGGGGTCGCAACTGCAAAGATTCCAACCATAACTGCAAATGCGGTCAAGAAAGAAAAGAAGCGAGTTTTGATTTTTTGTTTCATGATGTAATCCTCCTTGTTGTTTTTTTGCCTTGAAACTCCTTTGCCCTAATGCTAAATTGCTTTAGCAAAGAGAGTATAGCACAAATATTAATAATTTTGAAAAAAGATAAGTAAAGGTAACAAAGGATAGCAAAAGGTAAGAAAAATATAATTTAAAACAATTATAGAAAATAGAAAAATAACCACATACAACATAAAGTTATTGAAAATTTGTAAAAACAATAAAAATATGATATGTAGTATAGAAATAATATTAATGTTAGAATAAAAAATGTGAAATTAATTAAGTTATATAATAAATGAAATACAGAAAATATAAAATGCAAATATAATAAAAAATCTGGATATAAACATATCCAGATTTTTTAATGTTAAGCATTGACTACATCTTTTAAAGCTTTTCCAGCTTTGAAAACAGGAGCTTTTGATGCAGGTATTTTTATTTCTTCTCCAGATTGTGGATTTCTTCCTTTTCTTGCAGCTCTTTTTCTAACTTCAAAAGAACCAAATCCAACTAATTGAACTTTTTCTCCTTTTGTTAAAGTATCTGCTACTACATCTACAAAGGCATTGACTGCTTCTTCAGCTGCTTTTTTTGTAGAGTTTGTTTTGTCAGATACAGCTTTTACTAATTCAGCTTTATTCATTTTTATTTCCTCCTTAAATTATATCCAATCTTTTGTATTTAATAACAATATACAGTTAAACAAGTAGGAAGTCAATGATTTCAAGTAATTTTACATATTTGTAATATTTTTACTTTGTATTATCTAAAAAATTGTTTCATAATTTGTAAAAGCGAATCAAACAACTTTTCAGAAATATTGTAAGAAAGTTGTAAAACTGGAAATTTATTACATTTCTTAAGAATAATGTAGTATTATAGAATATAATCTTAAAAATATAAAAGATAAAAATAGCTATTTTATAATATATTCTTTTAACGTAGGGTCGTATTGGACTTGCAATGGAAAACTGCTTAAGTGGACAGCAAATTACATCTCTTCTTAACCTTCTGATTCCAATTATGTGGCTCTGTTTTTTATATTATAAAGTAATTTTAATAAATAAAAATTTTAAAATTATTTGCAATAATTAAATAATAACATTAGAGTATTTGAATATTTTAAAATTTCACCCCAAAACGCGAAGCTTCGCGGATATTGTTAGTAATTTTTTTATATACTACTGACAGGAGGTTTCTATGAAATATTCAAATGCTATAAAACAACGTATACGAGAATTGTTAAAAATCTATAAAATTAATATAAGTACTTTAGCAAGAAAGGCTGGAATTAATGATTCAACTATACGTAGTATTTTAAATAATGAATGTAATTCTCCTAAAGCTATAACAATACATTATATATGTATCGGATTTGGAATTACTGAATATGAATTCTATCATTCTAAATTATTTGATCCAGATAATATAAATGATGATTAATAATAAGCAACGAGTATATGTATATAATCATATACTTTTTTTATTTTGGGGGAGAAAATGGAAGAATTAATAAAAAGAGCACAAAAGGGAGATAAGGAAGCATTTACAGAAGCTATTTTGCTTATAAAAAACGAATTGTTTGATTTTGCTTATGTTAAAGTTAATGATGTGGATGATGCAAATGATTTGGTACAAGAGACTATGTTACATGCATTTAAATCAATTAAAACTCTAAAAGAAGTTAAATATTTTAAAACATGGATAACTAAAATATTAATAAATGAATGTAACCAATATTTTAAACGCAAAAAGCATAATCATGATAAAATATCAAAAGAAATAAATAATACTATTGATTGGTGTATAGATAATGTTGAAAATAAGCTTGATATTGAATCAATATATAATTCAATTATAGGAAATTTAAAGCCAATTGAACAAAACATTATAATATTATATTATGGCAATAAATATACTAGAAAAGAAATTGCAGAAATATTGAATATGAAAGAAGAAACTGTAAAAACTAAATTGCGACGAATAAAAATTAAAATTGAAAAGATGAGAAATTCAGGAAGGGAGGAATAAGTAATAATGAATAAAAAAGATGATTTTACTAAAATAGATGAAGAATTATTTAAATATTTTGAAATTAAGAAAAAAGTAGATCATTCTCGTTCTACCGAATATGCGATTAGAAATGCTTTTAATAATGAAGAAAAAAATAAGAAAACTTTTACTTATTTTATCCCTAAATTTGCAATTTATATTTTTACAATATTATTTTTAACCACAGGAGTAGTTTTTGCTAAAGATATAGTTAATATTTTATCAAGTTTTTTTACTAATACAACACAATCAATAGATACTGCAATTGAAAATGGATATGTACAGAATATAGATATGGATTATGTGTATGATAGCAATATCGGAATTAAAGTAAATTGTATTACAATTGATGAATCCAATATGGATATTTCATATTCATATAAAGTAGATAAATTATTAACAGTGGATTATATTGAGTTATATGATTATGAAATTAAGGATGAAAAAGGCAATTTAATATACAAATATAATGAAGAGAATAATTTTTTTGAAAGCAAACAACTAGTTAATTATATAAAAAATGACAATAAGATGTTAAAAGTTGATGAAAATATTTATAATACATCAATTTTATATGGAGCTAATAAATTTTATAATATCAAACATTTGTATATAAATATAAAAAGCATAAAAATAAATTATCAAGATGTTATAGTGGGCAATTGGAATCTTGATATTGAAATTGATGGTAAATTTAACGAAAGAGATAATGCTTATTATGAGATAGAACCTAACAAGCATATATTAGAAAACGAGATTTCTTTAACAGAAACTTCTTTAAAAATTAAAATTAAAGTTGATGAAAACTTCGATGATAAAATTGTTCTTTATAACAAACCGATATTGGAAAACGAATTGAAAGATACATATATATGTAGTTCTTGGTATAATAAGAATATAGAAAACTGTTCTATGCATGAATTCGAATTTGACATTAGTAAATATAATGAAAACATAGATATTTTATATTTAAAATTCAAAATAAATGAAAATACAGAGTTAAATGTACAATTAAATAAGAAAAAATAATAATCAAAAAGCATGGTCTATAAAGAACCATGCTTTTTTGTAGGAAAATGATTACTAAAGTTAGAATGATATTATTTGCATACGAATTTTAAGTGTTCTTACAGAACCATAAGCCAACAAATATTTAAAGTAATATGAAGATCCAGAAGAAATGCTGATTTCCCTATTATATTGACCACCGTCTGCATTGAATTGATATTCACGTATCATAGAATCTTTTGAATTATACAAACGAACAGCTAATACGCTGTTTACAGCATTTCCATTAGCATCAGTAACAGTGATTGCATATCTCAATGTATTTCCATAATAAGTCCGTGTGCTACCAGTGTATGAATTTGTTATCCAAAAAGTATCATCAACATCCAATGGCATAATTCCATATCCGTTTTCATCAATCATTTCGGGGGTAATATCAAATTCAATGATAGTTTCCGAATCAGTATTTGCTGTGGGTTCTGCTGCAAATGCAGGTGTAGTCATAGAGCAAAATAACATAAGTGCAGCTAACATCAAGGTAGTAAAGCGTTTAAATGTTTTCATAAAAATGTCCTCCTTTTAATCTGTTAATACCTAAGCTACAAAATCATTTTCCTACATTTTTCAATTAATTAAAAAATATCTCGAATTAATTGAATACTATATTATATAAAATAACAACAGTCGATATTTTAGCATAAATAAATCAAAAAAACAACAAAAGGTATCTAAAGGTAACTTTTTAATTTTTATATAATTTATTTAATACTGATTCAATTACAATTTTCACCCCAGTTTTAGGAAGAGTGCAAGTGCCGAAATATTCCTTTAATTTATTTTCATCTGTTTCAGCAAACATTATAGTTGTGGCTCTTCTAATAGAGCCTTTTACAGTATTTGCTGACTTATGATATATTTTACCAACTATTGGATATGTATCTTTAATATATTTTTCATCAAAGGTATCATAATCTTTGTAAAAACAATATATACATTCTACTAAAAGTTTACTTCCAATATATCCCATGTTATATCCTATATATTTTAATTCATATCTAATTTTATTTTTTATTAATGTTTCTTCTGTATATATTTTTTCATTATCACAAAGAGAGATAACATCTTCTAACGTTTTTAAAAACAGTTCTTTTGTAACAAAAATGTATTTTTCTTTATATTTTTCAGAGTTTTTTACTGTTTTCTTATTCAAAATAATTATATACTTAATAGCTTTATCAATACCAGCAAATTCAAGTATATTAAATGTTTTAAAAATATCATATTCAATTACGAGTATATCTATAGAACGATTTGACAATATATTTATTATTTCTTCTTTACTATTAACACTTTTATATAATTTACTTTTATCATTTAAAGAATTAATATTATTTATAAGTTCAATATGATTTCCTTTATTTTCTTGTGATAATAAAATTTCTACCATAAAATTCCCCCTTATATAATATTAGATGAAAGTTTTATGTAAAAGGGTTCAAATTTTATCAAAAAATTACCTTTTTCTACAAAAAATGCCTTTAATTATCTTTTTGGGCAAATAATTTGATTTATTGATAAATTAAATATGCAAAGAAGTCTTTACATTAAAAAAATAATATAAAGGAGGTTTTTATGAAAAAATTAAAAGTAAAAATTATTTCAACCTTTGTTTTACTAATCATACTTGTTAGTAATTTTTTACCAATAAGTTTTGCTACATATCAAAATTTATCTGTTAATGAAACTAGTAATACAACAAATATTGATATTGAAAGCAATACAATAATAGATGAAAATATTACTAACTTGCAAGAAAATAACAATACGATTATGACAGAAATTAATAATGAGGCAGAAGAAGAAAATGTTACAGATAATCAAGTATTACTTGAAACAGAAGAAGAAAATAATTTTAAACAAGATGAATATATTAATGTAAAAGAAATAAATGATTTTGATGTAATGTTAGCTGGTATATTATCAGATGATAATACTAATTTCACGTATTCTGATGTTAATACTATAATTTCTAATGGTATAGAACTAAATGAACATGGAGTATGGGCTTCAGAAAAAGATAGAGAATTTATATTGAATTTTATTAATACAATAAGTAACAATATATATTCTTTTAATGAAAAAGGATTTCTAGTTAAAGAAAGTGAAAAAACTGGGAATGAAATTAGAGAGTCATATTCATATTATACAGACAAAATTGATGAATTAATTAGTTCAGAAAAAACAATTATACTTTCTATTGAAAATGGATATAAATCATTAAATGAATATGATAATACAATATTAGATATGTTTATCGAAAAAGAAGATTTTTCAATGTTGTTTACTAATAAATCAAATGAATTTCAAGAAATTGCATTATTAAATATTGAAAAGTATAATAATACGAATGAATTTGACTCATTAGCAACATTAATGAATCATTTTTTAGAGTTATTTTATTTTGAAGATGAAGAATTTATTGAATATATACAAGATAAAATAAACTATGCTCAAGCTTATAGTTTTAATATTTTAGAAATGAAAGATGGTAACAATACAGAAAAACAATATAAAGTGGCTTTAGCTGGAATAATAAATGATAGTATAAAAAATATATCAGAAATAGATAATATTTTAAATAGAAATAATAACAGAAATGGGCTTTGGATTTCAGAAAGAAGTAGAGAATATTTAATTAATTTTATTAATTCTTTAAGTCAAATACAATATGGTGTAGATAACGATGGATATTTACAAATTAATAGTCTTAATGGTATAGAAGAAAAAAATTACAATTACACAGAAAGAAGTCTTAATGAGATTATTAATGGAGATAAATTTATAGCAATTGATATTAATAACTATTATATGGAACAATTAGATAATTCAAATGAGATAGAAAAATTTAATATAGATAGTGCTGAATATAAAAAAGTTTTTACAACATCCGAATCAAAGCTTCTAATATTAAATTCTGAACTTTTTTCTATAAGTAACGAAGAAGATGATAATGAAATTTTAATGAGTTATATTTTAGAAGAATTTTTATTTCAACATGAAGTGCAAATAGAAAATGATGAATATGGAATAGAACCAATGTATAGTGGAGATTATACTGGAAATATGAATTCAGCTCAAAATGTATATGCTGGACCTAGTAATGATGGCTATGCTAAAGTTGGTTCTGTATCTTCAGGAGAAGAAGTACATGTATTAGAGGGAGAGTTTGGATGGTATCAAATAAGATATGAAACTGCTTCTGGCAAAAAGGTAGGTTTTGTTCCAAAATCTTCAGTTCCAAATGTTAATATTTCTGATACAAGTGTACCATACGATGGTGGTGGACTAGCTTTTTCTCATTCTGGTAATGTAGATATATATTATGGATATCCAACCACAGATTATGTTAAAGTGGGTCAAATTTATCAAGGTGAAGGTGTAACATTCTTACAACGAATAGGTCAGTATGCATATGTAGAATATTCATCATCAGCTGGAACTAAAAGGGGATTAGTTGAATATTCAAAAATTTTTGTGGTCAATCGATCTTCAGTTGCAAGAGTTAAGAGAACATCTAGTGCTTATGCAGGTCCAGATACAGATTTCGTAAAACTTGGTGGAGCATATTATAATGAATATGTAACAATACTTGAAAAAGTTGAAGATTGGGTTTATGTTGAATACAATACTAATAAAGGCAGAAAATGTGGTTATATGTCAGCTAGTAATCTAGAAATATTTAAAAGTATGAATTTCTATGATTTTTCAACATATAATGGATTAAAAAAAGCAACACAACAATTAACAGTTTATGGAGGTCCTAATAGCAATTATGCTAATTTAGGATTAGTATATAATCAAGAAATAGTTTCTTATTTAAGAAATATAGAAAGAGTTGGTAAGCAGTGGGCATATATTGAATATACTACAAAAAACGGTGCCAAAAGAGGTTATGTAGAAGCAGATAAATTGATTGATACTCAAAATCCATCTATACCTAATATTCCATTACAAAGTAATTTTTATAGTAGTACATACTATCCACATAAAACTGCTTGTGGTAATGACTTGAAATATTATTCAATAGGACATGGAGATAATACTGTTTTCATGGTTTATGGACAACATGGTTGGGAAGATGCATGGGCAGCAGATAGTGTCGAGTTAGTAAACATAGCTAATAATGTTATGAGCAATTTAGCAAGTTTTTATAATGAAAGACCAGATGTATTTGATTACTGGAAAATATACATAATACCAACAGCTAATCCAGATGGTATAACACACGGTTATTCTAATAATGGACCAGGAAGATGTACAGTTGAAGCTATTAGAAGAATTGATATGAATAGAAGTTGGCCAGCTAATTTCTCACCATATTATACAAGTAGAAATTACACAGGACCAAATCCTTTAGGAAAAAAAGATGAAGAAGATTATGGAGCAGGAGAAATAAGAGGACTAAAAGATTTTATAGATAGCAACAAAGGTAATAATAATATTATATTAGATGTTCATGGTTGGTTAAATCAAACATATGGAGATGTAGGAATAGGAAGATATTTTTCTAATCATTTTGGATTTAAAAATAATGGAACTTATGGAACTGGATATCTTATTAGATATGGACAGTCTATAGGTGCTAAATCTTGTCTTGTTGAATTACCTATGCCTTCAAATGCAGCAGAAATAATTAGTAATAACTTCTCTGGAAAATTAGCTTCTTCAATGAGAGATTTATTAGTTGGAGAAATGGGACAAACTTTAGGTGGAGAAGATGTAAATGAAACTTGTAAAATCGTTACAACAGGAACCGTTAATGTAAGACAACAACCTAATACTTCTTCTACAATAGTTACTTCACTAACTAATGGTACAATAGTTACTAGAATAAAAAAAGGTGTTACAAATAGTAATGGATATACATGGGATAAAATTAGATTATCTGATGGAAGAGAAGGTTACATTGCAACTAATTTTCTTCAAATAACAGCTAATAATGATATTATATTCAAATTAGATGATTCTGATTCATCAATTCAAGCTCTAAAGGCTTATTTAAGATACAATAATATTAACAATTATAATGATACACCAACACCTATATTAGATGAAGATACAGTTCCAACAATAAAAGTTTTTCAATCTTCTAAAGGTTTGCCACAAACAGGAAATTTTGATAGATATACAATTGAAGCAATGGGATTTTCTATAACATCATCTAATAAAATAGAAGAAAACAGTTATTATAAACAATATTTAGAATATGCACAAAACTACATAAACTATGGTAACGCTACACAGGTAACATATGTAGAGATTCCAGTTTATATGGATGATTTAGGCAAATATAATCGATTTGTGTATGGAAAAACATCAACTACAATTTCGCCTTTTACACAAAATAATATAGATAGTATGCAAAGTAAATTTAATCAAATGCCTCAAGAAGAAAAAGACCAACGTTCTAAAGAATTAAGTGACATAGAAAATCATTTTAATTCTTTAGCAAATAATTTGATTGGAAAGATTGCTATGTCAAACGCATCAGCTTCATTAAGTAGATATATGGATGGTACTGGTAGTTTCTTATTACATACAGATCTTCCAGAAAAAGTTGAGAAAAATACTGCTCACTATAATTTATATAAAACATATGTAAGAAGAGCAGCTGATGCAGCTGAAAAATTTGCTCCTGAAGGAAACAAAGAATTTTCCTTTGCATTAGAATATGAAGCAAGTGCACAATTTGGAGATAGTAGTAAAAATCTTTGGGCATCAATAGGAAAGTACAGAATTGAAATGGTCTGCAATGTAAAAAAAGTAAATACTACTTATACAATGGATGTTACTTATACAATAAAAGATTATTATGATTGGGTTGAAGGAAGTGAAGAAGTATTTGACTTTGTAGTAACACAAGTAGTTGAAAATGATGGATTTTTATTACATTATTCAGGAAGAGCTAGAGCTTTCCATCAAGCAGGAAGTCCTCTAACAGGTACATATACATGGGAAAAAGGAAATAGTCAATCGGCAGTATAATTTAGGAGGAAAAATGAAAAAAATTTATATTTTTTTAATATTATTTATTATAGTTATAGTATTTGTAATATTATATATAGTATCTAACAAAAATGTAGAATATTATAATTCGACAAAGCTACAAGAATATATTTCAAATACCAATACAGAAACTAATATTACAATAAATGGAAAAAAATATAGTAACATGGATATAAATTTGAGAGAATATTTTTATGAGAATAGAAAAGAAAAAAATCAAGAAATTATTGATACTATAATTTTTTCTGATGAAGCCCGAAAGAGAAATATATTAGTAGAAGAAGAGAGAACAAGAGAAATTGAAGATAGAATTAATAATTATAAGTTTTCAGATAATTTTCTAAATAGTATAAAACTTCGGAGAAAATCAATTAAAAGAAAATATGATTGAAATTTTATTAGATATAGAATTAGAAAGATGTTTAAAGAACTGTTTAGGAAAAGAAATAAATGATAATGATATTTATGCTGATGACAGTGAGCTAAAAGAGCATGTTAAAAAATTACACGAAGACTATGACCATTTATTTACTGAAGAAAACTTAAATAAATATTCTGATGAAGAATTAAATTCAATTTTTGAAAAGTATTCAAATGATTTAGAACATGTTACAAATGAATACTTAAATTATATAAGAAATGCAGCTCAAATAATAAAATAATTCTCATACAACAAAAACTAGAATTAATTCTAGTTTTTGTTGTATAAATTGTTAAAGTAATATATAATTTATATATAGCAAATTATATATTAAGGAGAAAGAAAATGCATAAAAACAAACTAAAATATGTAATAATATGTATGATTATATTAAATATTTTTTATATTTATATTATTAATACATTATATTTTCAATTGCCAGTTCCAAATAGGATTTATTTAAAAGATTTTAATGTAGGATATCCATATTATTATATTTTTAAGAATATTTTGTATTTAATGATAGCTATTAATGTTTTATTAGTGGTAATCTATATTATAAAAAATAAAAATAACAAAAGGTAACAAATATTTAATTGTTACCTTTTGTTATTTTTTGTTACCTTTTAATATCTTTTTGAAAAATTTGTTTAATTTGTGATATACTAAAAAACGATTTTTTTATGAAGTACATTGAAAATGATTACAAATAATATGTAAAATAATTATATACATATTATTTTGTAGATAGATTAGAGGTAGGCAAAATACAAAAAAAACAGGAGGATTTTAACATGAAAACTAAAGTAACAAGTATCATTTTGGTATGTGCATTGTTTATGGGAATGTTGGTAAGCATGCCCACTACTGCATATGCAAGTTCTACTGCAATAAAAGGTCAGTCAACAATAGATCAAACAGTTTATTCTGGACCTAGCACAGGAGGATATGTAACTGTTGGTAGCATTAAGTCTGGTGAAGAAGTATTCATTCTTGGAAGAGTTAAGAATACTGGATGGTATCATATTCAATATAAAGTTACTCAAGGTCAATACATTGGGAAACAAAGAACTGGATATGTACCTTGTTTTACAATAACTAACATTAATGCAACAGTTAGTGATGAAATATATACTGGTGGTCTTAGAAAATCTCAAAAGAACTATCGGGTATATAGTTGTGACGACTCAGCAATTTCTGTTGATATTGGAAGTATTTCCGCAAATGAAACAGTAACTTTGTTATATGCATATCAGTATGTTGATAGTAGTAAAAGTTATTTAACTGCATACATTGAGTATAGTACTAGTAGTGGTACTAAAAGAGGATATGTCTATTATCCTGAATTCATTGAACATGTTGCAGGAACTAACGGAACTACTTCTGTTGCAAGAATGAATAGCAGTGCAAGTGTATATTATGGAACAAGTACTTCTTCTTATGGAGTTGCTGGAAGTATTGGTGTTAACGAGCTGGTGTGTGTAATAGCCAAATCTGGTGATTGGGTGTATGTGGAATATAATAGCAAAACAGGAAGAAAACGTGGTTATCTTTCTAATGGATATTTAGACTATCACCGTCCTGGATTATACTATGCAGACACATATGTATCTTATGTAATGGTAAGCATGGCTAAAGGAACTTCATCTAACGTATATGCTTCGCCTACTGATAAAAGTGCTTGCATAGATGTTTTGCCGGCTGGTGCTGAAATAACATTCCAAACAAGTTTTAATGCAGATCCTAGTTGGACTTATATTGATTACTATAAAACAAGTGATTCTACTAAAAAAACATCTGGATGGATATATTGGCCTGACAGACCATAAGTAATAAGCAAAATTATAAGTAGTAAGTAAACAAAGCCTATTTCTAATCTATATAAAAGAGGAGTTCATGTTATGAGCTCCTCTTTTTACATTTATTTATTAGTATAAAATAAAATAGAACAATTTGTTTCCGGAAAATTGTTACTGCAAAACATATAGTTTTCTATTTGTTCTGAATTTATTAAGTCTACTTTATTAAAAGCTTTTTTTTCAAATTTGTCATATTCAAAATAGTTGTAACTCTCATTAGTTTCTAAATTTCGTGAAGTATCTTTACATACATAATATTTATTGTTTTGACTTGAATATTTAATGTCAAATATATTTGTTATATTATTTATTGATGATTGATTAAATATTCTAATTTCAGCGTTCTCATTATTATTTATATTTTTTATAAATGTATCAAAAATATGTTCATTATATGTAATTTGACTATCTGATAATATTATAAAACAATTATCATTAATGGCTTCTTGAATAGTATATTCTTTAGGAATAGATTTTATATCCTTGTATGTAGTAATGAAATTTACGTCTTTTATAGTTTGATATATATCAGTTTTTTCTCTTAAAAGTGAATTATCAATTTTAATGGATATCCCTCTTTGAGGTGTATCAAGATTTTTATTTAAACCAATATAAAGAGTAGAATCACTTGTGTCTAAATTTTCAAATGATAAATTCTTTGTAGATTCATTTTCAGTTATGCTTAAAATTATAAAATTGGTGTTAAAGTCTTCTTCTGACATGTCAATTATTTCTTGATAATAATTTTTATAAGTCAGATATTCTTCATAATTTTTTATAATTTTATAATAAATATTATTGAAAAAAGAAAAATCATTTCCATAATAATAATCGGAATGTATAGGATTAAAGTACTTTATCTTATATAATTCACTATTTGAATATAAGTCAGTATTTATATTTTCTTTGTCATGAAGATGCAAATAGTTAACCATTATCAATAACAAAAATAATATGATTAAAAACAAAACAATTAAACTTTTCTTCATAATTACCTCCAAATACATAAGAATTATATATATAATTCAATAGATTTTCAATATTATAATATATTACTTTTAATTACCTTATTATATCTTTTTTTGTTATTGATTAAAAAAAGTGATAAAAATAATATCACTATATTCAATTTACATAAACACTATTGATAATATAAAAATATACAAAAAAGAATTTTAAAACACTCACTAAATTATTAATTATCTAATGATAAAAAATTAAGATGTATAATTTAGCGTAGTGTTTTTGCTACTTAAATATATACAACGATAACTACGCATAAGGAGTAGTTATTGTGTCCAAAAATCTCTATATATTTGTAAAATATATAATAAAAGAGATTGAGTTTGCTAAAAATAGTAAATTCAATCTCTTTTTCGCTTTTAAAAGTAGCTTTACTAATGTGTATTGGTGTAGAGGACCGCCTAACGTTGAATTTTTAAAAATTCAATTCGATAGGAGGTTTTGTTTTTGAAAAAAGAGATAATAGATGGATATGAAATTTATAGTGAAAATGGAAAAATGAAAGTGGGTTTTTTCCAAGATTATAATGGAAAAAGACAATGCTTTGTAATTGGAGAAGATTTAGAAATCGAATTTACAGCTAGAAAAAGAGAAAAATTTAGAGAAGAAAATGAAGAAAGAAGACATTTAGACGTTTCGATTAATAACGAATATACTTTCGAAACTAGAATGATGCATAAGGAAAAATCTGCAGAAATAAAAGTAATTGATAAATTAAGTGTTGAAAATATAAAAAATGAAATATATAAATTACCATATCCACAAAATATAAGAGTATATTTACATTTATTTAAAGAATATTCTTTTGTTGAAATTGCAAAAATAGAAAATAGAAATAAATCAGCAATAAAAAGAAGTGTTGATGCTGGAATTCAAAAATTAAGAAAAAAATTTACAAATTTTTAATTCACTATCAACTTTCATATACATAAGTGACTTAACAAGTGAAAGATATAAATCTTTCACTTGTTATTTTTTGTTCTTTGAAAAGTAAATATCTATTTATTAGATACATTCCTATTATTGCTAGCTAGTTAATTTATAAATTTACAACTTATAAAACTTAAATATAAGATAGCTACTTATAAGGCAGTAACCAATAATAGAATTAAAGATACTCTTATTTAGTCATAGAATGAGCGAGATTAAAACCGTCCCACGCAATGAAAGTAAGTCTGTTGGAAACAGATAGGTGAAATTCCTGTGGTGCAAATTAGCTATTTGCCATCTAATAAATATTTTAATAAATATTTTTATCGGAGGAAGATATGAACAAATTTATTCTTATTTGGGCAGCATGTTTCATTTTAATTAATTTTATTACATATATGATTATTGTTGGAGGAAATAAAAAGAAAAGTACTAAAGAATTACTTGCTGAAGATGAAGAACAGATGAATATATTAAAAAAGTTTAAGTAGGAGGAATATAAAAATGAAATATAATAAAGGAAATATATTTATTGCAAATTTAGGAAATGCAAGAGGAAGTGAGCAATTTGGAAAACGTCCAGTTGTAATCATACAAAATAATACAGGAAATAATTATAGTCCAACTCTAATTGTTGCACCAATAACAAGTAGAGTTAATCTAAAGGCTAAATTACCAACTCATGTTTTTGTTCCTAAATATAAAAATATTTTAGAACAAGATTCACTTATATTAGCAGAACAAATTACAACTATTGATAAAGAAAGAATTGGCGAGTATGTAGGAAATTTAGATGAAGATTTACAATTAAAATTAGATGTAGCATTATTAATTTCTTTAGGAATTAATGTTAATAAAGTAAACAAAGTTTATAATGAGTTTAAAAGTACAAAAGAATATTTGGAGTTAGCAGATAAAGATTATACAAATTTTGATGTAGTGGTTGTTGCTTTAGTTGCATATGACAATATGCAACATTCTGGAAATTTTAATGCAAATTTAAAAGAAATATCCAATTATATGAAAATGCTTGTTAATAAATTTTCTAAAGAGGAAATTTGGACTATGTTAAAAAGTAAATTAGATAATAGATTATCAAATGTGTAAATTTTTAAAATATTAATGATTTACATGTTAGAAAATATAAAAAGGAGATTGTATTCTATTAACGAAAACAATCTCCTTTTTTATTATATGAGGAGGTTTACCAATGGAAGATAAAAGTGGACAAGTATATACTGCTGAAGATATACAAAAAATCCTCAAAATAGGGAAAAACAAAGTTTATGATTTTCTTGATGATGTATATTGTAATACACATTATTTCAAAATTATAAGAATAGGAAAATTATATCGAATTCCTAAAAATCCTTTCGACCAATGGTTTTATAGAATAGAAGAATAGGAGTGAAAAATAATGAGTAGTAGTAAAAAAAGTGTAGCTTTTTTTGAACGAGGTTCATGGTATCATAGAACTAAAATTTTACAAGAGGATTATACTGTAACTTATGGAAAGAAAGGTGGATTTAAAACTAAAGAAGAAGCAGAAGAAAGTTATGCAAAATATAATAATGAATATGAAAAACAATTAGAAGTTCATCACCTTAATATAGATAAAGAAGTATATTTTTCTAATTATCTTATATATTGGTATGAAAATATTTTTAAGGATAGAGAACCTGAAAATACTTATGCTTTAGGAGTAGCCTATATTATATACAATTTAATTGTACCTTTTTTAAGACAAAATGATTATAGTATAGATATAAAATTAAGATTAATTAATACTACATATTTAGATAGTCTTTTAGAAGAATTATCCAAAGTTACTCCATCATCAGGAAATAAATGCCAAGAAGTATTAAGTGTAGCTTTAAGAGATGCTAGAGATGAACAATATATTATTGGTAGTCCCATGGAAGGAACAAAAAAGTATAAAAGAAATAAACCAAAAATAAAAATTTTAAAAAAAGAAGAATTAAAAAAGTTACTTACTTATTCACAAGATCAACCTTGGTATCTTGAAATATTATTAGCAGTGTTTTGTGGTTTAAGAAAAGGCGAAATAATGGGATTGAAATTTACTGATTTTGATTGGGATTATAATGTATTAAGAATAAGAAGACAATTAGTTTGCGATCCAGTTTTAGAAAATGATATGGAAATAAACAAAGTTGTTGTTGGAAAGTACATTCTTGTTGAAAAACCTCCCAAAAAAGATAGTTATAGAAATCTTAAAGTTCCAAAAATCATTACAAAAGAAATGAAAATACGAAAAGAAGAATATGAACTATGCAAGAAAAAAAATCTAAATTTTTTAGATAATCAATATATAAGTTTTAATAGGAAAGATGGAAATCCACATTTTCCTAACTCATTCAATAGCTATTTATATAAAAAATGTCCTAAAATAGCAATACCTAATATATCTGTTCATGGATTAAGACATATGTTTGCTACGATATTATTAGAAAATGGTGTTCCATTAGTTAAAATTGCAGCATTATTGGGACACTCATCTCCAAATACAACTTTTGAAATTTATTGCGATATTATGGATGAAAGAGAAAAAATATTAACTTTTATAAATACTACATTTAAATCTGAATTATTAATGGAGGAATGTGGGTAATGAACATTGATAAAATAAAGCCTATTAGATATATAGATTACAAAATATATAATGTAACAAAAATAAAAAAGAAATATGGATTTAGAATTATTTTGATATTAGATGATAATACCAAAAAAGCAGTTCAACATGCGGGATTTGATAAAAAAGAGCAGGCTGAAAAAGAAAGATATAGAGTAATTGGAAAATTAGAGAATAAAACTTATGTAGTCTATAATAATCTATGTGTCGAAGAATATATGTTATACTGGTTTAAATATGATGCACCCAAAAGAATCAATTCATATAATACCTATATGAGTTATAGAAATGCTATTTTTAATCATATTATTCCAAGGATTGGAAAAGTAAAATTACTACGACTAACAAGTAATATAATAAAAAAACTATATAAAGATGTATTTGAATATTCACAGGGGGTAGCTCAAATAGTTCAAACTGTTATGTTATCTTCTTTGAGTGATGGAAAAACCAATAAATTTGTACCACGAAATGAAGCATATAATATAAAACTACCTAAAACGGAAAAAGAAAAAATAAAAGAAAATACAATAGAAAATAACGATATTACTTTTCATACTTTAGTTATTGATGAAAGAAAAACATTTACAATTGAACAAATAGTATTAATTATTAAAGAAAGTAAAAATACACCTATCTATATAAATATTTTATTTGCAGCTTTGATGGGACTACGTAAAAGTGAAATTATCGGAATAAAATATAGTAATATAGATTTTATGAGAAGGAAATTAAAACTAGAAACACAATTGGGAAGAAGAATAGGAGATACAAAAGAAGATTGTGAACCAAAAAGTTTAACTAAACAAGAAGTACCTTTAAAAACAGATTCTAGTACTAGAGAACTTGATATACCAGATTTAGTATTCGAAGCAATTTTAGAAGAAAGAAGTTTATATGAAAAAAGAAGAAATAGAAGAATAAATGATAAAACCAATCCTTTTTGTGATAAAGGATATGTATGTTGTTCAAGTTATGGTAAGCCAAGATCAAAAGGTTTTGTAGATAGATATTTCAAAGAAATAAAGGAAAAAAATAATCTACCTGATTTACCATGGCATAAATTAAGAACAACATATACAACAATTCTTGCAAAAAATAATTTTAGTTTAAAAGCAATAGCAGTTTTATTAGGACATTCATCAGAAATAATTACATTTGAAAATTATACAGATAAAAACGAAATTATATATGATTGTTTAACTGAATTAGAGCCATTTATTGAAAGTATATTGCCAGTACAAAATACAGAAGAATTCATAATTGATTGTGAAGATTTAGATATAGATATAATTATGCAGGAAGCGTTTGAAAATATTATTGCTGCATAACTATTATTAAAACAAGGTAACCCTGAAATTACCTTGTTTTTTTCATTATATTGTGGTAAAATATAAACGTTTTATTATTTAATATTAATTAATTTTATTTAGTATTAAGTAGTATAGAAAATTAAAGTTTGTGACCCGAATTCGTGTAACAGCATTTTATGGTATTAAAAGTATCATATAAATTTATTAATTACACGAATTTTTGCAAATTACACGAAAAATGTAGGTTAATAGAGTACATTTTTAAATGGGTCATAAGGAGGAAAAATGTTTAAAATTCATTCAGAATATCAACCAACAGGTGACCAACCACAAGCAATAGATTATTTAGTAAATGGAATAAACAAAGGGGAGAAATTTCAAACACTTCTAGGTGTTACAGGTTCTGGTAAAACTTTCACAATGGCAAATATAATAGAAAGAACACAAAAACCAACTTTAGTTTTAGCACATAATAAAACTCTAGCAGGACAACTTTATTCCGAATTCAAAGAGTTTTTCCCAGAAAATAGAGTAGAGTATTTTGTTTCTTACTATGATTATTATCAACCAGAAGCGTATATTGCATCTTCAGACACATATATAGAAAAAGATGCATCAATAAATGATGAAATAGATAAACTACGTCATTCAGCAACAGCATCACTATTTGAAACAAGAGATGTAATAGTTGTAGCATCAGTTTCTTGTATATATGGTTTAGGAGATCCAATAGATTATGAAAATATGATAGTATCATTACGTCCAGGAATGGAAATAGAAAGAGATAAAGTAATGAAAAAATTAGTAAATATGCAATACGCAAGAAATGAAATGGATTTTAAAAGAGGAACTTTTAGGGCAAAAGGTGATATTTTAGAAATATTTCCATCAAATCAAGAAGAAACAGCAATAAGAGTAGAATTTTGGGGAGAAGAAATAGAAAAAATATCTGAAATAAATCCATTAACAGGTAAAGCAACAGCTACTAGAGAGCATGTAATGGTATATCCAAATTCTCACTATGTAACAAGCAAAGACAAATTAGATAGAGCTCTTGATACAATAGAAAAAGAAATGGAACAGCAAGTTAAATATTTTACAGAAAATAAAAAATTAATTGAAGCACAACGTATTGAAGAAAGAACCAATTTTGACATAGAAATGCTTAAAGAAACAGGTTTTTGTCAAGGAATTGAAAATTATTCTAGACATATAAGTGGGAGAGAAACAGGAAGTCCTCCTTATACATTATTCGATTATTTTCCAGATGATTATTTATTATTAATAGATGAATCACATGCAACAATACCACAAGTAAGAGCAATGTATAATGGTGATAGGGCAAGAAAAGAATCTTTAGTAAATTATGGATTTAGACTTCCATCAGCATTTGATAATAGACCTTTAAAATTTGCAGAATTTGAAGAAAGAATAAATCAATGTATTTTTGTAAGTGCTACACCAGCAGATTATGAAAAAGAACATAGTAAAGAAAATGTTGTAGAACAAATTATACGTCCAACTGGTTTATTAGATCCTAAAATAGAAGTAAAACCTACTGAAAATCAAATTGATGATTTAATGGATCAGATAGATATTCAAGTTCAAAAGGGTGATAGAGTTTTAGTTACAACACTTACAAAAAAGATGGCAGAAGACTTAACTGCATATTTAAAAAATGCAGGAATAAAAGTACGTTATATGCATTCTGAAATTAAGGCATTAGAAAGAATGGAAATAATAAGAGACTTACGTATAGGTGAATTTGATGTATTAGTTGGAATTAATCTTTTAAGAGAAGGATTAGATATTCCAGAAGTCTCATTGGTTGCTATACTTGATGCAGATAAAGAAGGTTTTTTACGTTCAGAGCGTTCTTTAATACAAACTATTGGGCGTGCTGCTAGAAATACTGAAGGTAGAGTTATAATGTATGCTGATGAATTAACTGATTCTATGGAAAAGGCTATTAGAGAAACTAATAGAAGAAGACAAATACAAGAACAATACAATGTAGAACATGGAATAACACCTCAAACAATTAAGAAATCTGTTAGAGATGTTATAAAAGTAACAATTGTTGAAGATATACAAAATAAATATAATATTAGTAAAGACGAAACTGTTGAGGATATTATTTCAAAACTTACTGACGAAATGCTAAAATATGCTCAAAGTATGGAATTTGAAAAAGCTGCAGAATTAAGAGATAAAATAAAAGAATTGGAAAAGATGATGTAAAACTAACCCCCTGGCCACAGTAGCTGTAGCCAGGGGGAAAACTCTTTTAGTGCCACATTTCCATTTTTTCTAATTTATCATCAAAACGTTTGCTGATAAATATTGAAAAAAACGTTACAACGAATAACATGATGAAGTAAGTTATAAAAAAAATAACTATGCCAAATATTGTTGTTATTGCAAACAGTAGTGGATATAGCACCCCAAACATCAAACTATAAAACCAAACATCTTTACTGCTAAGTATAATATAAATCAACTTGTTCTTATCAAGGATTAATTTGTTCCGATTAATTGCTTCTAAGCTTTTCAGAAATACTATTGCTACAATAACAATGAAAAGCCAGATTTTGGCTAACACTATTGGTAAATTAAAAAATATCAGAAAAAGTGAAACAACTATCAGAGGAATTAAAAGTTCCATTTTGAACTTTTTATATAGTTTGACATCTGTTGCAAGACCTATTAAAGTTTCTCTGAGCTTAATTTTCATGATATGCTCCTTTCAATAATAATTGAGATGTGAAATTAATAGTTACGTTGTCCCTAAAGGGGCTATATAAAAGCCTTTTAACATATATATTATAGCATAAGTAATAAGGAAAAACAATGGTTAACATAAAAAGCCGTTAAGTTCAATTTAAAAATTAAACAAAGCTGTTCTCTTTATGAGAACAGCTTTTTGGGTATATAATACTTAGACGTATTTTATATAAAAATATTTTCTTGAATAAATTTCCAATCCCATGCTAATTGGGATGTTACTTCTTCAAAACTTTTATCAAATAGTTTTTCAAGTATATACCAATATGTTTTTGAAACTTCTGTCAAAAGATTTATTGGAAGAAGAGGGAATTTATTTTTAGAAGAACTATACCAATTAGGATAAGTTTTTTTAATATATCTTTTTATAAGTTGTTTATCTAAACTAGATTGAGCAGTGCCAATTTGATATGTGTCTGTAGACCAAAATCTACAAGTATCAGGAGTAAAAGCTTCAGATATAATAACTATTTTCCGTTTCCCTGTTTCTTTTTCTACAATAATGCCAAATTCTAATTTTGCATCAGCAATAATAATATTTCTTTTTATGGCATAATCATGCGCATATGAATATGCTTTTATAGAAATATCTCTAATTGCAGTTGCTATTGTAAAAGCAATACTATGAATATATAATTTTTCATTGGCATCAAGCTGAAATTTGTCAATTAAAAAATCTTTAATGACATTAATAGTTTCAGCAAAAGAAATATTTAAATCTGGTTTATTTATATCTCCTTTTATAGATGGAGTATATATAGGTTTAGATAAACGTTCTGAATCTTTTAAATCATATTGAAGAACATTGCCATACATATTACATTCATTATTTATGTACGGAGCCCAACTTTCAGACTCTTTTACATAATATCCTCTAACTATACATTCCAAAGGAATTGGAATGCAATCTTGAACAGCAATCATTCTACCAGAAAATCTTTCTTTATCTACACCAAGTTTTGAAAGAGAATTAGTATCATTAGCAATAATAGTATTAGATATAATTCCAGATTTTTCAAGTAATTCCATCCATTTGTTTGACATTTGATTTAATACTACACCTTTAGAAAAAATTATGTCTGGAAAAACAATGTCATCAATTGTAAAATGATCTGTTCGTTCAATAAACTTTAGATTTGGGAAATAAACATTTCTATAAAAATTGTTGATTTCCCCCCGATAGACTAGTTCTAAACCCATTGTAGTATACCTTCCTTTCTGTTGTATTATTACCCCAATTTCTCTAATAGCATAATAATGTTTATCAAAGAAATAGATAAAAGCTTAAGTCTCAATATTATATCACTTTTTTTTCATTTTGTCTAATATTAATTATAATATGGTCAAATAGATTATAATATTACTATAAATAGAAATGTATTAAACTTTCTAACACAATAGTTATAATATGAATTGTAATATTAATTTCAAGCTATTTTAAAAATATTATAAAAAGAGTATACAAACTTTTGTTTTTATGGTATAATATTAACGCTTTTTGTAAAAAGCTATTTAAGACTATTACAATAGTAAATTTATCTATATTTAAAGGGGTTAAAAATGAACGATAAAATTATTATTAAAGGTGCAAAAGTACACAATTTAAAAAATGTAAATTTAGAAATTCCTAAAAATAAATTAGTAGTTGTTACAGGACTTTCAGGTTCTGGAAAATCGTCGCTTGCTTTTGATACTATTTATGCAGAAGGGCAAAGAAGGTATGTTGAAAGCTTATCAGCATATGCAAGACAATTTTTAGGAATGATGGAAAAGCCAGATGTTGAAAGTATAGAAGGCCTTTCGCCAGCTATTTCAATAGATCAAAAAACAACTTCAAAAAATCCTCGTTCAACAGTAGGTACTGTTACAGAAATATATGATTTTTTACGTTTGCTTTATGCAAGAATTGGAATACCATACTGTCCAAAATGTGGAAGAAAAATAGAAAAACAATCAATAGATCAAATAGTAGATAGTGTATTAGCTTTGGAAGAAGGAACAAAAATTCAAATTTTAAGTCCTGTTGTAAGAGCTAAAAAAGGTGAATATACTAAACTTCTACAAGATATGCAAAAAGAAGGTTTTGTTAGAGCTAGAATAGATGGAGAAAATTATGAACTATCTGATGATATTGAGTTAGATAGAAACAAAAAACATAATATAGATATAATAGTAGATAGATTAGTAGTTAAAGAAGAAATCAGAAATAGATTAGCAGAATCTATTGAAACTGCAATGAAACATTCAAACAATTTAGTTAAAATAGACGCTATAGGTCAAGAAGAAAAACTTTTTAGTAGTAATTATTCTTGTCCAGATTGCAATATTAGTTTTGAAGAGCTATCTCCTAGAATGTTTTCTTTTAATAATCCGATGGGAGCTTGTCCAGATTGTTCAGGAATAGGATATCTTATGAAAATGGACGAAGATTTAATTATTCCTGACAGAACCAAAACATTATATGATGGTGTAAAGGCTTTTGGTTCAAGTACATTAAAAAAAGGTGACACTATGGCGAGAATGTACTTTGAAAGTATAGGAAAATATTATGGTGTTGATATAAAAAACAAACCAATAAAAAAATTACCAAAAGACTTTTTAGAAAAAATACTTTATGGTACAGGAAGTGAAGAAATAGATTTTGAATATTCTTCAGTTGCAGGAGTAAGAAAATTTACTCAGCCTTTTGAAGGAGTACTTCCTACACTTGATAGAAGATATAGAGAAACAAAATCTGATGGAATGAGACAATTTTATGAGTTATATATGAGTAATAGTCCATGCTATTCTTGTAATGGAGCAAGATTAAAAAAAGAAGTGTTATCAGTAAGAGTTGGAGACAAAAATATTAGTGAAATAACAAATTTACCAATTAATAAATTAAAAGAATATTTAAGTAATCTTGAATTAAGTAAAAAAGATAGAATGATAGCTGATGTTATTTTAAAAGAATTAAAAGTAAGACTTCAATTTTTGACAGATGTTGGACTTGAATATCTTACATTATCAAGAAGTGCAGGAACATTATCTGGAGGAGAAGCACAACGTATACGTTTAGCAACTCAAATTGGATCTGGATTATCAGGAGTATTATATATTTTAGACGAGCCAAGTATTGGTTTGCATCAAAGAGATAATGATAGATTATTAGCTACTATGAGGAAATTACGTGATTTAGGAAATACTCTAGTAGTTGTGGAGCATGATGAAGACACAATGTATGCAGCAGATCAAATTATAGACATAGGTCCAGGTGCTGGAGTTCATGGAGGAAATATTATAGCACAGGGAACTGCTGAAGAAATTAAAAAAATAGATACTTCTATTACAGGTAGATATTTAAGTGGAAGAGAAAAAATAAAAGTTCCTAAAAAAAGAAGAAAATCTAACGGAAAATGTCTTGAAATTGTTAAAGCTACAGAAAATAATTTAAAAGATGTTACTGTTAAAATTCCATTAGGAGTGTTTAACTGTGTTACAGGTGTTTCTGGATCTGGAAAATCAACTTTAGTTAATGAAGTTTTATATAAAAATTTAGCTAAAGAAATTAATAAATCTACAGAAAAACCAGGTAAATGTAGTAAAATAAAAGGAATAGAAAATATTGACAAAATAATAAATATAGATCAATCACCAATAGGTAGAACACCACGTTCAAACCCAGCAACATACACTGGCGTTTTTGATATAATTAGAGAAATATTTGCTGAAACAAATGAAGCAAAAATGAGAGGATATCAAAAAGGAAGATTTAGCTTTAATGTTACTGGTGGAAGATGTGAGGCTTGCCAGGGAGATGGTGTTTTAAAAATAGAAATGAACTTTCTGCCAGATGTGTATGTTCCGTGTGAAGTTTGTAAAGGAACTAGATACTCTAGAGAAACTTTAGAAGTAAAATATAAAGGAAAGAGTATTGCAGACATATTAGACATGACAGTTGAGGAAGCTCTAGAATTTTTTAGTAATATTCCTCGTATAAAAACTAAAATTCAAACGTTGGCTGATGTTGGATTAAATTATATAAAACTAGGACAACCATCTACCACATTGTCAGGAGGAGAAGCACAAAGAGTAAAACTAGCAACAGAACTTTCAAAAAGAGCTACAGGAAAAACTATATATATATTAGATGAACCAACAACAGGACTTCATATTGCAGATGTTCATAGATTAGTAGATATTTTACAAAGATTAGTAGATACAGGAAATACAATTTTAGTAATTGAACATAATTTAGATTTAATAAAAACAGCAGATCATATTATAGATTTAGGCCCAGAAGGTGGAGATAATGGTGGAGAAATTGTTGCAATTGGAACACCAGATCAAATATGTAAAAATGATAAATCTTATACAGGAAAATTTTTGAAGAAATATTTGGATGAGTAAAAATTCTAAATATGCATGCCAAATAACTATAATATTTATATAAAAAACCTCTTCTAAAATAATTTAGAAGAGGTTTTTCTTAAACAGTATCTATTTAAACAATACTTTCTATAAAACATACTTAAAATAAGTATTAAAGAACAAAATTATAAGAATATAATTAATAGTTACTGTTCAAAATAGTAAGTAAAGCTTAAAAAGTCACTATTTAAAAATTAAAAACTAATTTTTTGATGTTTCTTCGTTATTGTTGTTATTATTTGAATTAGAACCTTTTGATTTATTTTTCTTTGACATCTAAGAAAGCACCTCCTTTGATTAAAAATAGTATTTACTAAATTTTTGAAAATATACATATTTTTTTATCTTAGTTATAATTGATTGAAAATCATAATAACTATTAATTTAATAAGAGAAGCTAACTATATAAATTATAAATAATTTTAAAAAATTGATTAATTAGTACTAATGTAATTAAGAAGAACAAAAGTGAACGATATAATAATTACAAAATACAAAAATTTGCTAAATCGTCCACATATTTTTTCGAAGCGCCGATTTTATTGTACAAAATCGTGTGCAAAAATTAGCGAAGCTTTTATTTAGTAGGAAGTGCTGAGCACTTTCCTACTAAATAAAAAAGTATATCATTTCTCCTTGAAGAAAAGACATGTTTTTGATATAATCTAATATATTTGAAAGGAGAAAAATTTATTAAATGAATATATTAATTAATAAATTGAAAAATAAATTAAAAGCAAAAAAAGAAAAAAGTGAAGAAAAAATGATAAGTTTAAAAGATTTTTCAGAATATTGTAAAAAGCATAGTTTATTAATTGCACTTACAATATTTATATTATTATTAGCTCACGGATCAAATCTTTTTTATAATAATATAGGAATAGATACACAAAGTTTCATAGAAAATCCAACATTTGAGTATAATTGGTTAGGTATAGGAAGATATGGACTTCTTATAGAAAAAGTACTACTAGGTTTATCATATTATTGTCCATATTATGCAAGTATTATATTTATGTTGTTTTTAGTAGTATCAAATGTAATTTTATATTACACATTTTATAAATTATCTGACAAAGATTTTGGTTTACTAAATCTTTGTATACCAATGTTAGCATTTACACATCCAGTATTTGTTGAACAATTTGTATATATGCTCCAATCAGCTGAAATAGCATTTGCTATTTCTTTAACAGCATTATCAACATTATTTATTTTTACATGGATAAAAGATAAGAACGGGTTTTACTGCATTTTAGGAATTGTAGGTTTAGTAATTTGTTTTGCTACATATCAAGCATTTGTTCCTCTTTATATAGCATTTTGCATATTTGCATTTATTATGATGTTTGAAAACAATAAAAATAGTAATGAAAGAAATTTTAAAACAATTTTCAAATTAATTATTACATTTGCTATATCATTAATTGCTTATAAAGTTACTGTAAAATTATTACCATCATATAGTGCATATATTGATGATAGTTTCTTTTGGGGAAATTATCCATTACGAACAATTTATGAATTTATAACAGGTTATATGAAAGATGTAATTATAGGAAGAGGTGGATATTTTAATAAAGGATATATAATAGGTTCAATATTCTTATTAATAGTAGCTATCTACAAATTAGTAAAATCAAAAGAAGATTTAAAAATTAGTGAAAAAATATTATATATATTATCAATACTAGCTTTCATAGGAACACCTTTTTATATGATTATTGCAATAGGACATGCACCATTTTTAAGAGCACAATTTATATTACCATTTACAGAAGCTTTTATAATTATGTATGTTAGTTATTATTTATTTAAAAATAAAACATTAAAATATATTGCAATAATAGGAATATTATTTGTTTTTGAAGTTCAAATGGTAAAAACACAAAATTTATATTATACAGATCATATGAGAAATGAGTCTGATATTCAAACAGCTTATGAAATGTCTAACGATATTAAAAAACATGGAATTGTTGAAGGAAACAGAATTGCTATTGTAGGCCATAGAAATGCAAAATTAAATCCAGTGTGTCAAATAGGAGAGACTGTTGGAGTATCATTATTTACTATGAATTATTACGCACCACCATATTATCTTAATAGTACAAGTGGTATATTAAGATTATTTAGATGCTTAGGAATTATGTATTATGAATGTTCAGCAGAAGAAATGCAAGAAGCTAGAAAAACTGCACAAGATATGCCAGTATGGCCAGAAGAAGGAAGTATAAAAGAATGTAACAATTATGTTATTGTAAAAATTTCAGAAGATGAACTTCCACTAGAATAACAAACACTATTTATTATACATATATATAATAAATAGTTTAAATATATTATGGGAAGTTAAGAGAAAATACCTATAAACTGAAAATACTTTAAATAAAAATTAGAAATATAGAAACAATAGTATTGTAGAAAAACAATAAAAAATAAGGAGGCTAAATGGATTACATAAATGAAAAGCTTTTAGAATTTAATAATTATCTAAAAGGTAGAAAAGTCGCAGTTATTGGACTAGGAGTTAGTAATATACCATTAATTGAATATTTGCATGATTATAAAGCTGAAGTAACTGTTTTTGATGGAAAAGAAATTGATGATATAGATAAATGCATTTTAGACAAAATTGTGAATTATGGAATGAAATTTCATTTTGGTAAAAACTATTTAAATAATTTAGTAGGATTTGAAATAATTTTTCGTTCACCAAGTTGTCTTCCAACACTACCAGAGCTTGTTAAAGAAGCTGAACGTGGAGCGATTATTACAACTGAAGTTGAAATGGTTATAGAACTTGCCCCATGTTTGGTAATAGGTGTTACAGGAAGTGATGGAAAAACAACTACAACAACGTTAATCCATGAGATCTTAAAAGAAGATGGATATAACTGCTATTTAGGAGGAAATATAGGAACTCCTTTATTTACAAAAATTGGTGATATGTTACCAGAAGATATAGTAGTTCTTGAATTAAGTAGTTTTCAATTAATGTATATGAAGATAAGTCCTAAAATATCAGTAATTACAAATATTACTCCAAATCATTTAAATGTGCATAGCGATATGGAAGAATATATCGAAGCCAAAAAAACTATTTTTAAATATCAAGATAAAGATGGATTATTAATATTAAATTATGATAATGAAATAACAAGAGAATGTTTTAATGAAGCATCAGGAAAAGCAATTTATTTTAGTAGTAAAAATAAAATACAAGATGGATATATCTATGATAATGATGATGGAAAAATAAAAGTATGTGAAAACGGATTAAGAAAGCATGTTTTTGACACCAGATACATGAAGATTCGTGGAGTTCATAATTTTGAAAATGCTTGCTGTGCAATAATAGCAACAAAAGATTTAGTAAAAAAAGAATCAATAGAAAAAGTTTTAACAGAATTCAAGGGAGTTGAACATAGACTTGAATTAGTAAAAGAAACTAAAAATAGAATAAAATGGTATAATGACTCTGTAAGTTCAAGTCCTACAAGAACAATAGCAGGATTAAACGCTTTTGCTTTAAAAAATCTTATTTTAATTGCTGGAGGATATGATAAAAAACTAGATTACACAGTACTTGCAAAGCCGATAGTTGACAATTGTAAAGCTTTAATTTTACTTGGTCAAACTTCAGATAAAATCGAAAAAGCTGTTAAACAAGAATTAAAAAAATCTAAAAAAGAATTAGAAATATATAGATGTAAATCTTTATATCAAACAGTTCAAACTGCTAATCAGATTGCAAAAAATGGAGATGTTGTATTGTTTTCACCTGCTAGTGCAAGTTTTGATATGTTTAAAAATTTTGCTGAAAGAGGAGAAATTTTCAAACAATATGTAAAAGAAATTGTAAAATAAAAGTCCTGTCCAAAGGACTTTTTTTTATACCTCTTCATATAATTATAAAAAAGGAGGAAGAAAAGTTTATGTTTTATTCAGGAAATGATAATTATATGCAAGATTTATATTTTTCTAATCAAATGCAAAACCCGAATACATATAATCAAATGGGAATGAATAATTTTGATAATAATATGCAAAATCCCATGTATATGAACAATAATATGTGTATGAATGGAATGCAAAATCCTAATATGTTTAATCAGAATACAAATCAGACTCAACCTACAAATATAAATAATTTATATCCTAGTAGTTATAGAGTTCTAATGCCAGTGATTTCAAGAGTTGTTTCAAACAGTAATTATCGATTTTTAAATGAGGATGTGCTAAATAATATGGTAGATACAGTATATAATATTACTGAAGGTCAAATTAATTATGAAGATGAAACAAATACAATACAAGAAAGAACTACTAATACCCAAACAAATAGTACTTCAGTGTCACAAACTACTCAAAATAATTCCAATACAAGCAATACAAATGTTACTAATACAACAACACGTGTGAACAGTGAAAATCAGAATTTAAGAAATAATAACAACAATAATAACAATAGAAATAGTAATAATAATCCCACAAATTCTAGAAATGATGATTTACTTAGAGATCTTATTAAAATTCTTATCATAAGAGAAATTATTTCAAGAAGACAATCTTCGAATTCAAACATGATGAATAATATGAATATGTATAATTCAAATAATATGAATGGAATGGGACAATGTTATTAAATTTTATAAAAAATAGGAATATTTTTATAGAATTTGAATATAATCAAAATAGGTGAGTAATAATTATGAACTATTTATCTATTTTGAAAAAATGTATTATAGGAATATTGATTATAGTTAGTTTTTTTGTGTTTTTTAAACTAACTATTTTCTATATTCCTTTTTTAATTGCGTATATAATTTCTATAGTAGTAGATCCCGCAATTAAATTTGTAAATAAAAAGACATCATTAAGTAGGAAAGTAAGCAGTATAATTGTACTTGTTACAATATTTTCTTTAATAGCAACATTATTTGTGTGGGGAATAGTCAGACTTGCAGGTGAAACAACAAATTTACTTGGAGGATTAAATATTTATCTTGAAAAAACTATAGATTTTGTATCAAACAAAGTTTTTGAATTTGATTTTAGTAAATTTAAAGTGTCAGATGATGTAATAAATATTTTTGAAGATACTACAACAGATTATTTAAATATGATAACAAAATATTTAAAAGATATATTAACAAAGGTATTAAATTATATAACTTCACTTCCAAATATGTTTATAAACATTATAATAACAATATTAGCAACTTATTTTATAACATCAGATAAATTTTATATTCTAGATAGAATGGAACATCATTTATCAAAAAAAATGGTTGGAAAAATTGCAAAACACGCAAGAGAAATAACCTCTTCATTAGGAGGTTACTTACGAGCAGAAATTATTTTAAGCATAATAACATTTATGGTAGTTTTAACCGGTTTAAATGTATTTTATCTAATTGGCATGGAAGTAGATTATCCAATTTTAATGGCAATTGTTATAGGATTTATAGATGCACTTCCAATATTAGGAGCAGGTAGTGTAATGCTACCATGGAGTCTTATACTATTTTTAAATAATAATAATTCATTGGCATTTTCCGTTATAGGGCTATATATTTTTATTGTAGTTTTGAAACAATTATTAGAACCAAAACTTGTAAGTAATAATATTGGAATACATCCAATTTTTACATTACTTTCTATGTATACTGGATTTAAGATACTAGGAATATTTGGACTACTTCTTGGACCTATTGTTTTAATTATAATAAAAAATATTTTTGCAGAAACCCTTGATAAAGGAATTATAAATTCGATTATGGATATATAAAATATTAGTAAATAACTGCTGTTGGAACATATTCATCATCTGGAAGAGGTACAGTTGCATTTTCTGGTTTTGATGTGCTTTCAATAGTAGTTATATTTATTATTGGAGTTTCAACATTGTTATAAGTGCCTTTTGTAATTTCACCTTTAATAGTTACCCAAGTATATGAGGGATAATCAAGAGCTTTGTCATAAGAACATAAAAAACCTACAATTAAAGTTTGATAATTGCCGATATCCATATCTCTGGCTAGAACAAATTGATTATCTGAAAAATTATTAACTCTGTACACATATCCAGAAAATGAAATTTTTTGACCCACATAAGTATCAATATTATTATGCACTTGTTTTAATATATTAGTATAATTCTCTTTTGTAATTGTTGCATATTCTGAAGCTGGTATAGAATCGTCTATTAAATTAAATTCTTTATTTTGATTAATATTTTTACCAATATTATATACTCCAACAATACCTAAACTAATACATATTATTAGCATTATTATTAAAATAGATTTAAATATAAGTTTCTTGTTTAATTTTACGTTATAAATAATCATATCAAATCTCCCATTCATTACACATGCTTTTTGCTCAATAGAATTTCAAGTATATTTAGTACCTGAAATTCTATAAGTGAGTAAAAGTATAGGTGCTTAAATTTATATTAAAATATATGAAGAAATATTATAAATATGAGTTATTTTTTTTCTTTAAATTAAAACACAAAAACCCCTGAAGTTTTCAGGGATTATTGTGAAAAAAGTTAGTAAATATTAAGTTTTATGTTTACATTAAAAATTTTTTCTAATGCAATCACGTATTGCTAAGATAGTTCCGCGCAGAAACATAATACCGAAGAAGAATATGCTAGCAACTACTGCTATTAAAGATTCCAAAGAAGGTTGTGTAAGAAAATATAAAGCAGAAAGTACAATTACTGCAATGCAAGCCAGAGCAATAAGTAAAGCCATAATGATACCTAAGATATCTCTAAATTTTTTCATAGAGCCTCCTAAAATGCAAATATTTATAAGTTACGCTTATGAGATGCCAATGATAATTTGCCTTCTTCAGAAACTTCAAGTGTATTACGAAAATCAGATGATGAATGTGAAGAATCTTTTTTTGATGATGGATATCCTGAATATCCATATGTTAAAATGAGTTGCCGTCTCCGTCTTTCATTTGGATCTTCTGTAGAATGTTTTGAACAGGGTGCTCTCTCTACGGGTTGAATCCGTGGTATAAGGTTCATAGTCATGAATTCCTCTCCTTTCTTATTCTAAAATATGAGCAAAAATGTCTCTCTTTATTATTATAACAAATATTTTGGGAAAATACAAGTTGAATGAGTCACAAGTAAGTGAGTCATTTTGATATTATTCCTATTGCAAAATAAAGTTTTTAGTGATATAGTTTAAAAGTATAATTTAAAAGCAAAATTAGGAGGCAGTCAAATGGGACTTTTTAATAAAATTTTTGGAGACTATAGTGAAAAACAAGTAAAAAAAGTAATGCCTATAGTTCAAAAAATAAATAATTTAGAGCCAGAAATGGAAAAATTAACAGACAAAGAATTAACAGACAAAACATCTTATTTTAAAGAAGAATTAGCTAAAGGGAAAACTTTAGATGATATATTACCAGAAGCTTTTGCAGTAGTTAGAGAAGCTTCGAAAAGAGTTCTAGGAATGAGACATTTTGATGTCCAATTAATAGGTGGTATAGTTTTACATCAAGGTAGAATTGCTGAAATGAAAACTGGTGAAGGAAAGACTTTAGTTGCTACATTACCAGTATATTTAAATGCACTTACAGGAAAAGGTGTTCATGTTGTTACAGTTAATGAATATTTAGCAAAAAGAGATAGCGAATGGATGGGAAAACTTTATAGATTTTTAGGTCTTTCAGTTGGATTAGTTTATGGAAGAATGCCTTTCCAAGAAAAACAATCTGCTTATAGAGCAGACATCACTTATGGTACAAATAATGAATTTGGTTTTGATTATTTAAGAGATAATATGGTTATTCATAAAGAAGAAATGGTTCAAAGAGGACTTAATTATGCCATTGTTGATGAGATCGATAGTATTTTAATAGATGAAGCTCGTACACCACTTATTATTTCAGGTAGAGCAAATAAATCTTCAGAATTATATAAAAAAGCTAATTCATTTGTAAGAAAATTACAAGCAAAAGTAATTATAGAAGAAGATGTAAAAGACTTTGAACAAATTGAAGATAATGAAAAATTTGATTATATAGTAGATTTAAAAGCAAAATCTGCTACACTTACTGCAAAAGGTATCGAAAAAGCAGAAAGAGAATTTGGACTTGAAAATTTAAATGATTTAGATAATTCAGATATTGTTCATAATATAAATCAAGCTTTAAGAGCACATGGGATAATGAAAAGAGATATAGATTATATCGTAAAAGATGGCGAAGTTCTTATAGTAGATGAGTTTACAGGACGTATCATGTATGGAAGAAGATATAATGATGGATTACACCAAGCAATTGAAGCAAAAGAAGGTGTTAAAATTGCAGATGAATCTAAAACTTTAGCAACAATTACATTCCAAAACTATTTTAGAATGTATGAAAAATTATCTGGTATGACTGGTACAGCAATGACTGAAGAAAATGAATTTAGAGAAATATATAGCTTAGATGTAGTTGCAATACCTACAAATAAACCATTAGTAAGAAAAGATCAAACAGATATAATTTATAAAAATGAATCAGCAAAATTTAGAGCTGTAGTAAATGATATTAAAGAAGCACATAGCAAAGGGCAACCAGTATTAGTTGGTACAGTTTCAATTGAAAATTCTGAAAAGATTAGTAAGTTATTAAAAATAGAAGGAATTGAACATGAAGTTTTAAATGCTAAAAATCATGAAAAAGAAGCTGAAATAATTGCTCAAGCTGGTAAATATGGTGCAGTTACTATTGCTACTAACATGGCAGGACGTGGTACAGACATAATGCTTGGTGGTAATAGTGAATATCTTGCAAAACAAGAAATGAGAAAAATGAAATATGAAGAAAATTTAATAGAACAAGCAACAGCGTTTAATGAAACAGAGGATAAAGAAATATTAGAAGCAAGAGCTAAATTTAAAGAATTAGAAAATAAATTTGAAGAAGACATAAAAGAAGAAAAAGAAAAAGTAATTCAAGCTGGTGGTTTAAAAATTATTGGTACTGAAAGACATGAGTCTAGAAGAATTGATAATCAGTTACGTGGACGTAGTGGACGTCAAGGAGATCCAGGTGAAACTAGATTTTATTTAGGATTAGACGATAATCTATTAAAAATATTTGGTGGAGATTTAATTACTAGAGTATTTGATAAAGGAAATATTCCAGAAGATTTGCCAATAGAAAATAAACTTATATCTAGAACAATTGAAAGTGCCCAAAGTAAAGTTGAAGGCAGAAACTTCTCTATAAGAAAACATATTTTAAGTTATGATGATGTTATGAATGTACAAAGAAATCTTATATATAAAGAAAGAATGAGTGTTTTAGATGGAAATGACATTAAAGATAATATTATAAATATGATTGAAGCTTCTTGTGAAATGATAGTAGATACTTATAGACAAGAAATAGAAGAAAATAAAGTTAATAAAGAATCATTATTAAATGAAATTAAAGTTACATTAAATATCGAAGAAGTTGAAGAATTAAAATCAGAAAAAATATCTAGTAACAAATTAGTTGAAGAGTTAAAAGATAAAGCTATTTCTTTATATGAATCTAAAGAAAAAGAATTTGGTGAAGATATAAGAGAACTTGAAAGAATTGTTTTATTAAAAGTAGTAGATGGAAAATGGATGGATCATATTGATGAAATGGATGAACTAAAAAACGGTATAGGCTTAAGAGCATATGGTCAAAAAGACCCTGTAGTTCAATATAGAATTGAGGGTGGAGATATGTTTGATGACATGATAAATCAAATTCAATTAGAAGTTACAAAAATAATGTTACATGTTGTTAAAGCAGATAAAAATTTAAAAAGAAGTTCTGCAGCGAGTATAACTGGTGAAAGTTTAGATAATAGTGCAATTAATAGTATGAATGCTGTAGGAGAATCTAATATTCCAAATTCGGCTTCATCAACAGAAAAGGCTCAGCCAATTGTAAATGATGGTCCAAAAGTGGGCAGAAATGAACCTTGCCCTTGTGGAAGCCGGTAAGAAATATAAAAATTGTTGTGGAAAGAACACATAGTATTTGGAAAATGTAAGTAAAAATTTATTAGAAATAGATAGTAAAAAGTTATATACACTTGATTATAATGGTACAGTAAGCGTAAACAATCAAAATATTAAAGTTGTAACTGAAGGAAAATGATATAAAATTTAGTTGTATAAACAGTTGACATAAATTGAAACTCGTGATAAAATCTAGCAATCAATTATAAATTTCCTTGCTAATATAGAAGGATTAGTATCTATTAATATTAAGAAGGAGGAATGCTTTAGATAAAACAATTATACAAACTATAAATGTGTTTTGTAAGAAGTTAACTGTAGGCGTGTGTTTAAAAGGAGTGAAAAATGACAATTTTGCAAAGAATAGCGCAATTAGTACGGGATTTAAGAGAGGTAAATGTAATTTTGGACAAAGTAGATAAAGTAGTATATGAACAGGTAGAACCTAACAAAGCAATTTTGCATATAAAATGGTATTCTACTTGTTCTGAAAGAGTTAAGGAAGATTCTGAAACATTAAAAAATGCTATTTGTGCAGAATTTTCGAAAGACAATCCAGAAATTATACATGGTATATCTACATTAGAAGATTATTCAACTTATTGTGAAATTTTAATTCCTAAACAAATAAAATAATTAATTATTAAACAGCTAGTTATAATTTTAAGTAAACTTAAATTGTTAGATACAAATTTTAACAAAAGAGTGCTTGAATTTACTAGCTGTTTTTTCTTATACATTAGTAAAAAAAGATTTAGATATTGTAATAGAATTTCCATAACTTAATTTCAAATTCGGAATACAGAAGCAAAATAAACTATCATTTTTGTATAAACACTGCTGGAATGGAATTAAAAGAAATTATACTTATACTTAGTAAATATATGGAAATATGACTTAGGAGGAAAATATAAAAATGAAAATACAATTATCAGAACATTTTACATATAAAAAATTAGTTAAATTTACAATACCAACTATTATAATGATGATTTTTACATCAATTTATGGAATAGTAGACGGAATATTCGTATCAAACTGTGTTGGTTCAAAGCCATTTGCAGCTTTAAACTTAATTTATCCTGCAATAATGGTTTTAGGAACTATAGGATTTATGATTGGTACAGGAGGAAGTGCTTTAGTATCTAAAACAATGGGAGAAGGAGATAAAAAAAGAGCGAATGAGTATTTTTCAATGTTAATATATTTGCTAATAATAATATCAATTATATTTACTGTTTTAGGTATAGTTTTTATAAAACCAATATCCAAACTTTTAGGGGCAGATGAAACTATGCTTACAGATTGTATAGTCTATGGAAGAACATTAATGTTTTTCTTACTACCATTTACTTTACAAAATACTTTTCAAAGTTTTTTAATTGTAGCAGAAAAACCTACTTTTGGATTAATAGTTTCTATAGCAACAGGAATTACTAATATGATACTAGATTGTATTTTTGTATATATATTTAAAATGGGATTATTTGGAGCAGCATTTGCAACTGGAATAAGCCAAGTGATTGGTGCAGTTATTCCATTAATTTATTTTATAAGAAATAATGATAATACGTTAAAATTAGTAAAATCAAAATTTGATTTAAAAGCAATTTTTCAAACTTGTGTAAATGGTTCTTCAGAAATGTTAACAAACTTATCTATGTCACTGGTTACTATATTATATAATATGCAACTTATGAAATATGCAGGATCTGATGGAGTTGTAGCATATGGAATTATAATGTATATGAGTTTTATATTTATAGGAACATATTTAGGATATTCGATTGGTACAGCACCTATTATTAGTTATCACTATGGAGCAGGGAATACAGAAGAGTTAAAATGTTTATTAAAGAAAAGTTTAATATTAATAGGAATAACAGCTATAATTATGACAGGTATTGCTGAATTATCGTCAAAATTATTGGCATCAATATTTGTAAGTTATGATTTAGAAGTACTTAATATGACTACAACAGCAATACGTTTATTTTCAATATCATTTATAATTATTGGATTTAATATTTTTGCATCATCATTTTTTACGGCTTTAAATAATGGATTAGTTTCAGCAATAATATCATTTTTAAGAACTTTAGTATTTCAAGTTATTGCAATAGTAGTTCTTCCACTAATTTGGGGATTGGATGGAATCTGGTTTGCTGTTGTAGTAGCTGAATTATTCTCATTAATTGTAAGTATAATATTTTTAATTTGTAATAGAAAAAAATATAAATATGCATAAGAAAAAGTAGCCTCTTGAAAATGGCTATTTTTTGTATAATAGAAAATTGCTTAAAACATTAAAAGTAGGTATATTTTTCTTAATAAAAATTTAAGAAAAATATATTTAAGTAAATGTTATAATTATATTGAAAAAAGACAAATATAATTATAGGAGAGATAAAAAATGAAAGCAAAAAACAAATTAACAATAAGTTTACTGGTGATTTATGTAATAATTATAAGTTGGATTATATTATTTAAAATGCAATTTAATCTAGAAAGTTTACCTTATATTCGTTCAATAAATCTTATTCCATTTGCTGAATCTGTAATTGTTAATGGAAAGATATATTTTGGAGAAATAATTAATAATTTGATAGTGTTTATTCCTGTTGGATTATATATAGGAATGTTAGAAAAAAATAAAAAATTTGATAAAAAGGTAATACCAATATTTATATTAACTTTAATTTTTGAAACTTTACAATTTATTCTTCATATAGGAGCAACAGATATAACAGATGTTATTATGAATACTTTAGGTGGAATTGTAGGAATTATAATTATAAATACTTTGTATAAAATATTTAAAAATAATGAAAAAGTTGATATGGTTTTAAATATTTTAGCAATTATTTGTACAATAGCTGTAGTAGGTCTTATTGCTACTTTAATAATTGTAAATATATAAAAGAGTAATATTCATTATTAATTTAAATAATCTTATATAATAAAGGAGTGAATATTTTGATTTTGGATGTATTTATACTTATTTTAATTTATATATTAATTTATTTTTTATTTTTAAAAGATAAAGAACAAATGCAAATTTTAAAAATATCACTTATGTATATATATTTAAGCTTAGTGCTTTGTGTAACAATTTTACCAATTGATTTTACTTTAGATTTAAAATGGCAATACCATAGTTCTATAAATGTAGTATATATACATTTAAAACCTTTTAATGATTTAATTATGGGATATAGAAATGCACTAAAACAGATTATTTTAAACATAATAATGACAATACCATTTGGATTTTTATGTTGTGTATTAAAAAAGAATAGTACAATATTAGGAATTATTATAAAAACATTTTTATTAAGTTTTTCAATAGAATTTATTCAATTAATTATGACAATTTTTCTACTTCATCATAGAAGTTGTGATATAACAGATTTAATTACAAATATATTAGGAGGAATAATTGGCTTTATATTGTATAAATTAATTAAAATAGTATTAAATCAGAAAGGAATTATTATATTATGGACGAAAAAGAAAAGATGTTAGCAGGAGAAATATATGATGCTAATTATGATCAACAATTAATTAAAGAAAGATATATTGTCAAAGATAAATGTTTTAAATATAACAATATAGAACCTTCTAAATTAGAAGAAAGAAAAGAATTAATGAAGCAAATAATAGGGAAAACAGGAAAAGAATTTTTGATTGAACAACCTTTTATTTGTGATTATGGATACAATATTGAAATTGGAGAAAATTTTTATTCAAATCATAATTTAGTTATATTAGATGCAAATAAAGTTAAATTTGGAGATAATGTATTTATAGCACCAAATTGCGGATTTTATACTGCTGGACATCCTTTGGATAGTGAAACAAGAAATAAAGGTTTAGAATATGCTAAACCAATAAAAGTTGGAAATAATGTATGGATAGGTGGAAATGTGGTTGTAGTACCAGGAGTAACAATAGGAGATAATGTTGTAATTGGAGCAGGAAGTGTTGTAATAAAAGATATACCTTCAAATTCAGTGGCAGTTGGAAATCCATGTAGAGTTATAAAAAATCTAAACAAGTAATATTTAATATATAATAAAAAAAGTCCAATAGAAAAATGCGTGAATTATTCACGCATTTTTTTGTGAAAAAGAGTCATAATGTATATAATTAAAGACTTTAATAGAACTAATGAATGACATCTGGTAATTCTATTATAAAAGTTATTCGAAAAAATCGTACACGATTTTATTTTATAATTGCATTTTTGAAAAAAATTCTATTGACAAAATAAAAAGAAAACAGTATTATTGTATTATGCAAGTGATACAATAATAAAAAAGGAGAAAATTGTGGATTATATTTTTGATAACGAGAGACCAATTTATATTCAGTTGGTTGAAAAATTAAGAATTGAGATTGTTTCTGAGAAACTAAAACAAGGAGAAAGATTACCTTCAGTAAGAGAGCTAGCACTTATTGCAAGAGTAAATCCTAATACAATGCAAAAAGCATTAGTAGAATTAGAAAATGAGGGATTGGTTTATACAGAAAGAACAAATGGAAAATTTGTAACAACAAATAAAGAATTGATCAATAAAGCAAAAAAGAAATTAGCAGAAGAAAAATTAATCAATTTTTTAAACGATATGAAAAATATAGGCATAAGTTGCAATGAAGCAATAATGTACTTGCAAGAGTTAGGAGGAAATAAATAATGGAGTTATTAGAATGCAAACATCTATATAAAGAATTTGATAATAAGAAAATTCTAAAAGATATTAATTTAAATATTCCTAGAGGAAAAATAATAGGACTTTTAGGAAAAAATGGTGCTGGAAAAACTACATTAATAAAGCTAATAAATGATTTATTAACACCTACAAGTGGAGAAATATTAATTAATGGAAAAAATCCAGGAGTACTATCAAAAGAAATTATATCTTATTTACCAGAAAGAACTTACTTAGATAAAGAGATGACAATTAAACAATCAATAAAATATTTTGAAGAATTTTATACAAACTTTGACTCACAAAAAGCAATAAAATTATTAAAAGATTTAAACTTAGATATTAGTACACAAATTTCAAAAATGTCAAAAGGAATGCAAGAAAAATTACAATTAATACTTGTAATGTCAAGAAATGCAGAACTTTATATACTAGATGAACCATTAGGAGGAGTTGATCCAGCAACAAGAGATTATATATTAGATACAATACTTTCTAATTTTAGTGATGGAGGAAGTGTTATAATTTCAACACACTTAATTTCAGATATTGAAAGGATTTTAGATGAAGTAATCTTTATGAATAATGGCGAAATCGTTTTAACATCATCAGCAGATGATTTAAGAAATAGTGAAAAATCATCAATAGATGAGATTTTTAGGAGGGATTTTAAATGTTAGGAAAGTTATTAAAGTATGATTTAAAATGGGTATATAAAGTAGTTATTGTATTTTATATATTAGCTCTATTTTTTTCTATAGTAGGAAGAGCATTAAGCTGTATAGAGAATTCAGTAGTTTTTTCTGCAGTTACACAATTTACTTATGGAATTGCTATAGCAATGATGGCAAATAGTTTAATAAATTGCTTTATGAGATTATGGGCAAGATTTGTAAAGAATTTATATAAAGATGAGTCATATCTTACACATACTTTACCAGTAGAAAAGAAAACAATTTTTGCTTCAAAAATAATTGCATCACTTATATCTGTTTTTACAACAGCAGTTATTATAATAGTTTGCTTATTTATTTGTTATTATTCAAAAGAAAATATTCAAGCACTTAAATACGTATTAGAACTTACAGCATCAACTTATGATACAACTGTTATAAAATTATTATTACTAATAGCAGTAGTTTTTTTCTTAGAAGTTATATTTATGATATTAATAGGATATGTAGGAATAATATTTGGACATAGAGCAAATAGACATAAATTATTAAAAACAATTATAATTGGATTTGTATTATATATGCTAACTCAAATTATAACTCTAAGTTTAGTTTTTATTTTTGGACTATTTAATTCGAATGTTATGAATTTATTAAATACAACAGATATTGTTAATATAGAAGCAATAAAATTAATTATGACAGCAGGAATTGGAATATATATTGTATATATATTGTTTTATTATTGGCTTGGAAAAAAAGCTTTTGGTAAAGGTGTAAATATTGAATAAACCAATTTACATGACATTTGCTTTTTAATAAAATTTTATATAGTATAAAAATATTTTATGATAAAGATAGATGAAAATTAGAATATAAAAATAAGTCAAAAAAGAGTTTGCGAATACTTTTTTGACTTATTATTTTTGTCTGTTTTAATATACTTTTTTAATAATGTTATAATATTACTTTTGCAATAATACAATATGAAAAAATTTAAAAATGTGCTCGCTCAAGCTAAATTTCATACAAATTCTAAATTTAT